>Ga0335081_10005723_pt1 | contig 19693 bp, 19 predicted proteins | sample Lox_Sample_35_FD_206713 | JGI IMG/M metagenome (GOLD analysis project Ga0335081, IMG submission 206713) | Soil microbial communities from Loxahatchee National Wildlife Refuge, Florida, United States - Lox_Sample_3.5 | ecosystem: Environmental > Terrestrial > Soil > Wetlands | place: USA... | reverse complement strand
CACCATATGCTGCACGGGCCGATCTCACAATGGCTGCAAACCATCGCGATCACGTTTTCCGTGATGCTTCTGATTCCGGTATGGGCGGTGGTTTACAACTTCTTCGCCACGATGAAAGGTCAATGGCAGCAGCTCCGCGAGAATGTCCCGCTCAAGTTTCTGATGTCCGGCGTTGTCTTCTACCTGTTGACGTGCTTCCAGGGGCCGATGCATAGCTTGCGGAGCGTCAACGCGATCGTATCGAAAACCGACTGGATTCCCGGGCATGCGCACATGGCGGTACTGGGGGCGTTTTCGTTCTTCGCCATCGCCGGAACCTATTACACGATTCCGCGGGCCTTTCAAACCAAGCTGCATTCGGATGCACTTGCGAACTGGAGCTTCTGGTTCATGATGATCGGCGGGCTGGGGTTCTTCGTGACGCTGTGGCTGGGCGGCTTCTGGCAAGGTTGGCAATGGAACAACCCATCGATTCCGTTTATCGATACGGTGGTGGCGCTAAAGCCCATCTGGACGGTACGGTTCTTCTCGGGTGCACTCATTTTCTGCGGCATCGTCCTGTTTGCGTACAACATTCTGGCCACGGTAGTCGGAGCGAAGAGCGCGGAGCAGCCCAAGCCCGCGCCGGTGGCGATATAGGAGGTTGAGAACATGTTGAGAAAAGCGGACAACAGCGCAGGGTTCGCAGTGGCCGCCGCTCTGGTGCTGTTTTTTATTGGCGGCCTGCTTACGACCGTCGCGCCTCCTTTGGTGGACAAAAGCTGGGGTCGACCGTTTGAAAACAATGATCCATCCAAAGGGCCCACGGGCAAGTTGCGGCCATACACCGAACAGGAACTGCGCGGGCGCGCTGTATACGTCCGCGAGGGTTGCTGGTATTGCCACACGCAACAAACGCGAACGCTCCTGGCAGACACGAAGCGCTCCGGCTGGCGCGGCGTGGATGCACCGATCTCCACACCGGACGAGTTCGTGTACGACAATCCGCATCTGTTCGGGACTAAGCGCACGGGGCCGGATCTTTCGCGTGTGGGCGGCAAGTACGACACGCAATGGCATCGCACGCATTTCCGCAATCCGCGCGACTTGGTCGCCGGCTCCGTGATGCCGCCTTTTCCGTGGATCGTCGAGAACGAGCCGGAATTTCAGGCTTTAGTGGCATATTTGCAGACTCTCGGCCGTGCGAAAAACTGGCGCCCGGATAACGATTACGAACGGTGATTTATGGGCGACTATTCTTACCCAAGCATCTTCTTGTCTTACTTCCTGTTCGTGGTGTTGGGAGGCGGGGCATTGTACTTCCTGATTCGCAGTGTGCGCGATGGATATTGGGGCCAGCACAGTGAGGACGCCAAGTACCGCATGCTGGAGGACGACAAGCCCCAGTAGGAGCGAAATCAATATATGGCAGAAGCTACGGAACAGAAAAAAGGCATTCACGATTACGCGGGCGGATGGATCAGCGAGCGCGAAGGCACTGAGGTGCCCGGCTTCCTGAAACTCGCGATCATTGTGATCAGCGGCGGAGCGCTGGCATATTTTTTCCTGTACATGTACGGCGAAGTCAGGAATGAAGAGCGCGGCATGCTGGTGCAGCAATTGAACGCGGCGACCCAGTCATCGCCGGCCTTCATGTATCTGGTGGCGGGGATGATTGCCATATTCGCCGTAATTGTGGCCGTCTTCGCGATACGCAAATCCCCCCACGAGTAGCTGATGGGCAACGGCCTGTTCCAAGTTCAGTTACCGGACGCAACCGATTACTGGATGCGGATGGTGAAGTGCCGCCATGCGTGTCCCGTGCATACCGATGCGTGTGGCTATGTAAACGCGATCGCCGAAGGTAGATTTGAAGATGCCTACCGGCTGGCGCGGGCCCGGAATCCATTTGCATCCATTTGCGGGCGGGTGTGTGGCGCACCTTGTGAGGCGAACTGCCGGCGCGGCGACGTGGATTCCCCCGTGGCGATCCGAGCGCTGAAGCGTTTTGTTACGGAGGCCTACGGACCGGAGGCCGGTGATCCTGCTCTCTACCGAGCGGCTTACGATGACCACATGATTCCTCCCACCCGCGGCAAATTCGAGCGCGTGGCGGTGGTGGGAGCCGGCGTTTCGGGGCTGACGGTGGCGCATGACCTGGTGCGAATGGGGTACAGCGTGACGGTCTTTGAAGCTTATTCAGAGCCCGGCGGCATGCTGACCGTGGGGGTCCCCGTTTTCCGATTGCCGCGCGAGCTGGTGAGGGCCGAAATCAACGCCATTCTTTCGCTGGGTGTCGAACTGAAGTGCAACATGCGGCTGGGACGCGATTTTACGATCGCGGACTTGCGCCGTCAGGGGTACAAGGCCGTCTTTTTGGGTGTGGGACTTCCGAAAGGCCGCAAGCTACCGATCCCCGGTTCCGATTTGGAAAACGCCATCGACGGGATGGAGTTTCTGCGTGCGTTTAACGATGGCGCGCCACTGCCGCTCGGCCGGCGGATCGTGGTGATCGGCGGAGGCAATGTGGCGTACGACGTGGCGCGCTCCGCGCTACGTCCGGCAGACGCGGCTACGATGCGCGAAGCATTGGAAGAGATGGGGCGCGGCGAACAGGTGGCCTACGATGTGGCGCGCTCGGCGTTGCGCATCAGTGGCGATAAAGAAGTGCATGTCGTCTGCCTCGAAAGCCGGGAAGAGATGCCGGCCGACGAGACCGAGATACACGAGGGCGAGGAAGAAGGGATCTTTCTGCACAACCGCCGCGGACCAAAGGAACTGGTCGGCCGCGATGGCAAGGTGATGGCCCTGCGCACCGTGCATTGCACCTCGGTCTTCGACGAAAACCGGCGATTCAATCCAAAATTTGACGAAACCGAAATCGAAGACATTGAAGCGGACAGCGTCATTTTCGCGATCGGGCAGACGTCGGACCTTTCCTTTTTGGCTCCCGACGACGGCGTGGAAGTGGAACGCGGGTTGATCAAGGTGCAGCCGGAAACCTACCAGACTAGCGCTCCGGACGTTTTCGCATGTGGAGATATCGCGCACGGTCCGAGGCTCTTCATCGACGCGATTGCGTCGGCTCAAATCGCGGCGCGCTCCATGCACGATTTTCTGCGAGGCACCCGGACCGAGATTGCGGTGCGGAAGCAATGGAAGCCCGCGGCGTACACCATGGCGGAAGGCTGGAATTGCCTGCCGCGCGCGAACCCGCCAGTACTCGAAAGTGACCGGCGGGCCGCATCGCTCGAGATCATCGAGGAGAGATATCCAGAGTCAGAAGCGCGGCGGCAGGCGGCGCGTTGCCTGCGTTGCAATGTGAATACGGTATTCGACACTTCGATGTGCGTGGCCTGCAACGGCTGCGTGGACGTATGCCCCGAGAATCTGATTCGCCTGGTCGGGCTTAGCCGGTTGGTACGAGAGGACGGCTGGCTGCAAGCTGCGTCTACCGTTTTGGGGCTTACCGAAGCTGAGCTGAAGGCTACACCTGCCGAAGACCTGGATGCCTTCGGCGGGGTGATGCTGAAGGACGAAACCACCTGCATCCGCTGCTCGCTGTGCGCATCGCGGTGCCCAACGCACGCGATTACCATGAAGCATTTTGATTTCTACACGGAGTGTGTCAGCGTGCCTTCCCCGAATCCTAAGATTCGCTATCAGAGGGTGGCTTCGTGACGGCGGCCGAGTTCTCCGCGATCTTTATCTTGGGTCTAGTTAGCAGCCTGCATTGCGTGCAGATGTGCGGGTCAATCGTGTTAGCGTACAGCCTGCCGCTGGCAAAGGCGGCGCGACGGCCGGAAATGCTGGTGGCGCATGCCGCGTACAGCGCGGGCCGGATCGCCACATACTCCGCGTTGGGGGCCATCGCCGGGGTGGCAGGCGGCGGGCTGAATGTTGTGTCGCGCCTTGGTGGCGTGGCAAATGGGGCGCGAATCTGCGCGGGCTTGGGGATGATTGTGGCAGCCGTTTTGATTTCGGGCATACTCCCCCAGTCCGGGCTCGTGCAGATTGGGCCGGTGGGCTGGTTTGCACGAGTGGTGGGCCGGATCCTGCTGTCGCCGCTACCGCTGAGCAAATTACGCCTCGGCTTGGTGCTTGGCTTGCTGCCATGTGGACTAGTTTATGCGGCGTTGATCAAATCGGTGGAAACAGGCACCGCCGCTGGCGGGGCGCTGACCATGCTGGCATTCGGGTTGGGAACAGCGTCGACATTAACCTCTTTCGGGATTGTTTCCTCAACAGCGGGGATGCGGTTGGGCCGCTGGGGTAATGCGCTTTCGGCCGCGGGCGTGGCGCTAATGGGCGCGTTCCTGCTGTGGCGCGGGTTCGCCGGACCAATGAGCCATGCCCATCACGGCTAAACGCGCACCTGCGCTCCCGGCAGCCACCAGCAACTATCACCGGTTGCGCAAGCGCGTTCACGCGTTGTGTTTTCTGGGCTTCCTGGCGATTCCGTTCTTCAATATCATTCGCTTCGACATCCCGCGGCAACGGTTCTACTTCGCGGGCTACGAACTGTGGATCAATGAATTTGCCATCATCTTCTTTGCCTTGATGTTCCTGATGTTTCTCATTGTGGCCTCGTCGGTTCTCTATGGCCGTGTTTACTGCGGCTACATGTGCCCACAGATGATTTTCAGCGAGGCTTCGATCGCGTTTGAAAAAAGACTCGTCAAATGGTTCACCAAGCGCCACCCGGAGTGGACCCCGTCGGCGCGAAAGCGCGCGGCTGGCGCTCTATTCTATCTGGCGCTTGGAGTGGTTTCGGTATTCCTTGCGTTCACGTTTATCTGCTACTTCGTGGAGCCACGCGACCTTCTCCAGCGGCTGCTCTCACTCGACATTCGGACGGCCGGTGGCATTTCGGGCGCGGCCGTTACGGTGATTACGTTTCTGGACTTCACGCTGGTGCGCCAGCGCTTTTGCACCACGGTGTGCCCATACGGGTATCTGCAAGGCATTCTGGGAGACGGGAACACGCTGCTGGTCACTTATCGCGACGAAGAGCAGCAGTGCATCGAATGCAAGAAATGCGTGCGCGTCTGCCACATGGGGATCGATATTCGAACGTCGCCGTTCCAGATCGAGTGCGTGCATTGCGGCGAGTGTATCGACGCCTGCGAAGACGTGTTACGCCGGATTGGAACGCCGGGCCTGATCCATTACACGTGGGGCGAACACGGCGGCGATGTCGGTGCTCTGGACACCTGGTATCGTCGACTTGGTCTCCGCGACGCGAAGAGGTTCGTCGTTCTGGTGTTGCTGTTGTGTTACGCGTCAGGGCTGTTCGTCGCATTGTCCATGCGCCGGGCAGTGCTGGTGCGCGTATCGCCGGTGCGCAACACGCTTTATAGCATTGCTCCAGATGGCAGCACGCACAATCAGTTCCGGTTCGCCGTGGCGAACCGCGGTAAGCGCCCGGCCGAGGTACTTTTTTCGATACGTCAATTGCCGGGCGCAAAGCTGTTGCTCACTCAGAATCCCGTGCCCATTCCGCCAGGGCAGGCGGTGCAGGGCAGTTTTGAAATCGCTGCCTTCCCCAACACGCAACTGCGCGATGTGAACCACTTCGTCGTGAATGCAACGACAATCCCGGAGCAAGTGAATGACGGCTTCGCAGTGACATTTTTGATGCCAGCCCGAAAGGAGACTCCATGACCAAGCCGCGTGGCGGGTTTCTGCACTACTTTCTCATGCTAGTGATGGCACTGTTCATCACCATCCTGATCTTTGTTTGGGTGGTAACGAAGAGGGCAAATCCCGTGATGCTGGACGAACACGGCCGGCCCATCACTTTCCTTGTACACCGTGCTTCGGCTAACGACGTATGACCGCAGTTGAGACATCCTGCGCCCTGTGCGGACTCGACTGTGGACACCACCCCGTCCTGCGCCGTTTCGGCCAGGACGAGCAACCTTTCTGCTGCGTTGGCTGCGTCAACGTGTATTCGATTTTGTCGGAAAGCGGAATCCTGGCGTCGGGCCAGGATTTTCGCGACACTGAGCTTTACCAGGAAAGCCTCAAACTTGGCCTGATTTCGAATCCTACCGATAGAGCGGAATCGACTCAACTTCCGCCGGGAGTCGAGTCGCGGGAGGTGGTCTTCCAGATCAGCGGCATGTGGTGCACCGCGTGTGCGTGGCTGATTGAACATTCGCTGCGGAAAGAGCGCGGCGTGATTTCAGCGGAGGTGTCATTCATTTCTGATTTGGCCAAGGTCAAGTATTGTCCGCTTTATTTACCGAAAGAGCGTATCACGGCCCGGATTGCGGCCTTGGGATATGGTGCGTCCGAGTACAAGCGGCAGGTAGACGACCGTGGCCGAGCGAGACGCGATTTACTCCTTCGCATGGGCGTCGCAGCATTTCTTTGGCTGAATGTGATGACGCTGAGCGCGGTGCTCTATGTCGGCTACTTCGAAAGGATCGCCGAGAGCGCCGGCCGCTACCTGCCCTTCGTCCTGATGGCTCTTGCCACTCCCGCTGTCTTCTATTCGGCCTGGCCCATCCTGCGGCTGGCCGCCAATGGCTTGCGCAACCGTACGATCAGGATGGAGGCGCTGCTGGCGCTTGGAATACTGGCGGCCTATGGCTCCAGTGCAGTGGAAGCCTTTCGCCATGGCCGTCATTTCTATTTCGATACGGCTTGCGCCATCGTGGCCCTGGTTTTGGCGGGCAAACTGGCGGAGCAAAGCGCCAAGGATTCGGCAGCCGGTGAGATCGCGGCTCTGTATCGAATGATGCCGAAGAAGGCCCGGCTACTAATTGATGGCCAAGAGCGCTTCGTTTCCGTCGATGCGCTTGGCCGTGGAACGGTATTCCTGGTGCAGCCCGGCGAACGAATTGCGGCCGATGGAGTGGTAGTCGAAGGCCGGTCGCACGTAGATGAATCCGTGCTCACGGGTGAATCGACGCCGCGTGTCCGATCTGTGGGTGACCAGGTCATCTGCGGCGGCGTGAATGGCAGCGGCGTATTACAGGTATGTGCCACCAGGGTCGGCATGGAAAGCACGCTGGCGCAGATTCTCCAGGCGGTGGAATCGGCCATGGGCCGGCGGTCTCATCTCGAGCGCCAGGTCGATCGTGTTTCACAGGTGTTCACCCCCTGTATGATTGCGGTTGCTCTGCTTACGTTCGGCGGATGGCTGGCCTTTGGAGCGGCGCCATCGGCGGCGCTGATGCGCGCCATATCGGTCCTGGTAATCGCCTGCCCATGCGCGCTCGGGGTTGCCACTCCCCTGGCGGTCACAACCGCGATCGCAGCGGCGGCGCGGAAACATATTCTGGTGACGGACAGCCGTGTACTCGAGACGATCGACAAGGTGGATGCCGTCTTGCTGGACAAGACCGGAACGGTGACACGAGGAGACTTCGGAGTACTCGACATGGCCGGCGAAACCTCGGACTTGCCGTTGATTGCATCGCTCGAAGCGCGCTCAGAACATCCGCTGGGGCGGGCTCTATGCCGTTGGGCGGAGTCCGCGCATCTGGAAGCATACTCCGCGCGCGAGGTCGCGATCCATCAAGGAATGGGGATCAGCGGGGTCGTCTCCGGCCGAAAAATGTTTGTTGGTAACCGACGCTTGTGTCCGCATATGCCCACGCACGAACTCACCGAAAAAGTTGAGGACTGGGAGCGGCTCGGCCACACGGTTGTCTATTTTGGCTCAGGAGAAAAAGTTACCGGTGCGATCGCCTTCGGAGATCAGATCAAGCCAGAGGCGGCGACGCTCGTAACAACTTTGAAGTCTCGAGGCATTCGCACGCTGATGGTATCAGGCGACGGGCGGGCCACTACGAATTCGATCGCCGCGCAGATCGGCGTGGAGGAAGTGATCGCCGAAGCAATCCCGGAACGAAAAATCGAAGTGGTTCGTGATCTTCAGAAATGCGGAGCGGTAGTCGCGATGATTGGCGACGGCGTGAACGATGCCCCGGGCCTCGCGCAGGCGGATATAGGCATCGCTTTGAGTTCAGGAACCGATATCGCGATGAAAGCGGCTCCGCTCGTGATTTCGGGCGACAGCCTCCTATCCGTTCTCGACGCGTTCGATCTGGCGAGAAATTCGCTGCGGATTGTGCGTCAGAATTTGTTCTGGGCGTTCGTGTATAACACGATTGCAGTGTCACTAGCCATCGCCGGCGTAGTTAATCCGATTTTCGCGTCGGGCGCCATGGTAATTTCGAGCCTCTCCGTTATTTGGAACGCCAAGCGAATTCGCTGAGCCGACGTGGCGCTGGCGGTCATCAGTGCAATTTCTGTTTAACTTGCAGCTCTCTAGGGTGGGACGATGCCGCAGCCGAGCTGCAGTCGCGCGGCGTCTCGAAAGTAACGTCGATCGGCTCGCCACAGTTGGTGTCGCGGACGAATGGTTATGCTGCGCACCTGCTTGCCAGGCACGAGTGTGCTTTCCATATGCTCCAACGGCTCTCGAAACTCAGCCGCTCCATCCCGTTAACAGTCCTAGAAATCCTATTTTAGGGCATCTGCCAGCGAAAATTCTCACGGCACAAACGCGTTGACGTTCTAATGGGCCTTCACTGCGGTTCGACCGATCAAGACACGCTTGCCACACTCCACGAGCAGCAGATAGATGATCGTTGCCGCGGTCAAATAGGCGAAGTAGCTATCCGGCAGAGGCACAAAGCCCAACACGGCGGAGAGTGGACTGAACGGTAAAAGCACACCAACGGCAACGATCATCAATGTAGTGAGCGTCAGCGGAAAGCTGGGCCGGCTCTGCATAGGATTCCGAGTGGTGCGAATTATGAAAATCACTAGCGTCTGAGTCGCCAGAGACTCGATAAACCAACCGGTATGAAAAAGAGTCTGGCTGGCGTGGAAAAAACGGAGCAGCACGTAAAACGTCAGGAAATCAAAAACTGAGCTAATGGGACCGATGAACACCATGAACTTGTGGATGAGTCCGATGTCCCAGTGCTGCGGTTTGCGGAGAAAGTCATCGTCAACATTATCCGTAGGGATGGTGATTTGCGAGAGATCGTACATGAAGTTGTTTAACAGGATTTGCGTGGGCAACATCGGGAGGAACGGCAAGAAAATCGAAGCGCCCGCCATGCTGAACACATTCCCAAAGTTCGAACTCGTGCCCATCAGCAGGTACTTCATTACATTTCCAAACGCCTTCCGCCCCTCGGTGATACCGTTGGCGAGAACGTCGAGGCCAGGCTCCACGAGGATGATGTCCGCGGCTTCGCGCGCGACATCGACGGCGGACGAGACGGAAATGCCCACGTCCGCGGCGTGGAGCGAGGGTGCATCATTGATTCCATCACCCATGAATCCCACGACGTGACCATGGTGTTTTAAGGCCAGCAGGATACGGTTCTTCTGTGCCGGCGATACGCGAGCAAAAACCGTGCTCTTTTCAGCCACCTGGGCCAGTGCAGTGTCTGTCATCCTTTCGATTTCATCGCCGAGGACGACCTTACCGGGGTCGAGCCCAACCTGACTGCAAACATGAGTGGTAACGAGGTCCCCGTCGCCAGTAATGATCTTCACGTCCACCCCGTCGCGTTTCAGCGCGGCAATCGCTTCGGCCGCATCCGCCAAGGGTGGATCGGTGAAGGCCAGGAAGCCCGCAAAGGTCAAGTCTCGTTCATCACCGGCGGAATAGTTGGCGCGTGCTCCGACTTCCGTGTAAGCGAGGGCGAGCACGCGGAATCCCTGCCGGCTTAAATCTTCGTAAGTCGCGCGGCAGTGGCCCAGCGTGTCGGCGTCCATGGGCGCCGTGCGGCCTTCGGATTCATAGTTGACAGAAAGGGCCAGAATTCCCTCAGGCGCTCCTTTTGTGATCAACAATCTTCGCGATTGGCATTCGACGACGGTCGATAATCGGCGCCGCTCAAAGTCGTATGGGATCTCATCCCGTTTTTCGTAGCTATTTATTTCCTTGGGCTCGGAGCATTGCAGAATGGCCATGTCGAGGGGACTTCGAATTCCCGTCTCGAGCTTGCTGTTGATATAAGCCAGGCTGAGAACACGTTGCGACGGGCGCCCAAAGGGATCGACGGATTGGTCGAGGTTCATATTCCCGCTGGTGATCGTCCCGGTTTTGTCGCTGCACAAAACGTCAATGCCGCCGAAATTCTGGATGGCCGAGAGGTGTTTGACAATCACTTTCTTCCGAGCCATGGCGCGTGCTCCCTTCGAGAGGGTGACGGCGACGATCATGGGAAGGAATTCCGGGGTCAGGCCGACCGCCAACGCGACGGCGAAAAGAAGCGATTGAAACGGGTCCTTATGCCTGGCCAGGCTGACAATTATCAGAAAGAGCACCAAGAACAAAACGGTGCGCGTGAGCAGCAGGCTGAAATCTTTGAGGCCCCGGTCGAACGCAGTCGGCTCGGCGTGCGAAGCGAGGCGAACGGCGATGTCGCCGAATGAGGTTTTGGCGCCGGTCGCAACAACTAGAGCTTGCGCAGTTCCGCTGATCACGGAAGTGCCCAGGAAAACCATATTCATCGCGTCGGGTTTCGTGGAGACTTCCTCAGTCTGGGCTTGCTTTTCTACTGGAAGCGACTCGCCTGTCAACGTCGCTTGCTGAATGTAGAGGTCCCGGGACTCCAACAGGCGTGCATCGGCGGGGACCAAATCTCCGGCCGACAGCCGCACGACGTCGCCAGGGACTACGTCGGCTCTGCGTATCTCCTGCCACTGCCCGTCTCGCAATACCGTAGCAGTGGGCGCCACACACTGCTGCAACTGCTCCATTGCTTTTTGAGATTTATGAGTTTGGGCAAAATCGAGCGTATTGCTGAGCGCTACGATAGCAATAATGATTGCAGCGTCCGTCACTTCGCCCAGAAAGATGGATATGACAGCCGCGATCAGCAATATCAGGACCAGTGGATTGAGGAACAGGCGCAGAAACTCGAGAATTGGTGAGCGTCGCTTGGAAGGAGCAGGATCGTTAGGCCCGTATTGGCTGAGCCGCACTGCGGCTTCCTGTGAGGTCAAACCACCGAACGCCGCGGCCGAACTTGCGTCCGGAACAGCCGGCTGGGTCAGGTTCGCGGCGCTCATCGCATCACCTGTGAGTTCGCAGGGAGTCGTTGGTTCAAGCTGGCCACAAGCCGATCGATGCTGCTCTGAACGGCATGGCTCATTTCCAGAACCACTGAGTTTACGTTGCGGCTTTCGACGCCCAGTGTCTCATCTTCCTCACCAGCCCAAACCGTCTCGCCGGTGCGCAGATCAACCAACTGGGCCGATAGTTTCACCGCAACTCGGACCTCGCCGGCCGTGTCGATCTCCTCGAGCTGTTCGAGCCGGCCACTCATGAGATAGTCCTGCTGGCCCTGACCGTCATACGGCTTCACGAATGAGAACAAATGCGATGACCCGAGTGCATCGATGACGGCGGAGGTAACCATTACTGCGGGATCATCCGCCCAGCGATGATACTCGTAGAATCCGATCTCCGCCGGAGATTGGCGATAGACAATCCGCCCTTGGCGGAGGTAGGACGGAGTTTCGAACCGGCGGACGGCTACGGTCGCCGGCAGGCGCGGCCCGGTTTCTGCGGCCTTTGGGGCCGGCGGAATGTCCAACGCATAGTAATGCGGATAATGGATCTTGCTTGCGCAGCCAGCCATCAGTAAGGCATACGCCCAAGCGCTGTGAGTCAAAAGCCTTCGCGTGATCATTTGGGGACCTCCCGGTCCTTAGGCTGTCTGATCCGCACGAGGCTCCACGGCCGCTGCTTGAGGGACTCTGTCAGTTCTCTCAGATTGTCGGTAGTAACACGCAAATTCTCAACGGTATCGCCCATTGCTTGATCTTTAGCTCGCAGCGACGCGCGCACGTCTCCGATGAGACCCCGCGCTTGATTGAGTGTTTTTTGCATTTCGGCAAGGTTGGCCTGCAGCGGCTGGCGAACCGCCGTAATCGTATCGTTTGCGTTCGAAACGGTAGCATTCACGTTATCGACGGTCGGGCTCAGTTTTCCCATCAAGGCATTGGCGTCATCGCTGAACTTTTCAAGCTGGTCACTGATGTGGTCGATTTTCGGCGATATGTTGGCAATCAGCGCGTCGGTATTTGTCAGAATCTCGGCCACGCGCTGCTGATTCGGCTTACCTGTAATCTCGTTCAGATTTGCGATCAGCTTCCGCGCGTCGCCCGTAAGATCGTTCACATCCTGGTGCACCGCCTCCAGCAGGCCCTGAGCGGAATCGGCAAGGGCAACGATTTTGCGCTGAGTATCATCTATGCTGATGCTTTCCTGGGAAGTGATCACACTGTTTGGCGGCAGGCGGGGAGCGTCATTCGATCCCATGCTGATGGAGATGACCGGACTGGTAATTATCGTGACGGATCCCAGCTTTGCGACGGACTTGGCATTCAGCGGCGTGCCCTCCTTCACGTCCATCAGAATCTCGATCCGGGTTGGGTCCTGCGGGTCGGGCCGTACCGCTGTCACAGTGCCCACCTTGATGCCGCCAAACAAAACGTCGGCGCCCGACTGCAGTCCGCCGGCATACCGCAGGTACGTTCGGTAGGGAACACGTGCGCCCCTCATCTGCATGTTGCTCACGCGATAAATGGTGCCAAGCAGTATGGCCAGAGATATCAGAACGAAGGCGCCGACTTTGGCTTCCGTGTTCATTATTCTGCTCCTACCATCCCGGCCAGTTCTCGAAACCGGTTCTGCACGGTTGTACTCTGCCCGATAGGATCGGGAACGCGGTCCAGGAACTGCCGGATCCGTGGGTGGTTGCTCGCACGAAACCCATCTTTGGTGTCCACAGCGACGAGCGAGCCCTGGTAGAGCATGGCCATTCGGTCAGCAACACGGAAAGCACTGGCCAATTCGTGCGTCACTACCAGAATGGTCATGTGAAAGGCGCGTTTCAACAACAGGATCAGTTCGTCCAAGCCCGCTGCAACGATGGGATCGAGTCCCGCGGAAGGTTCATCAAAGACCAGGATTTCGGGGTCGAGTGCGGTCGCGCGTGCCACGGCCGCGCGCTTTTTCATGCCGCCCGATAGCTCCATGGGCAGCAGTTTGCCAGCTTCGCCCAGACCCACGGCTGCCAACTTCATGTACGTCATGATCTCGACAACGGGATCGGCCAATGCCGTCAATTCGCGCAACGGCAGGGCTACGTTCTCTTCTAGAGACAGCGAGTTGAACAAGGCGCACTCCTGGAAAGCGACACCCATTGTGCGGCGAACTGCCTTCAGTTCCTCCGGGGAGCAGCGATTGATATCGACGCCCCGGATCCGAACCGTACCGGAGTATGGCCGCTCAAGTCCAATGATGTGCCGCAGCATGGTGGTCTTCCCGGAGCCGCTGCCGCCAAGCAGGGCCAGCACCTCGCCCGGCTGAATGTCCAGGCTCACACCGTCCAATACCCGGCGGCCACCATAGATAACTGTTAAGCCCTCGACCGAGATGACTGGGTCCGCCATAAAGCTACGACTCCAAATGCAACAGGTAATAGATGGCCGTGAAAAAGACGTCAGCCAGGATGACCAAGAACGTGGACCAGACCACGGCCGAAGTCGCCGATCGCCCGACGGCGTCCGGCCCCCCACGCACCCGGAAGCCCTCCATGCAGCCGACGTTGACAATAATGGCGGCGAACACCAAGCTCTTCAAGAATCCAGTAACGACGTCGCGCAGATAGATAGAGTCAGCGACGTATTGGAGATACATGGAGAATCGAAGATTCGTCTCCATATACATGAAAAACCATCCGGCCAGCATCCCAAAAACGTTACTCATGATGCTGAGGCATGGGATCACAATCATCGCGGCGACGTACCTCGGAGCGAGGACGAACTCGATCGGATCGAGAGCCATGGTACGGAGCGCGTCGATCTCACTGGTCACGACCATCGTTCCGATTTCGGCTGAAAATGCCGATCCGGATCGACCGCTAACGATGAAAGCGGTCAACAGCGGGCCTAGTTCGCGCGTGAAGCCAATCGCCACAGTGTCCATGACGTATTGGAGCGCCCCGAATCTCCGGAGCTCGGCACCGGCTTGCATGGCCAGGATGAATCCAGTGCAAACGGACATGATCCCTACCATGGGCAGCGCATCGACTCCGACTACGGCCATCTGGCTCAGGGCCGAGCGCCAGCGACCGCGCTTGCCGATAAACGGGAGAACACGAGGTGAAGCGCGGAACGCCGACCAGAACTGGATCGTGATTCCGCCGATATAGGCCAGTCCCCGATTCACACCACCGCCAATGGCTTCCAGTATGTTCACGTGCCTGCCTCCGGAGCCGAGGTGTCGAACAAGCGATCGAGATGGGTGATGTCAAACAGATAGTGCGGCTGATCGTGCAGCCCCCTTAGGATCAGCCGAGTGCCTTGTCTCCGTGCGATTCTAGCCGCCTCTACTAAGGTTGCGAGACCTGATGTGTCTATGTAGGAAACCCCGGATAGGTCCACCGCCAACTCTGACGGCTTTCGGCGCAAAGCATTGCTCAGCGCTGCGCGCATGTGGCCTGAATTTTCCACTGTGATCCGGCCCTGAAATCCAAGTCCCGGGGCCATTGTGTTGTTATCAGACACTTGCCTCCTTTTCGGGCAATCCAGCGCCCACCGCAAGAAGACCGTTATGCTTTTCGATTGGGGCTGTTACCGATGGGCAGCATGGCGTTGTTTCTTCTCCAGCCGAGCAGCGGCTCCCCTCAAGCGCTCCGCGAGCATGTGCCTCAGTTTTGCGTCTGATTGCTCGTATTCCTTACGCATGCGTTTCGCTCGCGCCTTGAGACTGGCCTTAATATCTGCTCGGGATTTTTCGGCTTTTTGCTCGAGCGCGCGCACCTTGGCGTCGGTCTCGGTTTTGATCTGCTTCGCTCTTTTACTGGCCTGATCCAACTGCGCTTGCAGTTCAGCTTTCAGCTTGTCCATCCTGTCCTGGAGTCTAGCCTTGCGATCAGCGCGGGCCCTGCCGAGCTCGACCTTAGTCTGTTCGATCTCTGCGCGCAGCTTCGCCACATGTTTAGCTCTTTGATCCGCCTCAAAGTCCTGTTTAGGCGTCCGCATCACGGAAGCGCCGAACGCTTCCATTTGAGTGTCGACCGGCGTAACCCAGTCTTCATCGACGTCCGCGATCACGGTAGAATGGCCGGGTTTGAGTGCGTTATTTACCTCGTCGACGAACTCTGCACTCACCTCAGCACGGTAAAAATCGGCGATGCTACCCGCCAGGCCTCCAGCCATGCCGCCCGCAGCAGCGCCGCCGACCATGCCGAGAGACCCTCCTCCAAAGAGACCAACAATAGCGCCTATCGCGGTACCCGCCACCGCGCGCACCGGGAATTCGTGATCATGGCGCTTCTCCGTAATCGTGCCGTCCGCGTTCTTCTCTATAACCACTGCAGAGTAGACGGTGATGCTACTTTCTTCATCGAGCTGTTTCAGTGCCCGCAACGCTTCATAGGCTTTCGTTTCGTTGTCAACGATGATAGCTAGCATTCTTTCCATTGATTTGGCCTTTCCTGAGTCATTGTGCCTGCCGTATTCAGCGGAGTTATGCGACCTTAACGGCGTCCTCTTGTTGCTGCTGAACATCAGTGGGATTGAGCGTGCCGGCCGCTTCGGCCGTCAAGACGCCGCGAATGACGCTACCATCGACGGTTTCGTGTTCCAGTAGTTGCTTGGCTAGCGCTTCCAGCGCAGCGTGATGGCTCTTCAGTGTTTGCTGGGCGCGGTTATATTGCTCTGTAACGAGGCGCTGCACTTCTTTATCGATGAGGTTACGAGTCTCAGGGCTGATTTGGCTGTTGTCCTCGACTGACCTGCCCAGGTATTGCAATTGTTGACCCGCATAGCGCACCGATCCGAGCTTGTCGCTCATGCCGAATTCGGTGATCATGCGGCGGGCCAAGTCGGTGGCGCGGGCGATGTCGTCGCTGGCTCCCGTGCTAATACACTGGAATTTCACCATCTCGGCGGCTCGTCCGCCAAGCATCACGCTGATGCGGTCCTGGAGTTCCTCCATTCTCAGCAGATAACGATCCTCGGTCGGCATCTGCATGGTGTAACCCAAAGCTCCGCGGCTGTGCGGAACGATGCTGATTTTGGCGACTGGTTCTGCATGAGTCAGCGCGGCGATTAGTGCATGGCCCGATTCGTGGTACGCGACCGTTCGGCGTTCCTGCGGGTTCATGACGCGGCTCTTTTTTTCAGATCCGGCGATCACGCGTTCGATCGCGTTTTCGAAGTCGCCCAGCGTGATCCCGGCGGCATTCCGGCGCGCAGCTAGCAGCGCCGCCTCATTCATCGCATTTTCCAGGTCAGCGCCACTAAATCCTGCCGTCATGCGAGCCGCCTCGTTGACGTCGAAATCAGGCGCCAGCTTTAAGTTCCTGCTATGGATCTTCAAAATTTGAACGCGCCCGATGAGGTCCGGATTCCCTATAGCGATCTGCCGATCAAACCGGCCCGGCCGGAGAAGCGCCGGATCGAGGACCTCGGGGCGGTTGGTGGCGGCCATAATAATGACAGGGTTGGCCGTATCTGTCTTGAAGCCGTCGATCTCTTCCAACAGCTGGTTGAGGGTTTGCTCGCGTTCGTCATTGCCACCCCAACTGGCGACGCCGCCGCGCGCTTGCCCAATCGCATCGATCTCATCGATGAAGATGATGGCTGGAGCCGATTTGCGGGCCTGCTCGAATAAGTCTCGGACCCTCGCCGCGCCAACGCCCACGAACATCTCGACAAATTCCGAGCCGCTGGTCTCGAAAAAGGCAACGTGAGCCTCGCCGGCTGTCGCCTTAGCCAGAAGCGTCTTGCCGGTTCCCGGGGGGCCGACGAGCAGCACGCCTTTCGGAATGTGTCCGCCAAGGGTCGCAAATCGCTCCGGCTCCTTTAAGAACTGGATGATTTCTTGCAAATCCGTGATGGCCTCGTCCGCTCCGCCTACATCCTTGTAGGTCACCTTGACGTCTTCCGGCTTCACTTGCAGGGCTCTGCTCTTGGAAACGCCAAAAATATTGCCTAGTCCTCCCGGAGTGCCGCCGGCTCGCCGGAAGACGAAAGACCAGAAGACGCTGAGTAATACAAAAGGCAGAACATACGACAACAACACGGTCCCAATAACATTTGGTGGAGGTTGAAAGCGGTACGGCACGCCCGCGTTCTGCAAATCTTCAATGAGTTTGGGGTCGCTTTGCCCTATATAGATGGTGTTGAATGGGGCGGTGGAAGATGAGCCATCCGGCTTACGGTCTTTCATGGTACCTTCAATACGCCGGTCGCCAATCACGACTGCGGTGATCTGGTGGTCCGCGACCTTCTTTTTGAAATCGCTGTAGGAGATTTCCGTCGCACGGTAGACCCACGGAGCCAAAATCAGCTCTTGAAACAACCACAGGAAGAACAAGCTTGTTAGGAAGAAAGCGATATTGGAGCGTGTCTGGCGGCGGTCCTGGTCCTGTTTCTTGTTCTCATTCTCATTGTCGGGTTTTCGCAATATTGATTTCATGGTGCGTCTCCGATATCAGTGCTACGTTTCTTTGGCACTTTCTGTGATATGTGCCGACCACCGAGGGTCCCTTCCATCGAGGACGGCTTGAACTTTAGCAGCCTGCTCATTGGTTAATGTCGTCTGCTGAACGCTGCCGCCGAAATTGCGGAACTCCTCCGCCACTCTTTCGGGATCGACGGTATGCAGCAGTGCGAGAATGGCTGAGTCGCGAGGCTGAATCGTCTCACCAACGGTCTTTACGAACGATTCGGGGATGCCGAGCTCTTTCTTCCACCGCTTTGCGTCCAGCGCGCCGGCCGTCGCACCGATTGCCGCATCTGTCAAGGCACTGGCGGCCACGGCGCCCGCGAGCGCGGCTCCGCTCACGCCGGCGGTGAAAGGGATCGCGACCGTCAAGCCAATTAACATGCCCCAGATGGCGCCGAGGCCTGCCTCTTGGCCAGTAGTCATCTGGTAGCTCTCGTCCACTCTCAGCTTGCCGGTATGGTCCCGGTAAATGGCAACAGCGTCCTGAAGATCGACAACCCAGTCCTCGTTCATTGCGCTGAGCTTGTGGAGAACCTCTCCGGCGCGGAATATGTCGCCTCTGAATGCCACCACGACCAGTTGTGCCATTGTCGGATTCCTCCGCGGATGTGAGCTGAGCGGCCTCACTTCTCCAGCCGCGCAGCCGCTTCCCTCAGTTGCCCTGCGAGCAAATGCTTTAGGTTTGTCTCCGCTTCTTCGTACTGGCCGCGGATCCGTTTCACGCGCGAGTCGAGAGTCGCTCTGATATCGCCCTGAGCTTTTTCCGCTTTCTTCTGGAGGCCCTGTACCTTGGCTTCCGTCTCGCTCTTGATTTGCTCCGCCCTTTGCTTGGCTTGGTCCAATTCGGCTTGCAGCTGGGCGTTGAGCTTGTCGATTTTCGCCTGGAGCTTGGCCTTGTTCTCACCCCGCACGCGAGTTAGCTCCGCTTTCAATTGATCGATCTCCGCCCGCAGCGCCGCCACGTCCTTAGCCCGGTCTTCGTCCTCCACCAAGCGTCTGGCTTTGCGAAAAACGATTCCACCCAACGGTTCCATTCGCGTGTCGACCGGTGTCTCCCACTCCTCGCTGATATCGGCGATCACCGCACACTTCCCCGCCGTCAGGGTGGCGGCCACCTCGTCGACGAAGTCGGCGTCCACCCCCGCCACGTGCAGGTCTGCAACTCTCTGAGCTTAGCCCTCGCCGTGCCGATGACATCCTCTCGCCATTCGGGCCATATGTAGTCTTCATCTACCCACGTGTCGAGCGGAGTAACGTGAATGATGCTCAGCGGCGCTCCAAATTCCCAAGACAGCTGGCTGGCCCAGGTCAGGACCACGCTAGTATGCGGTCCCAGGTCGACAGCAGTCGCAATGCGGCGGGGCTGCGCCGATATCTGACCTTTCTCCTGACAATGGACTGCGGTCCACACCGGACATTTTGTGTCGTGCAGAACCTTTGCTGTAACGGAACCGAGAAGCAAGCGCCGGAAAGGACCATACCCGTGCGTAGGCATCATGATCAGATCAATGTTTTCCGATTCAGCATACTCCGAGATCGTGCTGGCAGGCTCGCCTTCCCGCAGTACGCGTTCAACTTCGAGATGGCGCCATTCCTTGCACCGGAATTCCCTCATCTTCTCCTCAGCCTCCTCCCTGGCAAAGGCGTGAACCACGCTCCGCTGGGCTGATGGCCCAACGGGCACCTCGAAACGTGGAGCCAAGACATGGAGTAGCGTGATCGTGGAGTCGAAACGTTCAGCAATTGCTGCAGCCGCATCCGCAGCGTCCGTGGAACGTTCTGAGAAATCAATTGGCAGCAGAATTTTTGCAATCGTGAACATACTGGGCTTACCCCTGGAGGTTAGAATGCATTCTTTTTGCCGTTCGCACGATGCGCTGGACGAACCCGCTCTGACCGTTCACAGTGATCGCAAAACGCCAACCGGGTGGCCAGAGTTGGTCTCCATCTGCCGAGTTGTGGACACGTAAATACTCCGACCAATGCCCGGCGCAGAAACTTTGCTTGGTGCCTATACTTCCAGATGAAGACGAAAGGCCGCCGCTACCCGGCTCGATCGCCGGACTTGCGTTGGCCGGCGGAGTGGCCGCCTGGTTGCACCCCGCGAAGTGGTGGCTAACCGTGCCGGGAACAGCTCGGTTCGGCACGTCACGGCGATTTCAGACAAAGGAATATCGGTAATGACAGCAATTGAAAGACTGCGTC
>Ga0335081_10005722_pt1 | contig 19694 bp, 16 predicted proteins | sample Lox_Sample_35_FD_206713 | JGI IMG/M metagenome (GOLD analysis project Ga0335081, IMG submission 206713) | Soil microbial communities from Loxahatchee National Wildlife Refuge, Florida, United States - Lox_Sample_3.5 | ecosystem: Environmental > Terrestrial > Soil > Wetlands | place: USA... | reverse complement strand
AAAGTGTTATCCGCCTTCGGGGTGATCCCGTGATCCATGTTGTAAATGTTGTTCCCATAGATCGAGACGTTCGAATCGGTGTTGTTCTGCTCCGCAACGATCGCCCAGCAGTTGTCGTGGATCGTGTTATCCGCGATCGTCACATCGCTCCCCGAATACGCTATGCCGGCAGGTTGGTTCTCATTCGGAACCGGATCATTCGATCCGGCGGCGAACACGTACATATCCGAGATATTCAAGTTCTCGATCGTGCAACCAGTGCAATTCAAAGCCTCCACACCGAGCACGTTGCTCTTCTGGTTCGCGAGATGCGTCCCATTCGCCGTCGACAAAATCGACCCATTCGAACCACCATTCAACGTCAGATACTCCTGCCCATTCGAGTTGACACAACCGGTCCGTGGACAATACGGAGCCTGAACACTCGCCCCCGGCAGCCAATAAATCGTAATCGGGTTTCCCTTCGTCCCCGAACCGTGGGCGACAATCGGCGACGTGATCGTGCCGCACAGGCCGATGACGTTGCCCGGCGTCCATTCAGCTGAGGTGCTGAGCTCCGACACAGCCGTGGCGTTCGCACACGAACTGCCGTTCCCGGCGCCCGTTGCGTATTCCGCGACGTAGTGGCGCGGCGTGACCGTCGCGCACAACGGGGCTCGGTAATGCGCCGTGTACATTCGGCTGACACTACCGCGCGCATCATGAGCCTCGACGCGGAGCGTCGAGCTCGTCCCACAGGTGATCCCGGGCAGCAACCAATGGCTCCCAGTGGTCGATGCAATCCGGCGCCCATTCAAGAATACGTCGTAGCCGGTCGGTTGAGACGTGGCAGGAATGGTGCGCCAGTGGAGCTGGACGGTGTAGAGACCGCACCGCCCCGAGACGCACGCAACCGTGTCGTGTGAATGCGCGGAGCTCGTCCAAACGACGGGCCCAGTGGGATGACTTGCTGCGCACCCGCCGAAGGCGAGGGCGAGCGCCGTGGACGGGACTGCGAGTGAGGCGAGGCAGCGCTTCACGTGCCCGAGAGATGATTAGGCCCCGGATCGATTGCCGACGATCCGCCGGCGGAGCTGTGCGGGCGAGAAGCCCGGCGGGGCAATTCCTTGACGCGTCTGTCGACGCCGGCAGGAAAACCCGCAAGGCCCGGGACATCGACGCGGACGACCGACGATGTTGTAAGCGCGCGTGGTGTAGTCGTGTTCCTCATAGCGCTGAGAGCGACTGGCGCACGTGACCATCAATAGACGATGGCATGCCGCGATATGTGCCACGGGGTCTGACGCCATCTTCTTTGAGGATGGCGGAAGCGGTGCGTCCACCCGAGCCGCTTCACGAGACGGAACTTAGCGACGCCGGACCTCGTGGACAATGGCCTCCAGGCATGGGAGACGGCGCGGGCGGAGCCGTACGGAAGCATGGTCACGTCACCGCGGGTGGCGGAGCGGTACGGAAGGATGATGCCGTCAGCGCGGGCCGTACGTGGGCGGGCGACGCGGCGGACACTGGACGCTCTGCCGGAAGTCGGAGAATGACTGCGGCAAACGCAATGAACATGTACAAGAGGAACGTTGCCTGAATGAACCCGAGTGCGTCATAGGTAGACATCGCGACGCCGTACCCGGCGATGGCGGCCGCAAGGGCAACGGGAAGCCAGCCGTCGGGCGAACCACGCTCGAGCTTGGCCCGGGCGCCCAGCTTCCGGACCACCCGTACGAAGAGCCACAGCCAGCTCAGGAGCCCGAGGATGCCGGTCTCGAGGAGAGTTCCAAACCACTGATCGTCGAGGACTTGTGAGTGATTCTGGAGAGCAACGGGCGAAATCGGCCCCGGCGTGAGCGATGTGCGACCGACGACTCGGGTACCGAAGCCCTCGCCAAAGAGGGGGTTGTGGGTCAGGAACTCGTTCCTGATCCCGGGGCCGATGCGAGAGAGACGGGTGCCGTCGATACGTCCTCCCTTACCCTGGTACGTTGCAGTTTGCTCAGCGATCAGCCCGCCTTGTGGAAAGAACCCCCGGATCGCCCCCCCGATCACGCCGGGCATGAGAAGCTGCACGATGAGCAAAATCGGAATCAGCGCCGGCCAGCACTTGAGAGTTTCACGTGGGCGCAGCCAAAGGACGGTGAGAAGTATCGCCACGAGTTCCAAAATGCCGGTCTTGGAGCCGCTGGCGAACTCTCCGACCAGCAGGAGGACCATTGCTGCCCACCAGACAGGTTGGCGCCTACGGATAGCCAAATACGCCGCAAGGGGGATTAGGATCGCCATTGTGTTGCTGAGCTCGATCGGATGGCCTGCCGACGCCACAGCGCGCAGGCTCCCGTCGCGGACCAGGTTGTTGAGTTCAGCAGCAAGGTTGAACTGAAACATCGGGAGGATGCGGTGCAGGTGGTCGAAGATGTTGAAGTTAGTCTCGCGCTGGTAGACAGCACCGATGGCTTCGACGCAGCCAGCAGACACGACCACTGCGACGAAGCGGTCAACCATCGCACGGGATCGGATCACGCTGACGACGAGGTAGAGGAAGAAAAGAAGGCAGAAGAACAGCGTGTAGCCCTTAATAAGGCCGCTCATGACCGCTGAAACCCGGCCGGGATTGATGAGATCGGACGTCAGCGCGACGAACACGATGGCGCCGAGGGGGCCCTCAAATCCCGTTCGCTGTACTCGCATCCGGGGATTGGCGAGAAGGCTTGCGAGCCAGATGATGAGCGAGAAACCGACAACCACTCGGTACGGTTCGAACTGGAAGAAGCCGGCTGAGAGCGTGTACCGACCATCCTCGGGGATCAGAATATCGGCCAGAAGCACCGCGATGACGACGCGATCCCACCGCGTCACGATCCGTGCGGCGACTCGCGCCACGAGGAGCGAGATCAGGAGAAATGCTGGGATCGTGGCCCGACCGTGACCGGCTCCCACGCCAGCCGCGACGAGTGCGATGGCAGCTACCAATACCCACGCAAAGGGAGGAATGTCGTGCCGTCTAACCAACGCCATGGTTCTCGGCTCCGGCCGCTAGAGGCGCTCGCGGATCAGTCTGGCTCGCTCGCATCTGGACGGCGATAGGGCAGCATGCGAGTTGTCCGCGAGCCGGCTGCGTCGTGGCTCGCGGTCGACGGTCATGTACGCGCAGAGAGACCAGCCGGGTCTTGGCTCGTCTTCGGCATCGGCCGCGGAAAGGCCCGCTCCGAACCTCGTTCGGCCGGCGACGATGCACGGTACGGGGATATGCAGCGTGTTAAGCATGCAGTCGACACAGTAGACGCCGAGGTCGATGGCGACGCCGGCCCAACGGCCGGTTGGGCCGGATCGGAGCCTGACCGATGGACTAGGACCTGACCCGAAGGAGTCCGGGTCCGATTCCCGATCATTGACGCCAATACAGGGAGCGCGAACCGCGGGGCCTACAGACGGCCGGCGACGGCGCTACGGAATCGCATCAATGTACGCCGCAAGGCAGGCACGGCCCTGAGTCGGTCGCGCAACATGTGACTCACGCGCTGAGGGAGATCAACCACGCCCCGGAACGGAGCGAGTTCCGCCCTGAGTAGCGCCAGCTGCGCGTCCTTAATCGCCAGGTCAATCCGCGCGCGCTCCAGCTCACGCTGTTGGGTCTCAAGCTGAGCGTGCCGGCAGCTGAGCATGCGCTTCAGCTCCTCGAGTCGAGCATCCCGATGAAATGGGAAATGATGGTCGTCCTCGGCCGGTGCAGCGGCCCGGGCGGTGCGAACGGACAGGGCGTCCACCTCGGAATGTATGGGGCGGTTCGGCGCGGGGTTGTCAGGACTGTGCATTCTTGTCAGCGATGTCGTCGGATCCACCCAACCGTCTTGCCTAGCACGGCTGCCTCCACTGTGTGTGTCCAGGCCCTTGGCGGGTTAGAGGCCCAGCGGGCGTGAACACGCGCGATTGCGGCTCGCGCGGCCTCCCATGCGCGCTGATCGTGAAGAAGTGTGACGATGCGTGCGGCGAACTCTTCAGGATGATCGGACACAGTCAGCGCGAGTTCTTCTTTTGCCTCCACTCCTTCGGCGCCGACGCTGGAGGCCACGAGCGGGATGCCGTGCTGAAGGGCTTCGATCGCCTTGTTCTTGACACCCGCACCATACCGTACCGGCTCGATCGCTACGCGCGCCCGATCGTACACCTCGGCCAGATCGTCCACATGGCCGAGGAAGGACACGGAGGCCCCCGCCAGTCGTCGGACCTCAGGATAGGGATTAGCTCCGGTCACTGACAGATGAGCAGAGGGGAGCGACTCCCTCACGATGGGTAGCACGTTCGCAACGAACCACTCAAGGCCGTCGCTGTTGGGTGAAGGATAAGGAGCGGCCCATCCGGCGACGAGCAGTATCCCGCTGCGCTCAGCGAAGGATCGCGGCGTAATGCGGTTCTTCTCGGGAGCCCGCGGTTCGATCACATCGACCGGACAATGGCCGGGAATCGCCTTGATCACCTCTGCCTCGACAGCCGAGAGCGCGACAGCTCGATCGGCCGCCCGAAACACGCGCTCCTCCATAATGCGAGCACGCTTGGCTTGGGCTTGTGCGAGCCTCGCGGCACTAGGATCGACTGCGGCCAGGAGCTCTGCTTGTCGCTCGAGCCTGCGATGGGCGAGAGCTTCGGCATCGTAGATAACCGCACACTGAGCCTGGTGACGGCGCAGGCGGGGAACGAAGCTAAACACGTGCGGGCGGGAGACGAGAACCGCGTCGAAAAAAGTAGCTGGTGACGCCAGGCGCGAGATCAGGTCACCCTCGATCACATCCACGCCCAGATCCTGAAGCTCCGTGCGATCGGCATCTGTACCGGCATGAAACGATATGGCGTATCCATCGCGCGAGAGCTCGCGCACGACGTCCATGCTTCTGACCCATCCGGCGCCGGCTCCGGGATCCGGAAGACGGTCATCGATCATCAGGATTCGCCGAGGACTGTGGCGAGCGCGATGGACGGCCAGATCAATGACGGTCCGATCCGTTGGCGCAGGATCAGCAAGGGTCTCGAGTGCTCGGCCCCATTTCTCACGGAGAACAGCCTGGTTTGCCTCCCGTTGACCGTCTTGCACGGTCGTGTTCGATTGCTGCCGATCGAGGACGACGATCGAACGGGGATGAAAGAGGACGCGCCTTCCGGCGTGCCGAACCGCGAGGAAGAAGTCGACCTCGGCCCCTAGGTCTGGCGAGAGTCGCTCGTCGAATCCGCCGATCTCTTCGAACAGGTCGCGTCGAACCAGCACGGACGCGAGGGACGCGCAGTCGACCGCACGCACGAAGTCATAGCGACACGCTGCCCTCGATCCCTGGGGGTGCAGCGCGAGCGTCGAGCCGTCGCGCCATATCAGCCGCCCAGCCTCTGTCACCTTCCCCTGGCGATCGACGATTGCCCCAGCCACGGCTCCAGTGTCGTTGTCTCCGTCAGCGGTCGCTACGAGCGTGTCGAGCCAGCCAGGTTGAGGCTCAGCCTCACCGGACAGGATCGCGAGATACTCCCCGCGCGCGACGGTGGCGGCTTGATTGGTCGCTGCGGTAACGCCGAGGTCGACGCTGTTGATGATGCAGTGCCCGCAATCAAGTCGGCGTTGAACGCGTTCACGCTCTGATGTCGACGTCCCGTCGAAGACGACCACTATCTCGGCCGAGACCGTGTCGCGCAGAGCGCGATCCAACGCGGCTAGGCATCGGGTTACCGCGGCTACTTCTGGACCGCACACAACGAGAATAGACACCCGGGGACGGCGGGTCATGGAGACGGTGCCGCACGCCGCGGAGTGGTCGGCATGCGGAAAGGTGCGTAGGGTGTTCACGAGCAATCAATCACGAGCCTCAGCCGAGAGCACGCGCTCGAATGGAGGCGGAACGGTGCCGAGCAGTGTGCGGAAGACGCGCCGCGCGCGGGCTCGCCGCTCCTCAGCGAGCGCGCCGCGCGAGGGAACATAGCTCGCTCGCAGAATGTGCCCAAGCGCATATGCTGCCAGCGCCGCGCGACGGCGCCAGGGCGGGAGATTCTTGGTGAGGTATTGTTTTCGGGAGTAGGCATCCTGCGCCGCTAGGCGCTCGTCGAGCGAGGCCTTGCCAGCGTGATGAAGGATTGTCATGTGGGGCACGTGCCGTACCTCCCACCCGGTGCGACGCAGCCGGAGGCACAGATCTGGCTCCTCAGAGAACAAGAAGTATCGCTCATCGAAGCCGCCCGCGGCCATGACGGCCTTACGCCTAGCCAGCATGAACGAGCCCGACGTCCAGTCGCAGCTGACCTCACTCTCGTAACGCGCCGGATCGCGAACTCTCTCCCCGAGCCACGACGCGTCGAAAGGCAGTCGCTCGCTGCCGAGCGCAGAGAAAAGGTAACGCGTTGCGGTCGGAAAGCGGCGGATCGTGGGATGGAGGTCGCCAGCAGGCCCAACTTGCCGGCATCCGAGCAGCCCCACCGCCGGGCGAGCTTCGATGAGTTCAACGAGTGTAGAAAGTGTCCCGGCGAGGATCTCTGTGTCGGGGTTTAGGAATAGTACGTAAGGGGCTGTCACGATCCCAAGCCCAGCGTTGTTTCCTGCGCCGAATCCGCGGTTTTGCGAGCGCACGACCCGGACCTGCGGAAAGTCGCGCTCAACGAGATCCACCGTATTATCCGCGGAGCCGTTGTCAACGACCACCACGTCAAGGCAAACATCACCGATGTGCGCGTAAATCGACTCGAGGCAAGGCGTCAGCCACGAGGCGGAGTTGTACGAGACAATAATGATCGCTAGTTCACGCATGGCGCATCGCTTTCGATGCAACAGGTGCCGGTCGCTTGGGATGAAGGCCTTGTGGTCATCGAGCCGACGATGATTGCATCGCACGCAACGAAACGGATTAAGCCCGTACTTCGGTCGGGGTCACTGGCGCCAGCCCAGCAGCCGCTCGCTCACGCTGCCCTGGGCAGGAGACTCGGTCGCCCGATCGGCTGCGAGACGACGAGGAGGTGAGGACTGAAAGCGGTTGGTGTTTCCCTCTGCTGGCACCAGCGTCCGTACGGGTCTCTGGCCACCATGCTCATCCACGGCACGCATGGCTAGATCTTGGCTGGGAACGCGCCCGAGCGCGGCCGCCGTTTTCGGATTCATGTTTTCACGCATGAAGGCCATGACTATGAACGCGGCGAGGACCCCGGCGAAAATGAGCATCGGAACTGTCTTCGAGGCACCGCCTGTGATCACAGGCGGTGCGCCACTCCTGATCGTCTCGAATGTGACTCGTTGATCCGCTCCCACACCTGCCTGCGATTGCTGGGTCGTGACGTAGTTCGCGAGCGCCGCAACGGCTTGAGTGGTGAGCTTGACCGCGCCCCCAGCCGTCGTCGATTCAGATGTGAATGTCACCAGTGGAAGCGGATTGCCGGTAGCCGAGTCGATCACCTCTGCTGCCTGAATAGTTCCAGCTCCCGGGCCGGCGGTGCGATAGATCGACTGCTGAATTGCCGTCCCATTCGCTACCTGCGCGTAGACGCTGGCGAGGGACGCGAGAAAGCCCCCGTTGCCGGCCGAGCCCGCTCGAGGAACCGCACCATAGGGATCGTTGCCCTGGGTGATCAGCACCTCCGCCTGCGACTCCCACGTCTTGGACGCGGTGGCATAAGAGCCTGCGGCGAGGGCTAGCGCAACTACAACTCCAAATGCGACGAACTTCTTGTACCGTCGCATGACGCCGACGATCAGGGGCAAATCCATCGAGTGTCAATCCTGCGCTTTCATGGTCGTGCGAGAGATCGGGGAGCCACTCCGCTGTCCCGGGCCCAGCGTCCGATAGACCGAGGTCGAGACCCGAATGGTTCCTCGTCTCAACATGATTGGATCCTAGGTGCGCAATCGTCGTGCTCCTACCGCCATCCGACGGGCTTGCGTTTATCGGCGCCTAGCCGATGGGCTAGGGGCGTGGAGATGTTTATGACGTTCCTAGGCTGCCCTCAGACGACCGCGTGGTGTTGCGCGGGACAGCTGCTCAGTCGCCTCCTCGTAGACCGACAGGAGCCGGTGGCCGGCGGCTGACCACGTGTGCTCGGCGGCGGACCCGAGACAGGCCGAGCGGAGGGTAGCCAGCCTGTCTCGAGCTTGGTCGAGAAGAGTCAGTTGCTGGCTCAGCGCTTCGACATCCCCGACGTGGTGGATATAGCCGGTCCGGTCGTTTTCGACCACCTCGGTGCAGGCATCCGAGATCAGAGGGACGCAGCCGCTCGCCATCGCTTCGACCACGACCAGGCCGAAGCCTTCCTCAATGCTCGGCAGAACCAGGACGTCGCTCTCCCGCATCAGGGCGGGGACGTCGTCGCAGTGGCCTAGCATTTCGACGCTCGGGTGTGCGAGGGCATCCGCCAGCTTGGTTTGATATTCCGGTACGAAGCCACCCGCGATCCGGAACCTGCCGCGTCGGCTTGCGGAGGATCGCAGCCAGGCATCGAGCGCAAAATGAAGTCCTTTGCGGACCGCACAGACTCCCGCGAAGAGGACCCTGAGCCCACCATCGCGGTTCGCCGGTCTGGTGTCCGCGTAGAACAGCCGCTCGTCGTACCCGTACGTGTGGCGTGCAAGTTGGTGCGCAGGGAAGCCCTCATGGCGAAAGGTCTGCACGACGAATTCCGATGGACACAGCAGCCGATCAGCAAGCCTGTACTCAGCCTCTTCCTTGCGTAGCCTTTCCGCGTTGTAGGCATGCTCGTGGTTCGCGGGCAATCGGACACCGATACGCTCGCATTCTTGGGCAACTGCTTGGTAGGCGAAGCGGGTGTGGGCATTAGGTCGTTCGAGGATGGTCGGTATGCCGAGGCGCCTGGCTGTCTGAAGCGTCTTGAGTGCGCCGAGTGGCCACACGTGGATGAGGTCGATCTGGTCCGCCAGATCGGGCAGAGACCGAGCGACCACGTGATCGTGAAGCGTCAGCGCACGCTCCCCCAGCGCCCGATACGGAATCCGCCATCGTCCCCGGGCCAGGGTTGTCTTCACGTGAATACCCGGCGGCAATGGACGTTGAACCGCACCCGTCATCACCATGAGCTCGCCGCCTGCCGCAGCCACGCCGGCAGCCTGGTACCACGCCGTGGTGCAGATCCGCCCGGCCCCAATCTTGTGGGGGAAGCTTTGGAGAATGCGAAGGCTCATCGCTTATCCGCGACCTGGCGCCGCCCAATGATTGCTCCGAGCCTAGACATGCTCCGCACAACCAGCGGGCGCGGGGGCGCGACTACAGATTGCGTCCCGGCGGGAGTCACAGAAGCGGTGACGATCGCATTCAAGGCGTTCTGCTTCCGCGGGACAGGCACAGCGCAGGCTTGATTGGCGGCAAGGTTATGGTGCGGCTCTCCGCGGATCGCGGACCGGACCGCGACGCTCAGCGTTTCCGCATCCAGCACCGTCCCGCTACCACGGGGCTGAACTGATGCGACGGCCCCGGCGAGATCCTCCGGCGTCCAAACGACCAAGACGTTCCCGCGACGTTCCAGCGCCTCCGCAAGCTCGGCCTGGTGGTCGTCGACGGTCTCTGCGTAACGCTTCATTCGCGGAAAGACAATCGGAAGGTGCCCCGCGCGCAGGGCACACATGATGCTGCCGACCCCCGCGTGGCTGACGACGACATCCGCTTCCTCAATCATCTCGACCATCCGTCCGAACGGCAGGAACTGGTCAGCGCGGGCGCAGGGGGGAGGTGTCGCGGGGCCATGCTGTACATGCAGGTCGTCAGCGCGAAGCGCCCGGAGCGCCTGCATCATTCGCTCGAAGGGCATCGGGCTCGAGCCGCAGGTTGCGAAGATCACACCACGCTCCCTGCGTACACGGCTCGGCGACCGGCTTTGCTGCTCCGCCATTGGACGAAGAACACGTGTGTGAGCGGGTATACGATGCGCCCACTCAATGCCGGCCGGCGAACGCGTGTGAAGCTCTCCACATAGATCAGACGTACACGGTGCAGCCGCCCCACAATGAAAAACGGGACGGCGAGCGCTGCCCCAGTGGATAGGATCACGTCGGGCCGGTACTCGCGCACAGTGGTCCACGCGATTCGCAGATTCCGAATGAAGTTCGGGATGTTCCGGGCCGTGGGCCCCTCGGCAAGCACGACCTCCGAGTCGCTTAGGAGGTAGTCGCTGTCGGCTCGGGCGATAGTCACCCATAGATGGTCAAGATCCTCCCAGGCCGGCCTCAGTGCAAGCATCTGCATGAGGTGCCCGCCTGGTGAGGCGACCAGCAAGATCCGCTCGGGTGGATGGTTCATGTCCCCACGCCCTCACATGCGGGAATGACGTCGCGAAGCAACACGAACGAGAGGCCGCGTTCGCGCGCGCGCTCAACGATCGTTCCAATCGCCTCGGCAGTTGGAATCGCGCTGGCCCGGCGGGCGTAACGGGCCGAGTCGTGCAACAGCAGGATCGAGCCGTCGTCGACCTGGGCGGACGCCACATCGGCGATGCGTCCGGCGCCGACGTCCTCCCAGTCAAGGCCCCACCCCGACCAGTAGACGAGGCGCATCCCCAACGTCTCACAGCAGCGCGCCGATTCGGCCGACATCTTGCCGTAGGGAGGCCGGTACCATTGGCACCGCACGTCTAGCGACTCCTCAAGCGCTGAGAAGCCGCGGCGCACGTCATCGCCGCTCCGTCGTGGATCGATCAGGTCGTGGCGCTCGTGTCGGTAGCCGTGAAGCCCGACTTCGTGTCCGCGTGAAACCAGCTCCCGAGCCAAGTCGCCGTGAGCTTGGACTTGGCTGCCAAGGACGAAGAATGTGGCACGCACGCCGGCTTGGTCTAGCGAGTCGAGTACGGCGGGCGTCGCGTCCTCGTCGGGACCGTCATCGAAGGTGAGCACTGCGCGTCCTCCGGGGCCGATCCGCTCGATTCCGGGGTACCGCTGCCAGCGGCGGGCGCGGCCGGGATGCCATTCGTACAGCCGCTCGCGGGCAGCCTGAGGTAGGAGCGACCTCAGCCGGTCCGCTCTTCTCGGAAGCTTCATGGCGTCCGATTATCGTGCCGAATGTCGGTCGCAGATGCGAGGTCCGTCATGAACCAGGGCGTACTCATGCGCACCGTGACTCTAGTTCTGGGACCACCGTCCTTCGCCGTCCCAACGATGGGTTGCGGTTCCGTGCGCCCTGAACGATCGACCAGCTTGGATCGGGGGCAACGGCGGCGTCTGCGGCCGTGATAAGTCCCCTTAATAGATGTCCGGTCAGTCCGGCCATTCCGATTTAGAGACTTGGTCGCAGCCACGACTCGTTCGTTTCCCTCAGGCCGCTAGGCCGAGCTTTTCGCGGACTCGCGTCGGCAGTGCGCGTACGCTCTGAAGCTCGCGCAAGTGAGCGATCGCGTCATCCGAGGAGACCCGAGGCTGGCGCGTCAATGCCGCGCTTGCATATCCCCAGACCATGGCCAGCGCGCTCGGGTCCCGTCCGATGTAATAGATCGTTCGTGCGAGAAGATACGACACCCGATAGCCCATGAAGTGCGCCATGTCGCCCTCTCGTGACCATCTCTTCCACTTCGAGTCTCGTGAGCCAAACACCCGGTAGTGGAGGAAGCTCAGGCTTGGCACGGTTCGGGTGCGCCACCCGGCGACCTGAGCCTTGATCTCGTCCACGCCGTCCCAGCCGATCCGCTCCTCGAGCGGCGTCACCTGTCGCAGGCATTCCCAGCGATAAGCACGGATGGCGCCTCGTACATGGTCGCGGACAACACGGGCGGCCTCCCAACCACCGTCCGGTCGCGGTTCCATGCACAGTCCTCCGGCGATTCCCAGGGACGGATCGTCGGCGAACTCGTCCTGCTGGCGGGCGAAGTAATCGGGCTCGAACGCGACGTCGGCATCGAGCTTGACGACAACATCGACGTGATCGCTCAGCGCGGCGACTCCGGCATGGAAGGCGCGCACTACAGGCGCCCCGCGTGTTGCCACCGTCTCGCCGGGGATCTCCAGCAGCGAGATCCACGTGTGCTGTTCGGCGAGTTCGCGCGCGATCTGGGGCGTCTCGTCGGTCGAGCCGTTGTCGACGATGATCCAACGAGTCGGTCGGACTGTCTGCGCCACCATGCACGGCGCCAGGCGTCGGAGGTTGGTGGCTTCGTTCCTGGTCGGCGTGATTGTCGCGTAGGAGAGATCGTTCGTCATGCGGACAGCCTGATGGTTTCGCGGGTGGGCTCAGGCTCGGCGAGGCTTCGCGGGAGCACCGAGGTCAGCCAGACCTCCAGCATCAGGACCGCATAGAGCGAATCCAGATGCGTCGTCTCCCCTAACGCGTGGTTGCGGGCGAGTTGCCGAAGTTCGGCGACATCAAAGAAGTCACCGCAGGCCAGCTCGCCGTGCAGGAGGTAATCCGCCGCGGGACCGCGCAACTGGTGTCGCATCCATGCGCGCGAGATGCCGTTGAAGAAGCCGGTCTTCGGCTTGTCGATAACGCTGTCAGGAACCAGCCCCCTCGCCACCTGCTTCAACAGATGCTTGGTTGTGCGGCCGTGAACCTTGTACCGGCCCGGAATCGACGTACAGTATTCGACGACGTTGTGGTCGAGGAACGGAACGCGTACCTCGAGCGAGTGGGCCATCGAGGCACGGTCAAAGTAGTGAATCATGTCGTCCACGAGCGTCAGCTGAGCATCGAGATAGAGGCTCGCTGCGAGCGGATCATCGGCGAGGCCGTCCGCGTGAGCCTGAATCGCGCGCAGCGCCGACTGCCCGTTCAGTGCGGCAAGCTCACCGCGCGCAAGTCGACGGTGGAGCTCCGGGCCCACCCACGGAGCCCTAAGCGCTAGTTGCCTTCTGGCAGGATCAGGAGCGGCGATCGCATCGGCGAACCGGGCGTAGCGCCCACCGGCCCGGCGCAATAGCGCCTCGCCGCCCGCGCGGATGGGCCCGGGCAGCCGCGTGGCGTGGCCGACGAACGCCGCGCGCATATATCGGGAATATCCGGCGAGCATCTCGTCGGCTCCCTGGCCCGACAGCGCCACGGTGACGTGCTTTGAGGCCAATTCCGACAACGCGAGGAACCCGAGGGCGGAAAGATCAGCCAGGGGCTCGTCAAGCCACCAGGCCAACTCATCGAGCTCGATTGTCTGCTCGGCGAACGAGAGCTCGAGCGCGTGGTGCTCAGCGCCGAAGGCGTTTGCCACGAGTTCGGCGTCCGCGAGCTCGTTATCGGTGCCAGCATCGGTGAATCCGACCGAGAAGGTCTTGACCGGCTCGGACATGTTCCGCGCCATCAGGGCCACAATCAGGCTCGAATCAAGGCCGCCGCTCAACATCGCGCCCAACGGCACGTCGCTCATCAACCGGCGCGTTACCGCGCTTTCAAGCTCTGCGAGCAGCCCTTCCCCAGCCTCGTGCTCGGACAGAGAGTGATCAGGCCTTGGCTCCGGGAACTGCCAATAGCGCTCCTCGCGTACGCCGGACGGATCGACGATCAGCGCGTGCCCGGGGGCGAGCTTTCGAACGCCGGCAAGTGGTGTGCGCGGTCCCGGCACGAAGCCGAGCGTGAGGTAGGCTCCGATAGCCTCGTAATCGAGTTCAGGACCGACGAGGCCGCTGGCCAGCACGCACTTGAGCTCGGAGGCGAAGGCGACCAGGTCCCCCACGTGCGCGTAGTACAGAGGCTTGATGCCGAGTCGATCGCGCGCCAGCACCGTCCGGCGCTCGAGAGCGTCCCAAACGACGATCGCGAACTTCCCCAGGAGAGAGGCCGGGAAAGCCGGTCCCAGGCGCTCATAGAGGTGAGGAATGATTTCCGTGTCGCACCGCGTCAAGAGGCGGTGACCCTCGCGCGTCAGTTCGGTGCGGAGCCGATCGTGGTTGTAAAGCTCGCCGTTCTGCGCTGCCCAGATCCGCCGATCTTCGTTGCAGAAAGGCTGATGACCGCCGACGACGTCAATGATGCTGAGCCGCCGTGCGCCGAGTGCTACGCCGTCCGCGACGTAGGTTCCTCGGTCGTTCGGGCCTCGATGAGCCATCGCGTCTGTCATCCGGTCGATGACGCCCGGAGCTACTACCGGTCTCGATGGTCCCCCTACCTGAACGACCCCGCAGATTCCGCACATGACGGCGACGGTAGCTGGCACGTCGCGACCGCGCTAGGCAGGCCCACCGGTTTGGACGGAAACACTGGCCGGAGGGCTAGGTGCGAGATGCCTGCGGCCAAAACGGCCCGGCCCCAGCGTTAAACCGGAGATGTGTGTGGCGGTTTACGCGAAAGCAGCGCGCTGTTGTCTCTCGATCGGTGACGGTCAGAGGGCATTGGATCGCTGACGGTCAGATGGCATTGCCGTGCGAGCGACCCCGTGGAAGCCGAACGGACTCGATTTGGGTTTGCCGCGCCGTTCAGAGACCTGAACGGTCGTTGGGAGCCAAGCCCTATTCCGCCCAATCCACGAGGTGCGATAAATAGCTTTTGGGGCTAAATAGGTCTTTGGGGCATTTGTGAGGGGTCGACCGACGATCGTGGAGACACGACGAGGCGGCTGCGGACCAGGGAGCGAGAGGTCTTACAACATGGGTATTGGCAGTCATTCACCGGCGGGAGCGGCTCGGCGATGACCAGCCTTAACGAGCGCCTGCGGGTGTTCGACGGGCCGCAAACGCGAGCATTGTTCGTGTCATCCACGCACGTCAGCCTGCTGGACCACACGAAGGTCCCGTACGAACTCGACCGCGAGCTGGAGCACGAGGAGGTAAATCAACTACGGGCAGCGCATGGCGGCCCGGCCCTCTTCTGGACGCGGTCGTCCGCGGGGCGCGAGGCCGCCGCGATGATCACCGCCGCCGATTCTGCGACCGCTATTCCGGTTTTTGCGCGGATCCTCGACGACGTTCGAATCCAGCCTCTGCTCGCAGAGCGTGGCGGCATTTGGCGCCCGGTGCGGACACTCGTGTCGGAGGACGGATCGGCTCTAGGATCGATCTGGCGCGAGGCGGGAGGGAGCGTGTTTCTCCCGTTCGATCCTGACGAGGTTCTCCTGAACTACTGGAGCGAGCGTTACCTTCGCATCGCTTCGGGCGCCAAGATCCGGGATCTCAGGCGGCTCTTGCGCGTCATTTACTATCGAGCACGGCCATGGCTGCCACGCAGCTTTCAGATCTGGCTGCGCCGGCGCTTCGCACGTCTTCAAGCTCGGTCGCTGTTTCCACGCTGGCCGATCGAGACGTGCTTCCACGACTTCCTCGATCTCATGCTCGCCATCCTGAGCGATGTCGCGGGGACAGCCATTCCGCGTATCGCCGAATGGCCCAACGGCCACACGTGGGCTCTGGTGCTCACGCACGACGTGGAGCAAGCCGAAGGCTTGGCCGCGATCGAGCCCGTAGTCGAACTCGAGCGGGCGCACGGCCTGCGGTCGGCATGGAACCTGGTGCCGCGTCGGTATGCAGTCGCGCAAAAGCACGTAATCGGACTTCTAGACCGGGGTTTCGAGGTCGGCGTTCACGGGCCTTATCACGATGGACGCGATCTCGAGTCGTTTGCCACATGGCGGGAACGGCTCCCGGTCGCGCATGCGGCGGCGGCTCGGTGGGATGCTGCGGGATTCCGCTCGGCGGCGTTGCACCGAGATTGGGAGTTGATGCGCCTGCTCGGCTTCGACTACGACTCGTCCAGCCCGGACACGGACCCTTACGAACCGCAAGAGGGCGGCTGTTGCACGTGGTACCCGTACTTCAATGGGGAGCTGGTCGAACTGCCATTAACTCTTCCGCAGGACCACACCTTGTTCGTGATTTTGCGCCAGCAGGATGAGGCCGCCTGGGTGGAGAAGGCCGCGTTCCTCCGCGACCGCGGTGGGCTTGCCCTCATCGACACTCATCCGGACTATCTAATCGACGAGCGGATCTATTCCGCGTACGCCCGCTTTCTAGATCGCTTTTCCACCGACGAGACCGCATGGAAGGCCCTTCCGCGCGAGGTGAGTGCGTGGTGGCGCCGGCGCGCCGCGTCCCGGCTGGAACGGGCCGGGGACGGTTGGCGGATCGTCGGCCCAGCGTCGGGCGAAGCTCGGATCGTCTTCGAGGAGGGATCGTGGTAACGCAGCGACCTCGGACGATCTGGTGGGGTTGTGGGGGCGAGAGGTGTGCCCGTCGTCGTGTAGACGGAGTGATGGTGGCGATCACTTTACACCTAGACCTTAGCCCGGTAGCGCTGACACACGCAGAGCTTATAGTGGTGTCATGACAATCCATGAGTCTGTTACCCGTTCGGCCATCAGAGTGAAACCTGCCGCGGTAAGCCGTGAAGGTCACTTGTTGGCGGCAAGCCGCCGCGTCTGGGCGGCGCTTGGGTTGATCCTTGCCGCTGTACTGGCCACGCACCTGATCGACTTCGGTGTGTATAACCTCAAGATTGGATTGCTCAACGCGACCTCCGACTCGAGCTGGTCGCATCTGCTGACATCCTGCCTGCTCGTGGGCGCAACCGTGCTTACGATCGTCGCTGCGCGGCAGGCGACTAGGGAACGTGGTCTGTGGACGACGGCGGCCGTCCTCTTCGCCTTCTTGGCCGTCGACGAGATCTCCCCCCTTCACGCGCAAGTGGACGAGATGGCTTGGGGCAAGTTGCTCTATGTCCCTCTCTTGCTGGCGCTGTGCGCCAGCCTCTGGTCACTCAGCGTCGATGAGGGACGGTTTGGGCTGATTCGGATCGGACTGGTCACATTGATCGCGTCGTATGGCATCCACGTCCTCGGTCCCCATGTCCTTTCGGCGCTGGGTCTGGGATCGGAAACCTGGGCCTACCAGACCAAGGTTGGGGTGAAAGCGGGAACCGAGCTCGCCGGCTGGACGCTGGTGGTCTGTGGGCTGGGAACAATAATCACACGGATAACGTATCGGCGAGGGCGAGGAGCGTGAATGACTACTGATCTCGAAGTCGCGGTGATTGGGGCCGGGCCGCATGGTCTCTCGGCATCGGTGCATCTGCGCCGAGCTGGGGTCCAAGCCCATATGTTCGGCGGGCCGATGTCCTTCTGGCAGCAGATGCCGAAAGGGATGAAGCTGCGTTCGAACATGTCAGCGACAAACCTGATCGAGCCAGTCGGACCGCTATCGCTCAAGAGCTATCTGACAGAGATCGGTGATGAGCAGGACTCGCCCGTTCCGCTCTGGCGCTTTATCGACTACGGATTGTGGGTCCAGCGAAATGGGGTCCCGGACGTTGACCAGCGGCTGGTCACACGGGTGGACCGCGACAGCGCGGGGTTCCGACTTGAGCTAAATGATGGAAACGCTGTCACTGCGGAGCGCGTCGTAGTCGCTGCGGGCATCGAGAAATTCCAATACATTCCAAGCGGATACGATAATTTGCCGCCCGAGCTGATCTCCCACACCGCGGATCATGGTGACCTGAGTCACTTCGCCGGCCGGCGTGTGGTAGTGATCGGTGGCGGCCAGAGCGCCTTCGAAGCCGCCGCTTTGATGTGTGAAGGTGGCGCGGCGGAGGTCGACGTTTGCGTGCGGGAGCAAGACGTCGTCTGGCTGCGCAGCCGGTCGCCTAAGACGCTTCTGGGACCGGTCGGTTCGATTGCTTACGCGCCGACGGACGTCGGTCCGCTTTGGTATAGCCGGCTTGTGGCGACGCCCGCATTGTTCCGCCGTCTGCCGCGGGAGAGACAGCGAAGAATCGCATACCGGTCGATCCGGCCTGCGTGCTCGCACTTTGTGAAGGTTCGCCTCGACGACGTAAGGGTGAGGTTGGGCGTGAGTATCCGCGAGGCGCAGCTCAGCGCTGCCGGACTCCGGGTGACGTTCTCGGACGGCACAACGCGCGAATGCGATCATCTGATGTTCGGCACCGGGTACCGCGTGGACATTGGGCGCTATGGATTTCTTGGAGAGGGAGTGCTTCGGGACCTGCGCCAGGCGGATGGTTATCCGGTGCTGCGCCGGGGCCTCGAGAGCTCGGTGCCCCGTTTGCACTTCGTAGGAGCCCCCGCTTCATGGAGTTTCGGCCCGATTCTGCGCTTCGTGTCAGGTAGTTGGTATGCGGGTCGGTCCGTCGCTCAGGCGTCTACGGGTCGACGGCGTGCGCTGCTCGGATTGAATCACGGGGGGTGATGGACTCCTGAGGACTGAGGCAGGACCGAAGGGTGCGCTCATCCTGGGCGCCGACTACCGAGCGTTGGGAGTTGCGCGCAGCCTCGGTCGGCGCGGAGTGCCCGTGTGGATGCTGGTTGAGCCGGGGGAGCCGCTCGCACGGGTTTCCCGTTACTCGCGGCGCAGCATGCGGTGGCCTCATGTCGGAGAAGCCGAACGGCTGGCCTTCCTCTGCGAACTGGGGGCTTCGGGCGGGATCGAGCACTGGGCGCTGATCCCTAGCTCCGACGTGGCCGCGGCGCTGGTCGCGCGCGGCTACGACGAGTTGGGGCGGCACTTCACCCATACGATTCCACCCTGGGACGTGATCCAGTGGGCTTACGACAAGCGGCGGACGCACGAGTTAGCCGATCGCGTTGGTGTAGCCAGTCCACGTACCGTCAGTGCCGCATCCGCAGTCGGCGCCGCAGGTCCGAATCTGATGTTTCCGGTGATTCTCAAACCGGCAATTAAGGAGGAGGACAACGCGCTTACGTCCGCCAAAGCCTGGCGAATCGAGGATCGGGCAGAGCTCGAGCGTCTTTACCGAGACGCCTGCGAGCTGATCGATCCCGACCTGCTGCTAGTGCAGGAGCTTGTCAGCGGCGGCGGTGAGTCGCAGTTCTCGTATGCGGCCCTGTGTCGCGACGGCGTCGCTATAGCGTCCGTCACTGCTCGCCGCACCCGGCAATACCCCGCCGACTTCGGCCGTGCCAGCACATTTGTCGAAACGGTGGAATGTTCGGAGATCGTCGAGCCTTCAGTTTCGCTCCTGGGAGAGATGGGTTACACCGGTTTGATCGAGATCGAGTACAAGCGTGATCCGCGTGACGGTGTCTTGAAGCTGCTCGATATGAACCCTCGGATCTGGGGGTGGCATAGCGTGTGCGCCCGCGCAGGCGTGGACTTTCCGTGGCTGCTGTGGCTTCTGGTTTGCGGCGATCCAGTGCCGGCGTCGCAGTTCCAGGCCGGCGTGCGATGGTTGCGCGTTTCGACCGATACGCCGACAGCTGTAAAGGAGCTGCTCCGCGGCCGCCTCGCGATCAGCGAGTACGTGCGCTCGCTGCGCAGACCCAGAGAGTCGGCGATCTTCGCCTGGGATGATCCGCTGCCGGGCCTCGCCGAGTTCCCCTTGCTCGCCTATGTCCTCGCACGGCGGTTGTGGGCGGGGGAACCGGTGTAGTGGCCTCCGAGCGGACAGATTCGATGATACTCGCGCTGGACGATCGACGCTGGTGCTCGTTCGTTGCCGGAAACGATCGAGCGACCCCTTTCCACACGCCCGGCTGGGGGGCTCTGCTCGCGCGGACTTACGGCTACTCCGCCTTCGCGTTCGCGGTGGCCGATGACGATGGTGAGGTGGTCGCGGGTAGCCCGTTCCTCGAGGTTCGCGGAATCTCTCGGCGCCGGCGCTGGATCTCTCTCCCGTTCACGGACGAGTGCCCACCATTGGCGAGAGACGCGCAGTCGGGGCGTGAGCTAATGGATGCACTTGGCGATGCCCCGAAGCGTTTTGGAGCGCCGGTGATAGAGGTGCGTGGAGCGGTAGACGCCCTCGGCTGGAGGATGGCGGCTGGCGCGGTCACCCACGAGCTGGCCCTCGAGGCCGATATCGAACGAG
>Ga0335081_10005721_pt1 | contig 19697 bp, 11 predicted proteins | sample Lox_Sample_35_FD_206713 | JGI IMG/M metagenome (GOLD analysis project Ga0335081, IMG submission 206713) | Soil microbial communities from Loxahatchee National Wildlife Refuge, Florida, United States - Lox_Sample_3.5 | ecosystem: Environmental > Terrestrial > Soil > Wetlands | place: USA... | reverse complement strand
GGAAAAAGGGAGGCCTCAAGCCGTGGCGGGCTCTGAGGATGTGCGGGGTCAGTGGCAGGCGCTCCCGGCGGCAGGCTACAACGCATCCGAGCACCTGTTCGCGGGTGGGCGGCTTGCTTACCATCGGCGAGAGGGCCCAACGACACAGCTGCCCTTCGACTCGGTAACATTGGAGGGGCGAGGGTCAAATTCCATGCATGACCTGTCTGCGGCGTTCGCCGGTTCGAAAGATTCAACGACTGGCCGGCTCGGGCATGCGGAATGGCTGTTAAGTTACCTGAACTCTTCAGAACCCACCGGACAGGGGGACATTAAGCAAGCTCGCCTGGGCGCCCAGTTCTCGATGATTACCCAGCCAGTCCAAGGGAAACTGCCCTTACGTTTTGGCGGCATGATCGAAGGAGGTAGCCTGCAGAGTGGTTTCGCCCCCAGCGGTCTTCCATCCAACACATTGAGCAGTGCGGGGTACGGATCGTTAAAGTTCTATGGCGGGGTGACGTCCAGGTTGGATCACAACGTTCTCTCCGCATCCTACGGAATCGAAATCGGGTCCACCGGCGCTGGCGCTCATGTCGACTGGTTGAAGCACATTGTGGATATCGCCCATGACGTGTCCTGGCCGGTCGGGGATCACCGGCCACTCGAATTCGAGTCCAGGCTCACGGGTGGGGTTATTCAGGTTCTTGGCACCATTCCGCTTGCCGCACGATTTTTCGGCGGCAATCGCGAGGACCTTTTTGTCCCCGGTGACAGCTGGCAGATTCGGAGCAGCCCCGTCATCCGAAGCATACCCGCGAACCGCTTCTTTCAGACGGGTCAGGGGCCGGGTGGTACCAGCTTTATCGCCTACAATCTAACGGCGGCATATGCCGTATGGCGAAAGCCGATTGTTCCCACCGAGCTGTCAGCGGATCCGGAGTTTGCCCGCCAGATGGATGGGGAATTGAAAACGGCCACGAACTTTCTCCAACCCGACTACGCTGCGAAAGACCCTCACTTCGTGGCCATGGTCGCTCGCCTCCCCGAGCTTCGCTCCGAGCTCGCTCTGCTCAAGGCGTCCGTTTCCGCCGCGAAACAAGTGAGCGGTGACGCACTGAAAACGGAATTCAAGTCATGTGAGAGCGCGATCAACATGGCGGATCGCAGGGCAGAATCTGCCACGGAGTCCAAGGGCGGAGCAAAGTATGGCCTTGTGGCAGCCTTGCTTCCAGTCGACGAGGACCGGCTCAACCGAGTTCACGCTGCCTGTGGAGTCCAACTCAATTCGCACCTTTCGAACCCCGCTATCGCCGGTCAGTCAGCCGCTTTGGACTCGATTCGAGCCGACATGGAGCGAAACTTCCAGCAAATCGACCAGGCCCTGGCAACTCAAAAAGCGGAAGCTGACATGCGGTACGTAAAACGTACGCTCAATGTGTTCCTCCACGAACTTAACTTGTTCTCCGTTAGCCCGGTGGCGGTCTTCGACGTGGCACGGATCGGGCCGTCCGGGCCGCAGATCGGCACCCGCTACGCCGCCGGAGGTGGCCTGCGTTTTACGCTCGTCAGTAATGTGGATTTCACCGTTGGCTACGCAGCCAATCCGATCCGACGTTCTGGCGAGGGCCCAGGCGCCCTCTTCTTCTCAATGCACTTCAAAGACGTTCTGCAATAGCACTTTCACGGGGCGGGAATAGCTGGCTTCCCATTGCTCATTCAGCTCCTCGCGCTCTCAATTCTGCGTCGCGCCAGCCGTCCCTGAGGGTTTCTAAAAAGAGACGGAGAGCAATTCATCGCGTCGTCGTGAGAGGGCCACAATCTTCGTCTGCAAGGTATCAATGCGATCTGACTGTCGATTGCCTCTATCGCATCGGATAGTTTTACCTATCCGATGAGATAGTCTTTGTCGCGAAGAAATGTTCTTCGCTCGCTGGGCCTGCCGCTGAACCTGTTAGGAACGCGCAATAAATGCGGTTTCCGTGGAACAAGTCCCCTGCGCTGCATACTCCTCGTGTGATCGTTAGCACCCGCGTGGCATGGCACATCAATTGCACTCCACGAAAGGAGAACATCTCACCCGGGCGGTGAGAGGGCTGTGGAAGAAAGTTTCCCATGCCGCTTCCAATAACCACTCCTTGCACCAACTTATCGGTACAAGAGTCCTTTTAGGTTTGTCACTCACAAAGTTCCGAGAGCCGAGCAGCTGACAGAGCTGCCCCTCAGAAGAGCCGCTATAGCAACGCGAGATCCTCGCGCACGTATTTCGGCATGGCCGAGAGGTCAGACCATAGCGTGACCTTGCAAAATTCGCTCTCAACGGAACCCTAACTGTCACGCTCTAGCGTGAATCCTAAGGAGCTAACGAAATGGACGCTAATCAACCAGGCGCAGCTGTCCTCGCGATCTTCGACCAACTGATTAACCGCGTTAAGCAGGCGCGACCCGTTCGTAGTGACGACAAGCCTTTAGGCGGCGGAGTCGTCTATGCATTGTTGACCCTCGGCATGCCGGTCGACCCGATAGACTTCACCGGCGCCTGGACACCCCAGGGCGACTTGAACGTCCAGGACGCTGTGACCCAAGGTACCCTCCCGGCTCCGGCTCCCGCTCCCGCTTCCGGTGCAGCTGCCGGTGGGTCTGGAGCGACGGCGCCTGCGCCCGCGCCCGACCCCAGAGCGGCACGAGCGCTCGCTGCAGCCTTCAAGACCTCCCTGTTGTGCGACACGATGTTGCAGGTGACCAGCGACGGGACCTACCTGGAGTACCCCACCGGGCGCCATCTCGACTTCGCCTACAACAGCGTCATCAGTGCCATGCAGCCGGCCACTGTAAACGAAGCTCCTGACCCCCAGGTCGTGGCGGCGATCGACGCCGCGCGCAAGGTCCTGTTTGAAGTCAACGACGACGGGACCATATCTACAAAGCAGAGCAAGGCCTACAAGCTGTACATCGCCAACACGATGGCTTATGGCCTGGCCACGGCCGCATTCGCGCAGGCCTTTGCCGCCGCCAAGGCGGATCCGAATCAGATGCAGATTTGGCCGGTCGTTTCCGTGACCTACCAGAACGCTGTGGACGAGGCCAAGAACCAATTGGTCACCGATGGCGCTCAGGATATCGAACATGCTTTGGACACACTCGCGTCCGTGGGCAATCCCATCCAGGATCACATGATTGCCCAGGCCCGGGAACTGTTCGAGCAGTGGGATCTCAATCTCACTGGATCGGTACCCTCAAAGATGCCCTACTCCTTCATCCTCCCTTCGGGGTGGGCAGACCCCGATGACGACGATGAGGGCTGGCAGCAATTGACCGTCACCGCGAACAGCTACAGCAACTACGACGTGCAGCACGCAAGTTCCCAGAGTCAGTACTCCTGGTTCACCAAGAACTCATCCACCAGCGGCAGTGGCGGAGTGATGTTGGGCTTCGCTGCATTCGGAGGCAGCGGAGGGACATCCTCTTCCTCTTCCGGATCCCAAGGGTCCAGCTCGTCGCAGTCGAGTAATGTTTTCGGCAGCGACGCGAAGAACCTGACCATCTCGTTGGAGTACGCGCTGTGCACCATCGAACGGCCATGGCTGGTCAGTGACTTGTTCTACCTTCAGGGCTGGTATCTCAAAGGGGGAGGCAAGAACTCGGTCAGCGACGGCACGATCGCGGGATCGATGCCTCAGCCAGATAAGCCGTTGATGCTCCTTCCAGCGATTCCCGAACAGATCCTGGTGATTCGGAATGTGAAGATATCCACGTCACAGTGGGGCAGCGCCGGGGCCATCCTGCAAAGTGCGTATGGAGAATCGCAGGACAGTTCCAGTTCCAGCTCCAGCAATGAGGCTGGCAGTGCAGGCGTAAGCCTCGGCTTCATCAGTTTCGGGGGCACCGCGAGTCACTCGCAAAGCCAATCCCAGGGGCAGGGATCGAGTTTCTCGGCACGCGACGGAAGCAGCTATTTCGGCACCACCTTCGACGGTGAAACCCTGAACATTCCAGGAGCGCAGATCATCGCGTGGCTGAGCGACATTGTTCCGGCCGCTCCGCCGCTCGACGATCCGGAACTGGGAAAAACTGCGCCGACGACATCGGCGACGGGAACAACGACCACTGCGACACCCGCAAGCGAAGCGGCTTGAGCTGCTCATGTCAAACCTGTGGCGGCCGGCCCGGCCGCCACATTCTTCCTTCGATCCGAAAGGAGGGTTAAGCCATGTCTATCGATCCGGCAAATCTGATGAGCTCCATCTACAGCTTCTTTTCCTCCCTCTATCCCTCAACTGCCGGCGGCCAGGCCTTTCTCGCATTCGAGCCCCTGGGCCTTCCCATGTCCGACGACATGTTCAAACTGGATCCGTCCGATGCCGCACTCAGCCCGCCTCTTGCAGTGGAACGACTCTCGGAGGTCGCAAATCACGTGTCGGTGCAGAGCGGGGCCGTCACCAATGCCATCACTACGGTAGACGGCATGGTGTCACTGTTTCTCACCACTTCCATGCCCGTAAACTCCGACGCCATGGTTCCTTTGGGTGCCGCAAAGCAGGCCGCCAGTTCCAGCTTCGACACGACGCTGGGTTCGATGGACGGCGTCCCCAATGACCGCTTTCATCCCGTGTACGCAAGTCCTGTGAACTGGTACGATCCGAGCGCCGGAGCTAACTGGACGCTGCACACGGTCGGAGAGCAGCAGACACAAGGCACCGCACCCTCGCCCCCTCCACCGCCCGCGGTGCTGAATAAGCCACTCTGGCGTGTTCTACCGACGAATCTGCAGCCAGATCTAGGCCATGCCATCACGCTGGAACACCCTCTGCTTCCCGTCGCAGGGTTTACCCGCGCCGTCGTGACGCCGCGGCCCTTCCTCGTACACTCACAAATGATGGAGCGATCGGACGTCGCGATGCCGGCACGCGCCGCCATAGCAGCAAGGCCCGCAGCTTTCTTCCCGACAAGCGTTGCCGTCGTCACTACCGCGACCGCGCCCAGCCTTCCCGTAACAGCGATGCCAGTGCGGATGATTCAACCCCTGGGCCTGACGGCGGCTGTTGCAACGTTGAACGCTAACACCACGCCCCAGCCGATCACGTCGAATAGCATCGACATCAGCTTCGAACACTGCATCGTCACCTTGGACCGGCCCTGGTTCCCCGACACGTTCCTCATGTTGCGCAACTGGTACCTGCCCGAGTACGCGAAGGGAGAATTTTCTAATAATACCGGTGCCCAGGACCCAGGCCTGATGCCGGCGCTCGCCACCGGGTTCGTTGCGGTTCGCAATCTGAAGATATCGTCCCAATGGTCGGCTCAGGATGCCACGGTCGTACAAGGGGCGGCTTCTTTCGGGCCATTCTCTTTGCTCGGCCGAAGCTATGACAGCGGATCCGGGACTTTGTCCTGTGCCGGCATGCAGATCATTGGCTGGTTCTGCGCGGCTCTGCCGGTTCTGCCGCCAGCCGCGGATCCTGGGCTTGCAGTATCGCCCCCGGCACCGGCGACGGCGGGCACCGGGGCCGCAGGGTCCCCGTTTCCGACCGGGTCAGGTGACACGTCATCCGGGAACACGCCTTCTCCAGACGGATCGACAACGGTGGCGGGATCAAGCTGAGCAAAGATTCGTTGGGCGGCGGTGGTGGCCTGGGGATCCGCCGCCTCTTCAGAGTCACCGACGCCGACTGGCAGAAGGACCGGGATGATAAAAACAGAAGGAGCGGGGTCCATTCAAGCCCGGTGTTGGCTTGAGTGGGCATGTAGAGAATCGGTCGAGCGAACGTCTGAACTTAGTGCAGAATCCTTTCACTTACCCACACAACGAAAACCGCGTTGTGTGGGCCACCCGCCTACAGGCAGGCCGAGAAGCAGCAGGCTCTCCAAGCCCACCCAAAGCCCATAGGCCGCCTTGTTAGGGACGGTTGGGAGTTTCAGCCATGCCCGGTACACGTAAGTCGGGATGACGATCACCGTAGAAAGGGCAAGGAGGATCGTCAGGGTCAGGACGCCCCAGTACACCAGTGGCGTCGGCCGCAGATGGGAATCCAACGGGGGAAGCGCCCAGCCCGCCAACAGAAAGAATACAGCCCACGCCAGCAGCACAAAGCCCAGATGCTTTCCCGTTCCGACCTTGACCGCTAAGAATGGCATGGTCATGCTCCGGCGATTCGAGCACGCTTCAGTGGACTTTCACCCCATGCGCATTACATTCCCCATCTTGCGGTGCCCGCCACCGAGATATACCCCAAGAGGCCAAGAGAACTGCCAGTCCGATCAGCTGTGACCACGACAAGGCGGAACTCGGACCGATCCATGGGATCACGAAACAGAACAAGAAGACGGTCAGGGCCACTCTATCCAGAACCGTCGGTGGACTTTGAGCAAACCGGTACAGAAGCGCAAGAGTTGCTACGCCATAAACTGCTATTCCAAGGGGTTCCAGCCGGGTTGAGAATCCATGAGAGGGAAAGCTGCCGGTTGCGAAAAGGAAAAGCCCCTTGATGGCACCAAACAGCATGTATCCGCCCAGCAGCAGATACCACACCTGTGCCGTTAGAAGCAGAATCACCGCAGCAAGCACCAGTTCAGCCCATCCTACCCACGCAATCTGGTGGGAGCCAGTTGACGCGATAATCCGGTCCCCTCCATTTCCGATGAGTATTGCCGCGATGAGAAACCCACCAGCACCGAGGCCCAAGCGGAGCCCGCTCCGAATCTGCTGCTTGGTCGTCTTCTCCATGTGAACTCTCGGGACTTCGCTATCGATGAATCGCACACCCGATTGCCTCAGCACCGGTTAGTCCAACGTCGATTGCCATTTTGATTTCTGCCACCCCGCTCAGCCATCCGGCAGCCTGCTCAGCACCCGTCTTGCCTAGAATCATTGGCGCGGGTCCGGTCGTTCCAGCGAGATTGAGATCCATGATTGACGCAGTTCTCCTACCCGCTGTCATCACTGAACCCACACCTGCTTCAAAGGAATTCGAGCCTCCTTCCCATGCCAGCAGTCCTGCCGACCCTTCGCTGGAGTTCCCGAACAGTATTGAACTAACGTCGTTACCGGCGAGAACACTTGTTGCGCCGTTTTGCCATGAACTAGGAAGAACGCCGTTGATACTGTAGTTCCCGGAGTTTGCGGACATGCACTGCGTCCAGGTTTGGCCGGGCGCACGGACGCCGAGAGTGAACCCGTTGTTTGCGGTTTGTGCATCGCAAATCGGCATACAATTGCTCTGGTCAAGGGAAGGGAGCCCTAGAACGTCCGACCAAATTGTCTGAAATAGCGACGGCACCGGCAGGTTAACGGAATTTTCACCCTCAAAAATGTTGCTGGCCATTAGCGAATTGGTGTAGGAGCCATAGGACACAAGTGGGAACCACCAGTCCTCGCAGGGGAAATTGCTGCCATCGTTTGCACAGCCTTCAGTGTCGATACTAAAACCAGGTGGGATAAGTTCTTGTGGTTCACAAGAATCGGTGCAGGGTCGCGCGCTTAATCCGAGCGGATCGACCGCGCTCAAGGGGTTGTTCCCGACATAGGCATATCGGTTCCAACTCTGCGGATTGCTCATATCGACTGCTCCGAACCCCGCCGGATCAGGCGAGGGCCATCGCCCCTGCACCGGATGGTATTCCCGGAAAGTCGCATCGTACAAGCCCGTGACCGTGTCCTGGTTCATACCAGCGAAGTTCAGATCCTGTGTCCCCGAACCATTGTAGCTCTCTCCGAAGGGACCATAGGCAACGTCGTAGTATTTCGTCCGGCTGGGAGTTGTGGACAAACGGGCGCTTCCCAGCCAGTCATTGTGGCGGTAGTACGCCGGCAATTGTCCCGGCAGGTAAACCGCCGTGGCTCCCCCGGGCAGAGGAACAAACGCCTTGACCAGCGTCTGCCCATTGAAGAGCGCCAGCTTACCGGTCGGCCCGTACATGGTCTGCGTGTAAGTGGACCCAACCGCCTGCTCGACGACGCGATCCATGGCGTCGTAGGTGTAGGTCATAGTGTCAATCACATGGGGCCTTCCATCGGAGTCCCAGCTGTAGGTGTGGCTGCCGTCGGCGAGGAGATTGCCATCGCTGTCGTAGGAGACCGATGCTCCCGGGATCGCCGTGAACCGATTTGTGGAGGAGGAATAAGTCGGCTGGAACGAAACCCCAGTGCTGCCTGGTGGCACGGTCTTGGTGATGTTGCCAAAAACGTCGTAGCTGAAGTTCTGGTTCCAGATGGCGGTTCCGCAGTTTCCACTGGCGACGCGCGCAAGGTCGTCGTGGCCGCAATTGCATGTTTGCGTATCGCTGGAGTTTAACTGGTCGGTAATAGCCAGTTGCTGGAGAGTTCCGTTACCATTCCACGTCAGGTTTCCAATGTCTGTCTGTGAGCCAACATTGAACGTGTATTTCGTGAGCAGGCCTGTGCTGGATCACGGGTGATGAGACGAGGTCGATCGACAAACACTGGTGAAGGAACCAAGTATAGAAGAAGCAAGGGCTATATTTGAAAGCTTTCAATCCGTGGTACAATCGCGCCGCGCGGATGTGTACGGCTATTGCTCGTTCACAAACTCGAGGACTCTAATGCTACAGAAGCGATTTCAAAACTGGGTCACAAGAGCGGCAGTGCTGACGATCCTAGTCGCCACTGCTGCGAGCGCGCAGGACACGCATTTTGCCCCAAGCGGACAGCAGATTCCCGCCCCGGAATGCCTGAACATGAAGGGCGCCTGGGAGGGTGGCTCCAAGCCCTGCACCCAGAACGAACACGATGCCTGGCTCGCCGACATCAAGCACTGGCGCACGGAGCGTCGCATCCGAATTGGATACAACGGTGGACGCTACGATCTACCGGCGCTGCAGTGGACCCAGTCCAGCTTCATGCAGCCTCAGATGATGGTGGAGGACCGCTACGTTTATGATCCCGTCGCACGCAGATATACCGTCGATCGTTATCTCGACGACTTGGAGAAGCGTTACGGTGGCATTGATTCCGTACTTATCTGGCCGACGTATCCCAACATGGGCATCGACAATCGCAATCAGCAGGACATGATCCGCGCTATGCCGGGAGGTGTGGCAGGCGTGAGACAAATGATCGCTGACTTTCACAGGCGCGGCGTGCGCGTGCTGTTTCCTATGATGATGTGGGACCAGGGGACACGTGATCACGGTATGCCGTGGCCCGACGCGATCGCGACTCTGATGAAGGAGATCGGGGCTGACGGCATTAATGGAGACACACAAGATGGTGTCCCTCTCGCATTCTCGGAGGCAGCGGACAGGAGCGGCCACCCCCTGGCATTCGAGCCTGAAGGGGGTCCGTCTGACGAGGCGCTGGCGTGGAATGTTCTGACCTGGGGGCAATACAAGTATCCTTTTGTGCCGCTGGTCGACAGGTATAAATGGCTGGAGCCACGCCACATGGTCAATATCTCCGACCGGTGGAAACGCGACAAAACCGATAACCTGCAGTTCGCTTTCTTCAACGGCGTGGGTTGGGAAACGTGGGAAAACATCTGGGGCATATGGAATGGCATCACTTCACGCGATGCGGAGGCGACACGACGCGTCGCAACACTCGAGCGTGCCATGGCTCCCTTTCTGGTAAGTGCGGATTGGGAACCCCTCGCTCCCATGCTGGCGTACGGGGTTTTTGCCAGCCGGTGGCCACTGAAAGATCAGGCGTTATTTACCATCGTGAACCGGAACGAATATGATGTCGCGGGTCCGGAACTGGAACTTCCTGCGCAAGAGGGAGAACGCTACTTCGATCTTTATCATGGGTTCGAGCTACAGCCGAAACGAAATCAAACTGCGATCGTCCTGAGTTTTGATATCGAAGCGCACGGATACGGTGCGATTTTGGAATCGCGATCCGCTCCCGACCCGGCCACGCAGGCGCTCATGTCCAAGATGAAGCAACTGACGGCCCAGCCTCTCAAGAACTTTTCCCATGAATGGAAGGTATTGCCTCAGCAAATTGTGCCTATGGCAGCCACCGCGCCTCCCGCGATGCCGCCAAAAAACATGGTGAAAGTCCCCGAAACAGATTTTGAGTTTCAAGTGCAGGGCATCGAGATTGAAGGGTTCAATGACATCGGTGTCGACGTGCAATATCCGTGGGAAGATTCCCCCCGGCGGTTTCACAATCATCCTATGCACATTAGATCATTCTGGATCGACAAGTACCCTGTGACGAATGCGGAATTTAAGGCGTTTCTTGAGGCGACGCACTATCACCCGGAAGATGACCTGAATTTCCTGAGAGATTGGAAGGAGGGGAGTTTTCCCACTGGTTGGGAGAACAAGCCGGTCACATGGGTCTCGCTCGAAGATGCGCGTGCTTACGCCGCGTGGGCGGGAAAGCGGCTGCCACATGAATGGGAGTGGCAATATGCGGCGCAGGGTGGAGATCGACGTTTGTATCCGTGGGGCAACGCCTGGAATTCCGATGCCGTGCCGGTTCCCGATAAGGCCCGCACGATGCGGGGACCCGACGCAGTCGACGCTCACCCGGACGGGGCAAGTCCCTTCGGCGTGATGGACCTGGTAGGGAACGTCTGGCAGTGGACGGAAGAATTCGCGGACGAGCACACGCGCGGCGGGATTTTGCGGGGTGGAAGTTACTACCAACCGCAAGGCTCCATCTGGTACTTTCCACAGGCCTATAGAAATGACCAGCACGGAAAGCTGCTCATGATGGCTCCCAGTAAAGACCGCGCGGGAACTCTGGGATTCCGTTGCGTGAAGGACAGCGAATGAACTTGCTCCTCGAATTTCGGAATCGCACCAACGCAAAACGACTGCGGATTTGTGGCGGACACTGAACCCCATGGGGAACGCTCTGCCCAACATGAAGCAGATTGCCGCGAGGGCGGGGGTTTCGCTGGGCACCGTGTCTCACGTGCTCAACGGCTCTGCCAACGTTCGCGAGCCCCTGAGAAAACGCGTCCTGGACGCCGTAGCCGCGATCGGATATCAACCCAGCCAGTTGGCGCGAGGCCTCCGTCGGGTAAAGACCAACATGATCGGGATGATCATTCCCGACGTGACCAATCCGTTTTTCCCGGCGGTTGTGCGCGGCGCGGAAGACGTGGCCTTCTCCCACGGATATCGCCTCGTGTTGTGCAACACGGATAACGACCACTCCAAGGAACTGGTCCACCTGCGGGAGTTGCGCACCTATCTTCCCGCCGGCCTGATCGTCATTCCTTCCAACTTCAGCGATCTGAGCACGCACGCTGAGTCCTATCGCAAGGCCGGCAGCGCCGTGGTGTGCGTCGATCGGCTTCCCCGCGACTGGAGTGGCGATGCCGTGACGGTGGCCAATGAAAGAGGCGCCTACGAGGCGACTCGATACCTGATTCAGCTCGGACATCGGAGGCTGGCGGCCATCAGTGGTCCCCTGCATCTTACGAATTCTCAGGAACGACTTGCCGGCGTCAAGGCGGCGATCCGCGAAGCCAAACTGACTGTTGCGCCTGAATATTTTCTCGAGACCACTTTCGACAAGCCAGGAGGATTTGCCAAGACACGCATCTTGTTGAAGATGCTCCCCCGTCCTACAGCCATTTTCGCGGGAAATGACATGATCGCCTTCGGCGTGCTCGCGGCCATTCATGAGGCGGGATTGAGATGTCCGGAAGACATTTCTGTCATAGGGTTCGACAACTTGGACCTGGCGGAGATGACCAATCCGCCCCTGGCGTCGGTTCACCAGCCGGGATATCAGATGGGTGCGACCGCGGCACGCATTCTGCTGGATCGCGTGGCGGGGCATTCCACAGACGTCAAACGTATTGTGCTCGAGACCGAGTTAAAAATTCGCGCATCCGTGGCGCCGCCGCCCCCGAAGGCCACAACCGCTGCGGAAATGGAAGGCAGGGCAATAAGAAGGGTGCGACGCTGAGGGCCCCATTGGGAATGCTCACAGCTTAGCAGCAGGAAGCCTTGGACCGCCGGCGCGTGGTGGGAAGAAAAGAGTTTGACAATCGCCTCGAAATCGGAGTAGCGTGCTTACGGTTTGAAAGCTTTCAAACCGTCGCTGTTTTGGTTGGGAAACAGGCCAAGTCGCCAGAATCGAAGGTGCGCTATGCGTACAACATTTCGCGCTCTTTGCCTCGTGGTTGGGATCGCCACCCTTTGCTCCGCCGCCTATGCCCAGTTCGCCCAGCGCGGCAGCGTTAACGGATTTGTAACCGATTCTTCCGGTGCATTCGTACAGGGTGCAAAGATCACACTGAAGGATCTCGATCGAAATCAGGTCCTGACCGGCCAGACCAATAGCGCCGGACGATATGAATTCAGCCAACTGAACTTTGGCAAGTATCAGGTCGTGGTGGAGCAGTCTGGCTTCAAGAAAGCGGAGAGTCAGGTCCTGGACGTTCAAACCATGGCGGGGAATCGTTACGACGTCACGCTTTCACCGGGCTCGGTAAGCGAAAGCGTCGTGGTCACGACCGAGCAGCCGCTGGTGGATACCGAAAGCGCCTCCTTTAGTCAGACGATCGGCGAAAGGCAGATGGAAGCCCTTCCGATCAATGGGCGAAACTTCACTTCACTGGCATCGATTCTGCCGGCGGTGAGCACCTCGCCGCGCGCCAACATTAACCCCGGCGGAACATTTGATGTCGGAGCCACCTTTTCTGCGGGCGGAACGCAATACTATGCCGGAGGCGTGGTGGAAGGCTCCCGCGACAATGGGTTTTATATCAACGGCGTCAACATCAATGAGAACTATCAGGGCAGCATCAGCTACCAGCCGTCGGCCGAGGCCATTGGGGAAATCAACGTTGGCGTCACGGACTTCTCCGCCGCAGTGGGGCACGATATCACCACCTTTAACGTTTCCACGAAGTCAGGCACTAACAGTTTCCACGGTTCGGTATTCGACTACATAGAAAACGACAAACTGAACGCTCTTAATCCTTACGATAAACAACTCGCACTTTCACAGGGTCTGGCACCGCAAAAGCCATACTTGCGAAGGAATGTATTCGGAGGAAACTTCGGTGGACCGCTCTATATTCCACATCTGCTCGACCTTAGGAATCGCGCTTTCTTTTTCGTGAACTATGAGCGCTTCCCGGAAAGAGACGGTGGCGGGCAGCAGTTCGCGTTAGTGCCGAGCGATGCGGAAAGAACTGGCAACTTCAGCGAGCTTCTGGCCCAGGGCATCCAGCTTTACAACCCGTACACCACGACGTTCCTGCCGGACGGCACCTATAGCCGTCAGCCCATAGCCAACAATCGGCTGGACTTGGGGACCAAGCCAGACGGCACTCCTCTGGTGGATACAGCTTCCGGACCGCTCCTGGCTCTTTGGCCTCACGCCAACACGACCCCGAGCGCGACTAATCCTGGAAACTACGTCTACTCTGTTCAGAACGGTTTTACGACCTATCACTTCGATTCACGGTTTGATTACAAGCTCGCCAGCAACAACAGTATCTTCGTCACTTGGTCGAAGTATCACGGGACCAATGACAACCATGGTGGAGTATTCCCGAACATCATCAACAACGTGGATGACCGCGCTTACCTGATCACAGTAAATGATGCGCACATCTTTACTCCTCATCTGACGAACGAATTTATTTTCGCGATTGGAAACGGAGCTCTGGTTACTGTCGATCCGGGTCAACTGGCTTACCTGAATAGCGACAAGAATCCGTTTAACCAGTTGTTCCAAAACACCGGAGGCGGCCTGACCCGCGGCGTTCTGGCGGTCAACGTTTTCGGATACGCAAGTCCTGGCGACGATGAGGTCTTTCGCGCTGAAAACCAGACCCTGCAGTTGTCCGACAATTTGAACTGGGTTCATGGAAGACACACCCTCAGTTTTGGGATGAACTATTTCCGCAAGGGCGAGTTTGACTGGGACTTCATTCGTTTTGTCACCTTCGGAGAGGGTTCGTACAACGACGGCTTTCCCCCGGCGCAGTTCACGGCTCCCGGCACGGCCCAGGGAGGAGGCCAGGGGGATGGCATGGCCGATCTTGTGCTGGGGCTGCCCCAGGTCATTCATCAGCGCTTCGACTTTGGCGGTGGTAATGATCCCCTTGCCCCGGAACTCAACGTTGTCTTTCCGTATTGGGGAGCCTACGTCAACGAAAAGATCCAAGTTTCGCAGAAGCTCACGGTCACTCTGGGATTGCGCTATGACTTGAACGTCCCGATCTATGCCCGGAATAATTTGTGTTGTGCGGTCTACGAATCAACGGCGGACGGTGGCCTGATGCATATCCCCGGCATTGCGCCCGACCTCGGCCAGCGTTACCTTTCAGCGGCGAAGAAGAATTTTGCTCCCAGGTTAAGCTTCGCCTATCAGCTCACTCCTCGGACCGTGCTGAGGGCTGGATATGGCATTTATTACGACTCTGGCGCGAGCCAGATCTCCGGGGCGCTCGGAAATGCCATCAACGGCATTCCTGGTTACTTCATCGGAGATGAACTATCAAGCCCAACGGCGGCGCCCACCCTGCATCTGAGCGACACGTTCCAGGCAGAACCTGCTCTCGCGGCCGGCCAGTACCCGGTCAGCACGGGACCAGGGCAGGGGTACTTTGGTGACGGCGCATTTCAGACGATCTACTACTACGATCAGAAATCGATCGCGACTCCCTACTACCAGCGCTATCTGCTGGACGTACAGCACGAACTCTCGCCAGACTCGGTCGTCACCTTGAGCTATATCGGGGCAAATGGCAGAAAGAGTCCCTACTACGCTGACATCAACGTACCGCCGTATCAGACCGGATGGGCGTCGCAAGATGCGTTCAACGCGGCGCGGCCCAACAACCTGGGGCGTTTCGGCGACATCTACGTGCAGCGCCCAGGCCTGAACTCGAACTACAACGCTGGAGTCGTAAAGTTCCAGCATCGTTTTTCACACGGATTCGAACTCCTGAGCCACTACACGTATTCCAAGACAATTTCGGACCGCGGGTTGACCGGACAATTTACCGTTCTGGGTTTCAACTATCCGCAGACGGTCCTTCCCAATCGTGGCGAAGCATCGCTCTCACATCGCCACAGGTTCGTTCTGAGCGGTGTTTGGCAACCCACGTATGGTCAAACCTGGGCCGCACCACTTAAAGCCGTGGGCACGGGATGGAGATTCAGCACCATCATGACGCTGGAGTCGGGGGACGCGCTTACTCCGATTAATGAAGCGACCAGTGCCAACGATTTTGCTTCTACGGTTTCTCCGTTTGATCAGCTCTTTGTCAGCGGAAATCCGAATCGGAGTCACGGTGACCGGAGCTTTACTCAATACTTCAATACTGCTGCATTCAGCGTTCCGCCTAACAACGTCAGAGGCAATGCCGGGCCCGGGATCATTCGCGGACCGGGGCAGAACAACTGGGATATTTCACTGGGGAAGGTATTTTCCCTTCGGGAGCGCTTGAAGGCGGAGTTCCGGGCGGATTTCTTCAATGCGTTCAACCATACCCAATGGAATGCGGTGAGTACGGTCTATCCGTTTGACCCGAATACCAACATTCCGTTCGGTCAGGTGGAAGGATCGCGCGAAGGACGAATTATTCAGCTGGCGGCGAAAGTCTCCTTCTAGGAGTTGACATCAGTTTACACGAGGTGCGGGAGGCATTCCCCCGTCACACCAACAGCAGCGGTCAGGATCCAAAATGGCCAATCCTTCAATCCTGGCCGCTGCTGGATGGCGCCAGCGCTAAGGGTTACTCCATGAAGTTATTGGCATCGCTTCTGCTGTCCTGCTGCGTGGTCGGAAGCCGGTGTAGTGCCCAGGCACCTCTCAATTCAGTGTCGCAGGTGTTGCCTTCATCCCGCAGCGGCGCGCCCGATGGCCGCTGGTGGGAATCTGCATCCGCTATCCGAAACGTCACGTTGAAAGACGATTCGCAGTACCCGCAACTGTCCCTTGACATGGCCAAGGCGGACCAGCAACTCCGGGCGCTCAAGGAGCAAGGATTCGCAGGCATCCAGATATTCGCTCCGGCTGACGGCGGAAAGAGCTACAGCGGACTTGATTCTCGCGATCCCTATCGCATCGAAGCGAGATACGGGACAGTCGGAGACTTCCGGCATGTGGTCGAAGCAGCTCATCGACTAAACATGACGGTGATCATTTTTACTAACCTGGGCTACAGTAGCGTAGACGCACCGAGTTTTCTGAAAGCCTGCGACGATGTTCGGGAAGGTCGCGCCAGTAAAGAGAAGAGTTGGTTCTTGTGGAGTGATTCCGCAGACGCCCCCGCGCCCGCTACGGGCGACACCTACTTCCTGGTGCGCCCGACCTGGCTGTCTGGCTATCAGCCGGTGAAAACTGAGCACTGGGTCTACAGTGCGCGCGCACGTCACTATTACTGGACGCGCTGGCCGGGAAAAGACGAGCAAGGACACATCATCGATCTCCCCCAGTACAACTGGCAAAGCTCGGAATGGCCGGAAGAAGCGGCCAACATTGTTCGCTTCTGGATGGACACCGGTATCGATGGCATGATCGTCGACGCGGTGAACTGGTATGTCGGTTACACATGGGACAAAGGGCGCCACGACATCACCGACATCATCCGCAGCTATGGTGACAAGTACAGCCAACCCGAAGGCGCCGGCGGCTTCCACGAAGATCCGGTGGCATGGATCACCGAAGGAGGCTGGTTCTCAGTGCAAGACTACGGCCTCAACCTTTGGTGGGACAAACACAATGTAGTTCTGAAGAATGCGATCGATGCGGGCGATCCCCGGCCTATCGAAGCAAGCCTGCGCTCCTATCACGACCGCGTGGTTTCGGCGGGCGGCACGCTGAACATGACCATCCCCCCGCTTGCGGGAATGGAGAAGCTGCACTTGGCTGCCGCTATCGTCGCCACCACGGGACAGTTCATCACGGACTGGAGCAGCAAAGACGAAAACATCGCAACTGACCCCGAGATTCAGTGGCTACTGAAGACCAAGGCAGTTCATCCTGCTCTATTTCAAATGGCACCCCGGCGAAAGCTGCCGTCGAAAGACGACAGCAAACACTACGCATTCATGCGGACCGCTGTCGACAAGTCAGAGAGGATTCTGGTGGTGACGAACTTCGCGGTGACGCCGCAGACGGTGGAGATCGATACGAGCGGGCTAAGTGCAAAGTCAGCAGAGGATCTTAAGACCGGAGAGAGGATGTTAGTGACGAATCCATTGAGAATTTCAGCCAATGCGTACGGCTACCGGTTATTCTCGCTGCACTGAGCACCGTGCGGAGCACTTGCTTCACATATATTCCGTTGCCATGACCGTGGTGTAAATGCAGATGTAAGAAGGTTGTTCCTAAACGGACTCGGTGGAGGCCCTGCAATGCGCAAGATGGATCTGCTGACATGGAGACTCTGTGCGGTCTTTATCGCGGTCACGTGCGCGACAGCAGGGCCGCCCGCGGCGGCCGCAGAACGGCCAGGGATGATTCTGAACCGTGACGGGGCCATCGTGGTGCTCGAGCCTTACGCTCCGAATATCGTCCGCGTAACTGTAAGCATGCGCAAGGACCAAGCAACGGCCGCCCCGGGTTACGGCTTCATCGCCTCGCCTTCGGATGAAGGATGGACACAACGGCATAATGAGAAAGGCGACATCTACCAGTCTGCGCGGCTTGTCGTTTCGGTTGCGGCGAATCGTCCGGTTACTTTGCAGCCGACCGAAGTCGACATATCAAAGTACTTTAGCGCGCCCAGCCCGACCATTCACGTCACAGTCAGCACACCCCAAGGCAAGAAGTTGCTGGATATGACGGATTGGTGGATGTCTGTCCCCAGTCCCAAGGATGCCAATGCGGGCATTCTGTACGACCGTAGGTCCTCCGATGCGCCCTTTCATCAGGTCGCAGCCACTTTTGCATCTCCTGAGGACGAACACTACTACGGTCTCGGCCAGAACCAGGAAGGCTTTCTGGACCATCGCGGCCACACCGTCGAATGCTGGCACAACTATCTGGCAACCGGCGGACCCAGCATTTGCGTTCCGTTTGTAGTGACCAATTACGGGTACGGAATGATTTGGGACAATCCGTCGAAGACAACCATTAAGCCAGGTTTCAACGAGAGAACGCAGTGGATTTCGGAAGTCGGTGACCGCGTGTCTTTCTTTGTCGTCGCCGGCGAGAACACCGACGAGATTTACTCTGGTTATCGTCTGCTTACCGGCGCAACTCCCATGCTGCCTAAGGCCGCGTACGGCTACATTCAATGCAAGCAACGCTATTCCACGCAGGACGAAGTTCTCGCTGTCGCCAAGGGCTATCGCGAGCGACGTCTTCCCGCCGACATTCTGGTGATCGACTGGTTCTACTACAGCAAGATGGGCGAGATGGACTTTGTTCGAGAGCAGTGGCCCGATCCGGCGGCGATGAACCGGCAACTGCACGACATGGGCTTCCAGACGATGATCAGCGTATGGCCGCGCTTCACAAAAGGCACACGCTATTACGATCTGCTGCTGAAGAAGAGCTGGTTTGAACATCTGGCGGATGGAACTCCGACTGATGGTCTGCCGTATGATCGTGCCGGATCCGATATTGACACTACGAATCCCGAAGCTGCCCGCTGGTTCTGGACGACTATTCGTGACAACATCATCAGCAAGGGTTTCGATGCCATCTGGGCGGATGAAACCGAGCCCGACCTGCCGCCGAACGGCAGCTATTTTCATGCCGGGCCTGGCACCCGCTACTACAATATCTACCCGCTGCTGCACACGGCAGCGATCTATGAGGGATTCCGCCGGGATATCGCTCATCGCGCGCTGATTCTCTCGCGCGATGCTTATCTCGGATCTCAGCGCAACGGAACCATGGTGTGGTCCTCCGACATCTTTCCCACGTGGGATACGCTGAAACGCCAGATTCCTACAGGTCTCGACTTCACTGCCTCCGGGATGGCTTATTGGACCAACGACATTGGGGCGTGGCAATACTTGCCCGCGGAGCATCATCCGGCGCACCCGCCGTTGCTCGACCCATCGGATGCGCGTGACAACGTTGGCGGCTTCGATGACTATCCTGAGCTTTATACCCGCTGGTTTGAATACGCTGCCTTCCTACCGATATTTCGGACCCACGGCAGCCGCCGTTTCAACGAGGTCTGGTCGTACGGACGAGAGGCCGAACCCATCCTGATCAAGTACCTGAAGCTGCGTTATGAGTTAATGCCTTACATCTACTCCCTCGGATACAAGACCCATCAGACCGGTGCGCCCTATATGCGCGCGCTGTTCATGGACTTTCCCCGTGACCCGCAGGTTGCCGATCTGACCGACGAATACATGTTTGGCCCAGCTTTCCTGGTCGCCCCGGTTACGGAGCAAGGCGCAACCAGCCGGCCGGTCTACCTGCCTGCGGGAGCCGACTGGTACAACTACTGGACCAACGAACGTATTCATGGCGGGCAAACGATCAAGGTCGACGCGCCCATCGATATTCTGCCTCTGTTCGTTCGCGCGGGTTCGATTGTGCCTCTGGGCGAGCCGATCGAGAGCACTAATCAGACTCAGAAGATCGCCAGGCTGCGCGTCTATCCCGGTGCGGATGGCGAGTTTACACTCTACGAAGACGATGGCAAGACTTACGCTTACGAAAAGGGAGACAGCAGAATCACCAAGCTAAAATGGAACGATGCCGCCCGGAAACTCAGCCACGAAGGCGCCTCGGCGTCGACGGGTTCAGATGAGCAGATTGTCGAGATCGTAGAACGCTAGTTCACGATGCCAAGATGTGTGGAAGAGCA
>Ga0335081_10005719_pt1 | contig 19698 bp, 18 predicted proteins | sample Lox_Sample_35_FD_206713 | JGI IMG/M metagenome (GOLD analysis project Ga0335081, IMG submission 206713) | Soil microbial communities from Loxahatchee National Wildlife Refuge, Florida, United States - Lox_Sample_3.5 | ecosystem: Environmental > Terrestrial > Soil > Wetlands | place: USA... | reverse complement strand
CGAGCGCAAGATCGATGTGGAGTGGGCGCGCGACGATAGCACGCCAACGGCATATCCCGTGAAGCTGACGGTCTTTTGTGACGACCGCTTCGGCATGTTGAAAAACATCACTGGCGTCATCGGCGACGCCAAATCCAATATCCGCAACATCTCGGCCCGAACCGCCAACAGTCAGGCCAGTGTAGAAATCGTCCTCGACATCTCCGACTTGAAGCACCTCGAGCAGATCATCATCAGCCTTCGAAAAATCCCCGGCGTCCACGACGTGCAGCGCCTTCAGAAAATCTGACAGCCAGTTGGCGTTACCGTGTGCAAATCGGAGCGTCCCGGGAATCCAACCCGATTCCCCTGTGTTACCCTGTGCCCTCTGTGGTGTAGTCTTTTCTGGCTGCTAGGTACTCGGTACCGACAACTGGTTTATATGCGAGAAATCATTTCCACCAAAGACGCTCCACAAGCCATCGGCCCGTATTCGCAAGCTATCAAAGCGAACGGTTTCATCTTCACCTCAGGACAAATCGCGATCGACCCGGCGACTCAACAAGTCATCGCAGGAGACGTCGCAGCCCAGACGGACCGCGTCCTGCGCAATCTCTCTGAAATTCTGGAAGCCGCAGGCAGTGGCCTCGGCAAGGTCGTCCGCTGTGGAGTCTTCCTGAAGAGCATGAACGATTTCGCTGCAATGAACGAAGTCTACGGGAAATATTTCAGCTCAACTCCACCGGCCCGCTCCACGGTAGAAGTATCGCGCCTGCCGAAGGACGTGCTGGTCGAAATCGATGTAATCGCTACTGAGTAGAGCTGGCGACCGGGCGGCTGTCGGGAGACCGGAGCGCCCTCATTGGAAGCTGGGATGGAATTCGAAGAGGAGACATGAAGCAGACTGCAATCATTTTCTTCTCAATCGCTGCCGTGTCGATCGCGCTCTGTGCGCAGACTTCCACGCACAAGACGACTCCAGTCCGTGTCCCAAACACGAACACTCCCACCAAGGTCACCGGTGATGGTGTGAAAACCGACTCCGGGCTCCAATACTGGGACATCAAAGTCGGCACCGGCCAGGTCGCCAACGACGGCGACAAGGTTAAAGTTCACTACACCGGATGGTTCACAAACGGCAAGAAGTTCGACAGCTCGGTCGACGCCCACCAGCCCTACAGTTTCACAATCAGCAAAGGTGAAGTCATCAAAGGATGGGACGAAGGCGTGACGGGAATGAAGGTCGGCGGTAAACGTCAACTGCGAATCCCTCCAGAGCTGGCATACGGCGAAACTGGATACAAAAGCATCATTCCGCCGAATGCAACCCTGATTTTCGACGTGCAGCTACTCGCCGTAACGCCTGCTGCGGCCACCGCTCCGCCTGCCCCGGCAGCAACTCCGCCATCGAATTAGAGTTCGAAACTAAGAATTACGATGAAGACACAGACCCTATACGGCTCGAGTGAGTCGTCGTGAATCCTGTGCCTTCTGTAATGATTTTCTTACGCCTTAACGACTTTACCGCTGCGTAGGCAGGACGTGCAGACGCGGATCCGCTTTCCCTGACCATTCACCTTAGCATGCACCGGACGCAAATTAATGTTCCAGCGTCGCTTGGTGACGTTGTGGGCGTGGCTGATGTGGTTTCCCGCTTGCGGCTTCTTGCCGCAGATTTCACATTGTTGTGCCATTGGACTGCTGCTCCCAGAAAGTTCAAATCTTGTAGGGCAAACTTAGATTTTACAGGAGTTTTACCATTTTCGGCAACGCATCGGGACATTCAGTACCCCTATGCGATACTGATTCCATGCAGTCCCCGCTCCAATCCCCAACCGCCGCCAACGATCCCAAGTCGGTCAAAGTGCATCTCACCACAGGGACCGGCATGGACATCGAGTGGGGCGATGGCCACGTTTCGCATTACAGTTTTGTCTATCTGCGCGACGCTTGTCCCTGCGCCATGTGCGAAGACGAACGAGGCAAGAGCGGACGCCATCCCGGGGATCCAGCCACTGCGGCTCCCGGTGCATTGCTGATTTTCAAGCCGACAGCCAAGCCCCTTTCAGCGGAAGGCGTGGGAAAATACGCGATTAAGTTTTCATGGAACGATAATCACGATTTGGGCATTTATTCTTGGAAGTTTCTTCGCGAAGTTTGCCCCTGTGAAGAGTGCGCGAAAGCAAGGAGCCAAAGCTGAGCGCAACAGTGAAGAGTCATAACCGAAAGGCCGCGCTCCTATTCTTTGGTGTCTAAGCTGTTAGCTTGAATGACTTCGTCGACGACAAATCCGGCGATTCAGTCGGCCATCCGGAAGCTCCTGCCGGACCTCTACGCAAAGGCCGGATGCGACAAGATCGGATTCACGCGCGATTCTTTCGCAATTATTCTCACCGAGGTCGGGACGAAGCACGCGTCCAACGGATCTGAGGCCGAGCTTCACACGTTCTTCCTTGCTCTCCGTGTCGACGAACTGGCTCTTGCGCGCGCTTGCGCCGCCGGCAACAACCACGCTTGGGAACTGTTCCTGACTCGCTTTCGCGAAAAGCTTTATCTCTCAGCGCTCCGAATTGTTCGAGAAGACTCCGCTGCCCGTGAACTGGCCGATACCCTCTATGCCGATCTTTATGGGACCACCACCCGCGAAGGCCAGCGCGTCTCCAAGCTGGCTTCCTACACAGGGCGCGGCTCCCTGGAAGGCTGGCTGCGGACGGTTCTCGCTCAGGAATACGTAAACCGCTACCGGCGCACCAAGCGGCTCGTCAGCCTCGATGAGGAATCTGAGGAGGGAGTACAGTTTCGAGCCTCAGAACCCGCGCCAACCCCGGCCGCCGATCAACGGCTATCCCAGGCTACTGACGCCGCCCTGGCTCAATTGCCCGCGGAAGATCGCCTTATCCTCAGCGCCTATTATCTCGATGGACGTACCCTTGCCGAGATCGCTCGAATGCTGGGCGTGCACGAATCAACCATTAGCCGGAAAGTTGATAAGTTGGCCCGGTCGTTGCGTAAGCAGATTCTTGCCTCTCTGACACGTAGTGGCATGTCGCGGCGGCAAGCTGAAGAGGCTCTGGAAACCGATGTTCGTGACCTGCAAGTCAATATTCGCAGGAGTTTGACGCAAGATTCTCAAGACTCGACGTTCTCAAAAAAGAGGGTTGAGGCCAGAGTTCGTGAAGGAGAAGGATAGACGAAACTAGGGCTGGAGAGATTGACGCGGAAAGTCCGTCGCCACCCGGCCTGGTGGGCAGTTGAGAAATGGAAAAAGTACCCCAAATCGTGACCGAGCGGCTCCGCGCCATGAATGTTGCCGTCAATCACCCTGACGCCAACACGCTCACGGCATTCGCTGAGCGCAACCTTTCTCCAGTCGAACGGGCAAGCGTAATCGTTCATCTCGGGGACTGTTCGGAATGTCGGGAAATCGTTGCTTTGGCTCTTCCGATCGCCGAGGCGGATCAGCCAATTGTGCGCGCATCCAAGCCTGTCTGGTTCGCTTGGCCCGTCCTTCGCTGGGGCGTCATCGCCGCGGGAATCATTGTGGTTGGCTCGTTCGGTATCATCCAATACCGGCAACGGCGAGAAGTTTCATCGACGATGGCTTCCAAGGCGCAGGAGAGTTTTGCTAAGGAAGCAAAGAACGTTGCTCCTGCCGTGCCCGCGCCAGCAGCACCCAATCAGGATAAACAGCCAACTCCATCCTCTCTGCCATCGGATCAGGCAGCATTGAACCCGGCCACGGCGGGCGCGTCTGGGACGACGGCAGCGCCGGCCTCGGGCACAACGCTCGTTCGAGACCACCCCGTTGCCAGGACCTTGCAGCTTGGTCCGCACGTACAGGCGCAAAATCTGAACAGTTTTCAGAGCCAGACCTCAGCGTTCTCCGCACCTCCTTCTGCGGCCGCACGAGTGCAAGTCAAACAGTCCGCCGGGAATATGCCGGCTTCGGCGCAGCCAGAGACCGTCGAGGTCGCCTCGTCGCCGGTTGCTGCGAACAACGAAACTGCCAGCCTGGATGCAGGTGCCGCCCCGCTTGAGGCTCAGTCGGGCCTGCGGCAGCTTAATTCGCGGGTTGAGAGGAGCAAGCCAGCCGTTAACAACACTCAAGCTTTGGCGGCAGGAAAAGTCATTGGAGGGCCGCTTCCAGCCACGGTTGTGTCAGTGAACCCATTCGCGTCGGTTCAGTGGAATGTCGATCCCTCCGGCGCTCTCCAACGCTCTATGGATCAGGGAAACACGTGGGAGAAGGTCGATGTAACTGCCATCGTCGCAAGTGCTCCGTCGGAAGCCCTGCACGGCGCGGCGAAGGATGCGATCAGCAACTCTCAGAGGAAAGATTCCTTGAAGAAGGAAGTCACAACGCCCTTGTTCCGGGCGGTGGCTTCGAACGGGCCCGATGTCTGGGCCGCCGCATCTGGCGGCTTGCTCTATCACTCGAACGATGCGGGTCAGCACTGGACTCGGGTGGTTCCTGCCTCCTCAAATGCGCGTTTGACTGGCGACATCGTCAGCCTCGAATTTCCTGACCCCCAGCACGGACGAGTCGTCACTTCTGTCCCAGAGGTCTGGACCACGGTCGATGGCGGTCAAACCTGGCTGAAGCAGTAAGGTCCTCATTACCTTGGTCAGCTTTGAGTTAACGCAATTACCAAAGTGACGTTTACACCTATTACGCTGAATTCTAGTATCCAGTCGTGGTTTGGCAGTTCTGGGGGAGGGCTGCCGAGGCGTCCTGGACTGAAAAGTCTTAGGGCGCTTTTCTATTCTGTGTTCCTCTGAGATCCCTGTGGTGAAGGAATTTTGAAAAAGGCCTGATCACAGAGAGCACATGGTTCGCCGGTCTAGCTCTGAGCTGACCTCTCCACCCTCATCACCATGTACTCTTCGTCTATAAACTTGCCGGCCACTTTCAGAGCGCGAGGTTCATGCCCGAACGGCTCAAACCCGAGCGAACGGTAGAGTTTTATTGCCGCCGTCTGTGTCGAGGTGACTGAAATCAGGATCTGCTCGACACCATTGACCTTGGTTCCCCGCTCCAATAACTTTTGCATCAATCCGCGCCCGACACCGTTGCCCCTTGCCGCCGGACTGACATAGACACCCCAGACGCGTGCCTTGTGACGCGACTTTCCTCCTTGATCGCGGTAGAAACCTGCCATCCCTATCAGCCGACTGCCTTCTGACGCCCCCACGACAAACGCATCCGCGCTCGACCACAGGCGATGCTTCACTTCTTCTACACTGAGCGACTCATACTCCTCCAGGGAAGCGCTGAATGCCTCAGGATCATGTCGCAACGCTTCCAGACGCAAGCGCAGCCACTCAGCCGCGTCATCGGTATTGAGGAACCGGATTTCCATTTCTTACTGAGCTCCACCGCGGCAGTCGGAGCAATATCCGCCAATCTCGAGCCGCGAAACCAGCACGCGGAAACGGCAGTCCTTCTCGACTTGCTGCTTCAGCTTTTCAAAACTGTTGCTGACGAATTCCGTGATCTTCCCACAGCGCAGGCAAGCCATATGGATGTGGTCCCGCTCCAGCCTGCGCTCGTAGTAATGTCCCTCCCCGTTGATGTGCATCAAGTCGAGTTCATCGATCATGCCGTGCCGTTTCAACAGCCGCAGCGTCCGGTACACCGTACTGCGGTCGACGCTTGGATCGAGCCGCTGCGCCTTGCGCAGAATCTGCGCCGCGTCGAGATGCTTGGTCGCCGTCTCCATCACGCTCAGAATGGCGCGCCTCTGCTGCGTCATGCGAATTCCGCGCTCGGTGAACTGCGCTTGCAAACGCCCCGGAACTTCTGTCTGTGGTAGTGGCATAGAGCACCCTCTCCGCTGTTGTCGCAACTGGTCGCATTCGAGGTGCGACAGATTCTTTTGCGAGGACTGGACAGCGAACCGTACCGTCGGGCATCCTAGAAAAGTAATCCCAGATGCGACTAAGTTGCAACTAGGATTATATCATATTGTTGCGACTCGGTCGCATCTGTAAAGGAGTTGATGACTCTCAATCATTCGATTCTCCGCCGAATGGCACGCAGGATGAGTCTAGCGGGCCTGTTCGTATTGTTACTACCGGTAATAGTCGCGATTTCTGTGTCCGCGCAGGAAAGCCCATATATCGTGACCTATGACCACTATCTGGAAGAGCCAGGCAATCTCGAGGTTGAATATTTCTCAACCTTTGGCACGCAGCGCGGCGGCAACGACTTTCACTCCTTCTGGACGGAGTTTGAATACGGTGCTACGGCATGGTGGACTACCGAGGTTTATCTCGATGGCCAATCAACGTTTAACGACAGCACTATCTTCACGGGCTTCCGATGGGAGAACCGTTTCCGGATACTGCAGCGCGAACACTTCATCAATCCTGTGCTCTATGTCGAATATGAACAAACCAATGGGGCTGACAAGATCTTGAAGGAAGTCGAAGGTCACGACGTTGAGGCGGACTACGCCGATCCCAATTCTCTCGCGCGACAGGATCATGATCACGAATTGGAAACCAAACTGATCCTGTCGAAGACTTTCAATGGATGGAACATCGCCGAGAATACGATCGCGACGAAGAATCTGACAGGAGGAGAGCCCTGGGAGTTCGGATACGCCATCGGGGTGAGCCGGCCTCTCGCGCTGAAAGCGTCTGTGAACAAATGCAATTTCTGCCGCGAGAATTTCATCGCCGGACTCGAAATGTATGGAGGCCTCGGTGACCGCTACAGTTTCGGCTTACATGAAACGTCGCACTATCTGGCGCCGGTCCTCGCCTGGAACCTGCCTTCTGACTGGACACTGCGACTGTCCCCCGGCTTTGGCCTCAACGACAACAGTCACCGGTTTCTGCTGCGATGGGGGCTTTCGCACGAGTTCCCCGGATTCGGCGGCGCCCTCGCTCGCCTGTTTGGAGGCCGCTAACGATGAGATTTAAAGTAACCAAGTATCTCCTGACATTTCAGCGAACGCTGGGCACAGGCCCAAGTCTGACGCGCGCCGTTGCCTGCTTCTCATCCGCGTTCCTGATAGTTTTTCTGCACTTGTCTTCATGTGCGCAGACTGGGAAAACAGTACCAACCGCAAGCGAAAACGTTCTGTACGCGGAATTGGCCAAAGCCCCGCGCAAGGCTGTGGCTCGACACAATCCGCTTGCATCCGATCCTGACGCGGTTGCTGCTGGCGGCAAACTCTACGGGATGCATTGCGCCGAATGCCACGGTGAAACCGGCGAGGGCGGGCATGGCAGTAAGAAAGGTCCCAGTTTGCGGGCGGAGGAAGTGCAACGGGCATCTTCCGGGACGTTGTTCTGGGTTCTGACCAACGGGGTAGTCCGGCGGGGGATGCCTGTCTGGTCGAAACTCCCCGAGCCGCAGCGGTGGCAACTGGTGAGCTTCATCAAGTCGCTGAGCGTTCCCCATCCGGGACCGGGGCAAACGCCGCATCCTCATGACAGGCCATGACTTTCAGTCAGTCGGCGCGCATTGCACCGTTTCTCCCTCCTCAGTCATCTAACCCAGTGCTACGATAGAAAGTTCGGCTCCCTTAGGGGATGCACTTATATAGATCGCCAACCGGCAGCGCAACCCGATGGAGCGTCGGCCGACAGCGCGACGTTACAACGAGGAGAGGGAAAACAATGGCAGGCAACGGAATTGTCGAAGTGACAGATGCGAACTTCGACCAGGACGTACTGAAATCGGACAAGCCCGTTCTGGTGGACTTTTGGGCAACCTGGTGCGGCCCCTGCCGCGCGATCGCCCCCATCGTCGAGGAACTGGCCTCCGAGTACCAGGGCAAAATCAAAATCGGCAAGATGGACGTCGACTCCAACCAGGCCACCCCAATGCGCTACAAGGTCACCGGTATCCCGACCTTGCTGGTCTTCAAAGGTGGGCAAGTTGTCGAGCAACTGGTCGGCTATCGGCCCAAGGACGCCATCGCCCAAGCCCTGAACAAGCACCTCGGATAAGCTGTCCGCTCTGAGCTATCAGCTTTCAGCTATCAGTGAAAAACGCCCGGGATCGTTCCCGGGCGTTTTTGCATTCGCGAAGGCCGACGCTGCTAGTACTTCCTCAGCACCCCGATCACTCTCCCCTGCACATCGACAGACGCTGCGGGCACAATGATCGGGCGCATGTTTACGTTCGATGGTTGCAGGCGGATACTCTCTCCTTCGCGATAGAAACGCTTTAGCGTTGCGTCGTTCTGATCGACCAACGCGACAACGATGTCGCCGTTGTGTGCAGTCTTGGCTTTTTCGACGAGCACGTAATCGCCATCGAGGATCGCTTCGTCTTGCATGGAGTCGCCGCGAACCTCGAGCACGAACACTTCTTTCGAGCGTACGAAATCCGCCAGCGAAATCGTCTCGGGATTCTCGATCGCCTGAATCGGCTGGCCGGCTGCGATGCGTCCCATCAGGGGCAAGACCACGCCGGTGTTCACACTCATCGATTGCTTCAGCTTGCCTTTCGGAGGCAGCAGATCAATCGAGCGGCTGCGGTTGTAGTCGCGCGTCAGCAGTCCTTTTTTCTCGAGGTTGGAGATGTGCTTGTGCACGGTCGCGAGGGAATTCAGCTTTAATCCCTGGCCGATTTCCTCGAACGAAGGCGAGTAGCCGTTTTCAGTGACGAATCGGGAGATGAAGTCATACACTTCGCGCTGCCTGCGTGTGATGGCCATGGCACATTATTGGCGAAGATAAAGCGAAAAAGCAAGTGCTAAGTAAAGGCTTAACCACAAAGGGCACGAAGGTACACGAAGGAAAAACTTTCTTTGACGTCGATCTTCGCGCGATCTCTTCGCGACCTTCGCAGCGAATGCTTGGCTTACCCTCGCTGCGACTTCGGAGCCTTCTCCGGCTTTGAATGCGCCCCGGGAACTTCAAAACCGATGCGTCGCGTGTTGGCGGGCAGCGGCGCGATCAGTTCTCGAATCGCTTCGACCAGTTCTTCGATCGAGCCGTCGTGGGAATCGATGCGGTTCTCGAGTTCGTCCAGCTTCGCGGCGATGCGTTGATTGTCGAGAATCGCCTCGCGCATCCTCACAAATGCCCGCACCACGAAGACGCTCATCTCGATGGCGCGCTTCGAATTCAAGACGGTCGCGGCCATGATCGCGCCGTGTTCGGTGAATGCGTGAGGCAGGTAGCGGCGGCCGCCGTGTTTCGAACTTGAGGTCACAACTTGTGACCTCAAGTTTTTGTACTCAGCAGAAGTCACGGTAAAAATAAAATCCGACGGAAAGCGGTCGCGGTTCCGTTTCACCTGCTGATTGAGTTGCTTGACCGTCACGCCATAAAGCTCGGCGAGATCAGAGTCGAGGATCACTTTCTGATTGCGCAGGACGAGGATCTTCGATCCTACTTTGCGGGTGAGAATCAGGGCAGTTGGGGTCATGATGGATTCCGAAACTTGAGGTCACATTTCGCGACCTCAAGGCTAAGATGAAATCAAGAGAGCGCATCATAGCAAGGGCCCGGCAGTGCACGGAGGTGCGCGGAGTAATCAGTAAGGTGCCCGATGCGACGGCCGGGGCGCCGATTTCCACTTCTTGCGATCCAGCGCAGAAATTGGGCGCCACGAGACATGAATATCCCCCGGCAGTCCCACTGGTGCGGCTTAGTAATCAAACCGGTTTATCGATCTCGATCAGGATCCGCCGCCTGGCCAGCACTCTTGAGTGTCACCTGATCCTGTGATACCTGTCCGCTTTTCTGGACGGGCGCAGTCTGGGCCACGGGATCGGGCCTGACTTCGTGTGCTGGTTGCACCGGCTGCCGAGGATCAACCGCTTGTGGACTGTGGATTGGCGTGATCATAGAGTCTCCTATGAGTTCCTATCGGCAGGACGGATGAGACCTTTAGCGACATTACTCGGAGGCGACGGCACCACACTGCTACTCCGCAGGTACCCCGCGATTTTTTTTGGTTCAATCCTCGCAAAATATTGTTTTCAAAGATCTTAGCTCGTGGGGTATCCCATGAGACTCCGCAAAATATTGAGCCGCTTGGACTTGTACGCAAAATCTTGCGGTACAAAGACTTGGCTCATATCAATCTCGACAAGCCCTTTGCCGCTCGGCACGCCATGATGGAATGTTTGCTTTGTGAAGCGCAAGGTCAGATGTCACAAGGAAAGAACGTTCGGCTGTGGAAATCTCCTGGTGCGTTTACAGATGTTTTCGCGATGCGTCTAAGTCGGTGAATTCACATCATTTTCGGAAGTGGGTGGGATGAACACGGCGAGGCTTTTTCTCTTTGGGGCATTAATCATTTGTTTGCCGCTTCTTTCGTTGTTGTCGAGTGCGAAGAAAGAAACAACGAAGGTCTCCGCGACAACATTCCCGCAGCTTGAGAACGATATTCCAGCGCTGATGAAAAAAGTCGGATTGCCGGGACTGTCGATTGCGTTGGTTCGCGGGGGTAAGACAACGTGGGTACATGGTTTCGGGGTCAAGGAAGTCACAACTGGCCAGCCCGTGACCGTGGATACAGTTTTTGAAGCAGCTTCACTCAGTAAGCCGCTCTTTGCCTACGGCGTACTGAAGCTGGTGGAGCAAGGCAAACTGGGGCTTGACGTTCCACTGACCACATATTTGCCGAAGCCATATATCGAAGGGGACGACCGCCTCGGGAAAATAACTGCGCGGATCGTGCTGAGTCATCGAACGGGATTTCCAAACTGGCGCGATGGGAATTCACTTCCTATCTACTTCACGCCGGGAGAGCGGTTCAGCTACTCGGGCGAAGGCTATATCTACCTGCAGCGAGTGGTCGAGCAGATCACAGGGAAACCGCTCAACGACTATATGACGGAAGCGGTATTCACTCCGTTGGGGATGACCAGCAGCAGTTATGTATGGAAGCCGGAGTTTGATGCGCTTACCGCCACGGGGCACGATTCGGACGGAAAGCCGGTTGAGTTGTGGAAACCAAAGGAAGCCGGAGCGGCGTCAACGCTGAACACGACGGCCGGGGATTATGCGCTATTTGTTGACGCGATCCTCAACGGGAAGGGGCTGAAGCGGGGGACGCTGCGCGAGATGGAAAAGCCACAGGTCGCGATCGACCTGTCATGCAGAATTTGCGTGAAGCAAGAGCCGAAAGAGTTGTCGAAGAATCTGTTCTGGGGCCTGGGATGGGGCATTCAGCATAACGATGGAAGAGATGCGCTGTGGCATTGGGGAGATAACGGGTCATTCAAAGCGTTTGTGATGGCGGAGCCGAAATCGAAGTCGGCGGTAGTGATGTTTACGAACAGCCAGAAAGGGCTGGAGATGGCAAAGCCACTGGTAAGCGAGGCGCTGGGTGAGGAGTTCTTGGCATCGGAGTGGATTAAGTAAGAGGACGCTTTCGTGAAGCAGGTTGAGGTTTTAAGTGGATCAGGAAGTTTCGCCAAAAAGTGGCGTGAGTTTGAAAATCCTTAAGTTTGTCTCGTCGAGCCAACGCTTTTCGGTCGACGTATAATCCGGCGGGGGGAGACCCGCATGCCAACCCTTCTGCAAGATCTCCGCTACGCTCTCCGGCAGCTTCGCCACGCTCCTACGTTCACGTTGACTGCGTTACTCACTCTGGCTATCGGCATCGGCGCGACCACCGCGATCTTCACCCTGACGCAGGCCATCATGCTGAAGTCGTTGCCGGTCGCCGATCCCGCTCAGCTGTATCGCATTGGGGATACATCGGAGTGCTGTGTCGAGGGTTGGGAGGACGATGACTGGAGCCTGTTCTCTTATTCGCTCTACCAGCGTCTGGCCGCGGCTGCACCCGAGTTCGAGGAAGCCACCGCTTTTCAGGCCGCTCCGGGGATCTACAGCATTCGGCAGGAAGCCAAAGACCGCGAGGCGCGTCCCTTGCGGGCTGAGTACGTGAGCGGGAATTACTTCCATGTTTTTGGCCTCGGGGCCTTTGCCGGACGTGTGATTAACAACTCGGACGATCAACAGTCGGCCGCGCCGGTGGCGATGATGAGCTATCGCACCTGGCAGCAGGCTTACGGCTCAGAGCTGGGGATCGTCGGGTCCACATTCTTCGTGCAAGGACAGCCAGTCACGTTGATTGGGATTACGCCTCCAGGCTTTTTTGGCGACACACTGCGGAGCGATCCGCCCGACTTTTGGCTGCCACTGCAACAGGAGATCTTATTCGACGGTCAGAATGCGCACATGAGAACGAATCATCCCCAGTGGCTGTATGCCATCGGAAGGTTGAAGCCGGGTGCGAGCGTCGAAGCACTTCCCGCCCGGCTAACGGCGGTGCTCCAACGGTGGCTCCGTGACGAAGATGAAATGCCCGCCGAATTCAAACCGCAGGTTGACCCTACAATTCCTCACAAATTTATCCGGCTGGCTCCGGCCGGAGCGGGTGTCACTTCCTTAAGGGAGAACTATGGCGACAGTCTGCGTATTCTCCTGATGGTTTGTGGAACACTACTGCTCATCGCGTGCGCCAACCTGGCCAATCTTCTACTGGCGCGGGGAGCCGCTCGCCGCGCCCAGACTGCAGTGCGCCTGGCCCTGGGGGCTGCGCGAACGAGACTGATTCGCCAGCAGTTGACGGAGGCGGTACTGCTGTCGGTGCTGGGCGGCATCGCAGGATTAGGGGTTGCATACGTGGGAGCGCGCCTGATGCTGGCCTTGGCATTTCACAGCGCCACCTTTACGCCCATTAGTGCGAGACCTTCGCTGCCGGTTCTGGGATTTGCGTTTGCACTTTCACTGCTGACCGGTGTGATGTTTGGCGTAGCGCCCGCGTGGCTGGCTTCACGTTCCGATCCGGCAGAGGCCCTGCACGGAGCAGGCCGCGGCACTCGCGCCGGGGCATCATTGCCGCAAAAGATGCTGGTAGTAAGCCAGGCGGCGCTTTCCCTGGTTTTGTTGGCATGCGCCGGTTTGCTGACCGTGAGCTTGCGGAATCTGGAGAGTCAGGACTTTGGTTTCGACGTCCAAAATCGGATGAGTATTCAGATCAATCCTCCTCTGGACAGTTACACACCCGAACACCTCAACGCGCTTTATCGCGCGATCGAAGATGGATTGGTGCGGTTGCCGAATGTGCAGAGCGCAAGCCTGGCGGCCTGGAGTCCGCTGAGCGGCAATAACTGGGGCGAATACATTGCCATAGAAGGGAAGGGTGACCCGACGGCTGGGCAGGAGGAGAGTGTGTCCTGGGACCGTGTGAGCCATCAGTACTTTTCGACAATCGGCCAGCGCATCGTGCGCGGGCGCGATTTTGCGGAAGGCGATTCCGGCGGCTCGCGCCCAGTGGCGATTGTGAACGAGTCGCTGGCCAGGAAATACTTCTCCAACGAAGATCCCATCGGCAAGCACTTTGGTATGGACAACTCACGGTATGCGGGCACGTTTGAGATCGTCGGCGTGGCGCGTGACGCCAAGTACAACGATCCAGACCAGCCCGCAAAGCCCATGTTTTTCGTACCGCTGGAGCAGAGTGTCCATTATCCAAATGTTCCGATGGAGCGTGGCGAAATCCAAACGCATTTCATACACAGTATTCAGTTGCTGGTACGCGGCCATGCGCGCGATCTCGAGCCACAGCTTCGTAAGGCTCTCGCCGATATCGATCCAAACCTTACTGTCATCACCGTGCGAAGCATGAACGAGCAGGTGGCATCGAATTTTGACCAGCAGCGCATGGTCGCGCAGTTGGCCGGCACATTCGGCGTCATCGCCGTGCTGCTGGCGGCCATCGGCCTCTATGGCCTGACGGCCTACACGGTGGCACGTCGAACCGGCGAGATCGGAGTGCGCATGGCTCTCGGGGCCGACCGGCTGAACATTGTGCGATTGGTCCTGCGGGGAGCATTTCTCCTAGTGGCGATCGGGTTATTGATTGGAATTCCTCTCGCGATCGGCGCGGGACGCCTTATGGCCGCGCAGCTATTCGAAATACGCAGCTGGGATCCGCATGTGTTCGGGTTTTCAATTCTGGCGCTCGGAGTTTGCGCCGCGGCAGCCAGTATTCTGCCGGCGCGTCGAGCTGCTTCGACGGATCCACTGAAGGCGCTGCGCACGGACTGAGATTATCTGGGTTGATTGCCGCGAAGGCGATGGCTAAGACTGCCCTAGTCCTTCGACCACGGCGGGGTTACGCCGGTCATGCGCGCATAAGCGACCAACTGTCCCATGTGCTCGTTGCAGTGAATGATCAGGCGGAGATAGACGTTGTCAGCCGTAGTGCTTTGCTTCAGGAACTCAACCTTTCGCTCCAGCTCTTTGGGCGTTTCCTTGGCTCGTGCTTCGCGCGCGGCGTCTAAGGAGCGCTTCAGCCAGGAGATCACTTCGGCCTTAGCGGTCACCGACTTCTCAAATCCCGTCTTGATCTCAGATGGCATTGTCTGCTTTCCGACAACGCCTAGAAAATAAAAATTGGCGATGGCGATGTGCATGTACACCTCACTCGTAGAGCGCACACCGGACGTTGGCCGCCACGCGAACTTGTCCGCGGGTGTGGCTTCCGCCAAGGCCAGCAGTTGACTGGTTACATGCTTGAACTCGCCATCGTAGCCCTGTCCGACTCCCTCTGGAATGGTCTGGGCGATAACGGGTGAAATCAGACAAGTCAGTAACAACAACAATTTCGTCATGGAAGCTCCTCGCTGGGTGCAGCGTCGAATTGTACTTGAACAGCTGACCGGTGCGCGTCCGGTGTGGTGATGAAGTTGCCTGCGGGCTTTGCCCTCCGGCAACGGCCCTCGGCAGAGTGGAGATGGATCTTTTGTTTTTTGATTCGTAACGTGGCCATGAAAGGGCCGCTCTCGCACGGTAGTGTCGGAATTCGTTTGCAGAAAACTTCTTTTCGGGCCGGTGGTCATGCCGGTGGGCACGGGGTCCCTCGACTTCGCAGGGTCGTTTTTTTCGGAACGATCCTAACTCCGCTCCGGATGACAGCGTTGAAGAGGCGCACCCAAGGCCTATTTCCAAGGCTGCTCTAGTTCTGCCAGTTTACGGTTACGAATCCTGTGCCGCTTGTGGGGACTGTGTACAGATGGTTTGAGCCGTTTTCCCATGTAACGGTGCCGTCGGAGGCGATTTTGATGAATTTGAATTGGATCTGAGTGCCGGCCGGCATCGACGTGTTCAGGAACCAGTTCGGATAGTTGGGATCGAGCATGGGGCCGATTGCTGTGTCGAAAGTTGTTCCCCAATTGCCGAGTTCAACTGTGCTGCCTGTCAGGAAAATGTAGTCGCCGGGATTCGTTGGCGTGGCGTTGTTCACGGTGAACGTGACCGGGATCAGTTGTGCCGTTAGAGCCGTGAACTGAATTGTGTTCGCCAGTGTGCCTGCGCTGTTCTTCAATTGCACCTGATAGACCCCGTTCGTCACACTCGGGACTGTGAATGTGACTGAAGAATCCGTCCATGACTGGATCGTGGCAGAGCTTGTGCCGAACATTACGTGCCCTGTCGCAGTGCCGAATCCTTTGCCGGCAATTGTCACCTTCATTCCCGGTTGGCCTAGGGTTGGACCGATCGATCCGACTTCGGGTGTGCTGGGTGTGCCTGTGGATTGCCAGACTGCGACGGTGTGCGCGGGCAGGGTGAAATTGCCGGCGGGATTGTTGCCTCCGCTACCGGCAGTGACGGTGAGGCTTGATCCGCCGAGGAGGGCGCCGAGATAGTCCGAATAGGTTCCGGCTGGCAGTGACGTGAGCAGACCTGAGATCGGATAACTCGTCGTGTCGTTCTTGTTGATCGCGACTAGGACCACGTCGTTGAAGAACTGCCGCTCGTAGATATAGACGTCGTTGTTGATCCAGCGCTGGCGGAACGTGCCGTACGCGAGCGCGTCGTTGGTGCTCTGGCGAAGTCCGGCAAGTTTGTTGATCAGCTTGTAGGCGGTGGTCGTCGTGCTGAAAGAACTCATCCAAACACGGCAGTAGGGATCGCCGCCACCGTTGGTGTCGTTGTGGAGATACTGCTCGTCGCCATAGAGAATGACGGGAATGCCGCGCGACGTGAGCAGGAAAGCCATCGCTTCGTGCAGGCGATTGTTGTTGTTATTGATGGTCAGCAGGCGCGATTCGTCGTGGCTGTCGAAGAAGGTGACGAGATCGTTGCTCCATGTGAAGTTGGAATCTTCGGCGGAGATGTTTCCGTCGAGTTCGGAGAAGTTGTTGTTGCTGCCGAAGACGTCGCGGACGCCTTGATTGATGCCGAAGTCGAGTTCGTTGATGCCGGTTTTGTTGGCAAACTTGTAGGCATCGTGGTACATGGTGTCGCCGGGATTATTGTTGTACCACTCTCCGAATAGAAAACTTGGCGCCTGATTGAAGACGGAGTTGGCGAAGGAGTATTCCCATCCCCAGGTGACGTGCTTGATTGCATCGAGACGGAATCCGTCGGCTCCGTGCGACTGAAACTGGTGCACCGCGGTTTTCAGATATGAATCGATCGTGGAGTTTTCCTGATTGAGATCTTCAAGACTCAGTAGCGTGTAGTACTGGAGTTGATAGCGGTCGTTGTAATCGCCGATGCCGGGATTGTGGTGGAAGTATCCGTTGGGGTCGTTGGTGTCGGAGGCCATGAAGGTTCCGTTGTTGTAGAGGGCACCGAGTTCCCCGCCGCCGCTGTAGTTCGAATGATTGTTGGCCCAGTCGACGATGACCTTGATGCCGTTGGTGTGAGCGGCGCTGACGAGGCTGTCGAATGCGGACCAGGAGTTGGTGGAGTCTCCGAAGTGCTCTTCGACTTTCATGAAGTCGCGGGCGTCGTATCCGTGATAGGGCGCGGAGATCGGGGAACCGGTGGCGAGATTCAGGTTTTCGTTGTCGACGGTGGGAGAAATCCAGATGGCGGTGACGCCCATGCTTTTGAGATACGACATCTTCTGCTGGATGCCGGCGAGATCGCCTCCCCAGTAGGCTTGCCAGTTGGTATGCGTAGAGTCGTAGAGGCCGGAGCTTTGGCTGGGATTGTCGTTGGTGGTGCTGCCGTCGAAGAAGCGGTCGGTGACGATCTGGTAGATGATTTGCTTTTTAAAATCCTGGGAGTGGGCGAGGATGGCGTTGAAAGTGACAGCGAGGGCGAGGGTGAAGCGGAACAAGGAAGACGACATAGCGACACCTCAACGGAGATCAAACGCGGAGTGATCCACAGCCGGGGGTTCGTGGAACGGCGCTATGGAAGTGTTAGCACAGTTTGGGTCGAGTAGAAGGAAAAATTGATTGGGTACGGATTCCGGAACAAGGTTGGGAGTGTTGTCTTACGCCCCTTCGGGGCTTGCTCCCGATCTGAAAATAACGCCCACGGCTTGCGCCGTGGGCTGCATTCTTGCGCCGCTTCGCGGCTAGGCGTTTGCGGCGAGTGCTTTATCGTCCGGCTTCGAGCCCTCGGGCTCTGGGACCGCGCCTGCTGCCACGTCCTGTACGAATTCTCTGCGGCGTTCCTGTTGGCCTTTACGCTCGATCTGGCGGACGCGGCGCGTCGGCATGTTGCTTGGTTCCAGTGAGACGATGCGGCCTTCGCGGACGACGATCTGTGAGCGGAACCAGTCGGTGCGATACATGCGACCGGCGGCGTAGAAGGTCATGGCGGCGGCGATCGGGCCTTCGAATTCGTATCCCGTGCAGCCGATCAGGCGTTTGCCCATTTCCTGAGTCCAGGTCATGCCTCCGACGAGCGGATCATTGAGGCGGCAGCGCTCGAAGGGAGTCGCGTGCGTGAGCTTGCGCAGCTGAAGAAGCTGGAGCAGCACCGATGTTTTTGCCAGATTGGTGACGATGAGACGGGCTTCGGTGTCGGAGATTCGCTCCATCTTGATGTGGAGGTCGGGATTCCATTCGCGCTCGAACTCCTCGCGCGCGAGTTCCAGGTGGCGATCGGTCGCCTCGACGTAGCGCAGCGTGGCGCGGGCAAGGATTACGCTGAAGAACGTGGTCACGATCGTCGCAATGACCGGGATGTAGCTCATGAGAGTCGAGAACGGGATGCGGAGCGAGTCAACCAGCTGCATAGGCTGAACGTGCATAGACGAACGCGGCTCCTGCGGCCGCACTTGGGGGAGGGCGACCGTGGAAAGCAGTCTAGTGGCGTGGGTTGCCCGGTTGTAGATACGGTTGGTTGGTGGACGGTAATGTGTGGGGTGAGTGGACTTTGGTAACGGCCGAGAAATGCGATTACCGGGGCCAAAGCCCTTGTTCTATTCCGTATCTGACGCGGCGCTGAAAGCGCCGCTCTTCCACGATTGTTCAGACTGTTTTTTGGGTTAGGAATCTAGTCTGGGGGGGGAAGTTTCGCGCGCGGGGGCTCGCGCGCCACACTATTCCAACACGCTGTCGTCTAGTTTCTTTTTGCCCCAGTCGGCGGCGGCTTGGACGAAGGCCACAACCAGCGGATGAGGCTTTTTTTCTGTTGAAGAGAGTTGTGGCTGGAAGAGAGTTGCGAGATAGAACCGGTGAGTGGGTGATTCGATGGCGCGGATTTCGCCCTGCGGGCCACGGGCTACCACGGGAAATCCGGCTTCCATGGTGGTCCATTCGAAATCGGGATTGATCTCGAAGTTGCAGAAGAATTCTTCCGTTACTGTGTCTTTCTCTTTGCCGTAGTAAGACTGGAGGTAGGAGCCGGGCCTGAGCCGAATCTCGGGGACCGCGCCGGAAAGTTTCGGGGCGTTTCCCTTGCGATCGGGCACGGCGCAGGCGACCGGGTAGATGATGATGTTTTTCGAGCCGGAATTGTTTTCGGCAGAGTCGGCGTCGGCGATATGGAGCACGTTGCGGGCGAATTCGATGAAGGCGTACTGAAACCCGCCGCAGGTGCCGAGGAAAGGCCAGTCGCGGCGGCGGGCGAACTCGATGCCCTTCAACATGCCTTCAATACTTTTGTAAGGGCTGCCCGGCGAGGCCCAGATTCCGTCGAAGGACTCGAGCATTTTTTCTGCTTCCGGTTTGACGAGTGAGGGAGTTGGCAGCCACTCGCTTTCGACTTCGATCTTGAGCTTACGGGCGGCGTGCTCGAGAGCGTCGTTGGTGGCGTGGTGTGAGCGGAAATCGGCATTAAAGTCGCCAAGAATGCCAATGCGGACGGCGTCGCTCACGGGTTGATTGTACTAGAGGGGTGTCTTGGCTTCGTGGAATGACTCGGCGCGCAGGTTAGAACCGTGGTGCATGGCCGGACGCGCGCGGGGGCGCGCGCGCCACACTTACGGTCCATACCTAAGCCTTCATGGCTCTGGCGAATGACGTTTGGAATCGCTCCATTTCTGGCTGCGTTCCAACGGTGATGCGAACCCACGTGGGCATAATAGGCCAGATGCGTCCGACGAAGACGTTGTCTTTGGCCATCGCGTCCCGCAGTTGCTGGCCCGGGCGCTTCGTATCGACCATGAAGCAGTTCGATTCGGAAGGGATGTAGGAGTAGCCGTTTCGGCCGAGCCAATCGAACGTCTGCTGACGGATGGTTGCGTTGATGCGGCGACGCTCGGCTACGAGGTTGGGATCTTTCAGGCTGTTAATCGCCGCCACCAATGCCGTTACCGGCATAAAGTTGAACATGCCGCGATTGCCGACCTTTTCGATCAGGTCGGGACGGGCGATTATGAGTCCGCAACGGATGCCTGCTAATCCGTAAACCTTCGAAAATGTGCGCAGAACGATGACGTCTTTGCCGGCTTTTACCAGATCGAGGCAGTTGGGGGCGTCGGTGAAGTGGATGTAGGCTTCGTCGACGACGACGATCGCGTCTTTCGGCTTGTTGGCGACAAGG
>Ga0335081_10005718_pt1 | contig 19699 bp, 17 predicted proteins | sample Lox_Sample_35_FD_206713 | JGI IMG/M metagenome (GOLD analysis project Ga0335081, IMG submission 206713) | Soil microbial communities from Loxahatchee National Wildlife Refuge, Florida, United States - Lox_Sample_3.5 | ecosystem: Environmental > Terrestrial > Soil > Wetlands | place: USA... | reverse complement strand
ACGGCGAGGCGAGGGTGATCCGCAGGCTGGCAGGTGCCCGGCATGCCCCGGCGGACTGGATCGAGCGGGCCCGGATCGTCGCGCTGAGCTGGGACGGGCTGGTGGTCTCGGCGATCGCTGCCGAGGCCGGCTGTCATGAGAACACGGTGCGCCGCTGGCTGCACCGGTTCAACGCCGAGGGCCTGGACGGGCTGGGCAACCGGCCCGGGCCCGGGCGCAAGCGGCGGATCACCGAGCCGCAGCGGCCGGCCATCATCGCGCTGGCCCGGTCGGTGCCGCCGGGGCGGCTGGACCGCGACGCGGCCGGGGAGCTGCCGGCTGACGATGAGCGCGGGCCGGGGCAGTGGACCCTGGACACCTTGAGCCAGGCAGCCCGGGCCGGCGGCATCCGGGTGGGGCGCAGCCAGGTGCGGCGGATCTTGCGGGCTGAGAAGGTGCGCTGGCGGCGGACCCGCAGCTGGGCGGCCAGCACCGACCCGGAGTTCGCCCCAAAAGGACCGCGGTCGTGGAGCTGTACACCGCCCCGCCGGAAGGCTCCACGGTCATCTGCGCCGATGAGCTCGGCCCGGTGATCCCGCGCACCTTCCCGCCCGCGCCCGGCTGGTCACCCGGTGGGCACCGGATCAAGGCACCGCTGGAATACGCCCGCGGACCGGACAAGACCTGGGTCTACGGTGGATTACGGGTCCGGGACGGGCAGGCGATCACCTGTACCGCGTCCTCTCGCAACAGTGTGAACTACCAGCGGTTCCTGCAACTGGCAGAAGACGCCAACCCCAACGGCGACATCGTGATCGTCACCGATAACCTGTCCAGCCACGACAGCAAGAGCACCCGGGCCTGGCTGGAAGACCATCCCCGGATCCGGCACGCCTTCATCCCCAAGGGCGCCTGCTGGCTGAACCTGCAGGAGGGCTGGTGGCGGATCTTCCGGCGCCAGGGACTGGCCGGGCAGGCCTTCGCTGACCCCGGCGAGATCGCTCACGCCACCCGGGTGGCCACCGCCCAGCTCAACGCCCGCGCCCGGCCCTGGATCTGGGGACGGCCCCAGCCCAAACACCGCTCTTACCGCCGACGCTTTATATACACCCTTTGCGGAACGTAGCACTAGTAGTGCTTTGTTAGGTCTGGTATGGCTGCCGGGTTCTGCAGTGTTATCCCGGCATGACCCCTCAGGAGATCGCGGAGGTCCGGCCCCGGCTGCTGGACTTTGCCGCGGAGATGCTCGGCGGGCTGCCGCGTAAGGATCAGCGCGCCAAGGGCGGGTTGTATGTGCGCGGGCTGCTGACCGACGGGCGGCGCAAGTCGATGCAGCCGATGGCGGCGCGGCTGGGCACAGATCATCAGCGGCTGCAGCAGTTCATCACGTCTTCGACCTGGGACTACGTGGCGGTGCGGCGGAACGTGGCGCGCTGGTTCGCGTCCAGTCAGCCGGTGGAGGCGCTGGTGGTGGATGACACCGGGTTTCCCAAGGATGGCACGGCGTCGCCGTGCGTGGCCCGGCAGTATTCCGGCACGCTTGGCAAGGTCGCCAACTGCCAGATCGGGGTGAGCGTGCACCTGGTGTGCGAGCATGCCTCGTGCGCGGCGGACTGGCGGCTGTTCTGCCCGGAATCGTGGGATGATGCCGCGCTGGCCGGCCCGGTGGCGGCGGCCCGGGCACGGCGCCGCCGTGAGCAGGCCCGCATCCCGGACGATGTCCGGCATACCGGGAAGTGGCGGCTGGCGCTGGAGATGATGGAGGAGATGACCGGGCCGGGCGGCTGGGGCGTGCTGGAGGAGATCATCGCCGCCGGCGGCGAGCGGCCGGTGGTGGCGGCCGATGCGGGCTATGGGGACAACACCGCCTTCCGCCTGGAGCTGGCCGCCCGCGGCTGGCAGTACGCGGTCGCGGTCAAGGGCACCACCAGCGCCTACGCCGGCGACGCCGTTCCCGCCACGATGGCCTACGGCGGCCTGGGACGGCCCAGCGTCCCCCGCTACCGCGCCAAGCCGCTCAGCCTGCGCCAGCTCGCCATCGCCCACGCGGACCAGATCCAGCAGGTGACCTGGCGGCAGGGCACCAAGGCCGCCAACGGCAACCCTGACGCCGCCATGACCAGCTGGTTTGCGGCGATCCGGGTCCGCCCCGCCAACCGGGACATCCCCCGCAGCCGCGACGGCAGCCTCCCGGAGTGCTGGCTGCTGGCCGAATGGCCGCCCGAAGCCGACGAGCCCACCGATTACTGGCTGTCCACCCTGCCGGAGGACACCCCCATCGCCGGGCTGGCCCGGCTGGCCAAGATCCGCTGGCGGATCGAGCACGATTACCGCGAGCTGAAGACCGGCCTGGGACTGGACCACTTCGAGGGCCGCTCCTACCTTGGCTGGCACCGCCACGTCACCCTCGCCGTCCTCGCCCAGGCCTTCATCACCATGATCCGCACCGACCCAAAAGATGACATGCATCGGCCTGCTGGGGTCGTGAGCGGCTGAGCCGAGGCGTTGCCGCCCCGCGCGGGAGGAGACCTCCTCAGCTCAGACGCGTCACGATTAACCGCGTAAGCATCCGCGTGCGGGGAGCGCTAAGGCGCCCCCGTGGAGCTTGAGGAGGTCCCGATGCCTATCGTAGGCGGGCTCGACATTCACCGGAAGCAGCTCACTTTCGGCTATCTGGACACTGTCACCGGGGAGGTCCGGCGGGGCCAGATCGCCCCGGCCGACCGGGCGCACCTGCGGGCCTGGCTGACCCGGTTCGCCGGCCGCGACGATGCCGCGTTCGCGCTGGAGGGGTGCACCGGGTGGCGGTATGTCGCCGAGGAGCTGGCCGCGGCCGGCGTCGCGGCGCATGTCGCCGAGCCGGCCGAGGCCGCCTTCGCCCGCGGCCGCAGGCGGCACGCCAAGACCGATAAGACCGATTCCCGGCATCTGCGGGTGCTGCTGGAGCAGGGCCGGCTGCCGGAGTGCTGGATCCCGCCGGCGCAGATCCTGGAGTGCCGGGCGCTGCTGGAGGCCTACCATGATCTGCGCCGCGAGCACACCGCCTGGATCGAGCGCATCCACGCGGTGTTCTTCCACCAAGGCGCGCCGCGGCTGGGCGAGGGCGCGCTGCGCACCGAACGCGGCCTGGCCGCGCTGCGGGCGGCCGCCGCGGCGCACCTGTCGCCGGCCGGGCAGCTGCAGGTCGCCACCGCGCTGGACATGCTCGCCGCGATCGAGGCCCGGATGGACACGCTGCGCCAGCAGTTGCTGCACGCCGCGCGGCACCTGGCCGGCGCCCGGGCACTGCAGGCGCAGCTGTATGGCGTCGGCCCGCTGGCCGCGCTGGCGATGACCTGCTGGCTCGGCGGCGCCGGCCGGTTCTCCTCGTCGCGCAAGGCGGTCCGGTTCGCCGGGCTGGACGTCACCGTTTATTCCTCCGACGGCAAGCGCTCGCCCGGGCACCTGTCCCGGCAGGGCCCGGAGATCTTGCGCTGGGTGGCCTATGAGGCCGGCAAGACCCACGCCCGCGCTTCGGCACCCGGCCACGGCTACTACGCGGCGGTCAAGGACCGCCAGGACGGCAAGATCGCCGCCCTGGCGCAAGCCCGCAAGCTGATCCGCCAGGCCTGCCACATCCTGGCTGAGCTCGGCGACGACGCGCTCGCCGCCGCCTGACCCCGCCGCACCCCCGTTCCACCGGTGACCGTTCCCGTGACGCGCGGCCGGGCCTGGCAAGCCGCAGCCGCCGTCATCAGATGGGGCACAACCGCGGCCAGCTCCCGCAGCCGCTGCCGGGCTGCTCCCTGCCGCGCAGGGGCACGCAGACGGCCTGAAAAGACTGAGCGGCCGCATCCTCGCAGGCGGGGACACCCAATCAATCATCATGTCACCGGGCGTCGGCAGCGCCCGCGGGCCTAGGTAAGCCTGGCTGCCCCGCTTCGCCCCCCGCCGCCACGGCCGGCCACCCGGACAGGAAGGACACACGCCAGCCCCCTCCGGCACCGACTCCTGCACCCCCGGGATGCTCCTGCCCCCGCTGCCTCAATGATCTGCTCCCGGGCAGCCGCGTCAAGGGCGCCTCCGGCGCCGCCATGCGGGCGCTACGCGCCCCTTGACCCGCCCGCCCGCTCGCAAGACATGGCAGCGATCAGGGGCAGGGAGCACACTGGCGCATGCCCCGCAACGCTCGCCAGGCATCTCAATCGCTCAGCTGGAACCACTTGCAGTGCCCAGCCGATACAGGTAAGCGGCTGCGCCGGGATGAGCCTCTACCAGGTCCTGCACGAACTGCAGATCGTGCTCGCCCTCATCCTCGGCGCCTGCCCCCTCTGCCACCAGCCATTAACCCCCGGCCGGCTCGAGGCTGCCCAAGCCAGAACCTAACAAAGTACTACTAGTATCCCGCGCCGGAAATTTTCGCTATATATCTTGCCAGTGAGTCGAGGATCTCTTCGGCGGTCTTGGTCCAGGCGAATGGCCGCGGGCTGGCGTTCCAGTACCGGGCGGCGCTGGATTCCGGGGCAGACCCCTTCGTCGTCGGCCAGTGGATCACCGAGACCCAGGCCCGCAAGCTGGCCGCCGACGCCCGCCTGCGCGCCGCGACCGGCACCCGCCCCGAACCAGCCAGGATGACCAAAGAGCAGATAGCCGCGACCGTGACCGCCATCAGGGACCTCACCCAGGCACTGCGCGAAGCCAGCACCGAAGACAAGGCCGAGATCTACTCGGGCCTCAACCTGCACCTGACCTATAACCCGGGCGGACGAACGGTATCCGTCCGGGCCGAAGTTGGCCAGACATGTACGAAAGGGTCGTGTCCGAGGGGGACTTGAACACGGAAAGTGGTGCGATTTCCCCGGATCGGGGGAAATCATGTAATAAAGGTAACACGAGCGGGGCCAGTGTGCCCGCCTGTCCGGCGGCGTGTTCGCTATTTGGTTCACCACCTGGCTTATGCGTGGCTGGACGGCAGGTATGAGTCATCTTCTTGGCCGGGGCCGCATGGGCCGGTCCGGGTCGCCTTCGGTGATGAGCGGAGCGACGCACACGCTCACGTGACCGGCCAGCCGGGTCGCCAGGGTGGCCCATCTGATGTGGTGCGGAATTGGCTGATCTGATGTGCGGCCTCTTGACCGTGGGCGGTGGTTACGCTGCCCAGGTGAACAGCATGGCGCCTTTCAGCCTCGATCCCGCCCCGCTGCTTGACTGGGGCAGCCGGCACGGTGATCCGCTGGACCCGTGTGCGGCTGAAGCCGTCGTCGGCCTGCTGGCGCTGTCCGGGGCGCGGCGCCGCACCGGGCTGCCTGAACCAGCTGCTGAGCTGGTGAAGGAGCTGATGGTCGTTCTGCTGCCGTTGTATGTCAGCGCCATCCCGGCGGACCTGGCCGGTTACCGTGCCGTGCTGGTTGCGCTCATCGGCTACACGCATGAGGCGGGCAAGCTGAACGCCAGGCGGCGAGACCGGCTCATTGCGGAGGTCGAAACGCTGCGGCCGCAGTTCGAGGCGGCGATGACCAGCCAGCGCCGCGTCACGTGGGCCCGGCTGTACGGCCAGCTATTGCGCGCCGAGGGTGTCGACGCCGCCGATCCGCAGGCCGTCGGCGCCTGGGTGGATGCCCTGGCGGGCCGTCCTTACCCGCAGCGGCGCCCGGGGCTCGGCTTGGCGGCGCTCGGGGGTTCCGGTGCGGATGAGGGCGACAGGGCGGCCCCGCTCGCTTCGGCGGCGTTCGCCCGGGCGCTGGTCGGCGAGCGCTCGCGGCAGGCCCGTCTGCTGCTGGCCCAGCGGCTGGAGTCCGTCGTGCTGGGTGAGCAGCTGGCCGGGCACGATGGTCCGCCGCTGGTCCCCGGGGCGCCGGAGGGGGAGGACCAGGAGGTCGCGGGCACGTGGTACGACGCCCAGGCCGGGCTTCTGGCGGACCGCTGGACGGCAGCCGGGCTGGACGCGTTGCTGCGCGGGCGGGCCGCTCAGCTCGCCCCCGGCCTGGCCGGGCCGGCTCCGCTGCTGGATGTGGCCGGGGAGCTCGCCGCCGCGCACCTGGAGATGTTCGGGCCCGGCGTTGTCCCGCTGCCTCCGGCGCCGCTGCCCGCTACCGCCCAGGAGGTAGCCGCCGCCGTGCGCGATGCGCCGCTGACCGCGGCGCTGGCCGCGGCCGCCGCCGACCCTGATCACGCTGACGCGCTGCTGCTGGACCTGGCACTGGCCAGCGGCTTCCTGCGGCGCGGCGCGGAAGGCTCGCTGCTGCCCGGTGCCGCCGCTGATGTCCGGCAGGATGGCACGCCTGCCGAGCTGGCCGGGCTGGCCCTGGACATGCTGGGCGCGCTGCTCGCCCAGATGGCACGGGACGAGGAGACCGCCGAGGAATTCCCCGGCGAGAACCTCCTCCTGCTGTACTCGCTGTACGAGCGGGCCGGGATCCCGCAGTCCCTGGCGTGGCAGGCGGCAGTGGCCGAGGAATGGATCGTTTCCCCGGAGGCCGCGGCCGCACCGGACGTTTCCGGTGCGGCCGGCGGGCCGTACCAGCTGCCCGCCGTCCCGGTTCTTGCGCAGCTCACCGGCATCCCTGGCCTCATCGAGGAGGACCGCCAAGAGCTGGTGCCCGCGGCCGCCCGGCTGGCTTGCGTCGGTGACCGGCTGGCCGGGCTCGGCATTACCACCCGCACCGGTGACGAGATCGCCCTGACGCCGCTGGGCTCGGCGCTGGTGCGGGACGCGCTGATGCTGGGCACGACGGAACTGGACGAGAAGACGGCGGCGTCATTCCCGACCCGGGACGAGGTGCTGTCCTGGGACGCCGGGCAACTGGCCGGCGCCGCCGGCAACTGGCCGGAAGCGGCGGCGCGGCAGGTGCTGCGCGACTGGCTGACCGGCCGCGGCGCGGCCGGCTGGGAAACGCTCCTGGCTGCGCTGAGCGTGCCGCCGTCCGAGGATGCCGCCCGGGCAGGCCCTGACCTGCTGCGCCTGCTCGACCTCGGTGCCGCGCCGGCCGAGGTGCTGCGCGGTGCTACATCGGACGGAGTCATCGGGGCTTTCGCCGAGCGTGCCCTGTGCCTGCGCGGGCTCCCGGCCGGTGACACGGACGTGCCCGCCTCCGCCCGTGCCGTGCTCATTTCCGGCGAGTTCCAGGAGGTGAGTCGCGCGGCGTTCCTCGCTGCCCGGATGGCCGGCGCCGACGCCGGCAGCGACCCATGGCTGCCGCCAGAACTGAAGGGAGCCTTCGACCGCGCCGCGGATGGCTGGCCCGGCGGCGCTGCGGCTCTGCTCGCCGCGATCGCGGGCGCGGCGCCCGGCACCTTCGCGCTCCTTGCCGGGCCGCTGTCCCAGCACCCGGACCCGGCTGTGGCGGACGCGGCCCGGCGAGCCCGCCTGACAGCGCAGGCGGCGGTGACCGCCCCATTCCGGAAGAAAAAGGCCAGGTCACGGCCCACCCGGCCGCGCAAGAGCGGTCGGCGTCATCGATGAACGCGACGGCAGGCTCCGCGCGGGGCCCAGGCGCGATCGCGCTCCTGATCTCCAGGCGCCCGCCGTTCAAGGTTTTGTGGGAGTATTCGATCCTGGTCCGAAAATAGGACCTCAGCTGGGCAGGCGGCAGCAGTCGGTGGCGCGGAGCGTCGCCGGCTCTTCTGGGGTTGGCCGGGTTAGCTGGCTTTGGTGATGGGCAGGTCGCCGGTTTCCGGGTCTGGGGTGATGGGTTCGATGGTGACCTTGCAGCCGATCTGAACGCTGCGCACGAGCGAGCGGGTGTGGCGCTGCCCAGTCAGGGCACTACGGATGCGCCGAAGTGATGCGGGGCGGGGCTTGGCGGCTTTGCCTGGTTCCTGCTTGCGGGCGGCGTGTCGCCGGATGTGGCGGCTGCGGCGTGCCAGTATGCATGAGTGGAGGTGGCCGCTGTGGGCGACCCGAGATTTGGCGTTGGGCTGCTCGACATATCGGACGCGGCGCGGTTTCTGGGAATCGGCCGTGGCAGGTTCCAGCGCTGGGCTCATGGCTATGCCCATGGCGCGCCGCTGCTGGACGTCATGCCCGCCGACTCTGGACGGGCGCGGGTGACGTTCATCGCGATGGCTGAAGCGCATGTGCTGGAAGCGCTGAGCACGGCTGGCGTACGCCCGGCCCGGATCCGGCCGGCGCTGGGCCGCCTGGCGGCTGAGTTCGGCCGCGACCATGTTCTGGCGTCCCGCAACCTGGCGACGGACGGCATCGACGTCCTGTGGGACTTCTCGCGCACCAGCGAGGGCGAGGGCCTGATGGAAGGCCACACGGGCCAGATGGTGATGCGGGAGATCGTCGAGGATTACCTGACTTACGTGACATGGGCCGATGACGGCTACCCGAGCATGCTGCAATTGCGGGCGTGCCAGCCGTCGAAGGTCGTCATGGATCCCTACCGTGCTTTCGGCCAGCCGATCTTCGCCGGAAGCCGCACCCGGGTGCGTGACGTCGCGAACATGCTGAGCGCTGGCGAGGACCCGCAGGTGGTGGCCGATGAGCACGGAGTCAGCATCGAGGAGGTCCGGACCGCCGCCCGCGTCCTCCTTGGCCGCGCCGCCTGAGTTCTACGCTGACGAGAACACCGTCACCCGGTCGGTGCGCAACCTGCTCACTGGGCTCGGGTACGCCTTGCACAGCCCGGCCGAGCTGTACGGCAGCCGCGAGGCCGCCCTCGGGGCGCGTGACGAGGACTGGCTTGCCCGGGTGGGCCGCCATCGGTGGACGGTGCTTGGCCGTGACCTGAAGATCTACGAGCGACCGTCGGAACTGGCTGCCTACAGGGCTTCCAGGCTTCAGGTCTTCCTGCTCCCAGGCCAGGCGCGTGCGGCCGAGCTGGTGGAACTCGTGGAAGTGAACCTGGCGCAAATCTGCGCGATCGCCTCCACACGGGAGCCAGGAACATGGCGTCTTACCAGCAGAGGACCCCAGCCCTACGAGATCACGACTAGAATTCCCACCCCCAGACGGCGCCGCTCCGGGCAAAGCACCTGACAAGCAGAAACCCGGGACTGACCCGCAGCCCGGAAAATTTGCCGACCACCCGCAACGATAGACCTGTAGTACTTCCGAAACTCGGCCATCAGGTCTGATCTGGTAGTTCACGCCGCTGTCTTGTACTCGTTGGCCAGTCCGCCGAGAACGGACTTCCGGCGGATGCGGTCTGCCTGGGCTGGGAACGGGATGGTGTTCGGGCTGTCATCGGGGGCGCGCAGGCTCATGTCGTGCCCTTGGTGGCTGCGACCAGTGTTGCAGTGCTTGACGTACTCGGACAGGGCCGCGCGCAAGTGTCGTTCGCCGATGATGAGCATCGGTCGGTGCATTCGGCGCGGACGGTGCGTACGAACCGCTCGGCAATGGCGTTATCCCGCATCGTCAACTACGCCCGATCCGCATGATCGGTACCGGCGTGCCCGTGTGACGCACCCGTTCCACCCGCTGTTGGGCCGGGACTTCGCGTTCGTCGTCTACCGGCAGAACTGGGGCGAGGACCGGGTCCACCTTCGCGACGAGAGCGGGCAGCTGTTCTCGATGCCAGCCGGGTGGACCGATGTGGCGGCGCCTGACCCGTTCGTGGTGGTCGCGGCAGGCCGGTGCCCGTTCACCACCGATGGCCTGCTGGCCGTCGCTGACCTGGTGGACCGGTGGCCGGCGGGAGGGATGACCGGGGCGACGGGCCGGGCGGTCATGGCCGCCTCCCGGGCAGGAGCCGGTTCCGCGGCCGGTGGCCGGAACGGCGGCCCTGAGGGCCGGCCGCCTGGCGGGTGTTTAAGTGCTGGTCGTTTTGGGGAAATCGCACCAGTTTTCGTGTCCGAGGAGCGAGTCGCCAGGTACGTACATACCGGCCATCACGGGTGAGCTGATCCTCGGAGGACAGCGGTGACCGGCGGGCGGACGTCTGGATCAGGCGGACGACGGCCGGGGTGCATGGCACTGATGACACGCTGATCGCAGGCTCAGTGTCCTGCCTTCGCTGTACGTCACGGGCGCGTCGGCGTGATTTGCGATTTGCGCGGTGGTGTCTGTTGCCCGTTGTCGGAGTGGACGTTGGACGGCAGGTGATGGCAGGAAGCAGGGATAACTGGGCGCGGCAGCAGCTGGGGATGTTGGGCCGCGTCCGCAGGGTGGACCGCCAGCACGGGGCTGGCGTGTGCAGTTCTCACCGGGAATGCCGTTGACCCGCTTCCGCAGGGCGGCCTCGCCGATGATCCTCGACGGATAGGCCGCCCGAGAAGCAGCCCATTGCGACGCAGAGCCCGCCGGGCACGCAGGTCGGCATAAGCGTGCTGGGCATGTCGTCCTCCTTGACCCAACAGAAGCCGGCCATGATGAAGACCAGATGCATGAGCTGTGGTCGCTGGATGGAGACGGGTAGCCGCCGGTCGGCACCATCCGGCGGCCATAACCCGACAGACGATCCCCGTGATGCGGGCTGGTCACTGCCCGCCGGCCGATAAGAAACCCGATCCGGCCGGGGTGGAGCCGGACGGTCTACGTGATCGCGGTGATGACCCATAGGCCAGGAACGCTGACCGGGCGGACGCCGGTGACCGTGAAGGTCTTGCCGTCAGGCTTGGTGACCTTGAACGTGTTCGCGCTTACCGGCCGGACCAACGAGGCGGAGCCCGCCCACGCCTGGACGACGAGCGACGGGCTGGATAGCCACGGCTGGTGACCGTTGAGCCAGGCGTACTGCGTGGCCCAGTACTGCGGCCAGCTGGTGATGTCCCAGATGCCGGGGAACTTGCCGAGCGCGACGTGACTGACGTCGATCACCAGCCGGTCCGGGTTGGTGAGCGTGAAGACGTGGTAACTGCCCGGGGCGGCCAGGCCGATACCGAAGGACAGCACTCCCTCGAAGTCACCGGCCGCGCTGATAGTCAGCAGCTCCGGATAATACGGCGCGAGCACGGTGGGTCCGGTGTAGGTCTGATGGCGCGGCTGGGGGCAGACCGCGCTGGTGCCGTGGAAGACCACCCGCAGATAAGACTGCCCAGCCAGGGGGACCGGGGTGCCCTCGGGGTCGCTGTAGACGACCTGGACCCGCTCGACGGTGTAGCCGGGCAGCTTTGCCGAGAACTGGAAGACGACCCGGTCGTAGCCGCTGTGCTCGCCTGTTCTGGCCGCCGTCAGATAGGTACCGGCCTGGGAGCAGACCTGCACCGGACCACCCGGCTGGACGCTCGGCGCGACCGTCGGTCTGAGGGTAGCAGCCGAAGGCGCCGGGCTCGTGATCGAGGGCGCGGTGGCCGCCGGGGCGGATGACTGCACTGCGCCTGGCGGGCCGGCCGAGGTGGAGCCGCATCCAGCAAGGCCAATCAAGCTTGCCGCTGCGGCCAACTTCACATATCGCATGAACGCTGACATCGCGCTCACCTCGTGCCAAAGAACTACCTACATCTGACCGGAAACAACCACCGCATGGAGGGCAGCAACCAATCGCCCCGCGCGGCGCGACCGCCGGGGTGGCGCCCGACCTGGGGGAATACGGTGAGAGCTGGTGACACCTCCGGCGGTGATCAGTGATGGCCTGGTTACGTTCAGTGTTGTGGCTTAGGCGGCCGTGGCGGCCGGGTCGATGGGGGTGAGGGTGACCGTCATGCCGGGGTTGAGCCGTTCGAGCTCACGGATCCCGGAGCGGGTCTGGCGCCGGGGGTTCTGGGCGCTGTAGTAGCCCGCACCGAGGTCGGTGAAGCGGGCGGCGCGGTCGCCGATGAGGAGCCAGGCGATCTCGCAGATGACCCGGGAGACCGCGACGATGGCTTTCTGCTTGCCGCGGCGCCGGGCGGTCCGCCGGTACTGCTCGCCGAGGCGGGTATCGGTCCGGGACGCGGCCATCACGCACTGGCCGAACGCGCCGCGCAGGTACGGGTTGCCCTTGCCGGTGCGGCCCGGCTTCGCGCTGGCGCCGGACTGGATGGTGCGCGGGGTCAGCCGGGCCCACGCGGCGGCGTGCCCGTGGGGAACACCGACATGTCCGTGCCCAGCTCGGCGATGATGACCTGGGCGTTGCGGGTACCGACCCCGGTGATCTCATCCAGCCGTTCCACCAGGCCCAGCACGGCCGCGTCCGTGCTGGCGCAGCCGGGCACGTGCCCGCCGCCGATCAGCCCGCAGGCGGTGCAGGCCGGCGCTACCGCGGGGATAGACGCCAGCTGCTGCTCGATCCGGGCATCCAGGCGGGTGATCTCGTCGTTGATCGTGTCGATCAGCCGCAGGTGCAGGGAGATCTCGAAGGCGTGCACCTCGCGGAACCGGCCCGGTGAGCGCGGCGGCCAGCTCCGCCGGGGTGGCCCTCAGCCGCCGGTCGCCGAGCGCGGCCAGCGCCGCGGGGCTTCGCTCCCCGGCGACCAGGGCGTCCAGGAACCGCCGCCCGCTCGTCCCGAACAGGTCGGAGATCACTGCCGAGATCTTCAGCAGCGCGTCCTCGAGGATCTTCTCGACCCGGTTCTGGTGCCGGACCTGGTCTTGGGCCAGCCGGGACCGGGTCCGGGTCAGCGACCGCAGATCCCGGACCGCCCCCGGCGGCACGAATGAGCGGCGCAGCATCCCCCGCTCGTTCAGCTTGCACAGCCACACGCAGTCTTCCGCCGCAGCGGCCCGGCCTGCCACCCGGACAGCACAAACCAGCCACAACCCGCCGCCATCAGGGCTGGACACCGGGCACATCCCCGGCCACGCTGGAACCGGTCACGGCGCCGGCCGGCGCACGGGCAGCACACCCGCCGCCAGACATGCCGGCCCGTGACCGCCTGCACAGGCCGGCAGCCCCACGTTTCGCGGGAACCTCACGCCGCAAGACCCCCAGACTATCTTGACTCTGCGGCACCGGTAGCAGGCAGGGTCCTATGGCCGGGTTTCCGCACCTTTGGTCACGACTGGTCACGACCCGCGCCTGCTCCCGGCGGGGTCTGAGGCCGGCTGCTTTCCTTCATGCGCCACTCACCTGGCGGGAGTGGCCGGCGGGTCCACGATCGGCGACCTTCGCCTCTGGGCCAGACCGCCACAGCGCGCAATCCTGCTGGCGGAGGTTTGTCTCCGGAGGCCGATATGACTACTTCGAAGCCTCAGCCAGCCCAGACTCTGGCCGCCTGGACGTGGGCCGCCGTGGCGTTAACGCCAGTCGGATGGTTCTACGGTGCTCTTGCTGCCGCGTACAGCCACCTGGGCGACGTGGTGGACGTAAACCAGATGCTTGGAGGGGTTCTGCTGTTCGCCGCCGCTCCCACGAGCGCGTTCATCCTGGGCGTATACGCGGCACGTGCCGGGCACCGGTCCGGCAAGATCGCCGCGATAGTGTCCGGGCTGCTGTTCCTGGGCACGATTGTCGTCACGTTGCTGTACGGCGGATGGATTGGCCTGGGCGTGGTCGCCGTGGCCGCGATGCTGGTTCTCGCCTGGGTGCTCTTCCGCCGGATCGCCGTGCTGGTGTCCGGGCTGCTGCTGCTGGGCATACTTCTTTGCTCTGCGTGGCTGCACGGCGGGTGGATCAATGTAGCCGGGATCGCCGTGCTGGCGATGGTCACGGTGCTGGTTTTCGCCTGGGCGCGCTCCCGCAACAAGCCGCCGCCAGGGCTGGACGGTGCGAAGTGAGCCACCGTCGCGGCCGCTCAAAACGGTGAGACATGAGGTTGCGCGAACAGCGAGCACATGCCTTGCGAACCGGGCCTTCGGCCTGTTGAAACGCCATGCCGATCACCACCTGGGGCAAGTCGTCGCGGTGGTCCTCGGGTTTGCCGTCAGCGCGCAACCTGTACCGCTCGAATACTCGATTGAGGGGCTGACCTGCGCTTTCGCCAGCAGGCGTGCCGTGGTGCTGGTTAGCTTGCCGGGTGCTGCTCAAGATCGTCTACGTGCTCATGTGCCGGGTGCTCAGCCTGGCCGTCCTGGTGTTCCGCGGCGACCTGGCGAAGGACGCTGAGCTGCTGGTGCTCCGGCACGAGAACGCGGTCCTGCGGCGGCGCGCCGGCCGGATCCGGTGCGAGCCGGCTGACCGGGCCTGGTTCGCCGCGCTGGCGCGGCTCGTACCGCGCAGGCGCTGGGCCCAGGTCTGCCCCGTGACGCCTGCGACGCTGCTGGCCTGGCACCGCAGGCTGGCGGCGGGAAAGTCCGACACGAGCAAGCGGCGCAAGCCGGGACGCCCGTCGGCCAGCCCGGGCATCGCCCGCCTTGTCGTCCGCCTGGCGAGGGAGAATCCGCCGTGGGGACACCGGCGGATCCACGGCGAGCTCATGAAGCTCGGCGTGACGATCGCGCCGTCCACCGTGTGGGAGATCCTGCATGCCGCGGGCATCGATCCGGCGCCGCGACGGTCCGGCCCGACGTGGCCGCGGTTCCTGGCAGCCCAGGCCGCCGGGATCGTCGCAGTCGATTTCCTGCACGTGGACACCGTGCTGCTGAAGCGCATCTACGTGCTGGTGTTCATCGAGCACGGTACCCGCCGGATGCACCTGGGCGGCGTCACCACGCACCCAACCGGAGACTGGACAGCACAGCAGGCCCGCAACCTCGCTCTCACCCTCGGTGAGCGGTTCAAGGACATCGGGTTCCTGATCCGCGATCGCGGATCGAACTTCACAGCCTCCTTCGACGCTGTCTTCCAGGCCGCCGGCGCCAGGATCGTGCGCACCGCCGTCCAGGCTCCGCGGATGAACGCGATCTGCGAGCCGCTCGCCGGTACCGTGCGCCGTGAGGTCCTGGACCGCGTGCTGATCCTCGGGGAGGGCCATCTGCGCGTCGTCCTGGCCGAGTACCAGGTGCACTACAACACGGCCCGGCCGCACCAGGGCATCGCCCAGCGCGTCCCGGACGGTGAACACGACGGCGGTCACCTCACTATTGCCGGCCTCGACCGCGGACGGATCGTCCGGAAACCGGTCCTGGGCGGCCTGATCAACGAATACGCGCGCGCCGCCTCATATCCCGAAGAACCGCAGGTCACGACGCGGGTCCTATTTTCGAGCGGCACAGGGTCGGGCAGGCGGTGCGGGTGCTCGAAATACTGGAGGCGCGGACTGGGGTGCCGGTGCAGCTCGCGGAACTCGCGGCCGCGGTAACGGGAGACACCAAGGCGCTGAACCACGGAACGGCGCTGTGCACACTGGTGATACGCGCGCTGGCGCTACGAGCGGGCGCGGGCAAGCCCGCGACGGCCGAGGAACGCAGGGAGCTGTGGGACTCCGGCGGCGTGGTCGTAGACGACCTGGCGAGCCGGGTGCTGGTGCTGAACCTGCCAGCTCGCGGGGACGGGCTCGGTGAGTGGCTCACCGGGGCGGCCCGGTTGGGCGTGCCGCTTTACGTCACTTTGCATCAGCTCGTGGAGCTGCCGGTGGCCGTGCGGCCTTTGATGGTGTACGCATGCGAGAACCCGGCGGTGCTCCGGCGGGCGGCGGCCGAATTGGGGGCGGGGTCGGCACCCTTGGTATGCACGGAGGGACAGCCGTCGACGGCGTTTCACCATCTCGCGGCGGCGCTCACGCGGGGCGGCGGCGAGCTGCGGTACCACGGTGACTTCGACTGGCCGGGCGTCGCGATCGCGGGATCAGTAATGCGCCGGCACGGCGCACGGCCGTGGCGGATGAGCGCCGCCGACTACATCGCCGGGGCCCGGGCTGACGCCGAGCATGTCCGGCTGACCGGCGCGCCGCAGCCGACACCGTGGGATCCGGAACTCAGCCAGGTCATGACCGCGACGGGACGTGCCCTGTACGAGGAAAGCGTGGCCGACACACTAATCGCCGATTTGCCGGGCCACGGCCTTCGCGTATGAGCGGTTGGCTTTCGGCGGTATCGGGAGACCTCGTCGCGCCGTGCCGGCCTGAGTACCGTCATAGGCTCGCGACGGCCTTGGCCGGATCGGGCTCCGGCGTTCCGCTGGGCTCCCAGTCCCCGTCTGATCGCGCGTACGGATACCAGCGGAGATCACGGCCGAGCCGGAGCTGGAGCCGGCCCGCGCTTACCCGGTTGCCCTGGATGCTGTCCGCGGCGCCGGTCTTGGCATGGAGGGCCGCCCGTGCCGCCTTCAGCAGTTCAGCGGAATCTGGCTCCTCTGTCGCCGGGTCCCACTCGGTGCTCAGCAGCTCCAGGCCGGTCATGCCGCCGTGCCGCCAGGCGAGCGCCTTCCGGGCGAGTTCACGCCCGCCGACGCCGGAACGCGCCGCGAGCATAGTGAAAGCGGGCGTGCCCAATGCCCGGGAGGCCCGGCGGGCCAGGTCGGTGTCCGGGTCGAGGGTCAGCCCGGCGTCGGTGCTGAGGCCCACCGCCATTTCCCATGCCCGCGTGGCCGCGTCCGCAGCTAGCTCCAGCAGGTCGTCGCGAAGGCTGCCCGCCGATGGCGGCGGCTCCACCGGCAGTGCCGCCGGGGCCCCCGGACACAGGTGGCAGCGGCGGAGCAGGGATCGGTACCGACGACGGCCGCGCGCTGAACGCTGCCCGGGCATCGACGCCTTCGTCGGTGGACGGCTGGCCGGGCTTCGTCGATGGCTGCGGGCCGGAGTCGGATTGGCCGGCCGCCGTAGTTCCCGGCTCGCCCGCCCGGCCGGAAGCCGCGCCGCGACGGCGTGTCCGGAGCGCCGCACCCGGATCCGGACCTCGTATGGATGTGTCTTGCGGCCCCGTACCTGAGCTCGCACCTCGCCCGGCGCCATGATGAGCTCGCCCACCGAGCCGCCGCGCGCGTAGTCCCGGCCGCGCGGCAGCCGGTTGGGGTCTAGCCGGGCTCGCTGCTCCAGCGCTTCCAGCCATGCCCGGCCCCACCAGGTTCGGCCGAATTCCGGTTTCTCCCGGTCCATCCCGGCCGGGTTGCCGGTCCTGTCGCTCATATGGCGGCTCGCAGGCTGACGAGCTCGGTGATCTGGTCATCGGAAAGCTCGGCGATCCAGCCCTCGCCAGAGCCGATCACGGCTTCGGTGAGCTCGCGTTTCTTTCCCAGCAGTGCCGCTATGCGGTCTTCGAGCGTTCCCTCGGTGATGAGCCGGTGTACCTGCACCGGGCGGTCCTGGCCGATCCGGTACGCGCGGTCGGTTGCCTGATCCTCCACCGCGGGGTTCCACCACCGGTCGTAGTGCAGCACGTGGGTGGCGCGGGTCAGCGTCAGGCCGGTGCCGCCCGCCTTAAGCGACAGCAGAAACACCGGAACCTTACCGGCCTGGAACTGCGCCACCATTTCCTCTCTGCGCCGTACGGGAACCCCGCCGTGCAAGAACAGCGAGCCGGTTCCGCGGGCGTCAAGGTGCTGCTGCAGCAGCGTCGCCATCTGGGTGTACTGCGTGAAGACGAGCATCGATTCACCGCTGGCCAGGATTACATCGGTCAGCTCGTCGAACGCGGCCAGCTTCCCGGACCGGCCCGCCAGTGGTCCCGGCTGCTTCAGGTACTGGGCCGGGTGGTTGCAGATCTGCTTCAGCCCGGTCAGAAGCTTGAAAACCAGCCCGGCGCGCTCGATGCCGTCGGAGGTGGCGATCGCTTCCATCGTCTCGCGGACCATCGCCTCGTAAAGCGTGACCTGCTCGGCGGTGAGCGGCACGAACTGGTCCGTCTCCGTCTTACGCGGCAGCTCGGGCGCGATCCCGGGATCTGTCTTGCGGCGCCGGAGCAGGAACGGCCGGATCAGCGCCGCGAACCGGGCGGTCGCCTCAGCGTCCCGGTAACGCTCGACCGGCACCGCCACCCTGCGGGTGAATGGCTCCAGGTGCCCGAGCAGGCCAGGTGTTGTCCAATCGAGGATCGCCCACAACTCCGACAGCCGGTTCTCTACCGGCGTTCCGGTCAGCGCGACCCTGGCAGGCGCGGGTACGGACCGCAGCTCACGGGCGGTGCGTGACAGCGGGTTCTTCACGTGCTGAGCCTCATCGGCGACGACGAGACCCCACCCGATCTGGGCGAGCCGCGCCGAGTCACGCAGGACCACGCCATAAGTGGCCAGGACGACCTCATCGGCGGCCAGGTCCTGCAGGTGCCGGGCGCCGCCGTGGTAGCGGCGGACAGGGATGTCGGGAGCGAATCGGCGCACCTCGCGTTCCCAGGTGCCGAGCAGCGAAGCCGGGCACACAACGAGCGTCGGCCCCGCCTTCGAATCCCGCCGGTGCAGGTGCAGCGCGATCACCTGGATCGTCTTACCGAGCCCCATGTCGTCGGCGAGGCAGCCGCCGAGCCCGGCGCCGCACATCCCGGCCAGCCAGGCCAGGCCCCGCTGCTGGTACGGCCGCAGCGTCGCCATGAGACCTGGCGGAGGTTCGAGCGGTTCGGGGGCTGACGCGATGCTCGCGACCTGGCGGGCGAGGTCGGCGAGCGGGCCTTCGGCGACCACCGGCACGGTCTCGCCATCGATCTCCGCCGAGCCTGTGAGTACCGCACCGAGTGCTTCGCAGGTGCGCATCCGTGTCCGCGGCGAGCGGCGCAGCCTGTCCAACAGGGCCGGATCGAGGATTACCCAGCGGCCACGCAGCCTGATCAGCGGCCGTTTCGCCTCGGCGAGGGCGGTGATCTCATCGGCGTCAAGCAGTGCACCGCCAAGCGTGAGCTGCCAGCGGAAATTCAGCAGCGCGTCCAGCCCGAACCCGGCTTCCGTGAGCTTCCCCGGTGCTGGCGTGGCAACAGCCCGCAGCTTCAGGCCGCCGTCGAGCATGCTGGACGGCCACAGCACTTCAATGCCGGCGCCCCCTAGTTCTTCGGCGGCCGGGCCGAGCAGGCTGGTGAGCGCATCGTCGTCGAGGTCGATCACCGACGGACTGGCCTGCCGCAGCACCTCAGCGAGCGGCGGCCACACTGATGCGCCGCGCCGCAGCGCGAGCAGCAGATCCGTCTCCGCCTGCGGGCCAAACCTGGCCAGCACCGTTTCCGGCTGATTCCACAGTACGGCGGCATCAACGATCAGGCTCGGGTCTGCGGTACTGCGTAGCCGCAGCACCAGCTGGAACGCGGGCGTGTCCGCGTCGGGACCCTCATCTTCCCCATCTAGCTCTTTGTCTTCGCTGTCTAGCTCCTCGTCCGCCGTGTCCATGGGGGATGCCGCGACCGTCTCGATCCGCAGGCCCAGTCGCGCCCCGGCCGAAAGGCCTTCGCGCATGTCGGCGAGCCACTCCGCGAGATCGCTGACCCGGGTCGGCTCAGCAGCAGCGAACGCCGGTGACGCGGTGGTCCGGGGTGCACCGGGCGACCGCGCGATGGTGTCGGCGATCGCGTCCCACAGGTCGCGGACCAATGCTTCCGGAGACCGGAGCCGCATCGGGCGCGAGCCGGGAACTCCCAGGGCATGCGCGGCCGGCGGGAAGACGGCAGCGAGTTCGTGCAGCCAGCTGAGGTCGGCCGGATCGAGCGGCCCGGCACGCCAGACGTCCATGTCGTCCACGCCGACGGTCGGCAGAAGCCGGCCGCGCGCGACGAGGCCCACCCCTGCGGCCACAGCCGCCGCCCAGACCCGGGCACCGCGCCGCATCGGCAGCCCAGCGTGGCTGGGATCGATGGCGAGCAGCGCCGGGAGAGCCTCGGCGAGCGGGATGATTTCCGCCGAGACCAGGCGCTTGCGTATGCCGTACGTGCCGCCGGGGAAGACCAGCTCCAGCTCGGCGGATCCCGAGCCATTGCCCCAGAGCGCGAACACGCCTCGCCGGGGAATCTCGTTCGGTATAAAGATCAGCTCGCCATCCAGCACGCAACCGCACGATACCGGTTTTCTCGCCCGGCCGGCCGGGACTTATCCGCCGTGTCGCATTTGATCACGCTTATCGTGTCCCCCCAGCGCTTCCAGGCCGG
>Ga0335081_10005717_pt1 | contig 19700 bp, 26 predicted proteins | sample Lox_Sample_35_FD_206713 | JGI IMG/M metagenome (GOLD analysis project Ga0335081, IMG submission 206713) | Soil microbial communities from Loxahatchee National Wildlife Refuge, Florida, United States - Lox_Sample_3.5 | ecosystem: Environmental > Terrestrial > Soil > Wetlands | place: USA... | reverse complement strand
AGGTGACCGTCGGGGTCATCTACATGCTGAAGCTCTCGCACCTGGTCGACGACAAGATCCACGCGCGCTCCATCGGGCCGTACTCGCTGATCACGCAGCAGCCCCTGGGGGGCAAGGCGCAGTTCGGCGGCCAGCGCTTCGGCGAGATGGAGGTCTGGGCGCTCGAGGGGTACGGGGCGGCCCACGTGCTGCAGGAAATACTCACGGTCAAGAGCGACGACGTCTCCGGGCGCGCGAAGGTGTACGAGGCGATCGTCAAGGGGGAGAACCTCCCGGAATCCAACGTTCCGGAATCGTTCAACGTGCTGATCCGCGAGCTGATGGGCCTGGGGCTCGACGTGAAGCTCGACTAGGGCGGAGTTGACCAACAAGGTCTGGAGGAATTCCATGGCGATGTTTCATCACGACAAAGAAGCGAAGAAGAACTTCACCCGCATCACGATCAGTCTGGCGTCGTCGGACATGATCCTGCAGCGGTCGCACGGCGAGGTCACGAAGCCGGAGACGATCAACTACAGGTCGTTCCGGCCCGAAAAGGACGGCCTCTTCTGCGAGAAGATCTTCGGGCCGGTGCGCGACTGGGAATGCCACTGCGGGAAGTACAAGCGCATCCGCTACCGGGGCATCATCTGCGACCGGTGCGGCGTCGAAGTCACGCAGAAGAGCGTGCGGCGGGAGCGGATGGGGCACATCGCGCTGGCCGTGCCCGTGGTCCACATCTGGTACTTCCGGTCGCTCCCCTCGAAGATCGGCTACATCCTGGGGATGACGTCGAAGGACCTGGAGAAGATCATCTACTACGAGTCCTACGTGGTGGTGAACCCCGGCACGACCGGGCTCCAGAAGAAGGACCTGATCTCGGAGGAGCAGTTCTTCGAGATCCTGGCGACGCTGCCCGACAACCACGACGACCTGGAACCGACCGACAAGCGGAAGTTCGTCGCGCAGATCGGCGGCGAGGCGGTCAAGAGCCTCCTCAGGCAGGTGGACATCGGGGCCCTCGCGGCGGAGCTCCGCGCGCAGATCCTGGAGGAGACCTCCGTCCAGAAGAAGCAGGACGCGCTCAAGCGCCTGCGCGTCGTCGAGGCGTTCCGCGAGGCGGAAGCGGGACCCGTGAACAGGCCCGAGTGGATGGTGCTCGACATCATCCCCGTGATACCGCCGGAGCTGCGCCCGCTGGTCCCGCTCGAAGGGGGGCGGTTCGCCACGTCGGACCTGAACGACCTCTACCGCCGCGTGATCATCCGGAACAACCGGCTGAAGCGGCTGATCGACATCAAGGCGCCGGACGTCATCCTGCGCAACGAGAAGCGGATGCTCCAGGAGGCGGTCGACTCCCTGTTCGACAACTCGCGCCGCGTCAACGCGGTGCGGAGCGACAACAACCGCGCCCTGAAGTCCCTCTCCGACATGCTCAAGGGAAAGCAGGGACGGTTCCGCCAGAACCTCCTGGGCAAGCGCGTCGACTATTCGGGCCGCTCGGTGATCGTGGTCGGTCCCGAGCTGCGCCTGCACGAGTGCGGCCTGCCGAAGGACATGGCGGTCGAGCTCTTCAAGCCCTTCATCATCCGCAAGCTCATCGAACGGGGGATTGTCAAAACCGTCAAGAGCGCGAAGAAGATGGTGGACAAGAAGGGACCCGAGGTCTGGGAGATCCTGGAGAACATCATCGACGGGCACCCGGTGCTGCTGAACCGCGCCCCGACGCTCCACCGCCTCGGCATCCAGGCGTTCCAGCCGGTGCTGGTGGAAGGGAAGGCCATCCGCATCCACCCGATGGTGTGCACCGCCTTTAACGCGGATTTCGACGGCGACCAGATGGCCGTGCACGTGCCGCTGTCGTTCGACGCCCAGCTGGAGGCGCGCATCCTGATGCTCTCCAGCCACAACATCCTCTCGCCGGCCAGCGGCGCGCCCATCGTCACGCCGACGCAGGACCAGGTGCTGGGCTGCTACTACCTCACCAAATCGCGGAGCGGGGACACGGGCGAGGGACTCCAGTTCTCCTCCCCGCGCGAGGCGATCATCGCGTTTAACTACGGCAAGGTCGGGCTCCACACGCGCATCAAGGTCAGGATCGCCGGCGAGATGATCGACACCACCACCGGCCGGGTCATCTTCAACCAGATCGTGCCGGTGGAAATCGGCTACTTCAACGAGCTGCTCAACAAGAAGCGCCTGGTGCAGATCATCTCCACGGCATTCCGGAAGGTCGGCAATCTCAAGACCGCGGAGTTCCTGGACAAGCTGAAGGACATCGGGTTCCGCTACGCGACGGCGGGCGGACTCTCCGTGAGCATCGACGACGTGATCATCCCGCGGGAGAAGGAGGACATCATCGGCCGCGCCCAGAAAAGCGTGGACGAGGTGGAGAGCCAGTACATCCGCGGGTTCATCACCAAGGGGGAGCGCTACAACAAGGTCATCGATATCTGGACGAGCGTGACCAACCGCGTGGCGGAGCGCCTGTTCGAATCGCTCCAGCATTCGCGGGAGGGGTTCAACTCGCTCTACATGATGGTCGATTCCGGCGCCCGCGGCTCGAAGGAGCAGGTGCGGCAGCTCGCAGGCATGCGCGGCCTCATGGCCAAGCCGCAGAAGTCGCTCTCGGGCGCCACGGGCGAGCTGATCGAGAACCCGATCATCGCGAACTTCCGGGAAGGACTCTCCATCCTGGAGTACTTCATCTCGACGCACGGCGCGCGGAAGGGCCTCGCCGACACGGCCCTCAAGACGGCCGACGCCGGGTACCTGACGCGCCGGCTCGTGGACGTCGCGCAGGACGCCATCATCACGGAGGAGGACTGCGGCACGATCCGCGGCGTGGTCACTGGCGCGCTCAAGGAGGGGGAGGACGTGAAGGAACCGCTGGCCGAGCGCATCGTGGGGCGCGTCTCGGTGCACGACGTGGCGGACCCGATCTCGGGGGAGATCATCGTGAGGACCGGCGAGCTGATCGACGAGGAGAAGGCGGACCGCATCGCCGAGACCTCGATCGAGACCGTGGAGATCCGTTCGGTGCTCATGTGCGAGGCCAAGCGCGGGATCTGCGCCCTCTGCTACGGCCGTAACCTCACCACCGGGAAGCTCATCCAGCCCGGGGAGACGGTCGGCATCATCGCGGCCCAGTCGATCGGCGAGCCGGGGACGCAGCTCACGCTGCGCACGTTCCACACCGGCGGCACCGCCAGCCTGATCGCCTCCCAGTCGCAGGTCGCCTCCAAGTTCGACGGCACGCTGCAGTACGAGGGGGTGAAGCACCTGGAGGTTCCCGACGAGGAGGGAGTGCGGATCATCGTCTCGGGACGGAGCGGCGTCGTCAACGTGCTCGACCACGACAACCGGATGCTCACAAAGTACGACGTCCCCTACGGCGCGACGATGCTCGTGAAGGACGGTGCAAAGGTCGCCCGCGGGCAGATCATCTACGAATGGGACCCGTACAACGCGGTCATCATCTCGGAGCACGCAGGGCTGGTGAAGTACCACCAGCTGAAGGAAAACGTGACGTTCCGGGAGATCGACGACGAGCAGACGGGGCACATCCAGAAGGTGGTCATCGACTCGCGCGACCGGACGCTGGCCCCGACGCTGGAAGTGCACAACAAGAAGGGGAAGGTAGGGACGTACATCATCCCGACGCGGGCGCACATCGTGGTCAACGACGACCAGGAGATCACCGCGGGGACGGTGCTGGCGCGGATCCCGAGGGATATCGGGAAGACGCGCGACATCACGGGGGGCCTGCCGCGCGTCACCGAGCTCTTCGAGGCGCGGAGCCCGAACGATCCGGCGGTGGTGTCCGAGATCGACGGGATCGTGAGCTTCGGCGCCCAGAAGCGCGGCTCGCGCGAGGTGATCGTCACGAGCCACGATGGCAAGGACATCCGCAAGTACCCGATCCCCCTCGGCAAGCACGTCCTGGTGCAGGCCAACGACGTGGTGAGGGCGGGGGAGCGCCTCTCCGACGGGGCCATCGACCCGCACGACGTCCTCCGCATCAAGGGCGTGGGGGCCGTGCAGGAGTACCTGGTGAACGAGATCCAGGAGGTCTACCGGATCCAGGGGGTCAAGATCAACGACAAGCACATCGAGATCATCGTGCGGCAGATGATGCAGAAGGTCCGCATCGTCGATTCCGGGGACACGAAGTTCCTGGAGGGGGACTACGTGGACAAGCTGAAGTTCGAGGAGGAGAACGATTCCCTGCGCGACAAGGTGCTGGTCGTGAGCAAGGGTGACTCGAAGCTCCGCAACGGCCAGCTTGCCCCCAAGAAGAAGGTCCGGGAGACGCACGCCGACCTCCGCAAGAAGGCCAAGAAGGTGGTGGAGTACCGCGACGCGGAGCCCGCGACTTCCGAGCCGGTGCTCCTGGGGATCACCTCGGCGTCGCTCTCCACGGAGAGCTGGATCTCGGCGGCCTCCTTCCAGGAGACGACCAAGGTGCTGACCGACGCGGCCATCGAGGGGAAACTGGACAACCTCCTCGGCCTGAAGGAGAACGTCATCATGGGGCACCTGATCCCGGCGGGGACCGGCCTGAAGCACTTCCGCGACCTCCGCGTCGACACGTCGTCCGTGGCCGAAGAGGAGGGCCCGGCCGATGAGGCCGCAGGCGAAGAGGAAGAGACCGCCGTGAAGTCCAAGGCGCGGGAGAAGCTCGAGACCCCCTGACACCTTGACAAAGCGGCCCGTTTTCCGTATCTTAAGAGGCTCCATCGAAAATCCACGCCCGCAAGCAGCGTAACGGAGTTTCCGTGCCAACGATCCAGCAGCTCGTCAGGAACAGCAGGCGCAAAGTCACGTGGAAGAGCAAGGCGCCGGCCATGGGGGGCAGCCCCCAGAAACGGGGCGTGTGCACCCGCGTCTACACGACGACGCCCAAGAAGCCGAACTCGGCGCTCCGCAAGGTGGCGCGCGTCCGGCTGACCAACGGCATGGAGGTCACGGCCTACATCCCGGGGGAGGGGCACAATCTCCAGGAGCACTCGATCGTGATGATCCGCGGGGGCCGCGTGAAGGACCTCCCGGGCGTGCGCTATCACATCATCCGGGGGACGCTCGATACGGCGGGCGTGGCGGAGCGGAAACAGGGCAGGTCAAAGTACGGCGCCAAGCGCGGCAAGTAATCCCGGCGCGCCGGCGCACACACGAGGACAACGGACCACGACGTGAGAAAGAAAAAGGCGACACCCAGACCCACGATCCCGGACCCGCGCTACGGGGACGTCCTGGTCGCGGAGTTCATCAACAACATCATGAAGCGCGGGAAGAAACACCTCGCCCGGCGGATCCTGTACGACGCGTTCCACCTCATCGAGGAGCGGACCAAGAGCACGGGGCTGGAGGTGTTCAAGAAGGCCGTGAGCAACACGCGCCCGATGCTGGAGGTGAAGGCGCGGCGCGTCGGCGGCGCGACGTACCAGGTGCCGACCGAGGTGCGGGGCGAGCGGAGCGTCGCGCTGGCCATCCGGTGGCTGATCGGCTACGCGTCCGACCGGAAGGACAAGTCGATGTCGCAGAAGCTGGCCGCGGAGTTCATCGCCGCCTCCAACGGCGAGGGGAACGCGGTCAAGAAGAAGGAAGATACGCACAAGATGGCCGAAGCCAACAAGGCGTTCGCCCATTTCAAGTGGTGACGGGAGAGAGGGAGACGAGCGGAAGCATATGCCGAGACAGTACCCGCTAGAGCGGACACGGAACATCGGGATCAGCGCGCACATCGACGCCGGCAAGACCACGACGACGGAGCGCATCCTCTTTTACACGGGGGTGCTCCACCGGATGGGGGAGGTGCACGACGGCGCGGCCACGATGGACTGGATGGAGCAGGAGAAGGAGCGGGGGATCACGATCACCTCGGCGGCCACGACCTGTTTCTGGGACAACCACAGGATCAACATCATCGACACCCCCGGCCACGTCGACTTCACGGCCGAGGTGGAGCGGTCGCTCAGGGTGCTGGACGGCGCCGTGGCGCTCTTCTGCTCCGTGGGCGGCGTCGAGCCCCAGTCCGAGACGGTTTGGCGGCAGATGGACAAGTACGGCGTTCCCCGCATCGCGTTCGTCAACAAGATGGACCGGGTGGGGGCGGATTTTCTCGCGGTCGTCGAGATGATGAAGGACCGCCTGGGCGCGAACGCGGTCCCGGTCCAGCTCCCGGTCGGCGAGGGGGACCTGTTCGCGGGGATCATCGACCTGGTGACCATGAAGGCGATGATGTACAAGGATTCCACGCTGGGCGTCGAGTGGGAGGAGATCGAGATCCCGCACGACATGCGGGCGAAGGCCCAGCAGTACCGCACGAAAATGCTCGAGGCGGTCTCCGACGAGGACGACACGCTGCTGGAGAAGTACCTGGAGGGGAAGGAGATCACGCCGAAGGAGATCATGGCGGTGCTCCGGCGTGCCTCGCTCAAGGTCAGCATTATCCCCGTGCTCTGCGGCTCCTCCTTCAAGAACAAGGGGGTCCAGATGCTGCTGGACGGGGTGGTGAACTACCTCCCGTCGCCGCTCGACCTGAACGAGGGGACGATCATGGGGCACCACGTGAACCTGACGGATCACGTGACGCGCCGCGTGGACGACGGGGAGAAGTTCGCGGCCCTGGCGTTCAAGATCATGTCCGACCCGTTCGTCGGGCGCCTGACCTATTTCCGGGTCTATTCGGGCACGCTCCGGTCCGGCTCCTACGTCTATAATTCGGTCTCCGACAAGAAAGAGCGGATCAGCCGCATCCTCCGCATGCACGCGAACTCGCGGGAGGACGTCGAGGAGGCCTTCGCGGGCGACATCGTCGCCGCGGTCGGCCTGAAGCACACCCGCACGGGGGACACCCTGTGCGACGAGTCCGATCCGATCATACTGGAAAAAATGACCTTTCCCGACCCGGTCATCCACGTGGCGATCGAGCCGAAGACGAAGGCCGACCAGGAGAAGATGGGGGAAGCGCTGCAGAAGCTCACGGAGGAGGATCCCACGCTGCGCGTGTCGACCAACGAGGAGACCGGGCAGACGATCATCAGCGGGATGGGGGAGCTCCACCTGGAGATCATCATCGACCGGATGAAGCGGGAGTTCCGTGTGGAGGCCAACATCGGCAAGCCCCAGGTGGCCTACAAGGAGACCGTCCGCAAGAAGGTCCAGGCCGAGGGGAAGTTCGTGCGGCAGTCCGGCGGCCGCGGGCAGTACGGGCACGTCTGGATCGAGCTCGAGCCCAACGCCAAGGGGGCGGGGTTCGAGTTCGAGAACGCGATCGTGGGCGGCGTCGTGCCGAAGGAATACGTCAAGCCGGTCGAGCAGGGCATCGTCGAGGCGATGAAGAACGGCGTCCTCGCGGGCTACCCGGTGGAGGACGTGAAGGTGAAGCTGTACGACGGGTCGTTCCACGAGGTCGACTCGTCCGAAATGGCCTTCAAGATCGCCGGCTCCATCGCGTTCAAGGAGGCCGCGCGCAAGGCCAGTCCCGTGATCCTGGAGCCGATCATGGCGGTGGAGGTCGTGACGCCCGAGGAATACATGGGCGACGTGATCGGCGACCTGAACGCGCGCCGGGGGAAGATCGAGGGCATGAACCCGCGCAAGGACGCGCAGGTCATCAAGGCGTCCGTCCCGCTCTCGGAGATGTTCGGTTATTCCACCACGCTCCGCTCGATGACGCAGGGGCGGGCGATTTACTCGATGGAGCTCTCGCACTACGACGAGACGCCCAGGAGCGTCTCGGACCAGATCATCGAGAAGCTCAAAGGCAAGGAAGCGGTGAGCGCATAAGAATCGGGGCCGTCACCCACATCCCCTTTTAACCCAGAGGAGAGTACTGAAATGGCAAAAGAGAAATTTACCAGAGATAAACCACACGTGAACGTCGGCACCATCGGCCACGTCGACCACGGCAAGACCACGCTGACGGCGGCCATCACCATGGTGCTGGCCAAGAAGGGGCTGTCGACGGTTCGCACGTTCGACAGCATCGACAACGCCCCCGAGGAGCGCGAGCGCGGCATCACGATCGCGACCGCGCACGTGGAGTATTCCACCGAAAAGCGGCACTACGCCCACGTGGACTGCCCCGGCCACGCCGACTACGTGAAGAACATGATCACGGGTGCCGCGCAGATGGACGGCGCGATCCTGGTCGTGGCCGCGACCGACGGTCCCATGCCGCAGACGCGCGAGCACGTGCTGCTCGCCCGCCAGGTCGGCGTGCCCCGCATCGTGGTGTTCATGAACAAGGTGGACGCGGTCGACGATCCCGAGCTCCTGGACCTGGTGGAGCTGGAGCTGCGCGACCTGCTGAAGAAATACGAGTTCCCGGGCGACGAGATCCCCATCATCAGGGGGAGCGCGCTCAAGGCCATGGAGCAGGCGATCAAGCCGGACACCAAGGTCGACGACCCGGCATTCAAGTGCATCATGGACCTCATGAACGCGGTGGACACCTACATCCCGGTGCCGCAGCGCGACATCGACAAGCCCTTCCTGATGCCGGTGGAGGACGTGTTCTCGATCACCGGGCGCGGCACCGTCGGCACGGGGCGGGTCGAGCGCGGCAGGGCGAAGGTCGGCGACGAGGTCGAGATCATCGGCCTCGGGGCGCACATGAAGACCGTGGTGACCGGCGCCGAGATGTTCCGCAAGGAGCTCGACGAGGTCCAGGCGGGCGACAACGCGGGACTCCTCCTGCGCGGCGTGGAAAAGACGCAGCTCGAGCGCGGGCAGGTGATCGCGAAGCCGGGGTCCATCACCCCCCACAAGAAGTTCCTGGCGCAGGTGTACGTGCTGAAGAAAGAGGAGGGGGGCCGCCACACGCCGTTCTTCTCCGGCTACCGGCCGCAGTTCTACTTCCGGACGACCGACGTCACGGGCGTCGCGAACCTCGCGGCGGGCACCGAGATGGTCATGCCGGGCGACAACGTGGACGGGATGAACGTGGAGCTGATCAGCACGATCGCCATGGAGGAAGGCCTCCGCTTCGCCATCCGCGAAGGGGGCCGCACGGTCGCCTCGGGCGTCGTGACGAAGATTCTCGAATGATGCAGCGGGACCGGGGGGCGCGCAGGGTGCGCGCCCCCCGGCGTATCCAGTAGCGCTTACATGGAGTACTGACGAACGTGGCCGGGCAGAAAATACGCATCAAGCTGAAGTCGTACGATCACAACCTGATCGACAAGTCTGCGGAGAAAATCATCAAGACTGTCAAGTCTACAGGCGCTGTGGTCTCGGGCCCGATTCCGTTACCCACGAAGCGTACGGTCTATACTGTGCTTCGTTCTCCTCACGTTGACAAGAAGTCGAGGGAGCAGTTCGAGACGCGCGCCCACAAGCGCCTGATCGACATCCTCAACTCGACCAACAAGACCGTCGATTCCCTGATGAAGCTCGATCTCCCCGCGGGCGTCGACGTCGAGATCAAGGTGTAAAGAGCGATCTTTCTGCAGGACTGAGCGTACGCGCAACCGTTCCGCACCGATGCGGCGCGGGCGGGTGAGGAGCGCGGCGGGAACGGTGCCGGCGGCCAGGCTGCCGGGCGGCGGTGGTGTATCCTTATTACGGACAAAGCGATGAACGGACTCCTGGGGAAGAAAGTCGGCATGACCAGCATGTTCGACGATGCCGGTCAGGTCATTCCATGCACCGTGATCGAGGCGGGCCCGTGCTACGTCACGCAGATCAAGACCAGGGAGCGCGACGGCTACCAGGCCGTGCAGCTCGGGTTCGACCCGATGCGCGAGCGGCTCGTGTCGTCGCCGGCGCGGGGCCACTTTGCGAAAGCCGGCGTGAAGCCGGCGAAACTCGTCCGCGAATTCCGCCTCGACGGCGGGGCCGAGCTGCAGCCGGGACAGGAGATCACCGTGGCCGCGGTCTTCGCCAAGGGGGACGTCGTGTCGGTGATCGGCACGTCCAAGGGGCGCGGGTTCCAGGGCGTGGTCAAGCGCCACCATTTCGGCGGCGGCTTCCGCACGCACGGGCAGAGCGACCGGGAGCGGGCGCCGGGCTCGATCGGCTCTTCCTCGCATCCGTCGCGGGTGTTCAAGGGGATGCGCATGGCGGGGCGCATGGGGGGAGAGCAGGTGACCGTCCACAACCTGAAGGTCGTCGGCATCATCCCCGACTCGAACCTGCTGCTGGTCAAGGGCTCCGTCCCCGGGGCTATCAACGGCTACCTCGAAATCCGCAAACGGCAGGCCCACTAACGAGAGTGAAAGAGCGCGGCGATGGAACTGGATGTCTATAAGACGGACGGCACGAAGAGCGGCGAGAAAGTCAAGCTCTCCGCCGATATTTTCGGCATCGAGCCGAACGAAAACGCGATCTTCAAAGCGGTGCGGTCCTACCTGGACAACCAGCGCCAGGGGACGGCGCGCGTGAAGACGCGCGCGGAGGTGCGGGGCGGGGGGAAGAAGCCTTTCAAGCAGAAGCACACGGGGCAGGCGCGCCAGGGTTCCTCCCGCTCGCCGGTCATGGTCGGCGGCGGAGCCATCTTCGGTCCGAAGCCGCGGGACTTCCGGACGACGCTCCCTGCGGCGCTGCGCCGCCTGGCCCGGAAATCCGCGCTCTCCGTCAAGGCGCGCGAGGGGCAGATCAGGATCGTGGAGGATTTCACGTTCCCGGCGCCGAAGACGAAGGAGATGGTGACCGTCCTGAAGGCGCTCGACCTTGCCGCCGCCAAGACGCTGCTGCTCATGCCGAAGTCCGACGCCAACGTGGTGAGGTCGGGGCGCAATATCCCGCGGTTCGACGTGCAGCTCGCCGACAAGGCGTCGACGTACGATTTCGTGAACAACCAGGTCCTCCTCATCCAGAAGAGCGCCGTCGAGGTCCTGCAGAACACATTCAAGAACTGACGCGCATGACTGGCATACTGAAACGACCGATCGTCACCGAGAAAATGACCGCGCTGCAGGAGAAGGGGCAGTACGCCTTCGAAGTGGAGCTCGGGGCGAACAAGATCGACATCGCGCGCGCTGTCGAGAAAAAGTTCAACGTCACCGTGCTGGACGTCCGCACGAGCCGGCACCAGGGAAAGGCCAAGTCCCAGATGACCCGCAAGGGACGGTTCGCCGGCCGCACGCCGCGGTGGAAAAAGGCGATCGTGCGGCTGAAGGACGGGGATAAGATCCAGTTCTTCCAGAACGTCTGACACGAGGGGATACCCGTATGGCGATTCGCAAATACAAGCCCGTGACGCCGGGGACGCGGTGGATGTCCGTCGCGGCGTTCGACGAGGTGACGAAGACCCGCCCCGAGAAGTCCCTGGTCGAAGCCCTGCACAAGTCGGGGGGACGGAACAACACCGGGCGCGTCACGTCGCGGCACCGGGGGGGCGGCCACAAGCGCTTCTACCGGGTCATCGACTTCAAGCGGAACAAGTTCGGCATGGACGCGAAGGTCGCGGCGATCGAGTACGATCCGAACCGGTCCGCCCGCATCGCGCTCCTGCAGTACGCCGACGGCGAGCGCAGGTACATCATCGCCCCGGACGGCGTGAAGCCGGGGGACGTGCTCCGCTCCGGTCCCGACGCGGAGATCAAGACCGGCAACGCGCTCCCGCTCGCCGGGATCCCGGCGGGGACGTTCGTGCACAACGTCGAGATGCGTCCCGGCAAGGGGGCGCAGCTCGCCCGGAGCGCCGGGATGAGCGTTCAGCTCATGGCCAAGGAAGGGAAGTTCGCGCAGCTCCGCCTCCCGTCGGGTGAGGTCCGCAACGTTCCCGCAGAGTGCCTGGCCACCATCGGCAGCGTCGGGAACGCCGACCACGAGAACGTGAGCGTCGGGAAGGCCGGCCGCTCGCGCTGGCTCGGCATCCGGCCCCAGTCGCGCGGCGTCGTGATGAACCCGGTGGACCATCCGCACGGCGGCGGCGAAGGGAAGTCGCCGCAGGGGAACCCGCACCCGGTCTCGCCCTGGGGCTGGCATACGAAGGGGAAGAAAACCCGCTGGAGAAAGAAGCCGTCCAGCAAGTACATCGTCAAACGAAGAAGGTAAGGTCCCATGGCACGATCGCTGAAAAAAGGACCGTTCGTGAGCCAGCGCCTGCTCGAGCAGGTGGAGGCGCTGAACAAGTCGAACCAGAAGAAGGTCATCCGGACCTGGTCGAGGGCCTCGACGGTCACGCCGGAGTTCGTCGGGCACACGTTCGCCGTGCACAACGGCAACAAGTTCATCCCCGTCTACATCCACGAGGGGATGGTCGGGCACAAGCTCGGCGAGTTCGCGCCGACGAGGACGTTCCGGGTCCATCCCGGCATCAAGAAGGAAGAAACCACGACTCCCGCGGCCTAGGCGAGGATTGCATGGAAGCACACGCTATCAACAGGTACATCGGCACGTCGCCCCGCAAGATGCGGCTGGTGATCGATCTGATCCGCGGGAAGTCGGTGCCCGAGGCGCTCCACATCCTTCACTTCTCGCCCAAGCACGCCTCCCGGGTCGCGGAGAAGGTGCTCCGCTCCGCGGTGGCGAACCTGCAGAACAAGGACGAGGCGGGACGCCTGGAGCCGGAAGAGATCGTGGTCAAGCGCGCCTCCGTGGACGGGGGGATGACGATGAAGCGGATCAGCCCGGCGCCGATGGGGCGGGCCTACCGGATCAGGAAGCGCTCCAACCACGTCACGATCGTCGTCGCTGCGCGCGAGGACGCCGTGAAAGCTGCACCGAAATCGAAGCCGTCGTCGAAGATGGCGCCGAAGGCGCCACCGAAGGAATCGTCGAAGAAGGCCGCGGCGAAGGATGCCCCGGCGAAAGACGCGAAGAAGGCAACCACGTAGACGTTCACACGGAGGAGTATTGGGACAGAAAGTCAATCCGATCGGTCTGCGGCTCGGCATCATCCGTTCGTGGGATTCGAACTGGTATGACGAGAAGTCGTTCGCGGGCAAGCTCGCCGAAGACACCACGATCCGCAATTACGTCCGGAACCGCCTCAAGAAGGCCGGGATCTCCCGCATCCTGATCGAGCGGACGCCGAAGCGCGCGGTCATCACGATCAACACCTCGCGGCCCGGCATCGTGATCGGCAGGAGCGGCAAGGAGATCTCACAGCTCGAGGAGGAGCTGAAGAAGATCACCAGCAAGGACGTGAAGATCCTGATCAACGAGATCAAGCGCCCGGAGCTCGACGCGTTCCTGGTGGCGGAGAACATCGCGCAGCAGCTCGAGGGGCGCATCGCGTTCCGGCGGGCCATGAAGAACGGCATCACCGCGGCGATGCGCATGGGGGCCGAGGGGGTCCGCGTCATGACGTCCGGCCGGCTCGGGGGCGCCGAGATGTCGCGTCGGGAGCAGTACAAGGAAGGGCGCATCCCGCTCCACACGCTCCGCGCGGACATCGACTATGCCACGGCGACCGCGCGGACGGTCTACGGGGCGATCGGGGTGAAGGTGTGGATCTGCAAGGGCGAGGTGCTCGACGCCCAGCAGTCCATGGCAACGCCGCAGCCGCGGCGCGGCTGACACGCACGCGACAACCAGGGAGTAGCGTTCCATGTTGATGCCGAAACGAGTCAAGTACAGGAAAGCGCAGCGGGGCAGGATGCGGGGAAAGGCCACGCGGGGAGCGAACGTTGATTTCGGGGACTTCGGCCTGAAGGCGCTCGAGCCGGGCTGGATCACGCAGCGCCAGATCGAAGCCGCCCGCGTGACGCTCACGCGGCTCATGAAGCGGGAGGGACGCATCTGGATCAGGATCTTCCCCGACAAGCCGGTCACGAAGAAGCCGGCCGAGACGCGCATGGGGAAGGGCAAGGGGGCCCCCGAGTACTGGGTGGCCGTGGTGAAGCCCGGGCGGGTGATGTTCGAGGTCGGCGGCACGAGCCGCGCGACCGCCGTGGAGGCACTGAGGCTGGCCTCGCACAAGCTCCCGATCCGGACGCGCATCAGCGTCCGGCCCGACTACGAAGGGCAGTGACAGGAAAGGACGCACAATGAAAGCAACGGAACTGCGGGAGCTCTCGCTCGACGAGCTCAAGAAGCGGCTCTCGGATGAGGAGGAGAACCTGGGAAACCTCCGCTTCCAGCTCGCCACCAGCCAGCTGGAGAGCCCCATCCGGGTCCGTACGGTCCGGCGCGACATCGCGCGGCTGAAGACACTCATCAACGAAAAACAGCGGGCGGCCGCAGCCGCCCCGGCGACAACCAAGGGGACACCATCATGAGCGACGACGTCCGCCCCGTGAAGGCGGCCACACGCACGACCCGCCGGAAGATCCGCGTCGGCAAGGTCGTGAGCAGCAGGATGAACAAGAGCATCGTCGTCGTCATCGAGCGGCGGGTGCCGCACCCGCTCTACAAGAAGTACTTCCGCAGGACGACGAAGCTCATGGCGCACGACGAGGAGCGGACGGCGGGCGTGGGCGACACCGTCAAGATCATGGAGACGCGGCCCCTGAGCAAGCTGAAGCGCTGGCGCCTGGTCGCCGTCCTGGAAAAGGCGAAATAACACCCGTACGGGGAGTGCACCAATGATTCAAGAAGAAACAAACCTGGTCGTCGCCGATAACTCCGGCGCGAAGAAAGTGCGGTGCATCCGGGTGCTCGGCGGGTCCGATCGCCGGTACGCGGGCCTCGGCGATGTGGTCGTCGTGGCGGTCAAGACCGCCATCCCCGGGGCGACCGTCAAGAAGGGGGAGGTGGCCCGCGCGGTGATCGTGCGCACCAAGAAGGAGACCCGCCGCAAGGACGGGTCCTTCATCCGCTTCGACGAGAACGCCGCGGTGCTCATCAACGAGCAGGGTGAGCCGCGGGGGAGCCGCATCTTCGGTCCCGTCGCCCGCGAGCTCAGGGAGAAGCAGTACATGAAGATCGTGTCGCTGGCGCCCGAAGTGCTGTAACCACCACCCGAGGAGCACGCATGAAGATCAGGAAAAACGACAACGTGATGGTGATCGCCGGGAACGCGCGGGGCAAGAGCGGCAAGGTGCTCAAGGTATACCCCTCCACGCACCGGGTGATCATCGAGGGGGTGAACATCATGAAGCGGCACAGCAAGCCGAGCCAGAAGAACCCGCAGGGGGGGATCATTCAGCGGGAAGCGCCGGTGCACGTGTCCAACGTGATGCTGATCGACCCGAAGACCAACGAGGTCACGCGCGTCGGGAGCAAGATCGTGACCGATCCGGCGACCGGCAAGACCAGGCGCCTGCGGCTGTCGAAGGCCACCGGCGAGACGATGTGACCAGTCGACAATTGAGAATGCAGGATTGAGTATGAGCGACGAGAAAGAAAAGCCGGAAAAGGTGCCGCAGAAGGCCGAGGGTGCCCCGAAGCCGAAGGGTGCGCCGGAGTCGAAGAAGGCGCCGCAGGCGCCTGCGCACCAGCAGGGCGCCCCGAAAGAGGGGGGCCAGAAGGGCGGCGGAAAATCGAAGGGTGCGCCGGAGTCGAAGAAGGCGCCGCAGGCGCCTGCGCACCCGAAGGAGGCGCCGAAGGCGCCTGCCCCGAAGGAGAAGAAGCCGAAGGAGCACGTGATCGCGCGGCTGGCGACGGCCTACGCGCGCGACGTGACCCCCGGGCTCATGAAGCGCTTCAAATACAAGAGCACGATGCAGGTGCCCCGCCTGGAGAAGATCGCCATCAACATCGGCGTGGGGGAGGCGACGCAGGACGCGAAGCTCGTCGAGGCCGCGGCGCGCGACCTGGAGGCGATCGTCGGGCAGAAGGTCGTGATCACGCGGGCGAAGAAATCGATCTCCAATTTCAAGCTGCGCGAGAAGATGCCGATCGGCTGCCGGGTGACGCTCCGGCGCACGCACATGTACGAGTTCCTGGACAGGTTCATCAGCATCTCGGTCCCGCGCATCAGGGATTTCCGCGGGCTGTCGGACAAGTCGTTCGACGGGCGCGGCAACTACACGATCGGCATCAAGGAGCACACGGTGTTCCCGGAGATCGACGTCGACAGGATCACCCGCGTGTTCGGGATGGACATCACGTTCGTCACGACGGCCAAGACCGACCAGGAGGCCTACGAGCTCCTGAAGGCCTTCGGGATGCCCTTCGTGAAGCGGCAGGAAGTTCTCGAAACGTCAAACACATAGCGGAGCAGGGAGAGCCATGGCAAAGACAAGCGCGAAAGCCCGCCAGGCGAGGCGCGAACGACTCGTGGCGAAGTACGCCGCGCTCCGCAAGGAGCTGAAGGCGAAGGGGGACCTCGAGGCGCTGCGGAAGCTGCCGCGGAACAGCGCGCCCACCCGCCTGCACAGCCGGTGCGGCGTGACCGGGCGGCCCCGCGGCTACATGCGCAGGTTCGGCATCTCGCGTATCGCCTTCCGCGAGCTCGCGCTCGAGGGAAAGATCCCCGGCGTCACCAAGGCAAGCTGGTGAGCGCATCGCCGCTCCCAATGTTCAAGTCAGTCGCAGGAGATGCATCATCATGACCATGACCGATCCCGTCGCGGACTACCTGACCAGGCTGCGCAACGCCGTCCAGGCGAAGCACAAGCGGGTGGACATTCCGGCCTCCACGCTGAAGCGTGAGCTGACGAAGCTGCTGGTCGCCCAGAAGTTCATCGCCTCCTACACGGAAGTGAAGGAGTCGGCCCAGGGGGTCATCCGGATCCAGCTCAAGTACAACGACGGCAAGCCCGTGATCGCCGGCCTCCGGCGGGTGAGCCGCCCGGGACTGCGCCACTACGTGGACGCCGAGGGGATCCCGCGCGTGCTCGGGGGACTCGGCGTGGCGGTGATCTCTACCTCGAAGGGACTCATGACGGACAAGCAGGCCCGGCTCGCGCGCATGGGCGGCGAAGTGCTCTGCGAAGTCTGGTAACCAGGGAGGATCAGAACGTGTCACGAGTTGGCAGAAAACCGATTCCGATCGTCGCGGGAGTGAAGGTCGCGCAGAGCGGCAGGACGGTCACCGTGGCGGGACCGAAGGGACAGCTTGCGGCGGACGTCCATCCCGAGATCAGCGTGGAGATCAAGGACAACACGATCCGCCTGGGGCGGCCGACGGACGAGAAGCGCCACCGGGCCCTGCACGGGCTCTGGCGCGCGCTCCTGGCGAACATGGTCCGCGGTGTCACCGAAGGGTATTCCCGCAAGCTGGAGCTCGTGGGCGTCGGGTACCGCGCCGAGCTGAAGGGGAAGAAGCTCCAGCTCCTGCTGGGGTTCTCCCACCCGATCCTCTTCGCGCCGCCGGAAGGGATCAAGATCGAGACGCCGACGCAGAACAACATCACCGTGAGCGGGATCGACCGCGCCCTCGTGGGGCAGGTCGCCGCGAAGATCAGGTCCTTCCGTCCCCCCGAGCCCTACAAGGGGAAAGGCGTGAAGTACGAGGGCGAATTCATCCGCCGCAAGGCGGGGAAGGCGGCCGCGGCCAGCGGGGCAAAAGCATAACGTCATCGACCGGGAACCGACCCAATGATCACGAAGAGGAAAACCGAGAATCGGCGCAGGCTGAAGGCGCACATACGGCTGAGGATCACGGGCACGGCGGAGCGTCCGCGGCTGACGGTCTTCCGCAGCCTGAGGAACGTGTACGCGCAGATCATCGACGACACGACGGGCAGGACGCTCGTGTCGGTCTCCAATCTGTCGAAGGGGGACCGCGAGCAATTCAGGGAGCTCAAGGGGCAGACCGCGAAAGCGAAGCTGGTCGGGAAGCTCGCGGCCCGGAAGGCCATCGAGCACAAGATCACGCAGGTCGTCTTCGACAGGAACGGGTACCTGTTCCACGGCGTGGTCAAGGCCATGGCCGACGGCGCCCGCGAAGGCGGACTCAAGTTCTGACCGGCACGTACTCGTCTTCGAATCGCCGTTCCGGCGAAGCGCGCATTCTGCGTCCCGCCGGAGGCGGGACAATCTTGTCGGGTCGTCTAAAGGCAGGACAGCGGCCTTTGGAGCCGTGAATAGAGGTTCGAGTCCTCTCCCGACAGCAGGTCGAGAGAAACGGTGGCAACCAACACGAGGATGACACGTGGCACGAATCAAGGCAAGTGAACTGGAGCTGAAAGACCGGCTGGTGCACATCAACCGGGTCGCCAAGGTGGTGAAGGGAGGGCGCCGGTTCAGCTTCAACGCGATCGTCGTCGTCGGCGACGGAAGGGGACATGTGGGCATCGGCCTCGGCAAGGCGAACGAGGTGGCCGACGCGATCTCCAAGGGAGTCGACGACGCGAAGAAGAACGTCGTGCGGGTGCCGATCGTCAACGGCACCATCCCCCACCCGGTGATCGGCAAATTCGGCGCCGGGCGCGTGCTCCTGAAACCTGCATCCCCGGGCACCGGCCTCATTGCCGGCGGCGGCGTTCGCGCTGTCCTGGAGTCGGCCGGCGTACGGGACGTGCTCACCAAGTCGATGGGGTCGTCCAACCCCCACAACGCGGTCAAGGCAACCATGGCGGCGTTGCTGAGCCTGGTGGACGCTCGGAGCATGGCATCGCGGAGGGGGATCGAGCTTCCCGAACTCTTCGGGGTGCCGGCCGCCCCGGCGTCGAACTAGCGCGGGGACCGTATGGCAAAGAAGCTGAAGATCACGCAGACCAGGAGCATCATCGACCAGATCGAGCCGCAAAAGCGGACGATCAGGGCGCTCGGCCTCGGCAGGCCGAATTACTCGGTGGTCAAGAACGACACGCCGCAGATCCGCGGGATGATCCGCAAGGTCATCCACCTGGTCCGCGTCGAGGAAGTGTAGAACCCTTCTGAATAAAGGTCCATCATGGCCAAAGACATACTCAGCACACTGAAGCCCCCGGCGGGCTCCCGGAAGAAGAGGAAGCGGATCGGGCGAGGCCAGGGATCCGGGCACGGCGGCACGGCGACGCGCGGGCACAAGGGCGCGGGCTCCAGGTCAGGCAGCGGCTACCGCGCGTGGTTCGAGGGGGGACAGATGCCCCTGTCCCGGCGCATTCCGAAGCGCGGGTTCCACAGCCCATTTCGCGTGGAGTACCAGGTCGTCAACGTTGAAACGCTCCAGAAGCTCGCCACCGACGGGCGTGTGGCGGGGGGGGTCGTGACGCCCGAGCTGCTTGTGAAGCTCGGCGTGGTGAAGGGATCCTCGGCGCCGGTGAAGGTGCTCGGGACGGGCGAGCTGTCGGCGAAGCTCGAAATCGCCGCGCACGCTTTCAGCAAGTCCGCCGTCCGCAAGATCGAGAGCGCGGGGGGCAAGGCCCAAACGATAAGCGCTAGTCCGAAGACGAATGGCTAATCTTGCCGAAAGTATACGCAACGTCCTGAAGATCCAGGAGCTCCGCACGCGGTTGATGTTCACCGCGGCGCTGCTCATCGTGGTCAGGATCGGGGCACACGTGACGCTGCCGGGCGTCGACGCGCCGCTGCTGGCGCGCGCGGAAGCCAGCCAGGCGGCCAACACGCTGTTCGGGCTGTACGACCTGTTCGTGGGAGGGGCGTTCAAGAACGCCGCGATCTTCGCGCTGGGGATCATGCCGTACATCAGCTCGTCCATCATCCTGCAGCTGCTCGGCGCCGTGGTCCCGTACTTCCAGAAGCTGTCGAAGGAGGGGGAAGAGGGGAGGAAGAAGCTCAACCAGCTCACGCGGTACGGCACGGTTGTCGTGGCGGCCCTCCAGGCCTGGGGGGTGAGCGTGAGACTGACGAGCCTGACGCTGGAGGGGCAGCCGATCGTGCCGTTCGAGATCCAGGGCTTCTCCTTCACACTGAGCACGGTCCTGTTCCTCACGGCAGGGACGATGTTCATGATGTGGCTGGGGGAGCAGATCACGGAACGGGGCATCGGCAAC
>Ga0335081_10005716_pt1 | contig 19701 bp, 15 predicted proteins | sample Lox_Sample_35_FD_206713 | JGI IMG/M metagenome (GOLD analysis project Ga0335081, IMG submission 206713) | Soil microbial communities from Loxahatchee National Wildlife Refuge, Florida, United States - Lox_Sample_3.5 | ecosystem: Environmental > Terrestrial > Soil > Wetlands | place: USA... | reverse complement strand
CCGTTTCGTTTAACGAATCGCATCTGCCGGAGAAATAAGCCTGGCCCCCGAAGACCTGCGGGCAAACTCCAGATCGTGCGTAACCAGCGCATAGAATTGACTTAGCCTGGGGTGTCGGCCTAACATCGAGCACCAATTATGATGCCGCCGGCTTCGTCTATCCTGGGGAAGACGCTGGGGCATTATCGCGTCGTCGAGTTCATCGGCGCCGGAGGTATGGGCGAAGTCTACCGGGCGCGAGACGCAAGGCTGGACCGCGATGTTGCCCTCAAGATCCTGCCGGCCGCTTTCTGTCAGGATGAAGAACGCCTCCGCCGTTTCGGGTTAGAAGCGCGTGCCGCCGCCGCTTTAAATCATCCCAACATTGTCGCGATTTTCGATATCGGCGTGCAGGATGGGTCTCCCTACATTGTTTCGGAGTTGCTGGAGGGAGTCAGCCTCAGGAACCGTCTTGCGGGAGGGCCTCTCTCGCCGCGCCAGGCGGTCGAATATGCGCTGCAAACTGTCCGTGGATTGGCCGCCGCACACGAAAAAGGCATCATCCATCGCGATCTCAAGCCGGAAAATTTGTTCATCACGCGGGATGGGCGGATCAAGATCCTCGACTTTGGTCTGGCGAAACTGACGGAGACGAACGCACCCCGAAGCGAGTCCGATGCGATCACGATGGCAAGCACGACGGGCGTGATTCTGGGCACCGTCGGATACATGTCGCCCGAGCAATTGCGCGGAAAGGCAGTCGATCATCGCAGCGACATCTTTAGTTTTGGCGCGGTCTTCTACGAAATGCTGAGTGGGCGGAATGCCTTCAGCGGAGACACCAACGCTGACACCATTATTTCGATACTGAAGGAAGACCCCCTGCACCTGCCGGGAACGACCCCGCAGCTGCCGCCGGCAATGGAACAGATTGCCCGTCATTGCCTGGAAAAGGACCCGGCGGCGCGTTTTCAGTCGGCCCATGATTTGGCCTTTGCGTTAGAGGCGGTGGGGAGCGGTGCGACCACTTCGGGCGTCGCCACGGTACCGACATCCAAGGTGAGGCAGCCGGTGCCGGGCCGCGGCATGGTGGGCTGGATCGTGGGCGCATTCGCCGCTGTGCTTCTGCTTGCGTTAGCCGCATATTTTGCCCTACGGGAACAAAATCCACCTCTCCCAACTTACCATCAACTTACTTTTCGCCGGGGAACGGTCTGGTCAGCGAGATTCGCGTCCGACGGTCATTCCATCGTCTATAGCGCGACCTGGAACGGCAACGACTTGGGCATTTTTTCCACCCTTCCCCAGGGAATCGAATCCCGTTCTCTGGGACTGGAGGGCTCCGACCTGTTAGCGGTTTCCTCAAGCGGTGAAATGGCCGTGTTGCTGCATACAAGCCAGCTCATCCATTTCATCAACATCGGAACCCTGGCGCGCGTGCCCCTGGGAGGCGGTTCACCAAGAGAAGTCATGAGCGATGTTGTTCAGGCTGATTGGTCGCCTGACGGCTCGAACCTTGCCGTTGTTCATCAAGTCGGAGATCGGGAGCAGCTGGAATTTCCTATCGGCACAGTTCTTTTCCAAACCCGCGGGTGGATTACCTATCCCCGAGTTTCGCCAAAAGGTGACAAGATCGCATTCATGGAGCACGACGTACCAGACGATTCTCGCGGTTGGGTTACGGTGGTCGATTTGGCGGGAAAGAAGACGCGCCTTTCAGAGGAATGGGAAGACGAGCAAGGATTGGCGTGGTCGCCGGACGGTAATGAGATCTGGTTTACGGCCAGCAAATCGGGTGAAGCGCAAGAATTGCATCGGGTCAGTCTGGCGGGAAAAGAGCGGGTGGCCGCCCGAGTTCCCATTAACCTGATGATGCAGGATATCGCACGAGACGGTACGATCCTGCTGGCCAGCTATACGTACTCTACTCCGGTGATTGCGCTACCTCCTGGACAGGAGCGCGAGCGCGACTTGACCACGCTGGACGGAGTACACATTTTCGACTTGTCCGCCGATGGCCAGACTTTCCTCATGCAGTATTATGGCGAAGGAAGCGGCACCAACTACAGCTCCTACCTGGGCAAGGTAGACGGTTCTTCTCCTGTGCGTTTGGGTGACGGAGCGGCAATTGCCCTTTCACCGGACGGCAAGTGGATCTTGGCGGTACTTAACTTCCCCCATCGGCAGACGATTCTGTTGCCCTCGGGGCCCGGGCAAGTGCGTTATCTGCAACATCCTGCCATTGAAGATATGGGAGACGGCGGCTGGCTACCCGATAGCAGGCACGTCCTGTTCACCGGGCGTGAGGCCGGCAAACCCGCACGCTGCTACATACAGGATATCGAGGGAGGCGACGCTCATCCTGCCACTCCGGAAGGCATCACTGGCACCGGCTGGCCAGCCCTGGTATCTCCGGACGGGCGCTTGTTCGTTGCTCTCGATGGCAGCGGCAAACGAGTGCTCTATCCCCTGGGCGGAGGAGAAGCCCGCCCCATCCTGGGGCTCAATCCCACCGACACCATAATTCGCTGGGCAGACGATGGCCACTCGCTATTTGTTTACCACCCCGAAGAGCATACCCGGATTTACCGCCTCGATCCCGGCACCGGACACCGCCTGCTGGTAAGGGACTTCCTGCCGTCCGACCCCGCAGGCATCTTGCAAGGGCCTAAGGTTCTGGTTTCAGCCGACGGCAAGTGGTGCTTGTATAGTTTCGAGCGCTACCTTTCGCAGCTTTACCTGGTCAAGGGCCTGGTTCGGTGACTTATAAAGCGGTTCTACTCATTGGGTAGGATTGGGATGGCCCGGGCGCCCCACCTGCGGCATCCAATTTTATTTGGATTGCGCTTGCCTGAAAGACCGCACAGCGCTAGACTGCCTGCTGCTTCCGCATACCAGCGCTTCCCTTTGTTATTCCCGGTGGGCCCTGCAACCTAGAGAGGAATGCTCTATGACTTTACAAGAACGAGTTATGGAAGCCGCGAAACTACGGCTTCGATTCCAAATGAACAGCCGCCTGCGGCTGGAATCATTGGCCGCGCTTTCCCGGGTCTTCCGCGAATTCGACGAACCGCTGCGCGAAGAGCTGCTCGGTGCGATGGTGTTTGCTGTTCCGGAAGAACTCTTGGGGCCGGCGGATCCTGAAGCGCACTTCTCCGTCGAGGATGGCAGACTGCAACGCATTACGGCTACCCCAAAAGACGTTCCCGCCACGCCGCGCAATCCCACACCAAAGAATCCGACGCCCAAGAATCCCACGCCCAAGAACCTCACAGCCAGCAATCCCACACCCAAGAATCCAACGCCCAAGAACCCTACACCCAAGAATCCAACGCCGAAAAACCCCACACCGAAGGGCGCAACGGCACGCCAGTCGCCACCGACTTCTGCTGCCCGGCGCAATCCTAAAGGAGCTCGTCGTCGCCGGAGACGGAAGTAACAGGCCAAATGTTGCATGCTCGACACAGTTGGGAGGCGCATGGCATCTTCGCCATGCGCCTATGCTCGCCTCGCCGTTGCGCCGAGTGGGTTGAGCAAGCCAAGAGAGCGCGACAATGGACCGAGGCCGAAATTGCGGTCGACGAGTTCGGCACCTTCCGGGCAAACTCTGCCTCGCGTTGGGCCCGCGTTCTCCAGGGACCAGTTGCCGGCGACGTGGGGACTGCCTTCGAGAACGCAATCCGTCAACAGACCATCCCTTTGGTCCGCAGAATCTGGGGCGTAAGTCTATCCGAGTGCCGCGGCACACAGCTTATCCGCTATCGCGAAGGTGGACACTATGTTCCCCACTCCGACGTGGGTACAAACGAATTAGCGGAGAGGTACTTCACGGCGCTGTGCTACTTGAACGACAATTTTGAAGGAGGAAGAACAGGCTTCCCGTCGCTTGCTTATTCGGCCGCACCCTCGAGGGGAAAGGCCATTATTTTCCCTTCATTCTATTGGCATTCCGCCGAGCCAGTCGTGCAAGGAGAGAAGTTTATTCTTCTAACCTGGCTCTGTGGTCCGTCGCCGGTCCGGTGGATCTAAGGTCAGCCAGCCCTCTCCAGAAAAACAGCGTCTTCGTAGAAAGCTTTTGCCTGTTTGATCTGGCAAAAGATTTCCTCGAGCACAGTGCCCTTTCCGGCTTCAAACCCAGGCTGCCAGACGCCGGCAATGTGGCGGCGTTGGAAAAAGTCGCGCTTGTTCCAGCCGTCGTTCGTGTCGCAATAGTGCACGATAGCGTGGCGGAGCCTGGCCCGCGGCCACGTGTTCGTATCGACCTCGCGAAGGAGTTGCACTCTCAATCCCAAGTCAAGGACGGCAAGCCCGAAGGCGTACATGATGTCCGTCCACATCTCCTCGAAACGGCGTTGCGGAAATGCGTCAACCGCCTCAAGCCACATTTCCGCCAGGGGTCGCGCCACCAGTGTTGGAACCACATATGGAACCCCACAACACAATTGCGGATCTTTCCTGCGGCGAAGCTGGTTCCGCAGACCGAGCTTCTCGGCCGCGATTCCTACGGCGGGTTGGTGAAAATCGAGATAACGATAGAAGTTGCCTGCGAGAGAGGAAGGAAACTCCACGGGTTGGACGAAAAGCAAGTCCGGATCGCAAAGAACCAGGAAGTCGTCTCCGGCGCATAGTTCGGAAGCATGGAGCAGGGCGCCGGCAAAGTTTCGGCAGGGACGGTCATGAGTGATGTAGCTGGGAATCATTTTAAGCGTGGCGCCAAAACGGGCTAATTCGCGGAATTCGGGCTCCCAAGGTCTTCCCGTAGCGTGGACCAGGAAGAGCGGTTGAACTTGCATCCGCGTGACGCAAGAGTAATAAAAAAGCTTGCTTTGCCAGGCGAAGTAGGGATTGTTCTCGACAGATACGACGATGCGGTGCAGCGCCATGCTTAGTTGAGTGGACCGGTAAAATCCCGGCGTACGTAGTGAAAGAAAAGTGAGGTGGAAGTGCAGTTCTGAGGCAGCCGCGGGCGATAGTGCGGCAGCTCCCTTCCCCGATAAAGCAACCCTTCACCAAGGCGCTGGAAAATCTTTACCGGCCCCTTCCTGGTTTCAAGACAAAGCGGCCAGCGCGTCCTCCCTATAGGCTCGGGCGCGAAATCGACGCAAAGCGAAATGCTGAATTCGCATTGCTCACGATCAGTGTGCTTGCTCAGGCGCGCGCCAGGCTGATAGGACGCGAAATAAACATACGAGGGCATCGTCGGCTCGCCGGCGATATCGCTCACAACCGCTGTGAGCTGATGGTGAAAGAAGCGCGCGATTGTTTCATTATGTGCGCCGTAGCGGCCACGGCACTGTGGGTCTCCCACTTCCAGATTCCCGCTGCGGATAAGCTCCCGGTAGTAACTTCTCAGCGCCGCAAGATGAAAGGGATGGATCAATCCCTGCAAGGGAACATAGCCACACTCGCGGAAAAGTGTGCCACTTCGCTTTACCACACGCTCGTAGTTCCGTCGGCGTCGCTCCGCGTAATTTGGTTCAACCAGCACGCCTGCCATCTTCAGGACAAAACGATCTTGCCAACCCAGCCCCGCCGGTTCAGGATTTCCCGGATTCAGCGAGGAAACGAGATGCCGGAACCGCGGCCCCAGCGAGAAAGGCAGGATGGCGCCAGTCGCCGGATCGGAGACCCAAACCGTCGCCGAAGAAGTATCTAGGAAAGGCATCCGGATTGAGCGATCCCGGGACAAAAAGCAGTGAGGATTGACTATCAGGCGACCCCATTCTTTTTTTCGCGCTTTCGCGGCTGGCTGGTCATCGAGAAGGCAGCGGAAGCCCCCGAAGCAAGCCGTTCTCAGACCCTCCGCGTTTGTCACCGGGAGAGGCGGGGGCGGCTTCAGCAAATCTGTGATCCAGTCTTGTGTTTGCGGGCTCACCATCGTAAGTCAATCAAGAAGAGGTGAATATTAGGCCGCCTGAAAAGAAGAAGTCAACGAAAAGCGTGCAGGCCGGAATTCATCAGTGGCCCGGGACCACGTTCTTGTAGACTTTGCCATTTTTCATCACAAATACTACGCGGCGGACAGCGGTAATATCTTTCAGCGGGTCTCCATCCACCGCAATGATGTCGGCATGCATCCCCGGCGCAATCGCCCCGATCTCGTTTTGCAGATTGAGAGACTCGGCCGCGCGGGAATTGGCCGAGATCATCGCGTCCATCGGGTCCACACCATCTTGCACCCGGTAGATGAATTCTTCAGCGTTGCGGCCGTGGGCCCCTGCGACGGCATCGGTGCCAAAAACAATCTTCAGGCCCTTGGTGGCAAGCGCATGTTTGAACAAAGCTTCGTCAAGCGGCAGGGCTTCTTTCATCTTGGCAAAACCTTCTTCGGTGTAGTTGCCTATTCCCAGAAACTTTTCTTTGTTATCGAGGTAGTTGTAGATAACCAGCCCGGCCTGCGGATCGAAAAAAGTGCCGTGTTCCGCCATGAGGCGCAGGTCGTCGTCGGTAGCGTAGGTGCCATGTTCGACTTCCGTACACCCCGCCAGAGTTGCCGCACGAATCGCGCTGCGATATGCGTGAACCAAAGTTCGCAGGCCCTGTGCTTTAGCCTCGCCACACAAAGCTTGTAGCTGTTCGTCACTCACGGTTTGTCCGCCGCCGTCGCGAATGCTTTTGGAAGCAAAAATCTTGACCAGATCGGCGCCATCGGCCTTGAGTTTTTTCACTGCCTCGCGCAATTGTGCTGGCGTCAGGGTCGAATCGTCGATGGGCTCCAGCGAGGTTAGAATTCTGGGACCGGGAATTTCTCCACGATTGATCGCGTCGCGCAAATAGGCATCGTCCGGCGAACCAACGCTCTGGATCGTCGTGAATCCCGCCATCAGAGTCGCCCAGGCATTCCCGGCTTCGGCGAGGGCTGCCTGCGCAGGAGTTTCACTCTTTTCATCTGCCAATTCTCCGTTCGGCCCAAAATGCCAGGTGATGTGTACGTGGACATCAATCCAGCCGGGCAGAACCGTCAAGTCGGAGAGATTGTAAGTCCTGTTTTCACTCGCCTCCGCTGTGCCGCCCTGCGGCCGTACGTGCAGAATCTTGCCGTCCTGAACCATAATCTCGACATTGCGCAGGACGTTCCCTTTGCCATCCAAGACTGTCTTCGCCTGAATTGCGATCGGTTTTTCCTGGGCGAGGGAGGAAATCGCGGGTAGAGCAACAAGCAGAGCCAGCGTTGCCAATTTCATAAGCCCTGCATTTTACGCAGAGATGGCGAGAATTTCACGTGGCCCGACCAAGACCGGAATTCGCGACCGCGATCAGCAAGCTCTCAGCGAAGGGCCATTCTTCATCGATCCATTGTCCTTCGCAGCGGAAGCCTGAAGCCATTGCGAGTTGGAACACGTCGTGGCGGGAATATTTGTGGCTGCTCTCGGTCCAGATGGTTTCGCCTTCCTCAAATAAGACAGAAAGACCTGCCGGCGGGATACTGACTCTCTGCCGGCACTTGGACCGGAGATGCATCTCAATACTACGCGCCTCCGGGTTGACCCTGGCCGCATGTTCAAATTGGCTGATATCGAAGTCAGCATCGAGTTCGCGATTGATTCGGACAAGCAGGTTCTTGTTGAAAGCCGCGGTCACGCCGAGAGGGTCGTCATAGGCTTGAAGCAACTGCGAAAGGGGCTTTTCCAGGTCCGTTCCCAGAAGCAGCGAATCCCCTGGACGCATTGTCTTCCGCACTCGTCGCAAAAACTGTACGCCCGCCGGACGATCAAAATTCCCGATGGTGCTTCCCAGGAACAAGACCAGAAGGTGTTCTCCATCCTTCCGCTGTGCGGCGACTTCCGCAAGACCGTCCAGATATTCGCGCTCAAAACCAACGATGCTCAAGGATTCGATGTCGCGCAATTCCCGCTCACACATCGCCAAGGCGCTGGCCGAAATTTCAATCGGGCAATAGGAGGTGGACTGATGAGCGGAAAGAGCCTCGAGAATCCATCGGGTTTTTTTGCCGCTCCCACTGCCAAGTTCGGCTACGATCACCGGGCCCGGCACGCGCTCGACTATCTCATGGGAGTAACGGCGCAACAGGCGCTCGTCCGCGCGGGTCAGGCCGTATTCGGGAAGGAGGCTGATCACTTCGAACAATGCCGACCCGACGGCATCGTACAAATACTTGGAAGGCAACTCCTTTTGTGGCCGTTTGGTCAATCCCGAGCGAACATCCGCGGCGAATTCATAGATGGGATCGGCAATGGCGGGATGGGTCAACACGGAAACCTCCAGGTTTAGTTCTGGACGCAGCGAATGCCCGCGTACACGTATTGGTAGTGCGGTTGAAACCAATTGCGAAACGACCGCCGCAACATGCTGGCCGCAGTGCGAGGCGAACCGCCCTTGAGGACAAAGTGCCGGCCATCGAAGAAATCGGCGGAGTAGCCAGGGTAAAAAGGAAATGGCTGAAAACCCGCGAATGGCGCGAACGGACTGCTTGTCCATTCCCAGCCGTTACCCAAAAGATCGGCTACGCCGAATGCGCTTTGTCCAGCGGGGAATGCATTCACCGGAGTCGGATTCCAATGCGAGAAATCGCCGTTAGCCAGCTTTGGACTCGGAGACTGACCGCCCCACGGATACGATCTTTCAATATCCTCGCGCGTTCCGTATGCGGCGCGATGCCACTGTGCTTCCGTGGGCAATTCCTTCCCCGCCCAACGGGAATACGCGTTGGCCTCAGCGTGGCTCACATATACCGGCCAATCCAATGGCAACGGAATTTGACGAAACATCGTCCTGTAGAACCAGCGGTCTTGAATTTTCTCCCAGAAAATCGGCTGGCGAATATCATGCTCCAGCTTCCATGACCAATCAGCCTCAACCCAATACCCGGGATTTTCGTGACCTCCCGCATTGAGGAAATCGAGGTATTCGCGGTTTGTTACTTTGTATTGGTCGATTGCGAAGGCCGGCACATCCACGGAGTGAGCTTCATACTCATTGTCCCAACCAAAAGCCTCGGGGCCGCGTGGAAGTCCGAGTGTCGCTTGCCCAGCCGGAACTTCAATCATTTTCGGTGAACTTGGAGGAACGGTAAGTTCGAGTTTCTTTTCCTGAGGGACTTTTCGTTCGAACGGCAGTTGATGAAGCATGTAGGTCAGGGTTTCAGCATGCATCAGGCGATGCTCGATGGCGACGTTCAAAAGCAGGCTGGGTGCGAATTTGCCGCTCGCCTCTGCGGACAATGCGCGCGGTAACTTGTCATCGAGACTCTCGCGAATGCGGCTGACAAATTTCTGCACTTCTCCGACCCGTGGCCAATCTGCGGGCTGGTCCGAAGGCAATCCACCTCCGACAGGATCAATACCGAAAGCAAAAAGCCTGTCGAGTTCCGGATGAAATGAGGGAATGCCCAGCATCCCATTGCGAAGCAGGTTCCAGTCGAACGCTTCAAGATGGCCAAGATAAAAAATGATGCGATGCCGCTCGGGAATCGGGCGCTCGTAGAGTGAATTGGGCTTGACCAAGTCGAAAAGCTCATCCGTCCGAACGCGAGCGTCGGCAAGGCGATCGAGGAGTTGGTTCGGAACTTCCGCTTCGTGAAATGGGGCGAGCATAGGCAACTCCTGACAGAGAAATGCCAACCTCACAAACCACCCACACAGAGATGACCCAGCCCATGCTCAGGTTGCAATTTCCAGAGAAAAACTATACCCGCCGCCCCGAAGAAACCTTAGAAATGAAAGCGATAGCGGAACTGCACAAAAATTTCTCTGGGATAGTTCCAGTGGAAGCCACCAAAAGTCACGCTGTTGTCCAGTTCCACTCGGCGGTTTGCCACGTTCAACGCTGTTATGGATGCCGAAAACCTCTCTCCGAAATCTTTGCCCAGCGAAAGGTCGACCGTTGTATGTGCCGGTAAATAGTCTCCAGGATAGGGCTGCCCGGGAAATCCATTCGCGAAACCCGAGCCATAGTAAACGTTTGTTGAGGCCCAGGAGCGCCACGGCAAGTTGACATCGCCACCCACATTCAGCGTGTTCCGTTGATCGTGATCGAGCGGGCTGAGTTCCGGATCAAATGAAAAATCGGTCAATCCTCCTGTGGTCGTTCCACTGCCTTCGGCAATCTGGTTCGAGTAAGCGAGATGGATTTGACCGCGATGCGCCAAACGAGGCGAGCGCAGCGTAAGCTCCCAGCCGCGAATTACGGCGCGCGAAATAGTTATGGGGAAAAAGATGTTCGACGCGCCGATATTATTGTGGTCGAAAAAGTTGTCGGCATTGGTGCGGAAATTGTCCGCATCGAGCACCCAGCCGCGAAATGGAATCGTCACTCCGAACTGATGTTCTTCATCGAATTCACCATGTAGCGGGACGAATCCGCAATCGTTGACGTTGCAAAAATCGATCAGCGGCCCTGAGACCGTGAGCAGCGGTGGGGCCTGATAGTAGTGACCGTAGAACGCACGGAACGTCCAGCGAAGGCGCGGGACAGTGAAGGCTGCCCCGAATCGCGGGCTTATCGCAGATTCCGTAAATGCGCTCGAGAAACGCGTCGGCCGCATCCCGGCGATGAGCGTCAGCCAGGATACTGGCGTGAATTTGTCGTCGATGAAAAAAGTCTCCTGATTGCCTGTCGGGTAATTCACTTCATTGATTGGAGGGTTTCCGCTGCCATCGTTAAAAATCGCCCCAAACGTTTGACTGTCGTGCTGATAGAAGGTGAATATGCCCGATTGCAGATAATTCCGCGCAAAACTGGCGGAAACGCTGGCTTGTCCCCCGGCGTAGGTTGAAGCGCGGTCTTCAATTGTGGCCACAGGTGTGTCACTGGGCAGGCTGTTGTAGTCGGTGCTGTTGTAGTGAAACAGTGGGGAAACCGTGGTCATGAGGTTCGGGCTAAACGTGTGCACCCAGGAGAAATTCGTGATGCCATCAACTTCCGTCTCGTTGTCGCGCAGCCCGATGCTGGGATATTGCGCCTGGAAACCGTTTGCAGGAATGTTTCCATTCTCTATGTCATCAGGAAACGGATCGTACGGAACCTGGTAGTAGTCCCGGCGAAGTGAACTTACCAGGCGAAGCTGATTGGAAGGATCGACATTGAAAATCAGCGTCCCAAAGCCGCCCACACCGTTGGCGGCATCATGGACAACCTGGGGAACGGGAGGCTGCAGGCCAAGATCAGAGCGGTTGCCGTTTACGCTCGCGTAATAGGCAAACCGCTCGGTGTGGCTGCCGAAGCTGAGCGCATCGTCGGTTTGATAAAAATTACCGGCGCTCAGCACAAGCTCTCCCTGATTGTTCCGCTCAAAACCAGTGCGCGGAACGACGTTGAAAACGCCGTAGGTGCGATCGCCAAATTCCGCTCCGTAGCTTCCGCGATTGGCTTCAAGGTAGTCAATGTCCTTAGGATCGAACTGTGGTCCTACGTTGGCAGCGATGTTGGTATTGGGGATGGGCACGCCATCCACCAGCCAGCTTGTCTGGTGCCCGCCGCGAATGTGCAGCATGTCGTGAGTCACGTATGCGCCAGGAACGTAATCGGTGATCATGGCCATACTGTTGGTGCGATCCGCTCCGGGTGTGCGTTCGATATCGGTCCGGTCTACCAACGTAATTGGCGTCACGGTGTCTGTCGGGATGATCTCCGGCGCGGCCGAAACCAGGACTTTTTCCTTGGCGGCGGCTATCTGCAGTTGAAAATGGACAACCGGTTCCGTCCCAGAGACCACGGTGACATCTTGCTCGGCCTGAGCAAAGCCCGGGCTGGCCACAATAACGGAATAATCGCCCAGAGGAACGGCATTGAAGCGGTATTCACCGTTAGCGTCGGAAGTGGTGCTTGTTCCCCATTCCGATGACTTCGACTTAAGCATCACCATCGCGCCCTGGACCGGGCGGTGATGGGGGTCGTGAATGACGCCGCGCACCGCTCCGAAAATATTTGCGAAAGCCGCGACACTGATGACAAGCAAAATATCGCTTCTCTTGAACATGTCCTCTCCCAGCCGGCTACGTAGGGCCGGCAGCTGGGCCGGTTGCGGACCCAGGCTTGTTACGGACTTATTTGCAGCACTACGCCTGCTTGCAAGAAAGTCGCGAGCTGTACTGAGTTCTAGTTGGAGAGATCAGCCGAAGGAGGTGCGCGGCCAGAGTGCGAGTTATCGACACCGCAGTTGGCAGTTTCAGCAACGATAACAAATCGAAAATTAGTCGCCGCTGTTTCGTGGCGGGCAGAGGCCAGGGTCGTGAGCTGCGCGTAAAGAGAGCGCACCAGCGGCCGGCAACAGCCATGATCGCAGCAAGTCGATTGGACGTTAAATCCGCGCTCCACGGTGTTAGGACAGCAATCGTGGTGCGCGCCGCGCAAGCAACAGGTGTGAAGGGGCTCGGCCGAAACAGCCAGAGCCAGGGGAGCAAATATGCTCACCAGCAGCAGGACAAGTAAAAGCCTGGCGATTGCGCGATTCATCGGTCAGGTTGATGAGAATAGTCCGCGCCGTTTGCGCGCCTGAACGGGATTATAGCTTAGCCGCTTCCGAGTTGGAAACGATTGTCGGCCTTTTGCCAAAAATTTACCGGATCGTCAACCGTGAACCAAAATATCTTGTGTAAGATTGATAACCGAGGATGGAGCCGCTTCCAAGCGCGGAAAGTTCCCCTGCCCTTGTAGAAACCAGGGAAAGGGATGGAAGCCTGCGGTGGTATGCCAGCCGTGAACCTTTGATTCTTCTTGTACTTTCGACCCTGGCTGTGGTCTTTTTCCTTTCCGTCTCGGGTCTATCCCGCGCCTATTTCACCCAGCAAAAGGCGCTTGGCGAAAAATGGTTCCAGCAAGCGAGTGCAGACGCTCAGCAGGGACGTCTGGAGCAGGCGGTCAAGGATTATCAAACGGCCGAACTCTACTCCCGCGGCAACTTCGACTACGAATTTGGCCTGGCAAAAGCGCTGGCGGCACTCAACCGGACCGATGAAGCTTTTTCCTATCTGGAAAGTCTGCGCGAACAACAACCCGACAACGCCGAAGTAAATTTGGAAATGGCCCGCATCCGCGCCAAACAGGGAGATGAAACCGAGGCCATCCGCTTTTACCACAACGCGATCTATGCGGTCTGGCCGAGCAATCCCGATGCCCACCGCCGCGCGGCCCGCCTCGAACTGGTCGAATTCCTTTTGCATCAGAACGACCGGACCCAGGCCCAGGCCGAGCTCATCGCGATGGTAGCAAACTTGCCCCCAAACTCACCTCTGCATGCGCGCGCCGGCGAACTCTTTTTGCAAGTTCCGGATTATGAACATTCGCTCGCAGAGTTCCGTCAAGTGCTGAAATCGAACCCCCACGATGCTAATGCGCTGGCGGGCGCTGGACGGGCCGCCTTTGAGTTGGCAAATTATGCGTCGGCTGAGCGGTATTTGCAGGCTGCGGTTGCTGCGAACCGGGACGATACCTCCAGCGCGGAACTGCTCAAACTGACATCTCTCGTTTTGGAAATGGATCCCTATGTTCGCCACCTCACTGCTGCCCGACGGAGCGAAATCGCAGTCAACGCGTTCGAGATTGCAGGCGATCGCCTCCAAGCCTGTATGCTGGAGGGAAATTCTCCGCGAGCACAGCAAGGTTCTCTCGCTGGTCGCTGGAAAGAGATGAAACCCGGAGTAACGGAGCGGCGACTGCAAAGGAACCCGGACATGGTAGATGAAGTCATGAACCTGGTTTTCGCAATCGAAAAGCAAACTGCGCAGAAATGTCCTCCCGGCGATAAAGATCAGGCGCTGGCCCTGGTTGCAAAAATGCATGAAGGGAGCGAGAGGTGACAACCTCGCCCGGTCTTGAGCGCCCAGCGACTGTTCCCCAGCCCGGGCGTCCTGGAACTCCGATTGGCCCACTGGCTTCGGCCTCACGAGCGCTTCTGCGAAGGGTCTTCGCTGAAGAACGTTTTTTCCTTTTGCTTGCAGTTTTCATTGGCGTCTTCTCGGGCCTTGCGGTGGTCTGCTTCCGCTTTGCAATTGAATGGTGCCGCATTTATTTGTTGGGGCCGCAAACAACCGCCGCACCTCTTCGCCTGATTTTGGCGCCCACGTTGACCGGCCTGGTGATCGCTGTCCTGGTCATTCACTTCTTTCCGGGAAGCCGCGGCAGCGGTGTAAATCAAACCAAAGCTGCGCTCTATATCTACAACGGCTATGTTCCTTTCCGTACCGCCATCGGGAAGTTCATCACTGCGTCTTTGGCCATGGGCTCCGGACAATCACTTGGTCCGGAAGATCCGTCGCTGCAGATTGGCGCATGCCTGGCCTCGGTTTTGGGAAGACGTCTGCATCTCTCCCGCGGACGCATGCGCCTGATTGCGCCGGTGGGCGCGGCGGCCGGATTGGCGGCCGCGTTCAATGCCCCGATTTCCGCCGTGCTTTTTGTCATCGAGGAGGTGATCGGGCGATGGAGTGCCGGAATCCTCGGCTCCATCGTATTGTCGGCGGTCTCAAGCGTCGTGATCATGCGCTGGTTCCTGGGTTCAGAACCACTGTTTCGGATTCCGGCAGTCGGTTTCGTACGCCCAGCGGAACTTGTCGCTTATGCGGCATTGGGAATTGTCGGCGGCCTGGCTGCCACTGTGTTTGCTCGCGGCATCGTGGTTCTTCGGCCGCGGTTGAAGGCGCTTCCGCATTGGACCCAATATTTCCAACCGGCAGCGGCAGGATTGGTGATTGGATTGATTGCCGCGCTGGGCTTCCCACAGGTTATGGGCGCGGGCTATGAGTACATCGATCAGGCCATCCACAGTGAATTTACCTGGCAGGTGTTAGGGATTCTGGCCGGGCTCAAGATTGTCGCCACTTTGTCTTCTTTTGTGAGCGGAACTCCCGGCGGGATGTTCGCTCCCACTTTATTCATAGGGGCAATGCTGGGCGCCGCGGTGGGCGGGGTTGAACACATCTTCTTTCCTCATTTGATCGGGTCCACGGCCACTTATGCTTTAGTTGGAATGGGAGTGTTATTTGCTGCTTTTCTGCGAGCGCCCATGACATCGGTCTTCATGGCGTTGGAAGTCAGTGGGAACTATTCGCTTATCGTTCCCGTGATCGTAGCCAACACGTTCGCTTACGTGATTTCCCGCGCCTTGCAACCCACGCCGATTTTCGACGTTCTGACCCGTCAGGACGGCCTGGATTTGCCCTCGATGGAGGAAGAGCGCGAGGCCGATGTGCTCAGCGTTGAGGATGCCATGCTGCCAGTCAAGGACGAGGTGCTTGATGCGGACGAACAGTTGAGCCAGGCATGGCAACAGGCGCAGAAATCCCAAGGTGACTACCTGCTGGTGCGTGTAAGTCCGGCCAGTTGGAGCTTCATCAAAAAGCAGGAGCTTGATCTCATGATCCGCGAAGGCAAAGGGGAACTTAGCCTCCGCTCCGTGCTTCGGACAAAAACCATTCCCTATTTACACCCAGATTTGCCGCTCGAAGAAGCATTGCGTTATGCAAGTGAGTACCCCGTCGTTCCTGTAGTAAACCGGGCCGATTTTCGGAAATTGGAGGGGGTTGTGACCGAGCAGGCAGTGCTGGCGCGGTATCGTTCGGGCAGCGACTAAGCGGGCGATAACGATTCGGTTATTTGCGCGGAGTGAGCACGGGGCTGCCGTTTGAGGTTGGCTTCGCCGCTCCCAGGTCGACCACGGTCATTTTTCCATCCGTAACGATGTCGTCGCCCGTTGCATTTTCAGTTTTACGGGGGGCGGCAGGACGGTCAATGTCCACATAGGCGACAGCACTTCCGATAAACAGCAGGTCGCTTTCAACCCAGTCACGCTCACGGTCAATATGCGGATCAATGCGATGCGACCATTTCGTCGCGCCCCGACTGTTCGTCGTGGCGATGTCATGAGTCGCAGCGCCCACCCAAATCTCGCGGCCGTTGTAGGTCTCGGTCATTTTCCAAATACGCAGGTGATGACGCTTGGCGAAAGTGTCAAGTGACTTTTGGAAAACCAGATCGGGCGGCCGGCCCTCGAGAAGCAGGGTGGAAACTGGCGCGGAGCCATAACCAGTCTGCCGGGCGGTGGCCTGCACCGCTTTAAGGGCGGACTTGACTCCGAGATCGTCTGCCTGATACCAGCCGGCCTCGGCGAATCCCGCCACCAACTGGCGTTGCGTTCCCAGGAACATGAGGTTGGTTAGATCGGAAGGTTTCTTGCCCGGAGTTTCGGTTCGCAAGGGCGCCGAAGCTACGAGCGAGCGCAGTTGAGGATCAACCGGCAGTTTCGGCCATCCCGGCCAGTTATCTTTTTCCTTCAACATGGAGGGACGGACGATTTGAATCTGAATGTCAGTTCCCGCGGGGAATAGCACCTCGCGGCGGATGGATAATCCATAGACGGTCTGGACACCCTTGATGGTATAACCCGCGATGGGATTCGCGGCGCCCAAGGCCGCCATCGCGAGCGAAGCTTTTTTCGAGGCATGTGGTTGGACGATGCCGAGGATTTCATTGTTGCGAACGGTCTCCCGCGCGTTGTCCACATCGAGGACACGCGCGTAGAGAGGACTGCGCGTTCCGTCCGGGTAAACCATGTTCGAGAAGTCAAGCACCAGCCGCGGCCGCGAGTATTTGTCAGGGGCTTTCGACGCAAAAAGCACGGTGCCGTTGACCTTGGTTCCTGGCAAAACCAACAATTCTCCCTTATTGCATGCGATCTGCTCTCCATTCTTGCAGAGCGGATAAGTGACAACCGCATCAACCGGGTCGCCGGTGCGCGACCGGTCGCTATAGACCGGACCACTCAGGCGAACAGACAGGGTTAGTCCAGGAGAAAGATCCGCTTTGCGCGTGGCAGAAACCGCCGCCGCATGCGTGCTGGGAATGTTCGTCGACAATTGATCAAAGAAATGGTAAAAGGCGGCAAGAAAGCCGCTGCTGGCTCCGTGCTCAATCAGCAAGGTCTGCATTTCAAAGTTTGGCGAATACAAAAGATAATCCAGCGCTGTGTCTTGATAAGCGTCTTCCCGGTTAATTTCGACTCCTTTGCCGATCAAGTCATCCGCAACTTCTTCGTATGCGACTATGACTTTTTGCCGGGTGCTGTAACTCGAGCCGAAAATCGCCCAGTGAAGGGCTGTCCGTCCCTGGGGATCGAGCGCTTTTACGTCGGCCCCGCCGTCGGCCAACGCCCTGGCTTTAGTCAAGTGCTCGAGAATGTCTTTCTCTTTGGTTGCGCGCGTGGCCTGGTATAACTCCTGCAGAAGCGGGGACATCTTGGAAGTGTCCAATTGCAATGCCGCCGGAGCCAACTCCTCTTCCGGCGTTTCTTCCTCGGACTTTTCCGATGTTTCGGATTCGGCATTCGGTGTCTGCGCCTCGCCCGCTTGATCCTTGGACTGGGCCGCTTCCACTAAAATGAAGTCTGAAATCCGCTCTGCGAGAAGTCCAATCGCCAGGCAGCAGAGCGCGAGGAAGAAGAGAGATTTCAATCGAGAGGCAATCGGCATACGGCCACGCTGGCGAACGCAAGATTATATCGTGCAGGAGAGGTTGACGCCGAAATTGAGTACCTCGGCCTTTGGGCTGAGTGCAAATTGACATGGGAAGCCTACAGTTCTTAACATGTAGTTTGTCTCCGCTCAGCTCTTAAGTAGTTTCGGCGGTTCTGCTTCGCAGTCGCCAGCAACTCTCTATGATCAAGGCTAAAGACCTTACCAAGCGCTACGCGCACACCACTGCCGTTGACCAAATTTCGTTTGAGGTAAGCAAGGGGCAGATTGTCGGATTTCTCGGCCCGAACGGCGCCGGCAAAACTACGACCATGCGCATCCTGACATGTTTTCTGCCGCCCTCCGCGGGTACTGCCACGGTGGCTGGGTTTGATGTTCTCGAAGAGCCTCTCGAGGTCAAGAAGCGGGTCGGCTACCTGCCCGAAACGCCGCCAATTTACCCGGAAATGGAAACAGTTGAGTACCTGAAATTTGTCGGCGGCCTGAAGGGGCTTTCCGGTTCAGACCTGCAAAAACGCATCGACTACGTTTGCGAACGCTGCGCGATCAGCGACGTCAAGACGAAGCTCCTGGGCAAGCTTTCGAAAGGCTATCGGCAAAGAGTTGGCTTGGCGCAGGCGATTATTCATAATCCCGATGTTTTAATTCTGGACGAGCCCACCGCTGGCCTAGATCCCAAGCAAATTAACGAAACTCGCGACCTGATCAAAGGTCTGGCCGGCGATCATACAATCATCCTCAGCACGCACATTCTTCCCGAGGTCGAGCAAACTTGCGAGCGAGTCATCATCATCAACAAAGGGAAGCTCGTGGCTACGGATTCGGTGCGCAACCTCCAAGCCCGCGCGCGGGGCGCCGAGTCGGTCCTGGTTGAGGTTGCAGGGCGAGATGGGAGTCTGGAAGTGCCATTGGTTCAGCAAAGGCTTGAACAAGTCATCGGCGTCAGCCACGTTCTGTGCAAAGAACGGTTCGACAGCCGCGCTCTCTTCGAAGTGGAAAGTGAAAAAGGCCGTTTTGTTCGTGGCGATCTGGCCCGCGCTGTCGTGGAATCGGGCTGGGACCTCAACGAACTGCGTCCCGCCGCGATGAGTCTGGAGGAGATCTTCCTGCAACTCACGGGAGGAGAAGGACAGACCGAACCCGAAGTAGTGGAAGCGCAGGAGCGCGCATGAGAAACATTTGGATCATTTTCCGCAAGGAACTGGAGAGCTATTTCGTTTCACCCATCGCCTATATCCTTCTGATCATCTTCGGCCTGGTCTTCGGTTACATGTTTTCGGGCATCTTGCAAATCTTCCTTCTCCAGAGCATGGAAATGCAGATGCGCGGGCAGATGTTCCCGATGAACCTGAACGAGCAGCTTATTCCACCATTGCTGGCGAACGTCAGCACAATTGGGTTGTTCGTGATCCCGCTTATCACGATGCGCCTTTTCGCTGAAGAAAAGCGCAACGGAACCATCGAATTGCTGGCGACATCACCGGTTCGCGATATCGAAATCATCCTCGGAAAGTGGCTGGCGGCGATGGGGCTTTACATTTGCCTGCTCCTGTTTACCGCCGTGGATTTCGCTTTCTTGTTCAAGTATGGCAATCCGGACTGGAAGCCGCTGGCGGTCGGCTACCTCGGATTGCTGCTGCAGGCCGGAGCGCTGCTGGCAATCGGGACTTTTATTTCCACGCTGACGAAGAACCAGATCGTTGCCGGGGCGGTGACATTTGCCGTCTGCCTGCTGCTCGGGCTTATGGATTGGTTAACCGAATACGATTTTTCAACCTGGGCGCGCGTGCTCTCCTATTTGTCAGTGTTCACGCACTTTGATTCTTTCCGTAAAGGCGTTTTGGATTCCAAAGACGCGATCTTTTACATCACGGCGATTTTTCTGGGATTGTTTTTTACGGCGCGTTCCATGGAATCTCTGCGCTGGAGATCATAAATGGCAAGCCAGTGGATCAAGGCGAGACAGACAAAATACGCCGCGTATGTGACCGTGTACGTCCTTGTAGTGATCGCCGCAGCGGTGGCGGCAAACATGCTCGCCGACCGTTACAACAAGTCTCTCGATGCCACCTCGAACAAGCGCTACAGCCTTTCTGAACAGACTATCAAGATCGTCAAAGGCTTGAAACAGAACGCGACGATTACTTACTTCAACCAGAGCACCAACTTTCGCGAAGGCAAAGATTTGCTCGATCAGTATGCCAATCTCTCGCCGAAAGTAAAGGTTCGATATGTCGATCCCGATAAAGACCCGCAAGCGGCACGGGAAGCGGGACTCCGGAATTTGGGCACTGCG
>Ga0335081_10005714_pt1 | contig 19703 bp, 17 predicted proteins | sample Lox_Sample_35_FD_206713 | JGI IMG/M metagenome (GOLD analysis project Ga0335081, IMG submission 206713) | Soil microbial communities from Loxahatchee National Wildlife Refuge, Florida, United States - Lox_Sample_3.5 | ecosystem: Environmental > Terrestrial > Soil > Wetlands | place: USA... | reverse complement strand
GGCGATGCGACCCAAGCTGCTGCTGTTCGACGAGCCGACCTCGGCGCTCGATCCCGAGCTGGTGGGCGAGGTGCTGGGCGTGATGCGCGCGCTGGCCGACGACGGCATGACCATGATCGTGGTGACGCACGAGATGGCCTTCGCGCGCGACGCCGGCGACACGGTCGCGTTCATGGACGGGGGCGTGATCGTCGAGTCCGGCCCGCCGGGCGAGATCCTGTCGCACCCGCGCCACGAGCGCACGCGCGCCTTCCTCTCGCGCGTGATCGGCGCGCGCTAGCCGCCCACGCGCTGGTAGCCCTTGGGCACGACGAAGGCGCCGTCGTGCACGCCCTCCATCTTGAGCGCCTTGAGCTCGTAGGTGAGCGAGAAAAGGGGCTCGCCGGCGCTCTTGTCCCCGCTTTCCTTCTTGCTCGAGAACATGCTCGTCAAGCCGGACATGAACGACTTGGAGCCCTCGGGCTGTGACGCTGCGCCCGACTCGTTCGCCGCGCAGGCATTGCCCTCGTAGTTCCACTCGACGCGCGTGAGCACCGGATGGCCCTTGATGCGCTCCAGCTCCCGATCCACGCCGATCAGCGCCGCGCGGTCCTTGGCGCCCAGCTGCCCGAGATAGCCCAGCATGGCCTTGCCGACCTCGGGCGGCAGCGTCTCGGAGGGCTCGCGCGAGCGGGACCTGCGGCCCTCGTGCACGGTTCGCGCGTAGGCGCGCGCGTAGGCCGCCTCAAGGTGCAGCGCCTCGCGCATCGCGGGCGTGAGCGGGGTGGTCCAGGACTCGATCTTGAGCGAGCTGGTCGAGTCGCGCCCCTTGTCGTCGCGCAGCGTGACGATCCACGCCACCCGGTACTCGGTCGCGTCGAAGCCGTTGATGTCGCGCTTCTGCCCGGTCGCCTTGACCGAGAAGCTCTTCTTCGCCACGTGCATCACGCAGCCCGGCTCGCGCTTGGCCTCGGGCTGCTTCTGCTTCTCGGCCGCGGCCTCGTTGCGCTCGGGCTTGGCCGGCTTGCGGCAGCCCTTCAACGGGCATTCCGTGTACTGCTTCTTGCGCAGGTCGATGGTCCAGCGCAGGTCGCGGTCGAGGCGCTCGATGACCGCATCCTCGTTGGGGCCGAACATGTTGACCAGGAAGCCGCTGTAGGTGCCGGTGCCCTTGAAAGTGCTTTCGTCGCGGCTCATGTCGGCGCGGACGTAGCGCCGCTCGTCGGTCTCGAACGGGAACATGCCCTTCAGGCCGTTGCTCGAGACGTGAGTCTCGATCACGGCCGTCGGATGCACCGGCGTGTTGTCCGGTTCCGGCGCAGGCAGCGTGCCGCTGCACCCTGCCGCGGCGACTGCGGCTATCGATACCATCATGCGGCGCATATCGGCGACCTCCCTGTCGCAAAGTATATCCCGCCTTCCAGGCGCCGAAATCAACGCTTCGTCGCAACGCGATTGTGCTGCGCGGCGGCAGCAGGGACAATCTCACCGCTTGCATTCACGAAAGAACTCTCATGTCCGGCGATGAACGGCCCGCCCCCGCGCAGGTGGCGCGGCTGCGGGAGGTGGTCAAGACCTACGACGACGAGGGGCTGCGGGTGACCGCGGTCGCCGGGATGAGCTTCGACATTCCGCGCCAGCGCTTCGCCATGATCGTCGGGCCCTCGGGCAGCGGCAAGACGACGCTGCTAAACCTGCTCGGCTGCATCGACACCCCGAGCTCGGGCCGGATCGAGGTCTGCGGCCAGGACGTGGCGGCGCTGTCGGACGACGCGGTGTCGGACTTCCGCTCGCAGCACATCGGCTTCATCTTCCAGAACTTCAACCTGGTACCGGTGCTGTCGGCCTACGAGAACGTCGAATATCCGCTGCTGCTGCTCGGCACCGGCGCGGCCGAGCGGCGCGAGCGCACCGAGGCGATGCTCGCGTCGGTCGGGCTCGCGGCGCAGCGCGACCACCGCCCGAACCAGTTGAGCGGCGGGCAGAAGCAGCGCGTGGCGATCGCGCGCGCGCTGGTCAAGGGCCCCGAGCTGGTGCTGGCCGACGAGCCGACCGCGAACCTCGACAGCCACACCGGCGCCGCGATCATCGAGCTGATGCGCAAGGTGCAGCACGAGCGGGCCGCGACGTTCATCTTCTCGACCCACGACCCGCAGCTCATCTCGCACGCCGAGGAGACATACACCATCCGCGACGGCAAGCTGGTCGAGCACCGCTCGGAGGCCGCATGAGCCTGCTGCTCAAGATCGCCGCGCGCAACATCCTGCGCAACGGCCGCCGCTCGCTGATGACGGTGCTCGCGATCGCGGTGGGCGCCAGCGCGATGCTCCTGTTCGGCGAGTACATCGCGTTCATGATCCTCGGCCTGCAGACCAACATGGTGCAGAGGATCGGGCACCTCACGGTGTCCAAGCGCGGCTATTTCGAGCTCGGCTCGGGCAACCCCGCGGCCTACGGCATCACCGGCTACCGCGACGTGATGAAGCTGATCGAGGACGACCCGGTGCTCAAGCCGATGCTGAACGTGGTGACCCCCAACGTGACGCTGTTCGGCATCGCCGGCAACTTCGACGTCGACGCCTCGAAGACCTTCTTCGGCTCGGGCGTGGTGCCCTCGGACCGCGAGCGCATGCGGCAGTGGAACGAGTACCGCTTCGAGCGCACCGCGCCGGCGCAGGCGCCGGCGATGTCCGACGCGGACCCGAGCCGCGGCGTGATCGGAGTGGGCCTCGCGCGCATCCTCGGGCTGTGCCGGCCGCTCGAGCTGGGCGACTGCCCGCAGGCGCCGCAGGGCGCGAGCAGCGCGTCCGCTCCCTCGGTCCAGGACTTCAGCGAGCTCGCGCAGCGCGACCTGCCCAGGACCGCCCCCAAGCGCGGCCTGCCGCGCATCGATCTGCTGGCGGCGACCGCGGGCGGGGCGCCGAACGTGGTCAGCCTGTACGTCGCGCGCGCCGAGCCGCAGGGGGTCAAGGAGCTCGACGACAGCTACGTCGTGATGCCGATCGACCTGGCGCAGCAGCTGCTCTACGGCCGCGGCGAGCACAAGGCGGTCGGCATCGTGCTGCAGCTGCGCCGCAGCGAGGACATTCCGGCGGCGCGCGCGCGGCTGGAGTCGCTGTTCAAGGCGCACGGGCTCGAGCTCGAGGTGCACGACTTCACCGAGCTGCAGCCGGTATACAAGCAGATCATCGGCATGATGGGCGCGATCTTCAGCTTCATCGCGGCGATCATGGGGGTGATCGTGCTGTTCACCGTGGTCAACACCATGAGCATGAGCGTGATGGAGCGCGTCAACGAGATCGGCACCACGCGCGCGCTCGGCGTGCGCCGCTCCGGCATCCGGCGCCAGTTCGTCGCCGAGGGGCTGCTGCTGGGCGTGCTCGGCGCGTGCGCCGGCCTGCTCGCCGGCGCGGCGATCGCCTATCTGGTCAACCGCGCGGGCCTGACCTGGACCCCGCCGATGCAGGCCCGGCCGGTGCCGCTGCGCCTGCTGGCGAGCGGGATCCAGCCGCTCGTAATCGGCGTCTGGCTCGGGCTGGTCGCGCTCGCCACGCTCGCCGCGCTGATTCCCGCCAACCGCGCGGCGCGCATGAAGGTGGTCGACGCCCTGAGGCACGTATGAAATTCCTTGTCCTGGCAGTTTTCCTGATTGTTAGCGGTGTGGCCGCGGCCGATCCGTCTGCGCAGCAGATCGTCGCCGCCTCGGACAAGGTGCGCAATCCGGGCCAGCCGTTCCGGCTCACCAGCACGCTGCAGGAGTACGTCGCCGGCCAGCCGCGCGACCGCGTGGTGCTCACGGTCTACGCCAAGGAGGACGCGGCCACGCGCCAGTTCAAGAACCTGGTGCGCTACGTCGCGCCGCCGCGCGACGCGGGCAAGATGGTGCTGCTGGACGGCACCCGGATGTGGTTCTACGACCCGGCCTCGAAGGTGAGCATCCGCATCTCGCCGCAGCAGCGCCTGATCGGCCAGGCCTCCAACGGCGACGTGCTCACGGTCAACCTGGCGCGCGACTACAAGGCGTCGATCGCCGGCGAGGAGACGGTGAAGGACGCCGACCGGCAGGAGCGCGCCTGCTGGCGCCTGGAGCTCTCCGCCGCGACCGACGACGCGATCTACAGCCGCATCGAGTACTGGGTCGAGCGCTCGAGCTTCCGCCCGGTGAAAGGCAAGTACTACTCCGACAGCGGGCGGCTGCTCAAGATCGCCTACTACCACGCCTTCCGCGACGAGCTCGGGGCGCCGCGGCCGACCGAGACCATCATCATCGACGCGGTCGACCCCAACCTGGTGACCACCATGACCTCCTCGGATTACCGCTTCGAGACGATTCCGGAGGCCTGGTTCCAGCGCGAGTTCCTGCCGCGGCTGAAGGCGGATTGATGCGCGGGACGGCGGGCGCGCTGACCGTCGCGCTGGCCTGGTCGATCGCCCTGCCGGCGAACGCCGACGACGTCGATCTCATTCCGCAGGCGGTGCGTCAGGCCGCGCCCGCGGCGGCGGCGCCAAGCGCGCCCGCCGCGAAGCTCAGCCTAGAGGACGCGCTTACGGCCTGGTCGCTGCGCGACCCCGTGGTGCCGCTGCCCGGCGGCGCGAGCGTCGATGCGCGCAACCGCACCAGCCTCGACCTGAGGGGCCGCTGGCGGCTGCAGGACGATCTCGAGCTCAGCCTGAGCGACCGCCTGAGCCTGGTCGAGCAGAACGACTTCGCCTTTCCTTCCAGCCAGAGCCCGCGCAACGACTGGCGCGAGGGCTACCTGACCTGGGAGCCGGCGCCGCGCGCCTACCTCGAGGCGGGCCGCATCAACCTGCGCAACGGCGTCGCGCTGGGGTTCAACCCGACCGATTTCTTCAAGACCCGCAGCCTGGTGGACCAGATCTCGCAGGATCCCTCGGCGCTGCGCGAGAACCGGCTCGGCACGCTGATGCTGCACGGCCAGACGATCTGGGACGGCGGCTCGGCGAGCGCCGCCTTCGCGCCGCGGCTGTACGATCCTACGCCGGTGCAGACCGCGCCCGGCGCGGGCCTGCGCGCCGGGCTCGACCGCACCAACGCCTCGGACCGGGTGCTGCTCAGCGGGAGCGTCGAGCTGGCCGATCTCAACCCCCAGCTCCTGCTCTACCACGACGGCGACGCCACCCGGCTCGGGCTCAACCTTTCGCGCGTGGTCGGCAAGAGCGTGGTGCTGTACGCCGAGTGGGCGGGCGGACGCTACCCGAACCTGATCACGCGCGCGCTCGCCTACGGGCGCGCGACCGGAACGCTGCCGGCGAACGCGCCGCCGGTGCTGCCGACCGACCCGCAGAGCGCATTCCAGAACGACCTCGCGCTCGGGCTTTCCTGGACCGGCGCGGCGAAGCTCACCGTCAACGCCGAGTATCTCTACCACCAGGCGGGACTGTCGCGCGCCGACTGGCGCAACTGGTTCGCGACCGGCACGGCGCAGGCCGGCTCGCTGCCGGTAACCGGCGCGCTGTGGTACATCCGCGCCTGGGCCGCCGACCAGCAGGAGCCGATGACGCGCGAGCAGCTGTTCCTGCGCGCGGCCTGGAGCGACGCCTTCGTGCCGCACCTCGAGCTTAGCGGGTTCGCGCTGGTGAACCTCTACGACCGCTCGCGCCTGGTGCAGTTCGGCGCGAGCTACTACCTCTCGGACCGCTGGACGCTCGGCGCGTTCCTGAGCGCGAACGTCGGCACGGCCGACAGCGAGCGCGGCAGCCTGCCGCAGGCGCGCAGCGCGGTGCTGCAGGCGCTGTACTACTTCTAGTCAGCCCCTGAGCTCGGGGAAATCCTCCTCCCAGTACTCGTTCCGGCGCCGCGCCTCGCCCTGGCGCTCGCCTTCGGCGCCGCGCAGCTGGACGCGCCGGATCTTGCCCGAAATGGTTTTCGGCAGGTCGGAGAACTCGAGCCGCCGGATGCGCTTGTAGGCCGCCAGCCGCTCGCGCGTGAAGCGCAGGATCGACAGCGCGGTCGCGCGCGAGGGCTCGAAGCCCGGCTTGAGCACCAGGTAGGCCTTGGGCACCGACAGGCGCAGCGCGTGCGGGCTGGGCACCACCGCCGCCTCGGCCACCGCTTCGTGCTCGATCAACGCGCTCTCGAGCTCGAACGGGCTGATGCGGTAGTCGGCGCTCTTGAACACGTCGTCGGCGCGGCCGACGTACCAGTAGTAGCCGTCGCCATCGCGCGCGGCGACGTCCGCGGTGCGGTAGTAGGCGCCGCCGAGCAGCTCGCGGGTGCGCTCCGGATTGTCGAGGTAGCCGGTCATCAGCCCGAGCGGGCGCGGCTCGAGGCGGATCGCGACCTCGCCCTCGTGCGCGGGCCGCTCGTCCGCCACGTCGAGCAGCTCGATCGCGAAGCCCGGCAGCGGCCGCCCCATCGAGCCGACCTTGACCGCCTGCCCCGGCGGGTTGCCGAGCTGGGCGGTGGTCTCGGTCTGGCCGTAGCCGTCGCGCACCGTGATGTTCCAGGCCTGCTGCACGCGCTCGATCACCTCCGGGTTGAGCGGCTCGCCCGCGCTCGCGAGCTCGCGCAGCTTCACCGGCCAGGCCTTGAGGTCCTCCAGGATCAGCATGCGCCACACGGTGGGCGGGGCGCACAGCGTGGTCACGCCGTAGCGCACCAGCGCGTCGAGCGTCTTCTTCGCGTCGAAGCGCGCCAGGTTGTAGAGAAAGATCGTCGCGCCCGCGTTCCAGGGCGCGAAGAAGCAGCTCCAGGCGTGCTTGGCCCAGCCCGGCGAGCTGATGTTGAAGTGCACGTCGCCTTCGCGCAGGCCGAGCCAGTACATGGTCGACAGGTGCCCGACCGGGTAGCTCTGGTGCGTGTGCTGCACCATCTTCGGCTTGGCGGTGGTGCCCGAGGTGAAGTAGAGCAGCAGCGGGTCGTCGGCGCGCGTCGCCCCCTCGGGCGCGAACGCCGCGGGCGCCGAATCGGCCTCGCCGTAGGGCGTCCAGCCCGGCGCCTCGCCGCCCACCAGGAGGCGCGAGTAGCTTCCCGGCACGCCGGCGAACCTGGAGCTCGCCGCGACGTCGGCCACCACGTGGCGGATCTTGCCGCGCGCGATGCGGTCGGCCAGGTCGGCCTGCGTAAGCTGCGTGGTCGCCGGGCTCACCACCGCGCCGAGCTTCATCGCCGCGAGCGTGAGCTCCCACAACGGCGCCACGTTCGGCAGCATGACCAGCATGCAATCGCCGCGCTTGACGCCGCTCGCGCGCAGGAAATTCGCCACCCGGTTGGAGCGCGCGCTCATCTCGGCGAAGCTGAGCTTGGCCTCCGAGCCGTCCTCGTTCACCACCCACAGCGCGCAGCGCGAGTTGCCGCGCGCCATGAGGTCGAAATAGTCCAGCGCCCAGTTGAACTCGGACAGCCGCGGCCAGCGGAACCCGGCGTAAGCGGCGGCGTAGTCCTCGCGCCTGTCGATCAGGAAGTCGCGGGCTTGCAGAAAGCTTTCGGTCGCGCTCATTGTGTTTTTCTCCGCCAGCGCCGATCATAAACGCCGCCGCAGGAATGACAAAGCCACACTCATCCCCCCTGAAGCCGCCGCTGTCCGGCCTCGCCGCCGGGGCCCTCGCCGCGCTGCTCCTCGTCCTGCCGCTCGCCGCGCGCGCCGATTCCGGCGCCGACCGGGTAGTGCGCGCCACGCTCGGCAACGGGCTGCGGGTGGTGATCGTGCGCAACACGCTCGCGCCGGTGGTCAGCACCGAGGTCAACTACCTGGTCGGCTCGAACGAGGCGCCGGCGGGCTTCCCCGGCATGGCGCACGCGCAGGAGCACATGATGTTCCGCGGCTCGCCCGGGCTGTCGCAGGCGCAGCTGGCCGAGATCAGCGCCGGGATCGGCGGCGACTTCGACGCCGACACGCAGCAGACGGTGACCCAGTACTTCTTCACCGTGCCGTCGCAGGACCTCGAGCTCGCGCTGCGCGTGGAGGCGATCCGCATGCGCGGCGTGCTCGACGAGCAGGCCGACTGGGAGCGCGAGCGCCCGGCGATCGAGCAGGAAGTGGCGCAGGACCTGTCCAACCCGCAGTACCTGATGTACACCGACCTGCTCGAGGGCCTGTTCAAGGACACGCCCTACGCGCACGACGCGCTCGGCACGCGCGATTCGTTCCAGCACACCACCGGCGCGATGCTCAAGCGCTTCCATGACGCCTGGTACGCGCCCAACAACGCGGTGCTGGTGGTGGTGGGCGACCTCGATCCGCGCGCGACGCTGGCGCAGATCCGGCGCCTGTTCGGCGCCATCCCGGCCGCCAAGCTGCCGCCGCGGCCCGAGATCCGCCTGCAGCCGGTCGCGGCGCGGACGCTGCGGCGCGACACCGACCTGCCCTACGGGCTGGCGGTGATCGCGTTCCGCATGCCGGGCTACCGCTCGCCGGACTTCGCCGCGGCCGACCTGCTGGCCGACGCGCTGGCGAGCGCGCGCGGCAAGCTGTACGACCTGGTGCTGCAGGGCAAGGCGCTCAAGACCGATTTCTCGCTCGATTTCCTGCCCGGTTCCGGGCTGGGATTCGCGACCGCCGCGTACCCGCGCGGCGCCGACGGCGATCAACTGCTCGCGCAGATGCGCGAGGTGCTGGCCGGCGTGGCCGCGCAGGGCGTGCCGCCCGACCTGGTGGCGGCGGCCAAGCGCGGCGAGCGCGCGCAGGCCGAGTTCGCGAAGAACTCGATCCCCGGGCTGGCGCAGGCCTGGTCGCAGGCGCTCGCGCTCGAGGGGCGCGATTCGCCCGAGGACGACCTGCGCGCGATCGGGCGCGTGACGCCGGCGCAGGTCGATGAGGCCGCGCGGCGCTATCTCGATCCGGGCCACGCGGTCCAGATGGTGCTCACGCCGCAGGCATCGGGCAAAGCGGTCTCCGCGCGCGGCTTCGGCGGCAAGGAATCGTTCGCGCCGGAGAAGGCGGAGCACGTCGCGCTGCCGGACTGGGCGCAGGCCGCGGTCGGGCGCGTGTGGCTGCCGCGCTGGACGCTGCAGCCGCAGAGCACGCGGCTGCCGAACGGAATTCGGCTGATCGTGCAGCCCGAATCGATCAGCGACACTGTGAGCGTCTACGGCCACATCCGCGGCCGCCCGGCGCTGGACGTGCCGCGCGGCGAGGAAGGCGTCGAAGCCCTGCTCGGGCAGCTCTTTTCCTATGGCAGCACGTCGCTCGACCAGGCCCGTTTCCAGCAGGCGCTGGACGACATCGGGGCGAGCGAGTCGGCGGGGAGGGATTTCGAGCTCGACGTGCTGGCGCCGGAATTCGAGCGCGGCGTCGAGCTGCTGGCGCAGAACGAGCTCCATCCCGCCCTGCCGCAAAAGGACTTCGCGATCGTACGCCGGCAGGCCGCCGCCGCGCTCGCGGGCGAGCTGCAGAGCCCCGGGTTCCTGATGCGCCAGGCGGCCAAGGCGGCGCTCTTTCCGCCGCACGATCCCGAGCTGCGGCACCCCACGCCGCAGAGCGTCGAGGCGCTGACGCTCGAGCAGCTGCGCGCGTACTACCGGCGCGTGTTCCGGCCCGACCTGACCACCATCCTCGTGATCGGCAAGGTGACGCCGCAGCGGGCGCGCGAGGTGATCGAGAAATACTTCGGCGCCTGGCAGGCGCACGGCCCGCAGCCGCCGCTCGAGCTGCCGCAGGTGCCGCCCAGCCGCGCCTCGGTCGCCGCAGTGCCCGACCGCAGCCGGGTACAGGACGAGGCGGTGCTGGCCGAGACGCTGGAGCTGAACCGCTTCGATCCGGACTACTACGCGCTGCAGCTCGGCAACCGGGTGCTCGACGGCGGCTTCTTCGCCAGCCGCCTGTACCGCGACCTGCGCAAGACGGCCGGCCTGGTCTATTACGTCGGCTCCAGCTTCGAGATCGGGCGCACGCGCTCGGTGTACATGGTGCGCTATGCCTGCGACCCGGCCAACGTCTCCCGCGCGCGCGCGATCATCGTGCGCGACCTGCGCGCGATGCAGACCGAGCCGGCGGACGAGCGCGAGCTGCGCCAGGCGAAATCGCTCGCGCTGAACGCGATCCCGCTGTCTCAGTCGAGCGTCGACGCGGTGGCCGCCGGGCTGCTCGAGCGCGCCGGCCTCGGCCTGCGGCTGGACGAGCCGCGGCGCGCGGCGCGGCGCTACGCGAGCCTCACCGCCGAGCAGGTGCGCGCCGCCTACGCCCGCTGGCTGCGCGCGGACGATCTGGCCCAGATCACGCAGGGCCCGGCGCCCCGCTAAGACGAGGAATAGCGCATGGAGCTGCTTCCGGCCGCGTGGCAACCGTACCTGTGGTCGGTGCTTGCGCTGCTCGGCGTGGCGCTGCTCGCGCTGCTGGGCCACCGGGTGCTGTTTTACGCCGCGGGACGGATCGCCGCACGCGCGCCGAGTGCCGGCAAGGCGGCGCTGCTGCGCCTGTGCCGGCGCCCCTCGAGCTTCGCGCTGCCGCTGCTCGCAGTCTTTGTCGCGCTGCCCGGCCTGCCCTGGCCGCAAAGCCTGACCGACCCCATCGAGCACCTGGTCGTGCTCGGCCTCATCGGCGCGGTGGCCTGGCTGTGCCTGCGCCTCATCGACGTGCTGGTGGAAGTGTTGGGCGTCGCCTTCCGGGTGGACGTCAAGGACAACCTCAGGGCGCGCAAGATCGAGACCCAGGTGCACCTGCTGCGGCGCATCGCCGCGGTCGTGATCGCTTTCGTCGCCGGGTCCCTGATGCTGATGACCTTTCCCTCGATCCGGCACGTCGGCCTGACGCTGTTTGCCTCTGCGGGCCTGGCCGGGCTGGTGGCGGGGATGGCGGCGCGCTCGACCCTGTCGAACCTGCTCGCGGGGGTGCAGATCGCGCTTACCGAGCCGATCCGGATCGACGACGTGGTGATCGTCGAGGGCGAGTGGGGCTGGATCGAGGAGATCGGCACCACCTACGTCGTGGTGCGGATCTGGGACCTGCGCCGGCTGGTGGTGCCGCTGTCGTACTTCATCGAGCACCCGTTCCAGAACTGGACCCGGGTCACGGCCGACCTGCTCGGCACCGTGTTCGTGTACGCCGACTACACCGTGCCGGTGGAGGAAGTGCGCGCGGAGCTGCTGCGCATCCTGCAGGCCTCCGGCATGTGGGACGGCAAGGTCTGGGGCCTGCAGGTTACCGATGCCACCGAGCACACGCTTCAGCTGCGCGCGCTGATGAGCGCTCCAGATTCGAACAATGCCTGGGATCTGCGCTGTCACGTACGCGAGAAGCTGATCGCGTACCTGCAGCAGCGCCATCCCGAGAGCCTGCCGCGCCTGCGCGGGCTTGGGCCCGGCGCCGGCGCGCTAACGGCCCGCGCCGCCCATCATGCGCAGGCGCCGCGGCTGCAGCTCGGCCGTCAGCGCCGCCGTGCCCGCGGCCAGACCCTGCGACGGGTGCGCCTTGCAGTAGTCCTGCAGCCACAGCATCGCGCCGGTCATATCGGTGCTGCCGAGGATATCGCCGGTGTCGGGGGTGAGCGCGTTGTAGGCTGTGAGGTAGCCCGCGACCCAGGCCGCGTCCGCGTTGTACGCGAAGCCCCGGGCCTGCTGGTCCTGCAGGTAGTCGGCGCAGGATCTGGCCTCCACCGTGGCGTACGATCCGCCCGCGTCGCGCCCCCAGGCGCCCGGGATCGCACCGAACAGCATTGCCGCCAGAATCAGTCGTTTCATGTGCTGCCTCCCTCGTTCGAGCGTGGCGCAGTCGCGCATAGAGGACGATTCTCTCGCGCAACATCTTATTTCCAATCGGGAATCGTTTGCTTAATTTCTGATCGCCGTGCAAGGATCGCGCCTGCGCAGGCGGGGGCCGCGCCGTTATCCAGAGGAAATCCACAACTTTGTCCACAGATTTTGTGGGTAAGGCTGGCCATAATCGCTCCTTCCAATGGGATACCGCCAGAGAGGCCTGCCGGAAAGCGTTGGCCGCTACGCATTGCTGCGCGAGCTGGGCCGCGGCGCGATGGCGACCGTGTTTCTGGCACACGATCCCTTCGCTGGGCGTGAAGTCGCGCTCAAGCTTTTTACCCACGCGCCCGGGGACCTCGGGCTGACGCGCGGCACGCAGCGCGCCAGCTTCCTGAACGAAGCCGCGCTGGTGGGCAGGCTGCACCACCCGCACATCGTTCCGCTGCTCGATGCGGCGGTCGAGCAGGGCTTCAGCTATGTCGTGATGGAGTACGTCGCGGGCGGCACCCTGGCGCAGCACACCTCGGCCGAGACCAGGCTGCCGCCCGAGCGCGTGGTCGAGGTGGGCTTCAAGCTCGGCCGTGCGCTCGAGTACGCGCTGCAGCAGGGCGTGATCCACCGCGACATCAAGCCGGGCAACGTGCTGCTCGAGCGGCCGTTCGACGTCAAGCTGTCCGACTTCGGCGTCGCCCGCATCGACAGCGCGACCCACACCCAGATCAGCGGGGTTGGCTCGCCGGCCTACATGTCGCCCGAGCACCTGACCGACCGGCCGCTCAGCCACCAGACCGACATCTACTCGCTCGGCGCGGTGATGTACCAGCTGCTCAGCGGGCGGTTGCCGTTCTACGCCCACACCGCGGCCGAGCTGGCGCGCAAGATCGTGGCCCAGGAGCCGCCGCCCCTGCGCACGCTGCGCCCCGAGCTGCCCGAGGCGCTGGAGGCGATCGTGGCGCGCGCGCTGCACAAGGACCTTCGCCAGCGCTACCAGAGCTGGTTCGAGTTCGGGCGCGATCTCGCCGGTCTGGCGCGCGGCCTGAACGAGCCGCTGGAGAACCTGTCCGAGGCGCGCAAGTTCCACGCCGTGCGCGACCTGCCGTTCTTTCGCGGCTTCCGCGAGATCGAGATCTGGGAGACGCTGCGCCTCGCGAGCTGGCGCCGGCTGCCGGACGGCGCGACGATCACCGAGCAGGGCGCGCGCGGCGACGCGATGTACGTCCTGGTCGAAGGCCGGGCCGAGGTGACGCGCGGCGGCGTCCGCCTGGCGACGCTCGGCGCCGGGGACCTGTTCGGCAGGATGCTCTACTTCGCCGACGACATCGGCGCGCGCAGCACCACCGTGCGCGCGGCCGGGCCGGTGCTGCTGATCGAGCTCAAGTCCACGGCGCTGAACGCGGCCAGCGACGCCTGCCAGGTGCAGTTCAACAAGGCCTGCATGCGGCTGCTGGTCGAGCGCCTGTCGCAGGCCGATCGGCGCCGTAGGGCGGATTGAGTTCGCGGCGCGTTGACTTCGGTCCTCGCCGGTCGCACCATCCTGCGCGTAGGCAGGAACCGGGGCCGCGCGCGATGGGCATCGAATCCGCCGAACGACCGGGAAGCGTGTGGGCACGGGCGCAGGGGCTCGAAGCAGCGCTGTGGGTCATGGCCCTGTTCTGGAGCGCCCTGGTTCTCGCGATGGCGGTCCTGACCCCGGTGTCGCGGCTCGCGCTGCTGATCCTCGCGCCGCTCTCGCTCGCCGCCGGGCGTGAATTAGTCGGCATTTGCGGCGCGGTGTGAAATGTCTCCTCGCGGCCCGCGCCCGGCCAGGTGAATATTCGCCCGTCTTTGTCATTCGCCGCTTGGGGGGAGATCATGACGGGCACGACGAACAAGCACCTGGTCCGCGCCGCCGCAGCCGCTGTGCTGGGGTCGATTGCGGCGGCCTGCACCACGGTTCAGCCGCCGGCGACTCAGGCTTCGGTCGCCCCCCCGCCGGCGCGGCCGCGGGTGGCGGTGGTCAAGCCCGCACCGGCGCCGGCGGCGTACTACCGCTCGATGCAGCAGTACGAGGTCGCGCTCGCCAAGCGCATCTTCGAGGCCAACCGCGGCCATACCGTGGAAGGCAAGCTGCAGCCGCTGCTGCGCGCGGTCGTCGTGCTGCACTTCGAGATCGACGGCGAGGGCAAGGTGCACGACGTGCGCACCTGGCGCACGCCCGAGCGCGAAGCCGAGCACCTCGCGCGCGCGAGCCTGGTGCGCACCGGCGTGCTGCCGGTTCCGCCGCCGCAGTGGCTGCAGGGTGGCAGGCTCGGGGTCACCGAGACCTGGCTGTTCAACAGCGACGGGCGCTTTCACCTGCGCGCCCTGGGGCCGAGCCAGAGCTAGCCTAGGGCAGGCTGGCGATCAGGTCCTCGGCCGCGCGCGCGGCGATCCTGCGGAAGGTGACGCGGCGCTCCTGCCCGGTGTCGAAGGCCATCGACACCTCGTCGATGCCTTCCCAGACGATGCTGCCGTCGCGGCTGTCCCAGACCTGGCAAAACAGGCGCATGTTGGCGTACTGGGTGTTCAGCAGGCTCAGGCCCAGCAGGCTGAAGCGCCCGCGCGCGCCCTGCTCCATGCTGGCCAGCTTGAGCTGCACCAGGTAGCGCACGCCCGCGGCCTGCGCCACCTGCTTCAGCATCGCGGCGTCGAACACGCCGGTATCCCGATAGTCGTGGTACATGCGCCGGTAGGCGTCCGCCAGCCCGGCGCGGTTGACCGCGCCGATCGTCTGCGGCAGCGCGTCGAAGCGGATCTCGGGGCGTTGCGCCTTGAGCGTGGCGGCGAACACGTAGGCGAGCGACTGCTTGTCCTCCTCCTGCCCGGTCACGGTCGAGGGGGTGAGGAACGCGAGGCCGCCCTGGGCGAGCTCGTTCGGCTTCAGGCGCAGGGTCTGGTGCTGCGGCGAGGAGTAGGTCTGCAGGTCCGAGGCGCAGCCCGCGAGCAGCAGCCCCGCGGCGAGGCAGGCGAGCGCGGCGGCGCGCGGGGACGAGGTTTGGGGTCTCAAGAGATCTTCCTCACGGGTTGACGATGACATGGATGCGGCGCCGGATGCGCGCTTCGGCGTCGTGGTCGCCGGCCGCCGCGGCGCGCCCGGCCTGGAGCTCGAGCCAGGCGAGCAGAGGCCGGCGCCAGCCGTTGGCCGAGGCCGCGTCGATCGCGGCGCCGATGCCCTGCGGCTCGATGCGCCCCGCGCGCAGCAGCGCGCCGGCGGCGACCAGGCGCGCAAGGGGATCGTCGATCGCGGCCAGCGCCGTGCTGCCGCCGGTGACCGCCGCGCGGTGCGCCGCCGCGAGCAGCGCGGGATCCAGCTCCTGCCACCGGCCGGACAGGTAGGTCGCATAGGCGCGCTCCGCCGCGCTCGCGTCCGGCTCGAGCGCCCGGTAGCCCGGGCAGTCGTCGAATTCCAGGCTCGCCACCTCGAGCGCGCAGCGCGCCAGCTCGATGCGCGCCAGCAGCTCGGGGCGGCCGGTGCGCGAGGCCTCGGCGCGGGCGCGCGCGAACTCGAGCTTCGCTACGCGGTCGTCGCCGCGCAGGTAGGCCGCCTCGAAGCTATCGAGCGAAGCGTGCGCGTTCGCCTGCCAGTCGGGCGCCGGCGGCCCGCCCGCGCAGGCGGCGAGCAGCAGCCCGGCCGCGATCAGGGCAGCTTGATTTCGGCGTCGCGCTTGAACGGCCATTTGCGGTTCACTTCGTCGATCAGGCTGCCGACCTTGCGCACGCTCGCCTCGACCTCGGCGCGCAGCGCGGCCAGGTCCTCGGTCGCGGCGGCGGTGTTGGCGCCGATTTTCTGCGCCTGGGCCAGCACCGCGTCGGCCTTCTTCAGGCTCGCGCGCGCGTCGGCGAGCATTGCATTCAGCTGCTCGACCGCCTGCTGCGTCTGGTCCATCACGCCGCCAGCGCCGAACACGCGCGCGTCGGTCTTGTCGAGCGTGCGCCCGAGCTTGGCCGATACGCCCTGGAGCGAGGCGAGCAGGGCGTTGCTGCGCTCGAGCGCGTCGATCACCTTCTTCGCGTTGTCGTCCCCGCCGAGCAGGCCGCCGAGCGCACCGTAGCGCCCGGTCATGCGCGCGGTGACCGCGCGCAGGTTGGCCAGGCTCGCGTTCAGGTCCGAGTCGTCCGCGGTGATGCGCTCGATGTGGTCCAGCACCTGGCGCATGCGCGCCAGCAGCACCGGCAGCTGCTCGGTGGCGTCGCCGCGCAGCACCTCGCGCTCGGCGCCGGGGGGCAGGGGCGGGTCGTCCAGGTTGCCGGTGAAGGCGCGCAGGCGCGCCCCGCCGACCAGCCCGCGCTCTAGGGTGAACACGCTCGTCGCGCGCAGCCAGTGCAGGTCCTTGACCGGCACCTCGACCTCGATCTTCGCCTTGCCGTTCTTCGACAGCTCGATGCGCTGCACGCGCCCGACCGGAAAGCCGGAAAAAGTGAGGTTCGCGCCCACCGCGATGCCTTCCGAGTCGTCGGCGATCAGGACCAGCTGCTGGCTGTCCTCGAAGGCGCCGCGCGCGTAGAGCACGTAGAGCACGAACCCGGTCACCAGCGCTGCGACCAGGAGCAGCAGCAGCGCGGCCTTGAGCTCGACGTGCCGGATCGCCGGAGATGAGTGGCTGTCGGGTTCCATGCGCTATACGTAGGTGATCGCGAGGAAGCCGCCTTCGATCAGCACGAGAGCGAGCACCAGGCTCACCATGCCGCGCAGCACCGCCACCGCCGCCATGCGCTGCAGCCGCGGCACTGCGAGCGCCGAGGTGATCGGGATCACCGCCACGGCGATGCCGAACAGCAGCGTCTTCAGCCCGAGCCCGACCGTGACCACCGGCGTGAACACCTCGCCGGTGATGCGCAGGAACTGCGCCAGGCCCCAGGGCGAGGCGCCGTACATCTCGTAGTAGGTAAGCAGCAACGCGACGGCGCAGTTCAGGAACGCGAGCAGCGTCACCGCGACCGCGCTGCCGATCACGCGCGGCACCAGCTCGTGGCGCAGCGGATCGCGCCCCGCGCGCTGCAGCGCGTCGAGGTCGCCGCGGATGTGCATCAGCACCACCTCGGTGTTGATCGCCGCGCCCGAGCGCAGCCCGACGAACAGCGCCGCGAAGAGCGGAATCAGCTCCAGCACCAGCACTCTCACCGTGAGCTCGAGCGCGTAGCCCGACAGGCCGTAGTCGCTCGAGCTGCGGATCACGATCCGGATCAGCACCCAGGACAGCGCGGCGCAGACCAGGGTGAAGCCGGGCAGGATCTGCCAGCCCGAGAAGTAGATCTGGCGCGCCGCCACCCGGCGCGCGGCCGGGTCGTAGGCCGAGGGCGAAAGGGCGGTCGCGAACGCGACCGCGGCGAAGCCGGCGCGGCGCAGCCTGGAGGCGATCGGCTCCATGCGCTCAGCCGAACAGCTTCCAGCCGAAGCCGGCGCACTCGGCGCAGACCTGGGTCCCGACCATGCCCGTGCCGCCGCAGGACCCGCATTCGTCCCAGATGTACGACAGGTCGCTCTTGTACACGCCGTAGCAGCGCCTGCCGTTTAGCGTGCTGCGGCAACGGTTGTTGAGCGACTCGTGCAGCTCGGTCGGCGCCCTGCAGACGGTGCACGCGCCCGCCGGCTTGGGTTTCTTGACTTGCCGCATGGCGCAAGTATAAAGGGCCGTGGGCTACGAATGCTTCGAGGTCTCGCGCGACGGCCCGGTCGCCACCATACGGCTCAGCCGCCCCGAGCGGCTGAACGCCATGACGCGCGAGTTCTGGCTCGAGCTGCCGCGCATCGTGCGCGAGCTCGACGCCGGGGGCGGCGTGCGCGCCGCGCTGGTGTGCTCGGCCGGCAAGCACTTCAGTGCCGGAATGGACCTGTCGCTGTTCCGCGACGGCGCCGGGCTCGACACCGGGTCGGTCGCCGCGCGCGAGCGCTTCCGGCAGCAGCTGATGGCGCTGCAGGGCTCGTTCGACGCGCTGGCGAACGCGCGCTTCCCGGTCATCGCCGCGGTGCAGGGCGGCTGCATCGGCGGCGCGGTCGACCTGGCCACCGCCTGTTGCCTGCGCTACTGCACGCGCGAGGCCTACTTCGTGATCCAGGAGATCAACATCGGCATGATGGCCGACGTCGGCACCCTGCAGCGCATGCCCAAGCAGCTGCCCGAGGCGGTGGTGCGCGAGCTGGCCTACACCGGCGAGCGCCTCGGCGCCGAGCGCGCCGAGCGCCTGGGCTTCGTCAACGGCGTGTTCGAGACGCACGAGGCGCTGCTCGAGGGCGCGGCGGCGGTCGCGCGCCGCATCGCGGCCAAGGCGCCCGCCGCGGTCGCCGCGAGCAAGGAGATGATCGGCTACGCGCGCGACCACTCGGTGGCCGAATCTTTCGCCTACCTGAACGCGCTGCAGCCGGGAGTGTTCAGCATCGAGGACATCGCGCGCGCGACGGCGGCGCAAAAGGGCGGCTCGCCGCCCGCGTTCGAGGACCTGCCGCCGATCGATCCCCCGATCAAGCCCTGATCCCGCATGGCCGAGCGCAGGGACTGGCACGCGCTCGAAGGGGCGCAGGCGCTCGCCGAGCTGGCGAGCTCGCGCGAGGGGCTTTCGACGGCCGAGGCGAAGGCGCGGCTCGAGATGGTCGGCCCCAACCGGCTGCCGCCGCCGCCGCGGCGCGGGCCGCTCGCGCGCCTGCTGGCGCAGTTCCACAACGTCCTGATCTACGTCCTGATCGCCGCCGCGGCGATCGCCGCGGCCCTGGGCGAATGGGTCGACGCGGGCGTGATCGCGGGCGTGATCGCGATCAACGCCGTGGTCGGCTTCATCCAGGAGGGCAAGGCCGAGCAGGCGCTCGACGCGATCCGCAACATGCTGTCGCTCTCGGCGCTCGTGCTGCGCGGCGGCGAGCGGCGCCGCCTGCCCGCCGAGCAGCTGGTGCCGGGGGACGTGGTGCTGCTCGCCTCGGGCGACAAGGTGCCCGCCGACCTGCGCCTGCTCGAGGCGCGCAACCTCAGGATCGACGAGGCGCTGCTCAGCGGCGAATCCGTGCCGGCGGAGAAGTCGGCCGCGCCGGTGGACGCCGGGGCGCCGCTCGGCGATCGTGCCTGCCTCGCCTTCTCCGGCACCCTGGTGAGCTACGGCCAGGGGCGCGGCGTGGTGGTCGCGACCGGGGCGGCGACCGAGATCGGGCGCATCGGCGCGCTGCTCGAGACGGTCGAGGAGATCGCGACCCCGCTCACGCGCCAGCTCGCGGTGTTCGGGCGCTGGCTCACGGCCGCGATCCTGCTGCTCGCCGGGGCCACCTTCGCGCTGGGCTACTGGCTGCGCGGCTTCAGCGCGGCCGACATGTTCCTCGCCGCGGTCGGCATCGCGGTGGCGGCGATCCCGGAGGCGCTGCCGGCGATCGTGACGGTGGCGCTCGCGATCGGCGTGCGCCGCATGGCGCGCCGCAACGCGATCGTGCGCCGGCTGCCCGCGATCGAAACGCTCGGCTCGGTGACGGTGATCTGCTCGGACAAGACCGGCACGCTCACCCGCAACGAGATGACCGTGCAGGAGGTGGTGCTCGGCGCCGCGACGCAGCAGCAGTTCGCCCGCGCCGCGCTGCTGTGCAGCGACGGCCAGGATCCGACCGAGAAGGCGCTCGAGGCGCTCTCGCTGGAGGCCGGGCTGCAGCCCGCGCGCGAGTACGCCGAATGGCCGCGGCTGGACGCGATCCCGTTCGAGTCCGAGCACCGCTTCATGGCGACGCTGCACCACGCGCCCGACGGCTCGCATGAGATCTTCGTCAAGGGCGCGCCCGAGCGCGTGCTGGCGATGTGCGACCTCGCTGATGGGCGCTGGCTCGCGCGCGTCGAGGCGCTCGCGCGCGACGGCATGCGCGTGCTGGCGCTTGCCCGGCGCCCGGCGCCCGCCGAGCAGAAGAGGCTCGAGCCCGGGCACGTAGACGGCGGCTTCGCGCTGCTCGGGCTGGTCGGCATCATCGACCCGCCGCGCGAGGAGGCGATCGAGGCGGTGCGCCGATGCCGCGCGGCGGGCATCAGGGTGAAGATGATCACCGGCGACCACGCCGCCACCGCGCGCGCGGTCGGCGCCATGCTCGGCA
>Ga0335081_10005712_pt1 | contig 19703 bp, 15 predicted proteins | sample Lox_Sample_35_FD_206713 | JGI IMG/M metagenome (GOLD analysis project Ga0335081, IMG submission 206713) | Soil microbial communities from Loxahatchee National Wildlife Refuge, Florida, United States - Lox_Sample_3.5 | ecosystem: Environmental > Terrestrial > Soil > Wetlands | place: USA... | reverse complement strand
CGGATCCTTCACGGCTATTTCTGCCAGCTTTGGGACGACGCGCGGAGAATCGAATCCTCCCAAAACATAGACAATTTTCCCCCGCAGCTTTTCGCTTTTCGACTTGTCGTAGAGGTCCATAATTACGGGAAGAGCCCTTTCGTCCGAAGTGTTGCGGAGTGCATACAGTGCTGTCAACTTGACATCCTCATCCTCGTTTTCCTGCATCGTCTGCACGATGGCTGCATATTCGCTCTTCCCCTGCTTTGCAAGCTGCGAACCAATTCTGATCATGTTCGTTCTCGCGTCGTCTGCCCAATTGCTGCGGGAATACCTGTCCACGAAATCTTGATAGCTCTTGAACACCTGTTCGGCAGGATCACCCAGTTTTTCCCCTGCATAGCATTTCCAGTATCGAGCGGCGATACTGTAGGAACCCTTCGAGTATTTTTCGAGAAACTTATCAAGTTCTTTTTGCGCATCGGCCCAGCGCTTATCAAGGATGAGATTGTATGCCTTTTGGTAAGCTGCCTGCGCCGTCCGATCCTGTGCTTCGGGCGCATCCTGCCACGCGTCTTCGATCCCACTCGCCACAAGAGGAGAATAGTCCGCAAGCTGTACACTCAATTCGGAGAGGTCGCCGACAGGTTGCACCATGGCCATCGGTGTGGCGAGCGTGGCGAAGGATTGCATGTCCGCGAGCGCGGCCCACTCTTGCGCAGAAGGCGCCATACTCGCCATTCCATCCATTCCGCCGATTGCAATCGTCGGCATGGAAAAACTGAATCTCGCGTGCTCAAGTGCCATCCTCGCCTCATCCATCGCCATCGGGACTTGACTAAGGTCAATCGACATTCCGCCGATTGCCGGGAGGTCGATATCTGGCACGGGGATTCCGGGAAGCGCGTGGGGAGCGGCGGGTGTCACAGTCCGGCCCTTTCCCTCAGCCTTGTTCTGAGACAGAGCTTGCGTTACGCTCACGCTGAGCAGGAATGCCACCGCGATGGCGGCGAATTGTTGAATCTTCTGGTGGTTCGTGATGCCTGATTCCATGGTCCTATCTCCGTTATGTCGTTCTTTTTACGGTCTCGCCTTTGCCGGCAACAGACTTCGTCGTTCGTTGAATTTCTTCGAGGTTGATCTTGAACAGAATATCGTTATGCTCGATTCCTCCTTTGATGATTTCCACACCCGGCAGATCGTGACGGGCTTCAAGGTTGGCAATTTGTATCAATATGAGTTGAAGGTCGGAAATCAACTCCTTGAGACGTCGCTGCGATGGATCGTTCAGTTTTGAAGTGAGATCCGCGGATTCGCTCACGAGCTTCCTGGATATTTCCTGCTCTCGCTGCATAAACGACCCGGAAGCCCCGAGGGTCTTTGTATCGGTGTTCATGAGTCCGATGAGCAACACCTTGGATTGTTCGAGGTAATCCTGTGCCCGGGAATCGAGGGATGCCTTCTGAACGGTAGCAGTCGCCGCCTGTCCTTCAGATTGTTCGAACGTCGATTGCCGAGAGAGGGGGTTCCTCATCCAAATACTCCAGACCCCGAACGCAATCATGACGAGTGCCAATGCCGAAGCGAACCCGATGCCAAAAGGTTTCCGATGCTCGACCAGGGACTCCAGGATCTGTCGGATCATGGAAGTCTCCGAACTTTCCTCTGAATCCAGCTCGATTCTTCGGTCCACCTTGTCGGCGAATTGCTGCCAGTAGAACTCGTTCCGGTGTTGGTTTGGCCGTCGCAGATTCGTATCGAGGAGCTCGGTTGCTTCCCGGATGGCCTGCAGCTCCGAGGAACACCGTCTGCAAATGTTTACGTGCGCTTCAAACATCCGGCGGTCCCGCTCCGTCAACTCACCGCGGAGATATTCGTACATGCGTCGCTTCGTGATTCTGTGTGAATTCATGGTTCTCCGTCCTTGAGGAATTGCAGTTTTTCGCGCATTTGTTTCAGCCCCCGATGGAGGTGCGTCTTGACTGTCCCTTCGGAGCAATCCAGGATCTTGCTCACCTGTTTCGTCGACAGGCCGTTCACGTGTCGAAGCATGACTACGGCGCGCTGGAGCGTCGGGAGTTCGTGGAGCACACGCTCGATGTGGACCGTCGTGTCTTCGGTATTGCGGATGCCAGCGTTGATGGATGCAATTTCATTGTCGGCAATTGCCAATTCCACTTCGCGCCTCAGTTTCCTCTTCCTGTGTTTCAACCTGTTCAGAGCGCAATTACTGACGATCCGATACAACCATGTGCTGAACTCCGAATCTCCGCGAAACTTCGCAAACGACCGGTGTACCTTGACGAAGGCCTCTTGTGCGACATCGTCTGCATCGTCGTGATCGCCCAGAACGCTGAAGGCGATGTCATACGCCTGCTTCATATGCGTTTGCACGAGTACGCGAAACGCATCGTGGCTCCCCCGTCTGACTTCGGTTATGAGATCTTGCTCATCTGGAGCCGGCATGCAGGCAAATGTTCTTGTTCGGATTCTTATGAGTTAGACAACATTCGAATAACATCCGTTGACACGGAGGTTTGACGACTCCTGAAATAATCAATTTTGGCGCGAGAAGGTATGAAAAAGTCGGGGAGTGTTCAAAGAGTGTGCCAGAAACGCGGAGAGCTTTTGCATTTGGTGATTTTTCGTTATACTGATTGAGCAAAAAAGGCCAAAACGATTGAGGATCGGAGAAGAAGAGTCAGTTTTGGCGTCATTCAATCCCCGGTCGCATCCACTCGGTGACTCGCAGTCTCAATGAGCAAGGGTTATGTTTTCTGTCAGGAATACTACGATCGATGCGTCCATAGCCAACCTGAAATTCGCTTGCGACCTCGCACAGTGCAAAGGGGCTTGCTGCACTATGCCGGGTCCAAAAGGCGCACCGCTGACGGAAGAGGAAACCAGGGAAATCGAACGAGCGTTTCCCGTCGTCAGGAAGTACTTGAGCGAGGATCACCTCCGTGCTATAGACGAGCGCGGGCTGGTGGAACGTTCCGGCGGCGACATCACCACCAATTGCTTCGAGCATCGCGCATGCGTTTTTGTAACCTACGAGAACCGCGTGGCGAAATGCTCGTTTGAAAAGGCATATTTCAGGAACGAGATCGGCTGGCGTAAACCCCTTTCGTGTCACCTCTTCCCCATCCGCGTGGACCACGGCTTCGACGATCACTTGCGTTACGAGTCCATCCCGGAATGTTCGCCCGCACTCAAGCGTGGCCAAACGGAGAACATCGATCTCTCCGATTTTCTTAAAGATTCCCTTGTGCGGCTGTATGGCGAAGCGTGGTACCAGGAATTCCGGAAGGCATGCTCTTCCGAAAGGTCGGCAGCAATGGTGAAAGCGACCCGATAGCAGAACGATGAACCTCTCTCAACAACTTCGACTCGGTCTGAAGCTGACACCCCAGCAGGTGCAGTACTTGAAATTGCTGCAGCTGCCAAACCTCGTGCTGGAACAACGGATTAAGACCGAGCTCGAGCTCAATCCCATGCTCGAATTACAGGACGAAGTGGAGCAAACAGTCGAGCAGGAAGAACCGGAGCCGGTGAGCGAGCTCGAGGAAACCGCTGAGTCGAAAGTCGAGGATTCGTACACTCTTGACGACTATATGAACGACGAGAGCGCAGGCTACAAAAGTGCCGACGCACAGCGACAAAGCAATGATGAGGACGATTCCTACGAGCCGACGATTACGTCGGTCATCCCTCTCTCAGAGCGCCTGCTCAGCCAGTTCCGCCTTCTCAACGTCGACGATGTGGACAACCTGCTCGCAGAGGAAATACTCGGGAATGTCGAGCAAGACGGCTATCTACGTCGCGACCTTGCCCTCATCGTCCAAGACTTGAATTTGTCCTATGCACTTAACATCACGCTCGAGAAAGCGGATGAAGTGCTCAAGAAGGTACAGCTCCTGGAACCGCCCGGGATTGCCGCTCGCTCGTTGCAGGAATGCCTCATCGCTCAGTTGAAAGCCGGATCGTACCCTTCGGTTCTCAGAGAACTCGCCCTTGCAATCCTCGAAAAGCACTTCGAGGACTTCAAGCTGAAGCGCTACGAGCTGCTCTGCCGGAATCTGCACGTGGGCATCGAGACTCTAAAAAAGGTTGTCGAGATCATTCAACATCTCAACCCCAAGCCCGGAGAAGGGGAATTCACCGCCCAGGAGAACTACGTCACCCCCGATTTCATCGTCGAGAAAGACAACGGGGAGTTCATCATTACGCTCAACGACCGGAACATCCCGCCGCTCCGGATCAACAACGCGTACCGCGAGCTCATTACACCAAAGGGGAAAACAGTCTCTGCAGAAACCAAGGACTTCGTGAAAAAGAAATTTGAGGCAGCGAAGTGGTTCATCGCATCGATTCACCAGCGACGCGAGACATTGCTCAAAGTCATGCACTCCATCGTGGATCGCCAGCGCCAATGGTTCGAGAGCGGCGAAGTACTGAAACCGATGATCTACAAGGATATTTCCGGGATTGTCGGTGTCGATATTTCAACGATCTCCCGTGTCGTCAACAGCAAATATGTCCAGACGGAATTCGGCGTCTTCCCGCTCCGTCACTTCTTCACGTCCGGACTGGAATCCGACAACGGCGAGGATATTTCCAACTCCGTCGTGAAAGACCGTGTGAAAGAAATCATCGGAAACGAATCCCCGGACGACCCGTTGAATGACGACAAGATTGCCGAGATGCTCAAGCAAGAGGGCATCAGGATAGCTCGCCGCACCGTTGCCAAGTACCGGGAACAACTGAATCTGCCGATAGCTCGTCTTCGAAAGAAGATTTGACCCACTCAAACCTCACACTGTGCCCCAGGAGGTGACCATGGAATCTTCAACATTGCATGCAACAACCATCGTTGGATTGCGTCACAAAGGGAAGGTTGCGATTGGCGGCGACGGCCAGGTAACGCTGGGAACAACCATGATGAAACAACAGTCCAATAAGATCCGGCGCCTGTACAACAACTCCGTGCTTGTCGGTTTTGCGGGGTCGGCAGCCGATGCATTCAGTCTGGTTGAGCGCTTCGAAGAAAAACTCGAGCAATACCAAGGTCAGCTGGTTCGGTCGGCCGTTGAGCTGGCAAAATTGTGGCGCACCGATAAGTACTTGCGGCAACTCGAGGCCCTGCTTGCGGTGCTGGACAAGAGCCAGGCACTCATCATTTCGGGCACCGGGGACGTCATCGAGCCCGACGACGGCATTGTTGCGGTCGGATCGGGCGGCAGTTATGCACTTGCGGCGGCACGGATGCTCGTGAAACACACCGGGCTTTCCGCAAAGGATATCGTCCGGGAATCCCTCGATGCAGCCTCGGAAATCTGCATCTACACAAACAAGAATTTTCACATCGAAGAACTCTAGGAGGACGGTGAAAGATTACACGCACCTTGTCATTCTGAGCGTAGCGAAGAATCTCAATTCTGTCCTTGAATTGAAGAATCAGATTCTTCGTCGTTTCGCTCCTCAGAATGACGTTCTATCTTGGTTCTCCAGGAGCACCCTCGTGTGTTATGTCATTCCGTCCGGACCAAAGGATTAATTATATATTATGGGAAAGAAAAGAACCGACAACCAAAAAGAACTAACGCCGCGCCAGATTGTCCGCGAGCTCGACAAGTACATCATCGGCCAACAGAACGCGAAGAAATCCGTTGCCATTGCCCTGCGCAATCGTTGGAGGCGGCTGCACGCTCCGGAATCCCTCCGCGAAGAGATTATGCCGAACAATATCATTATGATCGGCCCGACCGGCGTGGGCAAGACAGAAATTGCCCGCAGGCTTGCAAAGCTCTCAAACGCCCCTTTCCTCAAAGTTGAAGCTTCGAAATTCACAGAAGTGGGGTATGTGGGGAGGGATGTCGAGTCGATCGTGCGGGATATTACCGAGATCGCGGTCAACCTCGTGAAAGCGGAGAAGGCGGAAGAAGTTCAGGATAAGGCGACGGAGCTTGCTGAAGAACGGCTCCTCGAAATTCTGGTGCCGCGGCCGCGGCGAACGCGACCAACCGAATCTGAGGTCCCGGAGAATGCCGTCGATACGGTCGATGAAGACGCAAAAACCCGCCAGAAGTTCCGAGAGAAGCTGCGGTCCGGATCGCTTGACGACCGGATCATCGAGCTTGAGATGCCTACCCAGCAAATGCCGCTGATGCAGGTAATGGGTCCGATGAATCTCGAGGAAATGGGGATCAACGTGCAGGAGATGTTGGGGAACATCATGCCAAAAAGGAACAAACGTCGCAAACTGTCCGTCGCGGAGGCCAGACTCATTCTCATTCAGGAAGAATCGCAGAAGCTCATCGACATGGAAAAGGCGGTCAAGGAGGCTGTCGAGCGCGTCGAGAATTCAGGAATCGTGTTTATCGATGAGATTGACAAGATCGCCAGCGCTCGCGGACAGCAAGCCGGTCCCGACGTTTCACGCGAAGGAGTCCAACGTGACCTTCTGCCCATCGTGGAAGGCTCGAACGTCCTTACAAAGTATGGAATGGTCAGGACCGATCACGTCCTGTTTATCGCCTCCGGGGCGTTTCACGTCTCCAAGCCTTCGGATTTGATTCCCGAGATGCAGGGACGATTTCCCATCCGCGTCGAGCTCAAGAGTCTGACTGAAGACGACTTTGTCAAAATCCTGACGCTTCCTCAGAACGCACTCCTCAAACAATACACTGCTCTTCTGGCAACAGACGGTGTCACAGTCGAGTTTAACGACGAGGCTGTCCAGGAAATTGCCCGCACAGCGTACGAGGTGAACGAGCAGGTGGAAAACATCGGTGCACGGAGACTCCACACGATCATGACAAATCTGCTCGAGGAGATTCTATTCGATGCGCCGGATGGGCTGGAGAAGACAGAGCTCAAGATTACCAAGAAACTCGTGCAAGAAAAACTTCAGTCGATCGTCAAGAACAGGGATTTAAGCAGATTCATTTTGTAGCCCGCAGGACTTCCTGAGTCTCTATAATGATGTTTCAAAGAGATTTACGGAATCCCACCCCGTAATCCATCAAATCTCCTTACAGTTTCTTTGGTGATTTCGACGACTATCAGGGAATTCTGCACTGACAAGGAGCGTACATACTACCCGTTAACTGGTTTTTTGACTAACAACAGACAGTGCCGGTACATAGGAATCATGAGTTTAAGATGGTTCGCAACCCAGACATCAAGTCTGTCTGCCGTCCGCAAGAGAGCATTATCAGCCTTGCGAAAGACGAGCGACGACAGCAATGCCAGAGGAAATGAAAAGAGATTGATCGGATAGATGAGCAAGTGTGTGAAATTGCTCTTCAGCCAGTTCAAATCTGGGATTCCAAAGGATATTTCGTCAGGCGTATGTGCACTGGTTATCAGGTGATGAATTTTTATGAGGGGATTGCCACCGAGTGGTTCCATGAACACCATGCTGCCGCCAGTCCGTAGGTTGTCGTCGTACAGTCTTCTCAGGGCTGCGCGGTAGTTGAGATGGTGTAAGATTGATCGACCAATAATCAAATCGAACTGCTTCTTTAGAGGTTCTTCGACGTTGCCGCAAAGGAATTCCAATTTGCCCTGTAATTCGCGTTTCTTCGCTATTTCAATGAATGTTTTGGAAATATCAATTCCCAACAGATACGATGCACCAAATCGGTAAAGACGTTCTGCGACGATGCCATCTCCACAGCCGATCTCGAGTACCTGTTTGTTGACGATACTCGATCGTATTGTCTCATCAAAGAGAAGCTCATATCGAATTGTATTAGGGCACTCAAAGACATGTCTGAACCTCATGTGCGAATCATGAGACCGCTTCCAGATCCCCCCCTCGTCATACGCCTTTTGTTCACGTTCTGCCCTCGTCATGGTGGAGTCAATAGCATCCTCGGTTTCCTGCTGAACTCGGTGTGCAGCGAAAACCAGCCCCGTGACAAACCACCATTCCAAACAGTTTACGAAGGTGCCATAATAGTCTTGAAACAAAGCCCCAATCATCAATCCCCCCAGAGACATAATTCCTCCGAGAGCGACGGCTTTCACGAGATCATCCTTTGAGCGGCGCCAGGTGAGAACACCTGTTCTAAGCGCTATGCCCCATAGGGCCAGGAAGAAAATCAAGCCGGGATATCCAGAATTGACAAGGACATTCAAATAGTCATTATGTGGATGAACAATTGTATTGTAATACCCTTCTACTCTGTACTTCTCAAAGTAATAGTCAAAATTGTCCTCTCCTATTCCGACAAATCTAAAGTCTTGGCTGATCGCCAGAGATGTCTTCCACAGATTAATCCTGGTTTCATTTCCTTGTAGATCAAATATTGATTCCGCGCGCTCCCGCAATGTGGGAACCCAGATCACGGCAACGATGAAACAACAAAAGAGCAAAGCAATGTAGATCCAATCTTTCTTTTTGCCGCGCAAGAAACCAAGGATTGGAATGACAGCCCCGAACGATAGCCATATACTCCGTGCGAATGTGAAAATGACAGCGAAGAAACTAATGATGGGCAGGTATGCCCAACGCCATCGCTCTTTTGATCGCCGTTCGAGAACAAAGCTAGCCGAAAAAAAGAAAATGCTCATCGCAAAGGCTGCAAACGTCAAATAGAAGCCAAAGAACCCTGTCGAACGAAAGAACCCACCCATTTTGTCCAAGGGCATATGCCTGTACAATTCAACCCCGAAAAATGTCTGCCAGATGGCATACACCATCGCGATAGATGATGATATGAACATTGCGACAATTATCCTTTTTAATGTCGGTGTCGATCGAACGGTCCAAAACATCACCAACATGAGGACCAAAGCCCACTCGTTATCTGCCACCGCCCACAAGCTATGCATTGGTCTAGGAGATAGTGCGGAGGATATGATGTTCCAACATATATAGAGAATCAGCGGAAAAAAGAATGGCGACCAACGAACTTGCCAATTCTTGTTAACGATGCCTTCCAGTATCCAGCCAAGAAATGCAAGCGCGATGCCGAACTGAGCGGGGACGTGTGATATCGCAATGGTAGAGGCGAAAAGCATTATTCCGAATTCAGTTATTCGGGTCGGATATTTGGGGCGACTCATGACTTTATTTGATTATGTTCGATCGGCTTCGTCTTCAAGGTTCACTGTCACATTCTCGTCTCAGGACGATGAAAATTCTTGGGATCCAATTAGCTCGTCAATTCGTTTGTCACTGGTTGCAGAAGTCCGTCTGACTGAACATCACAACAGTATAGGGAGACGTCAGACCCTTTTGGAAGTTTCTGCGAAGGAACTTACTATTTTATTAGAAGAATACGAAATTGAAGAGTGCTTGTTTGGGCAGAATAGTGATTTACGAATGATTCGATTTCACGTACTGGGTGGCAGCAAGTATCAGGGGTTGCTGAACAATGGTTCGATCGACCTCAGGAAAGCCACGCCTTAGAACAACGAATCATTCCTTCAGTGTGAAGATATTGAATCTGCCGCATGTGGCAATTTCGGTAATGTGCGGACGAATGTCCTCTCTGGCTTCAAGATTGCGTGAATCACAAATCAGATACCTGGCTCCATCCTGGATCATCCGCTGACATTCTTCTGTCGAAGTTGACGCAGTCGCGTGCCACCCTTTCCGGTGCATGAAATACAAATAAATGCTTGGTGAGTCGTCGTTCGCCGCAATGACCAAGGCTTGCTTGTCCGGGAGGGCTTTGTCCAGGCAATGTTCGATCGCCATGAGATCCTCGTCGATCGTCGCCCCTTCGAACCTCGACAATGCTCTGACGGAACCGACAATGGGAACGATGACCAGTAATCCAATCGCCATCCCAGCGACCCAGCGTTTTTGTTGCGCATATTCGGAAACCGTTTTCAACCCCAACACGCTGATCACAACGAGCGCAGGCAAGACGGGCATGGCATAGTAGTCGTGAATATCGAACATTGGCAAGAAGAATACGAAATATGCCGCAAATGGAAGCAAATAGAGCCACAGAAATGTTTTCGTTGCTGAGCTCGATGTGCGTCCGAGCGCATAGCACCCAACAAGAAAAAGAATGAACGCGGGGTAGTTGATGTACAACTCCGGCAGCCACTGAACAAAAACCTTTTTCAAAACCTGGGGAATCAGTGCCGCGCTGTAAGGGAAGTTCGGTTCAAGACGGAAGTCGAAGTTATGATGCACTTCACTGAGGTACCGGGCGTAAAGATACCACAGAAGGACGATAACAAAGGAAACACTTAACAACAAAAGACTTTTGAGCTTATCTGAACGGTTTGGCCTCTTGTAGATATAATAATAACCGGCAGGGAGCATAATGATGAAGGCATAGATCTTCACAAGCGCGGCCACCGTAATTGAAATCAAAAATCCAACCGAAGGAAACGCCGATTCATTGGTCCTGTCGTGCAGCAAGAAGTACAGCGCCATGAACATAAGCGCAAGTGAGGGCACGTCCGGCAAGACCACGATGGAGTAGTAGCTAAAAAGCGGACTAAACGAAAGAAAGAAGGCTCCTGCGAACGCAAGCCATTGTTTCCCAAACAATTCCCCAATGAAAGAATAACACGCGACGATCACAATGAAGCTGAACAACAGGAGAACGGTTCTCTCGACGTATGAATGCAGACCAAACACCTCATAACCCATCGCGATGAAATAATTCACGACGGGAAACTCAACTCCTGTAATTCCAGAATACTGTCCGCGGTTGTCGACCCGCGGCTGGAAAACATTCATTCCTTCTTCGTAGAAATTCCTCGCGACAGATAGGGTCTGGGTCTGCCTCCATTGATGGAAGCCTACAGGCGGCAGATCAAGATATTTGAAGTGCAGGAGTGTATGGAGAAGCAGAAGAACAACAATTAAGATGATTGGTCTGGTACGCTCGATTTTGACAGTGAGTTTTTCCAGCGAATGCATGGAACGCGCTTAGTAGTTGTGGGACCCATTGAGATTATCGTTCATAATCTGCAATAATATTCCGAAAATGCAAACAAGGACGCTCCTCTTCAGCGCCCGGAACCATGGCCCACCCGTACGAAGCGGAGAGTGGATCTACAACAAAGAATTCTCTCAACAGAAGTTCTGGGAACATTAATAAAAATCCCCGGCCATCCGCTCCGGGGATCATCCAACGACGTTGATGCACACCAGCTTCAACAGCCCGTCGTTTGATTTTGAAGACTTGATTCCACGTCACATCATTTACTGATCATCGGGGTGACCGTCCCCGCGGTCGTGTCCTCCTTTCCCTTTTTCGAACGATGCATAAATCGCCCGGCGGATCAACTCACGATTCAGGAATGACGTATCTGTCGGATCCAGGAGCCCGCCTGTCATTGGGTTGACGAACCAGGATCCAATGTTGAAGTTCAACGCTATGTCCACGGTGTTCGTCAATGCCTGGACAGTGAATGTCCCCTTGATCTTGAACTCAACTTCGCCATCGAAATAGTAGGTGAACCTTGTCCAGACACCATTCTTCATCACCGTCCCCCACACCGTGATACTGGAGCCAACACAGGCTGAATCATTTGGCCGAGGACGGTGGTTGTGCTCATCGCTGTCTTCGAACGGTTCACCGGCCATAAGTCGATGGATTTTGAACTTGATTCCGTCGTACGTTCCGGCCGGAAGCACCTGGTCGGCAAAGTTGACCGCCACGGTGTCGCGCACGTGAATGACGAACGGACCTTTGAACACGATACTTTGATCGTTGTCCAAATCCTCTGTCTGTCCATCGACGGTATCGACCGTTACGGTATCGATGTGAGATTCGAATTTGATCCGCGCGATGACAACAACAGCGCTGTCGAGCCGCAGCGAATCCGTCGACGCTGTCCCGCTCGTTTTCATCAGCCCCTGAAATCCGCCTCTGGAGAACGATATCGCAATGCTGACCGGCGCATCGGACAATGCGGGGCCGGTCACCGTACTCTTGGAACACCCCCCCAGAATCCCGGCGAGGACGCCTGCAGCAAGCATCGGAAGAACCCTCCAATGCATCAAACGCCTCATTGCTTTTCTCCTCGATTTGTTCAATGTTCTCATCGCCCGGTGTTTCTTAATATTTTCGTTTTCATTCGTTCTAAGCACGGCGCATTCCGGGGTCGATCCTATTTAAGGAGAACCATCTTCCTGCTCTGAACGAAACTCCCTGACTGCAGCTTGTAAAAGTAAACACCGCTGCTGAGGTTCGTCGCATCAAAGAGAACCTGGTGCGCCCCGCTCTTCTCAAATCCGTTGAAAAGCGTAGCGACTTCCTGTCCAAGGATATTATACACCTTCAATGTCGTCACACCCGCCTGCGGAAGATCGAAGGAGATCGTCGTCGAAGGGTTGAAAGGATTCGGATAGTTTTGAGCAAGCTTGTAGTTTGTCACCGCGCCCGTGACGGATACGGGAGCCGAGGTCGTTCCGGAGATCGAGAAATTGACGGTCTGGATCACCGGTACACTGGTAACTCCCGCGGGAGTCGACGTGTTGCTGTACGTTACCGAAGTGGATTGCGAACCAACTTCGTCGAATCCTGCCTTGTCGACGCTGATGGAGTACGTCCCCGGCGCAAGTCCGCTGATCGAATAGCTCCCGCTGTTATCGCTCATTGCATAGCCTAAAATCTGTCCGTTTGCCATCGCGTACACAAACGCTCCTGTGACCGGCCCCTGCGCTCCCGCTTGCACCGATCCCCTGATTCCGGTGTAGCCCAACATTGACGCGGAGAGAGCCCTCACATAAATGTTGATGTCCGTATAGGCGTTTCCATTGATTGTGAGCGACGTGGCACGCTTCCACCTGGTGCTCAGCGTATCCGTGGTGTAATATCCGGGTGCATAACTCCCCACGGGAACTGCCAGGACAAAATATGAGCCCGGGAGCAGTTGGTTGAACGAATAGGCACCGGACGAATCAGTGTCCGTTGTATACGACTCAGCGACACGGTAAACGTCGGGAAATCTCCAGTGGTCTCGAAATGCGATGACGCGTGCGCGGACTCCTACGCCCTCGGAACTGTCAATGACCGTCCCGCTGATACTGCCGAAGACGACAGGGGGAAGCGGAGCGAGCGTGAAATCTATGCCGGAGCTATCCGATGCGAGCGTAAGAACATCGGCCGACGTGAAATCGGTTTGGTTCAGGTAGAAACTGGTGACATACCCGGGCGCCTCAGCGAATGAGATGTACTGTCCGACGGGAACACGAAACGTATACTTGCCCGTTGTGTCTGCGGTCGTCGCGAAGACGTTTGGCGAACGTCCGTCTATCCGAAAGTCGGCGTCGTGGTCCTCATCAAAGGATTCTCTGAAATCGTCCACTGTCGCATTGGAATTCAGCGCGAAACCTGCACGCACGAAGAAGATCCTTGTGTTTGGAACAACAAGGGGAGCGCCCATCGTATCCACAATGCTCCCGGAGACGGTGACCTTTGGATGGAGCGTCGGACCCGCTCGGAGTCTGAAATCTACGGTGGAAACGTTTGGAGAGTCTGCCACTGTTACGACGTTCGCCAGCGCTGCCTCCGTTTGTCCATCGTACCATTGGCTGGCGTAGTCTGGTGTCGGCGAGATTGCACGCAGTTTGTATGAACCCAGATCGACGTGCGGAATTTTATAATAGCCGTTTGCATCTGTCATCGCCGAATAGGAATAAAAGCCGCCATCGTGATCCGAGGCACTAGCGAGCGGGGTTATATCGGTCTTCATCGCTTGGACAATGATGTTTGGGATTGCGTTGTTCAGGGTGTCAGTAACACGCCCCTGGATCGTCCCATCGCCACCCGACACGAGGACGTTGAAATCCTGACGTTCGTGTCCCCCCTTGTTTGAAGCAGCTACTATGACGATCTCATACCAGCCTTTCAACATCGGAGTCCAGCTTGTTACGCCAGTCACGGAGTCGATGGGAAATCGCACCAAGGGAACTAACCTCATCGGATCGCCCCCTCCTCCGAACCATCCCGAATACCTGATGATCGCTGTTGAATCGGAAGAAACGGCTTGTGCCGTGTAAAGGTAGGGAGTGTTAACGCGGGCCGTCGGACTCGGTCGAGAGATGAATTGGAGTTCATCTGCATCACGATCATATGGGCCATTAGGGGGAGGCCCTTCTTGGGCGAGAAGCCCGGCGGCCGCGATAACAAGCATCATGAAAGCCAAAAAACTGTATCGAGTCTTCATTGCGTATTCTCCTACGATGTTTAAGCTACTGACGTGATAAGGGATTCCTTAGGCTTGATTCGCAAGAAGAATGCCATCCAAAAAAGAAGGATTACACGGGATTTTGGGCACGGGCAAAGGAGGGGTATGCACCGTTTGCACAGCCGGCGTGCAAACCGTTCGGATTACCAGCGGAACGTAAAGACGAGACCTGAACTTGCTTCCCTACCGGCGGTAGGTTGTATCCCCACAGAATAGCTTCGATCCAAAAAGACATCAATTTCCGAGGCAACATAGACAGCGGCAAATGCGATAAATGAATACGAATCAGCGCGATAGTAACGATTGTAGGTGCGGTATTTGTTCGAAATATCCGCGGGCTGCGTCGCATCAAGGTACGCCCTTCGCGCCGGTGCACGAAGGAATTCGAAGGTGATCGCCGAACCGAGCGAAAGAACTCCTGCGCCCCCCAAGATCATACCTTCACTGGTTCGCCCTTGGTGTAACTGCTCCCACCCCGGAAATAGAACCGCCCTGAACGTGATCTCCGGGGCTTCAACGTGCTTCTTCATTGTTGCGCCGGAGCCTTCCTTGTTCGCTGTGGGGAAACGCATTTTTGCCTCGGCGAACACTGTGAGTATTTTCGGAGAAGTGAGGACTGGGTCAAGCTGAAAGGATGGGTCGAGCGCAAGGATCGATTCGAAATGTTCCCTCGCCAGATCCGATTTCCCTTGAGCCACGAGGGAGAAGGCGATGATCCGCTCAGCTTCGATGCGAATCGAGTCTGCAATCGGCCCCTGTTCCATAAGGCGCCGTGCGGCTAGCTCTGCGGACTCGTACGATCCTCCGTTGTACAATCGGAGAGCCCCAGCGAGCGTTGAGTCCGGAACGGCGGTCTGTCCTGACGATGACTGGCCGACAACAGCACAGAACGCAAGAAGCACGAAAACTCTGTTCCTCATCGTAACGGCCTCAGCGATATCGTCACAGCCAGCGTGTCCCGCGGCCTGATGGTAACGATCTGCATGGTATCGTTAAAAGCGTTGTTGTGAAACCGAATATGGTGAAGGCCTGCGGTAAGAATGATCGGCTTGGCGAGCGGTGTTGTATCTTTGTACTGCTCATCGACATAGACCTCGGCCCACGGTTGAACCGCACAAACAAGGAAACCGGCATGCTCCATGAAATCTGCTGAAACAACCTCGTTCTTGCCAGGATAAACTTCGATGGTCTTCAGGATCGGATCGAAGGAAGGGTTGGAGAACATAATGGAATGTTTTCCTCGTTCAAGGGAGATCGATTGTGCGAGTGGAGTTTCGCCCACCAATCGTTCGTCGACATAGACCTTAGCCCACGGATTGCTGGTGAACGAAATGTTCGCCGAATCGTGGCCGGGGGGGACGATCGCCGCAGAAGTGCCGCTCGTCGGCTTTCGATCCTCTCTGACCGGACGGTGCTCATCTTTCTGATTGACAATCGCAGGAGGCCTCATGACGTTCTCATCAGTGCGGTGAGCCAACGAGCTGTCACTCTGAAGTGCTTCTTGTGTCGCATCGTGTGGCGGAACATCGGACGCAGGTTTCGACGTCCCGAAATACAACAAAACGACGAACGCCGCAACGCCTGCGAACGCCAGGACAGGGAAGAGCAGCTTCCGTGACAACCGCCTTGCGACATCAAACCTCTTTTCTTCGTCTTGACCTTCGCCCAGACTTTCGAGCGCCTCACCGGCGGATTCGAATCGCTTGTTCGGATCCGGTTCCATAAGCCGTTTCAAAAATGCAAGGCGTTCGACGGGAACAGCCGTTGACCAACGGTCAAGATGATCCGTTCTAAATTCGATGATTTTTTTGACACATTCGGAATATGTCGAACCTTCGAAGATCCTTTCACCGGTCAGTACTTCCACAAGTGTCACACCCAACGAGAAGAAATCAGTCCGTGCATCCACACGCTCCCCCCGGATCTGCTCGGGTGCCATATACGCCGGCGTCCCCAACACGGTCCCTTCGATGGTGACGGTTGGTGAGTGAGCGATGTGCGCCAGTCCGAAGTCGGTGAGTTTGATGGTTCCGTCGTCCGCAACGAGGATGTTGCCGGGTTTGATGTCCCGGTGGACGATACCCCGGCGGTGGGCGAGCGACAACCCCTTGAGGATGCTGACAGCCGTGTTCGTCGCAAGTCGGTCACGATCGGACGGCATATCATCGATAATGTCCTTCAGCGATCGACCCTGGACGTATTCCATGACGATGGCAGGGCAACCGTCGTGTTCGGTCAGATCATAGACCTGGACAATGTGCTCGGACCGGAGATGGGCACAGGCCTTTGCTTCACGGGTGAACCTTTCGCGAACGACCGGATCGTTGGCAAGGTGCTGGTGCAGTACTTTAAGCAGGACAGGCCGGTCAAGGGTCTCCTGGAACGCCCGGTAGACGGTCGTCGAGCCACTTTCGCTGATCTTCTCTTCAATGCGAAATTGCGACATCTTACGACTGACTCCATTCTTTCAGCCGATATTGAAGCCACCGCAAGGAAACACCCAGTCGTTCTGCAGTCCGGGTCTTGTTGCCTCCCATCTCCGCAAGCGTTGCCTCGATGATCTGGCGTTCAAATTCTTCAAGCGTCACTCCCGTTCGGTGCAACGATTGTTGGTCAGAAAGATTGAACAACAAGTCGTCCTTCGTCAGCTGGGTCCCTTTGGAGAGAACGACTGCTCTATCGATGACATTTTGGAATTCACGCACATTTCCTTTCCAGGAATTCATCAGCAACACCTGCATCGCTTCAGGATGGATATCCTTCACGGGTCGTTTGTACGTCTCCGCGGCCCGGGCCAAAAAGTGTCGTGCCAGCAGCGGTATGTCGTCTTTTCGTTCTCTCAGTGGCGGAAGGTGAATGCCGATGACGTTCAATCGGAAAAAGAGGTCCTCGCGGAGTCCGCCGGATTTGATTGCTTCCTGTGGATTCCGGTTTGTTGCGGCGATCACCCGGATGTCGGCAGCCCTGTTGACGGTGTCCCCTACGCGTCGATACTCTCGTTCCTGCAAGAGCCGGAGGATTTTCGACTGAAGCAGAACGGGCAATTCGACCACTTCATCGAGAAAGAGTGTGCCACCGTGGGCAATCTCGACAAGTCCCCGCTTGTCTCCCGTTGCGCCTGTGAACGATCCCTTGACGTGCCCGAACAGCTCGCTTTCCAGAAGTTGTTCCGGGATTGCCGAACAGTTGACGGCAACGAACGGCATGCCGTTCCTCGTTCCTTGCTCGTGAATGGCACGCGCTATGAGTTCCTTCCCCGTTCCACTTTCCCCGGTGAGCAGGACCGACGCATCGACATCGAGAACGCGCTGCACGATGTCGAGCACTTGCTTCCACTTCGCACTCTGGCCGATGATTGTCGGGAATTGATGCGTCACGTCGATGGCGCTCCTCAGGCGCTCGTTCTCTCCGAGAAGCGTCGCGTACCGCTGCGCATTGTCGATGGCAATGGCGGCCACATTGCCGAACACCGTCAGAAATTTGAGAGCGTCTTCCGTAAATGCCTTTCGTGACCGTGCACTGTCGAGATAGACAGCTCCGGTCACGCGGTCTCCGTTCCGCAGCGGCACGCACGCGATCGAGAGAATGTTCTGCGCAACGATACTGGTCGAGGAGTCGAATCGTTCGTCGGTCTGCGCGTCGAAGGTCAGGACCGGCTCTCCCGTCGTCAAAACGCGGTTGACAACCGAAGATGAAGCTGCAAACTCACTGCTCTTCTGCTTCGAGCTAAAATTCTCCATTGCGGCGACCGAGAACCCTGCCTCGCTCGTTGTATCAGCAAGGAGGACGAACCCCCGCTCCGCGGAAAGATGGCGAACGGCAAGAGACAGTACTTTCTCCAATAATTGGCGAGGTTCGAGAATGGAATTCAGCGTACGGGCTATTTCGTACAGCGCCTGGAAATTATCGTTATGAGTGGTCTCCATAGTCAGCGGACGACGAATGCAGTCTCTTTTGAGCGCGCGCTGTTCCCGAAATTGTCGACGACCGCTACGCTCCAAACATAGTTGCCTGATGTCAGGGTGAGTCCCGAGCCATCATCAGGAAATTGCTGCTGCAAAATCGTCGAGCTCAGGTCCGATAATGTCCATACAAGGGTTTCAGTCCCCGCATCGACCCTCAGGCACTCAAGTGTGTACGTATAGTTGAAGGTGACCTCCGGGGGAAGCCACTTGAACAACGGAGTGGAGCCTGTTGTATCGTTGTTCAGCGAGGTCGGATACGTTGGCGTTGCCTCGTTCTCAATCACACGCGTAACAAAAAAGGGCTCGCCGGCGCCGATCGCACCATAACGGTCCTTGCACCGGATCGTCAGCGACTTCCCGACAAGCCAATCGATCGTGTTCGTCGGAAAATCGTACTTATACAATATCGTCTCGAACAGCTTTGTGTTGATGGAATATACCATCGGATATAGAAGCGAATCGACCTCGAACCAGACCGAGTCGACATCGGCAATACCGTTCGGGTCGGTAACTGAAGCCGAGACGTCCACGGTGTAGACCGGACTTGGATAGTACTGATCGTATTTGTGCGTGATGATGTTCTCCGACGTCGCGACGGGGTCGGCGTTGAGTGCAAACGATATCTTCAGCGAAGCGCCGGCATTCAGCTGAACGCGTTGCGTGTCCTCAACGAATCCTGTTTTTGAGGCAACCAGGGTCAACGAGCCCGAAGAAAGATGCCCGAAGGCATAATTCCCGTTTGAGTCCGAAGTGACGAAGATGCCTTGTTCAACGCATTGCACGGATGCAGACGGAATCCCGCTGTTCTGATCGCGAATACTTACCTGTCCGCTGATCGATGCCGAATTTTGAAAATATGGGGATGACGGATCCAGGGAATTGTCTCGAGGAGCATCCAAACAGCCGACAAGGAGCGGTACCACAACGATGAAAAGTGGGGCCCTGAAAAACTGCTTCAAAAACTCTCTCAAATGATTCTCAAAGGTTTTCGAAACTGCAGTCCAAAGAACCAGCCCGTCGCACAGTTTACGAGCACGCTTTGGCCGCAGCGGTGGCACATTCTTCCGTGAAATTCGTCATTGATTATCGAAGAATCAACTATCGTTCGAATGGAATGCTTGATTTCAAGGCTGCGCATCAAATGTACGCGTTGTCCTATGCTGTTTTTGCCGTGTTGTTTGTGAGGTAAGTCACGCTTTGCGCCGTCAGAGAGAATGCTCGTCATCCAAAAACAAAAGCGGCCACCGTGTTACGATGACCGCTTTCGATAATTGAATCCTGTGATCTGTTTTCTAAACGCGGATCCTCAGCCCCGCAGCAAAGGAGAACATAGAAAAACTGCTCGGTGAGAAGAGCATACCAAAATTTTCTGTCCCGACATCGAGACTAAGAACCCAGATATCCAACCCAAATCCAAATGCCCACCTGAATTGATCTCCACCGCCAACCGTGATACCAGTGCGCAATGGCAGTATCGGGATAAGCCTCCATTCCGTTCCGATCGAGAGTCGCGGAACGGTTGAATTTCCCAACGAGTTGTTGAGCCCCTGGTTGTAGTCAACCTCCATCAACATGTTGCCCGGC
>Ga0335081_10005710_pt1 | contig 19704 bp, 17 predicted proteins | sample Lox_Sample_35_FD_206713 | JGI IMG/M metagenome (GOLD analysis project Ga0335081, IMG submission 206713) | Soil microbial communities from Loxahatchee National Wildlife Refuge, Florida, United States - Lox_Sample_3.5 | ecosystem: Environmental > Terrestrial > Soil > Wetlands | place: USA... | reverse complement strand
CCGAGCGCCACAAGCAGGAGCACCGGCGCCTGATCGAGGAGCTCGAGAGCCAGGCCGATGCGCTCGAGGGCCGCAGCATGTCGCTCACCATGCGCTACCTCAACTTCTGGCTGCTGCACCACATCGAGTCGACCGACGTGGGCCTGGCGAAGGAGCTGATCGAGGCGCCGCTCGGGGATCCGGTCGAACAGTCCGACCCCACGCAGCCGGCGACAAAGCTCGAGCGCTGGCATCAAGCGGTTCGGCGCGGCCTTTGGGTGGCCCCCGAACCGCGGCCCACCGCCCAGCCGCCGGGGCAATTACACTAGCCACAAGAATTAACAATTATTCTAATAGGTTGGCCTTGATCGGGTAGTGCGGATCGAGGACCCTTGAACCTTTAAAACAAGACGTAGCGCCATGGCCGTTAGGCGAGCGGTTCCGGTCGCGATTACCCGGTGAGTAGCTCACCGAATTCGCCGTCGACGGCATCCGGGGAGCCAACCCGCAACGGGGCCGTCGCCAGCCCGCCCAAGGAGCTGGAGCGCAAACTCATCGAGTCGGTGGTGGGTCGGCTGGAGATTCACCGCCTGCCCGGCGCGCCGCTGATCATCGATCGCGCGCTCAAGGCGAGCCGGCAGCCGGGCAGCGCCAACGCGCGGCAGGTGTGCGAATGGATCGCCCTCGATCCGGTGCTCGCCTTGCGCGTGCTCGACGCGACCACCGGGCCAGCGCAGGCTCAAGTCAGTGGCGAAGGGCTGTCGCTCGCCGAGCGCGCTGCCAGCATGGAGCCGCAGCTGTTGAAGTCCATGCTCATGAGTACCGCCCGCTGCTCGCTGGGGCCGGAGCCGGCGTTTGTGTCCGCGCGGGAGCTCGGCGAGTTCTGGATCCACGCGCTGCGCGCCGCATTTCTCGGCCGAGCCCTGGCCGAGGCCTGCTCCTACCGAAGCCCGGAGGAGGCCTACCTCGCCGGCCTGTTGCACGACGTCGGCTCGTTCGCGCTGCTCGCCACCGTGCCGAACACGCTCCGCTCCCTGGTGGCGACGCAAGCCAATGCGCCCTGGGGCGCGATTCCGGAGCACGCGGGAAGGCTGGGGACGATCCACGCTCAGATCGGCGCCGCGCTGCTGGAGAAGCAGCGCGTGCCGTTCTATGTTTCGGACGCGGTCCTGCTTCACCACGCACCGGCCGCAGAGCTCGAAGGTACGCATCCCCTGGTCCGGATTCTCGGCTGCGCCGAGGCGCTGATGCTTTCGCGCAGCGCGGCGCACCCGCTCGGGCCGATCGCGGATCTGCTCGGGATCTCGGCGTCTACCGTATCGGGCGCAGAAAGGGACGCCGCGGAAAAAGTCAGCGCCATCCTGCGCGGGCTCGGGCGTCTCGGGCTCACGAAATCTCAGAGCGTCAATGCGCCGCCGGCCGAGGTCGTCACGCCGGCATCGGGAGCGCGGCAGCGTTTGACCGAGACACTGGTGATGCGGTTCGTCAGGGAGGCGGAGCAACCGTCCTCGAAAGACGCGCCGCTCGCGCAGAAATCCGGCGAGGAACCGCGCTTCGCGCACGATTCGGCGCAGGTCGCAGCCGACGAGCAAGGATGGGCGGAGGCGCTAGCGCTGCACGGGACCAGCGTCACCGCCGGTTCGGTTCTCGACCAGATCGCGAGTGAGGCGATGCGGCTGGGGGCGACGACGCTGCTGCGTTCTCGAGGCGATACGCCGCGCGCCGTCGCAGACCTGTTGCCGCTCGCGCAGGTGGTTGCGGGCGTGAAGCGCGCTGCGCTGTTCCTCCCGCGCGAGGGCCATCAGAGCTGGCCCGGCTGGCTGGTCGGAGCCGAAGGCCCCGTGCGGGTCGAGCTCGAGCTCTCGCTCGAAGGCCAGTCTCTCATGGCGCGCGCCGCGCGCCAGAGCGTTGCGCAGGCTTCCTTCGAGGAAGGAGGAGCAGGCCAGCTCACGGGCCTGGACCTGCAGGTTGCGCGCATGCTGGGGGCTGACGAAATTTGCGTGATTCCGCTTAGGGCCGACCAAGCGACGGGCGCGGGCGTGCTGATTTTCGGCGTCAGCGCCATGAAGGCGTCGCGCTTCGCCCAAGCGCTGCCGTTTCTGAGCGAGTTGGCCGAACTCGTCTGCAGTTCGTCCGCGGCGCGTGGCGCGACCCCGGCCGTGGACCGCGGCGGCGACGCCGCCGCGGAAGTTCGAGCCGCAACCAGACGGCTGGTGCACGAGGCGCGAAATCCGCTTTCGGTCCTGAGGACCTATCTGCAGATCGCGAGAACCCGTGCCGAGGGCGGCGCCGGCCTGGAGAAGGAGCTCGAGATTGCAGACCAGGAGGTGGAGCGTGTATCGCGCTTGCTCGACGCGATTGGCGATCCGGAACGCAAGACCGCGTCCGGCGCGCGACCGGTCGAGCTGAATCGAACGATCGAGGACCTCTTGCTCCTCTATGGGGAGGCGCTGTTTGCCGAGAAGAAGATCGCCTTGTCCCCCATGCTGGACGCAAGCATACTGCCAATCTCATGCGATGAAGAAGGTCTCAGGCAGGTGTTGCTGAATTTGCTGATCAACGCTTCCGAGTCGCTTTCGAGCGGCGACCAGGTCCTGGTCTGCACCTCGGACAATGTCAACTACGAAGGGCAAGTGATGGTGGAGATATCCGTCGCCGACAACGGACCCGGAATGCCACCGGAGAAGATCGCGCGCCTCTTTGCGCCTTCCGAAGCGGGATCTTCGGACGCGGCGCGCGGCATCGGGCTTCCAACCTCCCTGGCGATCGTGAGGGCGATGGGCGGGCACCTGGCCTGCCGCAGTCGCCTGGGCGAGGGAACGACATTCGCGATTCTGCTTCCGCGCGGCCCGAGGCCCGAGCAACGAACCTCCGGCGGCGCACTCGCGTAGGACGCGCGCGCAAGCGATGCAGATCTCCGAAAGCCTGCTGCAGGCAGATCAAAGGCTGCCTGCGTTCGCCGACCGCGTCCACGTTCTGATTGTCGATGATGATCCCATGGTGCGGCGCGCGCTGGCCGACTTGGTGCGCGGCAGCGGACGGCGCGTCACCCCGTGCGGCTCGGGCGCGCAGGCAATCGAGGTTATGGGCAAGGAGCCGGTCGATATCGTGCTGCTCGACCTCGGTCTGCCGGACATGACTGGCCTGGATATCATGCGCCGGATCCGCGAGTCGCGGCCCGAGCCGACCGTCATCGTGGTAAGCGGAGACGACCGCATCGATTCCGCCATCGCCACGCTTCAGTGCGGCGCGCACGAATACGTTCGCAAGCCCTTCGAGCCGGTGGCGCTCGTACGCTGCGTGGACAATGCGATCGAGACGCGCAAGCTGGCCTGGGAGAACACTGTCATGCGCATGCGGCTCGAGCACTCCGAGCGCCTGCATCGCTATTTTGTCGACAACTCGCCGGATTTCATCTTCGCGCTCGATCCGCAGGGCCGCTTCCGTTTCGTGAACGAACGCGTCGTCGCGCTGCTCGGCTACTCCAGGGAAGAGCTGTGCGGGATGCACTATTCGGCCGTCATCGACGAAGAAAACCTGCCGCACGTGAAATGGGCGCTTGGCGAGCGGCGCGCCGGAGAGCGTGCCTCGCGCGATATCGAGGTCAGGCTGATAGCGAAGGGCGCGGACGCGCGATCAGGCCAGGAGGACACGGCAACGACGGTGTCGCTCAGCACGGTCGGCATCTACGAGGACACCGCCGACGAGGGCGGAACCGGCGGCAGGCGGTTCCTCGGGACCTACGGCGTTGCGCGTGACATCTCGGCGCGCCTAAGAGCGGAGCAGATCGTCGAGTTTCACGCCTTTCACGACGCCTTGACCGGGCTGCCCAACAGGACCCTGTTCCGCGATCGGCTGAGCCATGCGATCGCCGAAATGCGGCGGCGCAGGAAGGCGCTCGCCGTCCTGTTCATCGATCTGGACCGTTTCAAGGTCGTGAACGACACCTACGGACACCTCAAAGGCGACCACCTCCTGCAACAGACCGCCTCCCGCCTGCGCAAATGCCTGCGCGAGACCGACACGCTTTCGCGTATCGGCGGGGACGAGTTCGTCGCGCTGATTCCGGACCTGGACGGACGCCCGGATGCGGAGGCGATCGCCAGGAAGATACTGCACGAGCTTGCCGAGCCGTTTTCCCTGGGCTCCGAGCCGTTCCGGACCAGCGTCAGCATAGGCGTTGCAATCTATCCGGGAGACGGGCCGAACGAGGAGGAGCTCATCCGCAATGCGGACCTCGCCATGTATCAGGCAAAGAGAAAGGGCAGGAACGGAATCGTATTCTTCTCGCCCGACTTGAGCACGCACCATGCCGACCGATTGCAGTTCGAGCACGACCTGCGCGGTGCCGTCAAGCGGCGTGAATTCGAAACCTACTTCCAGCCGATTCACAACGTGAGGACCGGCGACGTTGAGCGGCTGGAGGCGCTGGTGCGATGGCGCCATCCCTCGCACGGCCTGTTGCTGCCCGGGCGATTCATCGGCATCGCGGAGGATTCGGGCCAGATCCGGGAGCTCGGAGAGGTCGTGCTGGACGCCGCGTGCGCGCATTTGGCGAAATGGCGCTCGGACGGCGCCGGCGATCTCGGCGTATCGGTGAATCTATCGGCGCGCGATTTCGACCACGACGACCTGGTCGAGCGCGTCATGGGCGCAACCCGGCGCCACGGGCTGCCCGCGAACGCGCTGGAGCTGGAAATAACCGAGAGTCTGCTGATCGAGGACATGGACGAGGTCTCCAAACGTGCATCCCGCCTGCGGGCCGAAGGAGTGCGAATCGCTATCGACGATTTCGGCACCCGCTATTCGTCGCTCGGCTACCTGCAGACGCTGCCGATCAGCGCGATCAAGATCGACCAGTCCTTCGTGCGCGACCTGGGGCTGCGCAATACCAGCAGCTCGATCGTGGCGGCCATGATCGGAATCGCGCGCGGCCTGCACCTGGATCTGGTGGCGGAGGGCGTCGAGCGGACCGAACACCTGGAATCCCTTCAGGGCATGGGCTGCGACGTGATGCAGGGCTACCTGTTCAGCCGTCCGATGCCCGGCGAGGAAGTGAGCGACTATCTGCTGTCGGCGAGAGCACGCTAGAGCGCAAGCCGAACCGGACGCCGGTCAGTCCTATGACCAGGCCCGTCAGCATGTCCCAGCCCGACGAATGGCCGATTGCGCATAGCGTGCGCGCAGCCGCGAGCGCCGAATCGCGATCTCGGCGCGCAAGCGCATGCGCCAACTCGTGCAGCGGCGCGAAGCTCTCGCCCCGCGCAAGGTCGTCGAACAGCGCAGCGCTCAGCGCGTGGCTGCGCAGTGCAACCTCGCCTGACAGGCGTTCGGCAATTGATTCCCAACGCGTGCGGTCCGCACTCAGAAGCCGCCGGCCGAACAGCGCGGCGCCCGTCAGGTCGTCGCCGGAGGGCGTCAGGCCCGTGCCGAATCCGAGCAACGGGACCGAGGCGGCGAACACGGCATCGGCGTCGTTGCGCCGGTACGCCGCGGCGAGCGCCTCGACGCGCGGCAACGCGAGCTCGAGCGGAAACCCGGGCGCCCGTCCGGCTAGCAGCATGCCGAAGCCGCGCGGCGCGCGCCCTTCGGCCAGCGCCTCGCGCAGGGCGTGCGCAGCGTCGATCACGCGCGCCGCAGCATCCTCGTCCAGGCGCAGCGGGTGCGGCGACCAGCCGTGCGCCGGCAGCGCATCGAAATGCAGCGTCACGCCGCGCGGCGGCGCCGAGGAGACGATGACCGCGCGCGGGTGGAGGGCCGGCAGATTGGCGCCGACCCAGATGACTTCGCCATCGGCCTCGAGATAGGGCGCGTCGGCGAAGCCCGCCAGCGGCGCGGCGACGCCGCCGCTGCGCGCCAGCGCGGCGCGCGCTCGCTCGCCGACCTGTACGACGGCTACGCGGCTCAGCTCGGGACCTTCTTTTCCGACACGTCTGCCGCAAAGCAGACCGCGGCGAACAGCACGTAGCCTAGGGCCACCTGCGGCGACACGGCCCAGCCAAGCTGGCCGCCGTGGATGAAGCCGAAGAACGCCAGCACCGCGCCGGCCAGGGCCCAGAACCCGGCCTGCTTAAGCTTGTGGTCGATGATGAACGCGGCGAGCGCACCCAGCACCAGCCCGGCGAGCACCGCGCCGCCGCCCAGCAACGCCATGCCGTGGTACACCAGCCCGGACCCCGCCAGCTTGGCCATGCCGAGCTGCCCGGCCGAAGTGCCCGCCGCATTGAGCGCGCTGTCGACCTGCAGCTGGCCCCAGGCGGCGACGTTCGGAATGATCGCCAGCACCACTGCAGGCGCGTGCTTCGCGGGCGAAGCCTGGAACGCCTGCGCGCCGATCACCAGGCCGATATACAACAGGATCGGCAGGATCGCCACCAGCGGCACCACCGCGAGCAGCAGCGCGGTGAGGCCGAGAAAGCACACCAGCGCGATCACCACGCCGGTCGCAAGCGAATATCCGATGCGCCCGCCGACCGCCTTCCAGCCCGGATGGCCGATGTAGACCGCGGGCGGGAACGGGCTGCCGAGGATAGAACCCACGATGGCGCCGATGCCGTCGGCGGCCAGGATCTTGCGCAGGTCGTAGGAGTCGCCCGCCGCGGCGGCGCTCTCGACGTTGTTCATCGCCTCGGTGAAGTTGTAGATACCGAGCGGAATCGCGGTCACCAGCAGCGGCGCGACGTCGGCCAGCCCGCGCCACACCTCGTTGCCCGGAACCGGCAGGTGAAGGCCGAACTGGGACATCGAAGCGCTCACCTGCGACGCCTGGACCACGTCGCTCCAGCCGAAGAAATACGCGATCCAGCCGACGATTACGCCGACGATCACCGCGACCAGGCCACCGGGCAGGCCCCAGGGCAGGCGCACGTTGGCGGTCCAGCTGATCAGCACGATCGCGAGCGAGATGAACGCGATCCAGGGCACCTCCCACATCTGGAACGCCGGCCGCAGCGAGATGAACGCGATCGAGATTCCGGCCAGCGTGCCGAGCATCGCCGCGCGCGGCGTGTGCGCCCGGACCCACGGCCCGAAGAACATCCCGGACAGGATGATGACGCCGATGATGAAGGCCCACGCCAGGCCGGCTTCCCAGGCAAGCATTGGATCTTTGGTCTTCAAGTACACCGGCAGCATGATCACGAACACGACGATGAACATGTGCGGCACGCTCGGACCGTAGGGCATCGCGGTGACGTCGCTGCGGCCGTCCTTGTGCGCCAGCTTCCAGGCGAGGTAGGCGTAGAACAGGTTGCCGATCGGCAGCGCGATGCCAAGGGCGGGCAGTATCCGACCGAACACCGTATCCGCGGGCAGCTGCACCACCCCCAGGCACAGGCCGGTCAGCACGATCACGTTCAGTACCACGTTCGTGAACAGCCCGAAAAAGCCGTTCCAGTCTCCGGGCACCCACCACCGTACCTGCGTTGTTGCAGCCTGGTTTGCCATGGTCTCCCCTTTGTTCGCCGTTAGGCCTTCGTTAGTCCTGCCAGGAATCTCTTCGAATCGCTCACCCAGCCGAAGATCCCGCCTTGCGCCTTGATCATCTCCAGCGCCGCCTTCTGGAAGACGGGGAAATACGAGCCGACGCAGTCCTCGAGCACCAGGCAGTCGTAGCCGCGGTCGTTCGCTTCGCGCACGGTCGTGTTGACGCACACCTCGGTCGTCACGCCGCACACCACCAGGCTGCGGATGCCGCGGTTGTGCAGCATGGAATCGAGGTCGGTGGCGTAGAAGGCGCCTTTACCCGGCTTGTCGACCACCGGTTCGCCCGGCGCGGGCTTGAGCTCGTCGACGATGTCATGGCCGTACTCGCCCCGCACCAGGATGCGGCCCATCGGGCCCTTGTCGCCGATTCCGGCCTTCAGCCGCCCGCGCAGCTTCTTGCTCGGCGGCAGGTCGGAGAGGTCCGGTCGATGGCCCTCGCGCGTATGGATGACGAGCATCTTCTGCTTGCGCGCGGCCTCCAGCACCTTCTGCGTCGGCTTGATCGCCTTGCGCAGCAGCGACACATCGTTGCCGAGCGCCTCGCCGAATCCGCCCGGATCAACGAAGTCGCGCTGCATGTCGATGATCATGAGCGCGCAGCTGCGCGGCTCGAACTCGAACTCGTAGGGTTCCGCCGCGACCTTTGCCATCTGCTTTGCCTCCCGTTCAACCGGCCTTCGCCAGCTCGGCGCGCTGCGCCAGGTAGGCGCGCCAGCCCCCCAGGCGGGTGATCTCGCGCGCTTCGCGCGTTGCGTAGTGCTCGCACACGAAGCCGCGCAGCTGCGCGCCGTCCTCGAGCTCGACCGTGCCGATGCCGAGCGGCGCCGGAATGCCGTCGACGAAGCCGCCGAAGGCCGTCGCGGGCAGTTCCCAGACTTCGACCTCGATCGCCGCGCCGGGCTCGCTGCGCACCAGGCCGGGACGCGGCGGCGAGAAGGCCTCGAGCGCATAGAAGCGGTAGCGCGCTGCGGTGCGCGCGCGCCGCACCAGGCGCGCGTTGCGCTCGGTAAGCTCGCGATTGAGCGGCAGGCCCGACATGTGGGCGCCGCACACGACGAGCTGCACCGTCGCGGGGCGCGCCGCCGCGGGCGATTGCTGCGCGGGCGGGAGCTCGATCCCGGTCGCGCCGAGCGGCAGGCCTTGCGCGCGCTGCAGGCGCTCGCCAAGCCCGGCGAGCGCGCCGTCGTGGAACGCCGGCGCGAGCAGCGTCACGCCGAAGGGCAGGCCGTCGGCGCGGAATCCGGCGGGAACCGCGAGCCCGGACATGTCGAGCAGATTGACGAAGTTCGTGTAGGTGCCGAGCCGGCTGTTGAGCGCGATCGGATCGGCCTCGACCTCGGCCCGGGTATAGATCGTGGGCGCGCTCGGGGTCACCAGCAGGTCGACTTCGCTCCATGCCGCCTCGGCCCGGCGCCGCAGCGCCTGCATGCGGTACGACGCGGCGAAGGCATCAGCGGCGCTGAACGCGGTGGCCCGCTCGATCACGCGCCGAGTGACCGGATGCAATGCCTCGGGCTTGCGTTCGAGCAGGTCGCGGACCGCTAGCCAACGCTCGGCGACCCATGGTCCTTCGTACAGCAGCCGCGCCGCCTCGAAAAACGGCTCGAAGTCGAGCTCGATCCGCTCGCCCCCGAGCGACTCGAGCCGCGCGAGCGCCGTGCGATAGAGCTCGGCTGCGTCGCGATCGCCGAAGAACTCCAGTTGCGCCGGCCGCGGCACGCCGAACCGAAAGCACGCCCCGAACGCGATCTCGGGGCCCGCGGGCGCGGCACGCGAGAACGGATCCCCGCGATCGAAGCCCTGCGTCACCTGGAGAACGGCCTGCGCGTCCCGGACGGTGAGGCCGAAGATCGACACGCAGTCGAGCGAGCGGCACGCCGGCACCACGCCGCGCGTCGACAGCAGACCGAGCGTGGGCTTCAGCCCGACCAGGTTGTTGAACGCGGCGGGCACGCGCCCCGAGCCGGCGGTGTCGGTGCCGAGCGAAAAGCTCACCAGCCCGGCCGCGACGGCGACCGCGGAGCCCGAGCTCGAGCCGCCGGAGATGTAGCGCTCGTCGAACGGATTGGCGCAGGCGCCGTAGGGCGAGCGCGTGCCGACCAGGCCGGTGGCGAACTGATCGAGGTTGGTCTTGCCGATGGCGATCGCCCCGGCGTCGAGCAGGCGCTGTACCACCGGCGCGCTTTCGCCCGGGGTATAGGCGAACTCCGGGCACGCGGCCGTCGTCGGGTGTCCCGCGAGATCTATGTTGTCCTTGATTGCGAACGGAATTCCGTAGAGCGGGAGCTCATCCGGGCGGCGCCGGAGGAGCTCGGCCGCGCGCGCTTCGAGCGCCGCGCGCGGCACGCGGTCGATCCACAACTTGTCGTCGCCGCGGCGCTCGATGCGCTCGAGCAGCAGCGCCACCACCCGCTGCGGATCGAGCGCCCCCGAGAGGTAGCGCTCGCGCAAGCGCGCGATATCCAGGCTTTCTGTCTGGGTCGACATGGTCGGGGCGGCTTATGCTGCCGGAAGTGCAGTGCCCCTGTATAGTAGTTGTTGGCTGCGGCCAATAATAAACTCGACCCGCCGCGACTACCATGCCTACGTTGCTCAGGATCGTCCACAATACCTACCGCGATTCCGTGTCGCTAATGCAGCTCTCGGCGCGCATTGCGGGGCTCGCGGGCGTGCGCCAGGCCTCGGTGGTGATGGCGACCGAAGGCAACCTCGCCCTGCTGCGCGAAGCCGGGCTGCTCGAGGGCGAGGTACAGGCTTCGCCCAGCGACCTGCTGGTGCTGGCACAGGGCGACGGCGAAGAGGCGGCGCGTGCCGCGCTGGACGAAGCCGAGCGTGGCCTCGCCGGCGGCGCCGCCGGCGGACCCCGGCGCGCGCCGCAGGAGAGCGCGCCGCGCAGCATCCGCATGGCGCTCCAGGCGCGGCCTGACGCTAACCTTGCGCTCATCTCCACGCCGGGCGAGTACGCCGCCGCGGAGGCGCTCAAGGCGCTGCGGCTGGGCCTTAACGTGATGGTGTTCAGCGACAACGTGAGCGTGGCCGACGAGGTGCTGCTCAAGCGCGAGGCCGAGGCGCGCGGGCTGCTGGTGATGGGCCCGGACTGCGGCACCTCGATCATCGCCGGCGTGCCGCTCGGCTTCGCCAACGCCGTGCGCAGGGGCCCGATCGGAGTCGTGGGCGCTTCGGGCACCGGCCTGCAGCAGGTCACCTCGCTCATCGACCAGGCGGGCCTCGGCGTGTCGCATGCGCTCGGCACCGGCGGGCGCGACCTGAAGGCCGACGTCGGCGGCGCCACGATGCTGCGCGCGATCGACGAGCTTGCGGCGGATCCCGGGACGCGCGTCATCGTGCTCGTCTCCAAGCCGCCTGCGGCCGCGGTGGCAGAAAGGGTGCTGGCGCGCGCGAACGCGAGCGGCAAGCCGGTGATCGCCTGCTTTCTCGGCGCAGCCGCGGCGGACGTCGAGCGCGGCGGCGTACGCGCCGCGGCGACGCTCGAACAGGCCGCGGCGATGGCGGTCGCGGCCGCGCGAGGCGAGCGCTACAGCGCCGGCATTACGCGCTTGCCGCAGTTCACGGCGCCGCGCCTGGCGCCAGGGCAGCGCTACCTGCGCGGCCTGTACAGCGGCGGCACCTTCTGCTACGAGGCGACGCTGCTGCTTTCGCAGACGCTAGAGGACGTGCACTCCAACACCCCCGTCGGCGGCGCCACGGCGCTCGCGGACGTCTGGCACAGCCGCGGTCACACTCTGATCGACCTGGGCGACGACGAGTTCACGCGCGGCAGGCCGCATCCGATGATCGACCACCGCCTGCGCAACGAGCGCCTGGTGCGCGAGGCGGCCGACGCGCAGGTCGCGGTGATCCTGCTGGACGTCGTCCTCGGCTACGGCGCGCACCCCGATCCGGCGGCCGAAATGCTGCCCGCGCTGCGAGCGGCGCGCGCCACCGCGCAGCGCGGCGAACGCGAGATCGCGTTTGTCGGTTTCGTTTGCGGCACTGAGCGCGACCCGCAGGGCTACGAGCGCCAGTCGGCCGCGCTCGCGCAGGCCGGCGTCATCCTCGCCGGTAGCAACGCGCAGGCCGCCCGCATTGCCGCCAGCATCGCGCTGCACCATGCCGAACCTGCTCGAAGCTAGCCTCGGCGTCGTCAACGTCGGTCTGGCGCAGTTCGCCCAGACCATCCTGACCGAAGGCGGGGCGGCGATTCAGGTCGATTGGCAGCCGCCGGCGCTCGGAGACCGCGCGGCGGGCATGGCGCTCGCCCGCCTCACCGGTGATTCCAGGATCGAGCAGGCAAACGCCGAGGCCTTCGCCGCCTTCCTCGGCACGGTTCCAGTGCTGCGCGGCATCGGCGCCGCAGGCGGCACCTTGCCCGGCATGGGCGAGCGAATGATCCTTCATGCGGGGCCGCCGATCGAATGGTCGCGCATGTGCGGGCCGATGCAGGGCGCGATCGTCGGCGCGATCCTGTACGAGGGCTGGGCGAAGGACGCGGAGCAGGCGCATGCGCTGGCGGCAAGCGGTGCGCTTGCCTTCGAGCCCTGCCACCACCACGCCGCGGTCGGCCCGATGGCCGGCGTGATCAGCCCATCGATGCCGGTATGGATCGTCGAGGACGCGGCGCGCGGCGCGCGCGCGTTCAGCAACTTCAACGAGGGCCTGGGCAAGGCGCTGCGCTTCGGCGCCTACGGGCCCGAGGTGCTGCAGCGGCTGAAATGGATCGAGCGCTCGCTCGCGCCCGCGCTCGGGACCGCGCTCGCGCAGCTCGGCGGCCTGGAGCTGAAACCGCTGGTCGCGCAGGCACTGATCATGGGCGACGAGGTGCACAACCGCAACGCCGCCGCCAGCGCGCTGCTGTTGCGGCGGCTCGCGCCGGCACTGGCACGGACGCGCCTGGCGCACGAAGAGCTCGCGCAGGTGCTTGAATTCATGGCCGGCAACGAGCATTTCTTCCTCAACATTTCCATGGCGCTGTGCAAGCTCGCGCTGGATGCGGCGCACGGCGTCGCCGGCTCGAGCATGGTGAGCGCGATGTCGCGCAACGGGGTCGAGTTCGGCATCCGCGTGAGCGGGCTTGGAGAGCGCTGGTTCAGCGCGCCGGCGGCGGCGATCGACGGACTGTACTTCGCCGGCTACGGCCCCGGCGATGCGGCACGCGACCTGGGCGACAGCTCTATCACCGAGACCGCGGGCTTGGGCGGTTTCTCGATGGCGGCGGCGCCCGCGATCGTCAAGTTCGTCGGCGGCACGCCGGAGGACGCGACGGCAAACTCGCTGCGCATGCGCAGTATCACGCTCGGCGAGTCGGACAGTTTCCAGCTTCCCGCGCTCGATTTTCGCGGCGCCCCCTGCGGAATCGACCTGCGCCTGGTGGTCGATACCGGTATCGAGCCCGTGATCAACACCGGCATCGCGCACCGCGAGGCCGGCGTCGGGCAGATCGGTGCCGGGCTCACGCGCGCGCCGCTCGCCTGTTTCACCCAGGCGCTGTGCGCGCTCGACGCCGAGCTGAACCGGCGCTAGCAGTGTCACCGCCGAGAGGGAACGCGCCATGACCAGCCCCGGAAAGCTCGCAGTAGTGGCGGTCGGCGGCAATGCGCTGATCCGCGACGAGCAGCACCGCACCATCGCGGACCAGTACGACACCGCGCGCGAGACGGTGGGCTACGTCGCCGACCTGATCGAAAGCGGCTGGCGCGTGGTGTTCACGCACGGCAGCGGCCCGCAGATGGGCTTCATCCTGAGGCGCTCGGAGCTCGCGCTGCACGAGGTGATCCCGGTCCCGATGGACTACGCCGGCGCCGACCTGCAGGGCGCCCTGGGCTACATGTTCGTCAAGGCGCTGCGCAACGAGTTTCGGCGCCGCGGCGCCAAGCGCGAGGCGGTCGCGGTGGTCACGCAAGTGCTGGTCGACCGCGACGATCCGGCCTTTCGCAACCCGACCAAGCCGATCGGCTCGCCGATGGACGAAGCCACCGCGCGCAAGCGCGCAGCGGATCTCGGCTGGCACGTGAAGGAAGATCCGGGCCGCGGCTGGCGGCGCGTGGTTCCCTCGCCCAGACCCAAGGCGATCGTGGACCTCGAAGTCATCGCGCACTTGGTGGGCGAGGGCTACGTCGTCATCGCCTGCGGCGGAGGAGGCATCCCGGTGATTCAGGACGATGCAGGCGAGATCCGCGGCGTCGAGGCGGTGATCGACAAGGACACCGCCTCGAGCTTGCTCGCGCGCACGCTAGGCGCCGACCGGCTGGTCGTTGCCACCGGCGTCGAGCGCGTCGCGGTCGATTTTGGCAAGCCGACGCAGCGCTGGCTCGACCGCATGACGCTCGCCGAGGTAAAGCGGCTCTACGAGCAGGACCAGTTCGACAAGGGAAGCATGGGTCCGAAGATCGGCGCGGTGATCGAGTTCCTCGAAGGCGGCGGCGCGGAAGGCATCATCACCGACCCGTCGCATCTCGCGCCGGCGCTTGCCGGCAGCGCTGGGACGCGAATCGTTCCGCGCTGATCCTTATCCGGGCTTGGGCGGAGGCTGGCGCGACGGCAGGCCGGCCGGCGCCACCGGCGTCTTGGGCGTCTTGGGCTGCTTGGGCTTCTTCTTCTCGCGGTTGCTGCGTTGCTGACCTTTGGGCATACGGGTTCTCCGAGCGTATCGACGCGATCGCCAGCTTACGCCGAATCGGGGCCGCGCAATGCGCGATTATTCGCCGACCAGCAGGCGGCAGCGCGCGCGGCCATTGCCGGGGGCTGCGAGCGCGCGCGCGAGCCAGTCGAGCAGTGGCGCCGCCTCCTCGGCGAAGCCGTAGGGGGGATTGACGACGATCATGCCGCAGCCGCTCAGCTTTTGCGCCGTCCGCGCCGCGCCCAGCCTCAGTTCCAGCCACAGGACGCGGCGGATGCCGCTCGCTTCGATCCGGCGCTCGAAGGCGCGCATCGCGGCGGGCTCCATGAGAGGGAACCAGAGCGCGTAGACGCCGGTGGCCCAGCGCGCGTGCGCTTCCTGCAGCGCCGTGGCGAGACGCTCGAACTCGTGCTTGCGGTCGAACGAAGAATCGATCAGCACCAGCCCGCGCCGCTCCTTCGGCGGCAGCTGCGCCTTGAGCGACTGGTAGCCGTCCATCAGTCGCACCGCCACCCGGCGATCGCGGGCGAACAGCGTCTCGAGGGCGGCGCAATCCTTCTTGTTCAGCTCGGTGAGCAGCGCGCGGTCGCCCGCGCGCAGCAAGCCGCGCGCGATGCGCGGCGAACCCGGGTACCAGCGCAGCCGGCCGTCGGGGTTCTCGGACCGTACCGCCGCCAGGTACGGCGCGACAAGCGGCGGAACGTCGTCGCGCTCGAAGATCCGCGCGATGCCGTCGCGGAACTCGGCGTTCTTCTGCGCCCAGGGATGCTCGAGGTCGTAGCGACCCGCGCCGGCGTGGGTGTCGAGATAGACGAACGGCTTGTCCTTGCGCCGCAGGGCGAGCAGCAGACGCACGAGCAGCGCGTGCTTGAACACGTCGGCGAAGTTGCCCGCGTGGAACTGGTGCCGGTAAGCGAGCATCAGCTACAGCTTGTTGTACTTGGTGGCCCTCCCACGCGCCTTGTCGACCGGGTATTTCTGGGCGTTGAGCGCGAGCTTGCGCTCGGCCGCCGCGAGCAAATCGACTTCCAGCCGGTCCGCCAGCTCGACCAGGAAAATGAACACGTCGGCCAGCTCGTGCTCGACCTCGGCGAGCGCCTGCGGCGGCAGCCGCTCGGCCTGCTCCGGGGTGAGCCACTGGAAGTGCTCGACCAGCTCGCCCGCCTCGGCGACCAGCGCCATGGCGAGGTTCTTCGGGTTGTGGAACTGGGCCCAGTCGCGCTCGGCGATGAATTTGCGCAGCTTGGCGCGCAGCGCCTCCAGTTCCCCGCCGCCAGGGGTATCGCTCAAGGCAGTGCTCCTTCAGTGGATCGTCTCCACGGAGGGTACCTCAAGCCAGGCCGTCACGCGGCCTTCTTGGCCCAGCGCTCGAGCTCTTGCCAGCCGCCGATGCGGGTGCCGTTGATGAACACCTGCGGCACGGTTTGCGCGCCGCTGATCGCGCCGACGATGCGGCTGCGAACCTTGTGCTCCAGCGGCAGCTCGACGAAGTCGTAGCCGAGATCCTGCAACAGGGCCTTGGCCCGGGCGCAGTACTGGCAGCCCACGCGCGTGAGGATCGCAACCTGGTCCGGCTTCTTCGCGGTCGGACTGATGTAGGCCAGCATGGTGTCCGCGTCGGAGACCTCGAACGGATCGCCGGGCTTGTGCGGCTCGATGAACATCTTTTCCACCACGCCGTCGCGCACCAGCATGGAATAGCGCCAGGAGCGCTTGCCGAAGCCGAGCTCCGCCTTGTCGACCAGCATTCCCATCCCGTCCGTGAACTCGCCATTGCCGTCCGGAACGAGAACGACGTTCTGGCATTCCTGGTCCTTGGCCCACTCGTTCATGACGAACGCGTCGTTGACCGACACGCACAGGATAGCGTCCACGCCGTTGGCGAAAAATGCGGGCGCCAGCTCGTTGTAGCGCGGAAGGTGGGTGGACGAGCAGGTCGGGGTGAACGCGCCCGGGAGCGAGAACACCACCACCGTCTTGCCCTTGAACAGCTCGTCGGTGCTCAGGTTTTTCCATTCGTTGCCCGCGCGGGTGCGAAAAACGACCTGCGGCACGCGTTTGCCTTCGTGGCTGGGAAGCATCATGCGACTCCATTGATTGATCACGACTATCAATCTAAAGCTTCATTCGAGAGAATTCCAATGAGTAGTTCCGATAGGGCGCATAGCCCGTCGCTATAGGCGCTGCTAGACTGCGGCGCTCTGCATGCCAGACCACCGCAACGCGCTCGACGGCACGGCTTTTTCCGTGATGCTGCTGCTCACGGCGTCGTGGGGTTTCCAGCAGGTGATGATCAAGCTGGCGGCAGCCGACGTTTCGCTAGTCATGCAGGCGGCGATTCGCTCGATCAGCGCGACCGTCCTGTTGCTCGCTTGGTCGCGACTGCGGGGGGTCGCGCTGTTTGCGCGCGACGGCACCTTGCGGCCGGGCATCGTCGCAGGACTGCTCTTTGGTACCGAATTCGTCTTCATCTACGCCGGGCTCGGCCACACCACCGCTTCGCGCATGATCGTCTTTATCTATCTCACGCCGCCCCTGACGGCACTCGGGCTGCACTGCCTGGTCCCGGGCGAGCGCATGCACCTGCGCCAGTGGCTCGGCGTGTTCGTCTCGTTTACCGGCCTTGCGCTCGCTTTCGGCGAAGGCTTCGTCGCCTCCCGCGGGGCGACCATGCTGGGCGACCTGTGCGGCGTGGTCGCCGCCGTGCTGTGGGCGGCTACTACGGTTCTGATCCGCGCCAGTTCCCTTGCGCGCGCAACCGCGAGCAAGACGCTGTTCTATCAGCTCGCAGTGTCGTCCGTGCTTTTGCTGCTGGCGTCGCGCCTGATGGGGGAAGCGGGCGTTATGCGCCTGAGCCCGATCGCGCTCGCCTCGCTTGCCTACCAGGGGGTGGCGGTCGCGTTCGCGAGCTACCTGGCGTGGTTCTGGCTGCTGCGGCGCTACCTCGCCGGGCGGCTCGCGGTGTTTTCGTTTCTGGCGCCGATGTTCGGCGTCGTGTTCGGCGTCTTGGTACTGTCCGAGCCGCTCAGGCCGACCTTCGTCGCCGCCGCGCTGCTGGTCGGGGCGGGGATCGTGCTGGTCAATTACACGCCGGTACGCAGCGGGTAAACTTCATTTCGTGGACAAGGACCACCAGTCTTCGCAGCGAGTCGACGCCGTGCAGTACAAGCTCGGCATGCGCACGCTGGCGGCGGCGGTGAACATCATCACCAGCACGCATTCGGGGCATCGATACGGCATGACCGCTACCGCGGTATGCTCGGTCAGCGCCGATCCACCCACGCTTCTCGTATGCATCAACAAATCGACCACGACGCACAACGCGATCGCCAAGTCCGGCGTGTTCTGCGTCAATACCCTGCGCGCCGAGGACTCCGAGCTTTCGACCGCGTTCAGCGGCGCGCAGAGCGGGGAAGGGCGCTTCAAGTCGCGCGACTGGACTCACCTCGCCACCGGCTCGCCGGCGCTGATCGACGCGCTGGTGTCCTTCGACTGCCGGCTGGCGAGGAAGATCGCGCAGGGCTCGCATACCATCTTCCTGGGCCAGGTAGAGCAGGTGCTGTTCGGCAAGAAGGGCAAGCCGCTGCTCTATGCCGATGGCCAGTACGCCAAGCTCGCGGTGCTGTCGCACGGCGAGCCGCTGCCCGAGGGGCTGGACTACTGGGGCTTCTAGCAGGCCGGCGCCAGCCCGCCCGGCTCGAGGTCGATCAGGGCGCTGCGCGACGGTAGAACTGGCGCTCGCGCGAATCGAGCCACTGCAGCGCGGTATCGAGGTATTTCTTGAAATGCGGCGTCTTCTGGTGCGCTTCGAACGCGGCCTCGTCGTCGTACACCTCGTACAGCATGGCGGCGCTCGGATCCTTCGGGTCCACCAGAATGTCGAACGTCCTGCAGCCCGGCTCGCTCTCGCGCGCCGCCTTGCCGTTCTCCCGCACTGCCGCCATGAACTTGTCGATGCTGTCCGGCTTGATCCGGAGCTTCACCACCAGTGCGAATCCGCTCATCGTCGCCTCCATCGTTTGGGTGAGCGGATTATCGACGCGAGGGCGTCCGCGTCAACACGGATAAGCGAACCGGCACCCGGCGATTTGCTATAATTCGCGCCCTCGCGCCCGTAGCTCAGTTGGATAGAGTACCTGGCTACGAACCAGGGGGTCGTGGGTTCGAATCCTGCCGGGCGCGCCAGTCAATCAAGGGCTTGCAGAAATGCGGGCCCTTGTCGTTTCCGGGGTTACAGTCGCGAAGCATGCGTCGTCGCCGCTTGCGCAGCGCGCGCCGCGTATTGCGCGCGCTGAAGGTTGCGCCGTCCGGCATCCGGGCCGGTGTTGCCGCGTTCGCACTGCTGGCGCTCCTCCTATTGCCGCTCAACTGGGGCCACCAGGTCGTGCGCAAACCGGCCGAGTCGTTCTTTCCGGTGAGCGGGGCGCTGTCCAAGCCACCGCCGCAGACACGGCGCAGCTACGCCCCGATTTTCTGCGAGCACGCGACCGCGACATTCACGCCGGATCTGCTGGCGGCACTGGCCCAGCTCGAGGCCGCAGGCAACCCCGTGGCGCGCACTTACTGGCGCCGGCGGCTGACGACCGAGCCCTTTGACGTCTATCGGCCCGCTTCGAGCGCTGCGGCGACCATGACGTTTCTCGCTATCTGGCGCAGGTAACCGCACTTAAGCATCTATTCGCCCGCTTGGCGAACGCGCGTTGGAGCGGGTCCGCTAGCGACTTCACTTGCTGCGCGGGCGGGATTGCGCCAAGCTTACGGCCGTCAATTTCGCCATTCCGCCGCAGGCCCGGAACCCAGCACGCGATGTCCCCAGAGACACTCGGCCGCTACCGCATCGTCGGTGAGCTCGGGCGCGGGGCCACCGGCACGGTCTACCGCGCCGTGGATCCGCTGATCGAGCGCACGGTGGCGATCAAGACGCTGAATCCGAGTCTGCCGGAAGACGTGCTGAACGACGTGCGCGAGCGCTTCCTGCGCGAAGCGCGCTCGGCCGGGCGCCTGAGCCACCCGAATCTGGTGACCATTTACGACGTCGGCGTGGAGGGCGAGGTCGCGTTCATCGCGATGGAGCTGCTGGAAGGGCAATCGCTGCAGACGATGCTGCGCCAGCAGGGTAGGCTGGATTACTCGACCGCCGCCGACCTCGCGGCGCAGATCGCGGAAGGCCTCGAGCACGCGCATCGGCACGCCATCGTGCACCGCGACGTGAAGCCGGCCAATGTCATCGTTTCGGCGACCGGGCACGCCAAGCTGACCGATTTCGGCGTGGCCTACGTGCCGTCCTCGTCGATGACCCAGACCGGAGTGGCGCTCGGATCGCCGAAGTACATGTCGCCCGAGCAAGTGCTCGGCCAGCCCGCCGATCCGCGCTCCGACGTCTTTTCGCTCGGTGTGATGCTGTACGAGATGCTGGTGCACCGCACGCCGTTCGAGGGTGCGGGCGAGATCGCGATGTTCGAGCTGATGCGTCGGATCATGGTCGAGCCGCACCGCAACGTCTCGCAGCTCGACAGCATGATTCCGACGGAGTTCGACCGCATCCTGTCGCGCGCGCTGGCCAAGAAGCCCGAGGAGCGCTATCAGCGTGCGGGCGAGATGGCCGAAGCCTTGCGCAAGCTGCG
>Ga0335081_10005708_pt1 | contig 19705 bp, 16 predicted proteins | sample Lox_Sample_35_FD_206713 | JGI IMG/M metagenome (GOLD analysis project Ga0335081, IMG submission 206713) | Soil microbial communities from Loxahatchee National Wildlife Refuge, Florida, United States - Lox_Sample_3.5 | ecosystem: Environmental > Terrestrial > Soil > Wetlands | place: USA... | reverse complement strand
AAGGGCACGGATTAACGCTTATGGTAGCCAATGGCCTCGGTCCTCACTTCGGTTACCCATGAGTTGAAACCTTCACCGGGGCTCCGGACTTCCTGGCTCGCGCACGGGGAATGGCGACGGTGGTCCACGTCGCTGTTGCGGTCGACTTGCCGGTTTCACCGTCGAACAGCGCATAATCTCGGAGCAGCGCGGTAGCAGCGTCAACGTTGTGGCTCGACACTTCGCAGATGACCGTAGGGCGCGCTTCCGCCAGGATGCGGCTTGCGCCGCGGAGCACAGACACTTCGGCCCCTTCAACATCAATTTTCAGGACGTCTGGGCCCGGGGGCGGAAGCGAGTCCAGGGTCAACACCTGCACGCGCTGGACCTGACGTTCGCCTCCGGTCTGCGTGCTGCCTCCACCCTGAAGGAAGTTCGCTGCCCGGGCACGGGCTGCGATATGGAGGGTGCCGGCGCCGCAATAATCCGCGATGGCAGCACCGGTGACCGTCACATTGTCGTAAAAACTCGCGCTCTTCCCGAGCAGCCGGCCCAGCCAAGGGTCGGGTTCGAAGAGAACTACTTGCGCCGCACGCTGGGCCGCGGCAAAGCCAAACAGTCCCAGGTTCGCGCCCACGTCCCAGACCACATCTCCCTCGCGCACGTAGCGGTCTCCGATGCGCAAGAGCTCGGGATCCACCTTACTGATGTCGTGGTGCCAGTAACGCAAGCCGCACTCGGGAGAGACGTACAGGGGCTTGCCGCCGAACTGAGGGGGCAACCGCCGCCGGAGCACGACACCGCGGCTGGCGATCTCGGCAATGCGCCGCAGCGTGCCGACCGGCGGGACGTCGCTGTTGGACATTGTCCTCCGCCCGCGCCCACAGAATGCGGCCCGCACGCGCGAACAGCCGTCCGCCCTGGGGTCAATCACTGCTCACTGCCCCAGCAACAACATCCGCGGGCGTACCGATCACAAGCTGTGCCCGAGCGTGCGCGGCTTCCTCGAGCCGCTCGCCGGCGCGTTGGAACGCAATCACCTTCTCCACGATCTGTTCCACCTCGAGGCTCGGCCGCCAGCCTACAAGCTGGCTGATCTTGGTGATGTCGGGCACGCGCCGGGGCATGTCCTCGAAGCCTTTCTCATAGGCCTGGTCGTAGGGCACGTGGACGATCTCCGACGAACTGCCGGCTTTCTGCTTCACCAGTTGCGCCAAATCGTTGATGGTGATCTCGCGCCCGCCGCCGATGTTGAACACTTCGCCCACTGCCCCGGGATGGTCGGAGAGCGCCAGCAGCGCCTTCACCACGTCGCCGACATAGGTGAAGCAACGCGACTGGCTGCCGTCGCCATAGACGGTGATGGGATCGCCCTGCACCGCCTGCTTGACGAAGCTGGGAATCACCATGCCGTAGCGGCCGGTCTGCCGCGGTCCCACGGTGTTGAACAGGCGCACCACCACCACCGGCAGCTTCCGTTCGTGCCAATAAGCGATGGCCAGGAATTCGTCGATGGCCTTGGAGCAGGCGTAGCTCCAGCGGCCCTTGGAGGTGGGGCCGAGCACCAGGTCGTGGTCTTCGCGGAAAGGCACGCGCGTGCTCTTGCCGTAGACCTCGGAGGTGGAGGCGATGATGACTTTTTTGCGCTTCTTGTTGGCGTGCTTGAGCACCAGTTCAGTGCCGTGCACGTTGGTCTCGATGGTGTTGACCGGGCTTTCCACGATGAGCTTGACGCCCACGGCCGCGGCCAGGTGATACACCACGTCCGAGCGATCGATCATCTCCGCCAGCAAGTGCTCGTGCTCGAGCGAGTCGATCACATAGTGGAAGCCCTTGCGCCCCTTGAGGTGTTCGATGTTGTCGATGCTGCCGGTCGAAAGATTGTCGAGGACGTAGACTTCCTGCCCCTGGAGGAGAAGTTCCTCAGCAAGATGGCATCCGATGAACCCGGCGCCACCCGTGATCAGTGATCGAGTCGCTCCCATCAAGATCGTCTCTACTCCTTACGCTTTCCCTTTTCGGGAGTTGTGGTGGAGCATCAGCAGACTTCCTCCAAATCCCGGCGACGCCGAGGACCGGAGCAAGACTTACGGTTATTAAAATTCACCCATTCCTGGCTGGAGCGCCATTCGCAGGCTGGATCGCGAGCGCCGATTACAAGTGCGGATTGCCGTTGTCCACAGAGTACCACGGGGAAGTTCCGCAAGCTGAGTTCATTATTACCACAGATGATTCAGCGCTGAGCCTGTGCGGAGTATGCAAACGAGGTTCCCTCTTTCCCAGCGGGGGAATGACGCGTCAGCACTTTGTCGAATACCGCGGCCAGGCGGGCGGTCATGGCACGCGTGGTGTAGGCCTCCACCGCCTGCCAGCGCGTACGGGGCTCACGTGCGGCAGGAAGCGCCGCCAGCTCCCGCAGGCGCCAGGCAATCTCGCCGGTTTTTGCCGGCAAGGGATCCTCGGCACTGAAGCTGACCACGCTGCCCGCCTGGGTGCTTTCCACGATGCCGATCACACTGCTGTCACGGTGGAAGATGGTCAGCAGCGGCTTCCGGGCCAGAATGTAGGGGAAGATCTTGGAAGCGGTGTAGTGGGGTTCTGCCGAGCCGATCACCAGCAGCGCGTGCGCGTCGGAGAGCAGCTGGAGCGCGTCCAGATAAGGCACGCGCTGGGGGTGCTCGTCCACCAGATCCCCCACGCCTTCCTGGCGCGCGATGGGCGAGACGCACGACCGCCCGGTGGAGTAGCTGGTGCCGACGAAGTGCAGCCGCACACCGGCTAGTGCCGGGTCGGCGGCGCGCGCTATCCTCAGCCCCTCAAAGAACGCCTCAAGCACCGGGCGCATGGCCTCGGTGTAAGCGCCGACACTCGCAAAGTGCAGTCTGCCGTCGGCCGCGTCGAAGACCTGGTTGCGGCGGGGATGGCGCCGGATGTATTCCCAGTCGCCGGTCTCGCCGCCATAAGGGATCTCGGTGGTGTCGGTTTCTGAAAGCCATGGATAGCGCTGGCGCACGGTCTCGGTCGTTCCCCGCGAAACGCCCACTACGTGCGCCACACGGCGAAGCGCATAGCCTTCGAGCACACGCGCCGTGGCGTAGGCTGCCAGCCACTTGGGCGGACGCTGCGCACGCGGCACGCTCCAGTAGTAATCGCTGCCCCAGGGATCGATGTAATCGATGACATACGGAATACCGAAGCGGTCACGAGCCAGCCGCCCCAACACCATCGGCAGGTACGCCGGAACCGGAATGAAGACCAGGTCTGCTTCCCCGCGACGGCAGAGGTCACGCAGCACGCGCCAGTGGTATCCCATGCTGCGCGCTCCCAGGTCGCCCACCCCAACGAAGCGCGTGAGGGTGCGGGAGAGTGCCGGCGTGCGAATCACCCGCAGGTCCTCCGGCAGCAGGCGCTCGATTTCGGGGTCCAGAGCACAGTCGTAGTGCCGAGGATCGGTGGTGATCACCGTCGGCTCCCAGCCAAACTCCCGCAGATGCGAGACGAAAAAGCGCAGACGCAGCGCCGGCGGCAGGCCGCTGGGAGCGAAGTCGGCGCCGATAATGGCGACTCGCTTCACCAGGCCGTGCCCCTCCCCGCCAGCAGAGCTTCTGGCAGCGCCGGCGACGTGAACAGGGCAAGGAATTTTTCCCGTTCGCGGTCCCAGCAAAAGCGGGCGCGAGCGCTGTCCCAGGCGGCTTGCTGGGTGGCGCGCAGCGCTTGCCGGTCGCGCAGCCAGCGCCGCAGACTCTCCGCCAGCGCGCCAGCATTTCCCGCGGGATAGAGGAATCCGGCGGCCGGAACTTCCGCCATCAGCCGCTGCTGTCCGGGAGCATCACTCGCCGCCACAGCCAGTCCCGCCAGCAGATAACTGAAGAGTTTGTTGGTAACAGTGCGCGAGTAGTTGCCATTCTCCGGACGCTCCAGTGCCAGTCCTACATCGAACGGCTCCATGGCGCGGATTACCTCATCGTGTTCGAGCGGCGGCAGGAAGAACAGCCGGTGACGCTCGCGCCCAGCCAGCGTCTCCAGCTTCTCCCGGTAACCAGGGGAGGGATTTCCACGCAAATGCAGTTCGACTTCGCCCGGCAGGTGGACCAGCGCCGCTAACACGTCCTCCATCCCGCGTCCTGGGCCGATCGTCTGTCCAAACCAGTGCAGGCGCAACACGGAATCGGCGCGACGCTCACCGGGCGGCAGCATGCCATCGGCGAGTTCCAAGGGGAAAACGTTGTGCAGGACGATGGGAAGCGCGATGGCATGGTCACGCGACAATTGTTCCGCCATGAGAGGCGAGGCCGTGGAAACATAAGCGCAGCGCGGCAGATACTCGGCTTCGATCGACCTCAAAAGGGCGCGCGGCTCGCCGGGAGCATGGGCCAGCAGGTCTTCGCAATCAAAGCCCAGGCGCGCATTCCAGCGCGCAGCCGCCGCCGCAGCCGCGGGCAGAGCGGCCTGGGTGTGAGCGATGAACCAGTCAGCAGGCTCGCGCGCCGCGAGCTGGCGCATTTCCGCCAGCGCCAGCGTGTAGCCCTGCTCTGCCAGGGCCAATACGGGAAAGCGGCAAGCGATCTCCTGCGCCAGCCGCCTTCGGCCGCGAATCCACAGGGAGCGAAATCCGGCGCCCGGCCGGGGAAGAAAATCCACGCGCTCCAGGCGCCACGATCTCTGCCCCATCAGGGCGCGATCTTTTTCTACAAGGGCAGGGTTGAACATGGGAGCCAGGACACGCACCTGGTGGCCGGCCTGGGCGAGCGTGTCGGCTTCCCGCACCAACCGCGGGTTATAACAAGGATGGGCAGCGCCGATCAGGCAGAAGCGCAAAGAGCTCATCTTGCCGACCTGCCCGATTGCACCGCGACACCTGGGCTGGCGCTCTCGTCAACTTTAGACGCGCACTCCTCTGGGACGTAGAGGATGTTTCCCCAGTAATGGCCGGAGTTGGCAAAGATGGGTTCCCAGCCAGCTTTGGTGTTGCGATACGAGACATAGCCGCCAGCGCGGAACTGGAGATCAGCCTCGCCCGCCAGCCCGGTCTCACAGATGATCCAGCGCGGGCGCAGGGTTTCCAAAAGCCTGTGCATGCCGCGCACGACTGCCGCTTCGTTGCATTCAACATCGATCTTCAGCAAGTCGCAACGTCTAATGCCCTGCGCGCGCGCATAATCGTCCAGCGCCACCACGTCTACCAGGACGCTGCCCGCCTCAGAATAAATCCCGTCGCGCACGCCCCAATCGAGCGGCGTCAGAGCAGAAACGCCGCTGTTGTTCGGCAACTGCGAAATGTAGAAGGTGGCCGATCTCGAGCTGCGGTCGGAAACCGCTACCTGATTCAGCGTGACCCGATCCTCATAGTGGCTGAGGGCAATCGATTCGCCCAGCATCCTGGTGAGCGCAGGGTTGGGCTCGAATGAATGGACGCGTCCCCGCGGACCAACCAAGGAAGCCATGAGCAGACTGAAGTACCCGGCGTTGGCGCCAAGATCGAACGCCACATCGCCGGGACGCAGGACGCGCCGGATCAACGCGCTAGTCTCCGGCTCGTACTCCACGCCAAGGAAGTACAGGGGGTAGAACAGGTCGCAGATATCGACCACCATGTGCGGTCCGGACGGCAGGTCCACCGTGCGGAAGCGCCGAGGAGAATGCGCGTAGGTCTCCGCCAAGGCAGCCGCTAGGGAGCGTGACAGGCGCAGCCCGGGATGAGCTCGCGCGAATCGAACCCAGCCTCGCTCCAGCGGCGGCACGCGCGCGATCACCGCTGCCGTTGCTCTCTTACCGGCTCGTAGCACGGAACTCATCGCAAATCGACCTTGCGCGGGCTCCGATCGCAATCATTTCTTCCGATCATGTCCCGGCCAACCTTATAATCTCCGCCAAAGGTTCCCATTGAGAGAGGGCATCCCAGCCACCCTTTCCGAGGAAAGGACAACTCGCAGTGCGCTTGCGGCCTACCCCTTTTACTGTGACCAATTTCAGAACGGCGTGGCGGATGTACCAAGCCGGCGTGAGCTTGCGCAGCCTTCTGGCATGGCCCATCCATTCCCGCTTTCGGAGCGGAGCCTACAGCATTCGGCTGCGCAGCGGAATTTCGTTTGTTACTCCCCGCGACCTCAACTTCCAGTTGCTGTTGCGGGAGATCTGGGGCGAGGAGCACTACCGTGGGGTGGGCATAGTCATCGGGCCGCAAGCCACGGTCATCGACATCGGCGCCAACATCGGGCTGTTCGCGCTGTGGGCGGGCACGCGCGCCGCCGGTGTCAGCCTGCTGGCCGTGGAGCCTTCGCCACGCATGTGCGAGTTTCTCCGCGCCAACACCATCCGCAACGGCATCAACGCGACCGTGGTGCAAGCGGCCTGTGGCAGCCGCAATGGGCGCGCCACCCTGTACTCGCGCGGCACGGAAACGAAGAATACGGTTTATCCCTGCGACGCGTTTCACGCGGAACTCCAGCCCATGGAAGAGGTGGAACTGATCAGCCTCGCGGAATTGTTCCGCCGGTTCAACATCGCTTGCTGCAACTTGCTCAAGCTGGATTGCGAGGGCGCCGAGTATGACATCCTGCTGAACGCTCCGGAGGAGTTGCTGCAGCGTATCCGGCAGATTGCGCTCGAATACCACGTGGGATTCCAGCCAGGCCGCAGTCCGGAGCAGCTTGAGAATCGCCTCGCCTCGTCCGGGTTCAATCTTTTCCGCCGCCCCATGGATGATCAAGCGGGTTATCTTTTTGCGACGCGCGGGCATTGCTGAACCCGATGTCGCCAAGATCCCTGGTAGGCTGGGATGTTTTATCTTTTACCATACATCAACGAGCAAGGTAATTTGCAAACAGTAGTCGCCGGTACGAATCGATCCGTATGCCGCCGCTGGTTTCAATCGTTATTCCCGCCTACAACGCAGAACGCTGGATTGCTGACACCCTGAAATCGGCGCTGGCTCAGACCTGGGAGCACAAAGAAATCATCGTGGTGGATGATGGTTCGACCGATGGCAGCGTGGCCACGGCCCGCCGCTTCGCCTCCTCGGGAGTCAAACTCGTCCAGCAGGAGAACCGTGGGCCGGCGGCGGCGCGCAACCATGCCTATCGTCTTTCGCAAGGGGAGTACGTCCAGTTTATCGACGCCGATGACCTGCTGAGCCCGGACAAGATCGCGGAGCAAATCAAAGTCCTGGACGAAGGCCCGCCGCGCATGCTGGGGATTTGTCCGTGGACGTACTTTCAGGACGGCTCCGATCCCGAACAAGGACTTGCGCAGAACGGCTGGCCGGCGGTCGACACCGACTCCCCGGTCGAGTGGCTTATGGAATTGCTGGGACCCGAGGGACCGTTTGGCATGGTGCCCCACGGGGCCTGGCTCACGCCGCGCACCGTCGCGGAAGACGCTGGGCCCTGGGACGAAACGCCATCCCCCGACGATGATGGCGAATACTTCGCCCGGGTAGTGCTGGCCAGCGCCGGCATCCGCCGAGCCGCCGCCGGGCGCTTCTATTACCGCAAACGCCCCGCCGGGGGGAGCTGGAGTTCGACCAGGGTCGCCCTCTTGCAGACAGGCGCTCTGTATTCCCTGGAGCGAAAGGCGGAGCACCTGCTGGGCCGCACCAGCGATCCCCGCGCCCGGCGGGCGCTTGCCAATCGCTTCACGCAGTGCGCGGTGGAATCCTATCCCTATTTTCCGGATGTCACGCGCCGCGCTCTGGAGAAGGCCGCAGAGCTCGGCGGAACGGATTTCATGCCGCCATTCGGCACTTGGCGGGGAGAATTGTTCCGCCGTCTGTTCGGATGGAAGGCCGCCAGGCAAGTCCAGGCTATCTATCATCGCTACAGGCCGCGGCAACGCTGAAGCAACCGCGGCCCCAGAACTGTTCGGGCTCGAGCAGCGCCTGCGACCACAGACGGGCAAGTCGCTCGTGGCCGTAGCGGGCGCGGTAATAGTCCTGCAAGCGACTGCCCACGATGTTGCCCTGCCGGATCGCGGATTCCATCTCCGCGACAGCTTGCGCGAAAGCGACGTTGTCGAGCGGAACCACGCGCACGTCGGGGTTGTTTTCCGCCAGCGAGGCGATGGCGCCCACGTCGCTGGCGACGAAGGGCACGCCATACGCCATGGCTTCCAGCAGCACCAGCGGCAGACCTTCGGTTTCCGAGGGGAGCACCACCAGGTCGGTGGTGGCCATGATGGCAGCCAGTTCCTGGCTGGTAGACCAACCGCCGTGCACGTGCACGCTGGCCTCCAGGCCACGACGGCCGATCTCGCGCGCGAGCCCTTCCCGTTCCGTGCCTTGTCCGTAGAAGTCAAGCCGGGCAGGCCGTCCGGCGAACCCTGACCAGATGTCCAGCAAACGGTAGACGCCTTTGGCGCGAAAGTAGCGGCCAAGAAAGGCCACCCGAAAACCGTCGCTGCCGCGCGGCTGGCGTGGCGGAGCATCGCGCACAAACGCCATCAGGGGGATCGCGGCCACGCGCAAGCCATTCGACGAGCGCCGCACCGGCGCCGCCTGCAACTCGGACTCAACGATGAAGCCATCGAGGATCGGCCGGCAGCTTGCATCCAGCCGTTGCGATTCGCCCAGGGGTTCGCCAATGCGATTGCCGATCATGTAGCCGTCGCGCCGCACGAACCGGCGCAGGTAGCGCGCAAAACGGCTCAGCTCCACCGTGTACAGCAGGTCGAACGAGCCGGATCGCAACTGTAAAGGCCATGCCGCCATGGCCCAGGACGTCGACCAGCGAAGCTGGCCAGGATCCCGCGCCAAAGGAGTGGTCAGCAGCCGGATGGGAATTTCGCGCCGCAGGCGAACCAGCGGCGTATCGGGATTGGCTATTCGGGCGGCCACCGTAACCTCCGCGCCGCGTGCTGCCAGCAGGCGGCAGAGATTCAGAAGGTGAGTCTCGATCCCACCTGCCCCGTACAACTGCGCATTAATGAGGACCCGCCTCTTCAGCGCCGCATCCGATCTGAAGGATTCAGAGTTCATGAACTGCGGGCAGGGCACTGCCAGCAGGCCCCGGATGAGCAATCCTTCCCCAGAACAGCTCTGGCTCTAACAACGCCTGCATCCATTGTTGGCAAACGCGCTCGTAGCTGTAATGGGCCTGGTGGTAATGCTGCAGACGCTCCGGCCGGATAGCGCCCTTGCGGAGTGCCGCGGCCATTTCATTGGTGGCGTGAATCAAGGCCGCGTTCTCGAGCGGGACCACGCGCACGTCCCGGTTCTCCTCCGCCAGACTGCGCACGCCGCCCACATCGCTGGCTACGAACGGAACCCCGTGTGCCATAGCCTCGAGCAAGAGCACGGGAAGCCCCTCGGTATCCGAGGGCATGACCATGAGATCGACTTTTTCGAAGATGGCAGAAAGTTCGCTCGCTTGCGTCCATCCGCCATGGATGCGCACGTTATCGCCGAACCCGCGTGCACGGACGGTTTCCTCCATCGCCGGCCGCTCAGCGCCCTGGCCGTAGAAGTCCAGTCGTGCCGGCTGAACCGATAGCTGGGGCCAGATGTCGAGCAGCCGGTGCATGCCTTTTCCCTTGTCGTACCTGCCTAGATAAGCGATGCGCAGCGGTTCGCTGGCGGCGACCTGCCGCCGAGGCGGGCGTGAATAGTAACCGAGCAGTGGGATAGCGGCGACGGGAAAGTGCGTTTTGTAGGCTTGGGCCTGAATGGGCGATTCAACGATCAACCCGTCCAGCAGGCCGTGGGACCTGCGATCAATAAACTGAAAATCTGCGGGAGGCTCGCCCACCCGTCCGCCAAGAACATAGCCCCCCGCCTTGACCAGCGGGGCCAGCCGCGCCACCAGCCGGCTCATGTCCAAGGTGTACAGGACATCAAAGCCGCGGCCCAGTTGCAGAGGCCAGATCCACAAACCCCAAGCCATACTGGCGCGCGGCGAGCGTCCGCTCCGGGAAAATGGTGTGGTCAACAACCGCATCGGGATTTCGCGGTGCGTTTCGACCAGCGGGATTCCCGATCCGATAATCCGTGCCACGACGGTCACTTCCGCCCCCTGTCCAACCAGCAGGCGGACAAGCTGCAACAGGTGAGTCTCCACCCCACCCGGTCCGTGGAGGTGGGCAGCGATGAGGACGTGTTTCCTACTCATAGGGGAGGGCTCATCGCGGAGGGAGCCGTGGCCTGAGCCGATTCCTTGGCCCTCGCTGGCGGGTGAAGCACACCGATGGGGAGCGCGGCTGCCGGGATGCGCAGCATGTAGCGAGTCCCGAGCGCGAAAAGCATAGCGCGGGTCGCCATGCCTGCGCGCGTCCGGAGCGAGAGCGCCAACAAGTGTTTGCCCCAGATCCAGTACCAGTGCCGGCGGTGCGCGCCGATTTCCGCCGGAGTGAAGCCATGCTTGCCATAAAAAGCGGCTTGCAAAGCGTCCAGGAAGGCCACGCCCGCGCGTAAGCGCGCAGGCGGCAGTTGGGGGTCGGTGCCCGCCCGCGAGCGGAAAAGGACCCGAACTGCCTCACAGCCCTGACGATCGACCGGGTTCGCTCCCATGATCCAGCGCACGTATGCATGCGAGATCTGCGCCACCTGCTCAAGCTGCGCGCGGTCATGACGAATCGTCACGCAAGCCGAGTTGAGCCGCCAATGGACAAGCGCTTCGGGGAGAGCGGCCGTGCGGTGGTTCTTCGCGATCCGGCACCAGAGTTCGTAATCCTCCGCATAACAGAACTCCGTGGCCTCCGGATAACAGCCCACGACAGCAAGGACCTCTGGCCGCAGCATGACGCTGGGATGCACGATACAGCAGTGGAAGAGTAATCCCCACTTGATGTCGATGTCGCTGTTCGGGACTTGGGTCGAGCGCAGGATAACCGAACCCTTTTCATCGATCATCGACCAGTTCGTTCCCAGCAAAGCCACGTCCCGGTGTTGGTCCAGGAACGAGACCTGCTTTTCCAGCCGCTGAGGCAACGAAACGTCGTCAGCGTCCTGGCGCGCGATGTATTTTCCGGCGGCAAGGGGCAGGGCCTTGTTGAGGGTGCGTGCAACGCCCAGGTTCTGCTGGTTGCGGATCACCCGCACGCGCCGGTCGGTAAGCCCGGCCAGATACTCGGCCGTCGTATCGGTCGATGCATCGTCGATGACAATCAGTTCCCAATCCTGGAAAGTCTGCCCCAGGATGCTCTCGACTGCCCGCGGAAGATAGGGCATGCCATTGTGAACCGGCAGGATGACCGACACGCGCGGCATCTTCAGCTCACGCTCCATTCCGGGGTTGTAGCGGGGCACTGCAAACCGCGATCAGGGTGGGCGCGGAAGCGGGGTCGAGATCGGTAATGACGAAATCGGCCTCGGTGGGGAGTATAGCCGCCGGATGGAGGGGGTAATCCGTGTTGCGTCCTCGCAGCCGCTGCAACCAGCGGCCAATCCGCATCATGGGATTGGACCACGCTGGGAAGCCTATCCGATAGAGCCCGGCCAGGGCGGCAGTCCAGCGCTGGCCCATCATCACTACCTTCGAGAAGTGCCGGCTGAGGAGGTCCTGGAATTCGTGCGGGGCAAACTCGCGCACGTGAAACGGGTTGAGCGGCCGGCCATTGTGTTGCGGCGAAACCAGCTTGTTGGGGGTGCTGACGATAAACATGCCCGAGCGCGCCAATAATTCCGAGACCCTTCGAACGAAGGCGGTTGCATCCGCAACATGTTCGAGCGATTCAAAGGCCACCGCCACGTCGAAGGGCCCTTCCGTGCCGGTAAGTGTTTGGCAGTCGTCCTTGGCAAAGCTTACGCGCTCGTCGGAAAAGTTCTGCCGGGCGATGGCCAGCGCCTCCTCGGAAATGTCCACGGCAATCACTTGCGATGCACCGGCCTGGACTAACATCCTCGTGCCATAGCCCACGCCACATCCGGCATCCAGCACCCGCCGGCCCTGAACGTAACGGCCGGCAAAGAGGTAGCGGCTCTTGTGCTCACCGATGAGCTGATTCCAAGCCTCTCCTCCCGGCACCAGCCGCTCGACTGCCATATTCTTCTCAGCTCCTGCGCAGCAGGCCCTCGTCCCGAGCTGCGCTCTTGATTGCCCAAGCCAGCGTGTCGACCCTGGAGACAGGCCCAAACGCGGGAGGTTGTAGCTTCTCCGCAACTACGCGGATCGGGCCGCCATAGTCTCCGCCCACATCGTGGAAGGCGATCACACCACCGTGCTTCACGAACGGCGACCAATCTTCGAAGTCCCGCAGCACCGCCGGGTATTCGTGATTGGCATCGATGAACAGCAGGTCAATGGGCTGTCGCCAGCCGCGACAGCGGTCGAAGGAGTATCCCTTCAGGGGCGCCGCAATATGCTGGAGGCCACAGGAGCTGAGGTTGAAGCGGAAGGTTTCTTCCAGATCGCGGGGATCGCGCTCCATCAACGGGGAATAGTATTTCCTCTGGTAATCGGGATCCTCGTCCCCGCAAAACGTATCCACGCAGAACAACCGGGATTGCGCTTTACCCATCAGCCCGGAGGCCAGCATGATGGAACTCCTCCCCTTCCACGAGCCGATCTCGACGACCACGGGCCGGGCTGGCGGCGTGAAATCCCGGGCGAGCCGGTAAAGTTGATGAGCTTCGGCGGGACTCAGAAAACCCTCCACGTGCTCCGAGCACAGAAGCCAGCGCCAGCAATCCGGGTACATCCTTTTCACTTGCCACGCGCGGCCCAAGCCTCGCCGGGTCAACAAGGACCGGATCGTGGAAATGGGGTCCTGAGTCTGCCTCTCCAGCCGGTACAGTGAGGTCGCCAGCAGCATTTAATCTCCAACGCCCACGGCGCGAGGTTCCAAGTCCGCAGACGTCTCTCGGCTGTAGCACTCCCAGCGAGTGTTGAGGCCTACGCTGCCGATGGCTGCACGCGGCGGCCGTAGTGGCTCGGCGATGCCGCGGCCCACCTCAACCGTCAGCACGTTAGCCAGCTCGACGTAATCGTGAAAGTGGTCGGCCAGCCACAACGAAAGATGATAGGTACCAGAACGAAGGGGCTCGCCATCGATCACGAGGCGTACCTCGCCCGACTGCATGCTGAGCGGCACACCGTCGTTGTATTCAAAGCGTGTGTTGGTGCCGTACACAATGACTCCGCCCGCATCCGTGATGGTGGCGCCGAACACCGGCGGAGAAAGTGGAAACGGCGAGCAGAACGACATCTCGACCGTGATCACTCCGGATGGGCTGCATTCCGCAATCGCCCTGGTGATCGATGGCTTGCGAGCATCAGGTTGCGCCACAAATTCTGCGGCCGGCTGTTTGGCAAGGTAGCGATCAATGGCTGCGTCCACGGCGCCGTCGCAAACGATGGCTCCTTCCTCAAGCAAAATTCCCCGACGGCACAGGCTCTGAATCGAAGACAAGGAGTGGCTGACGAACAGCACCGTCCGTCCTTGCTTGCTAACCTCCCCCATCTTGCCCAGACACTTCTTCTGGAACTGCACGTCGCCGACCGCCAGTACTTCATCCACCAGCATGATCTCGGGATCGAGGTGCGCGGCGACCGCGAATGCCAGGCGCATGTACATGCCGCTCGAGTATCGCTTGACGGGGGTGTCGATGAATTTTTCCAACTCGGCGAAAGCAACGATCTCATCAAACTTGCGCGCTACCTCGGCCTTGCTCATCCCGAGAATGGCGCCGTTCAAGAAAACGTTCTCCCGGCCGGTGAGCTCCGGGTGGAAGCCGGTGCCGACTTCCAGCAGCGATCCCACGCGGCCGTAAATGTCGGCGGAGCCGCGCGAGGGTTTGGTGATACGGGAAAGGATTTTCAACAGCGTACTCTTCCCTGCCCCGTTACGCCCGATGATGCCGACCACCTCACCCTGGCGGATTTCCAGCGAAACATCCTTGAGGGCCCAGATGGTGGCCGAACCGTTGGACGGCCGGCGGTTGGCGCTGTGCAATGCGGCGCGCAGGCGGCGGAGGGGTGCGGTGACGGCGTCGGCCAGGGTGTCGCGCAGGGCGCGGTAGCTCTCCCGCTCGCCGAGGCGGTACTGCTTGGCGATGCCTTCGCAACGAATGACAAGGTCGCTCACGTCAGATCACGTCCGCGAAAATGTTTTCCATGCGGCGGAAGTAGAAGAGCCCGCCCACCAGCAAAAGCAAGACCATCATCACCGAGACCACCAGCATGGCTCCTGGGGGCGGGGTTTTGCCAACCAGCGCCCAGCGAAAGCCTTCCACCACCCCGGCCATGGGGTTCAAGCCATACAGCGGACGCCAGCGCTCGGGCACCAGCGAGCTGGGATAGGCCACCGGCGATAGAAACAGCCAGATCTGTGTCAGAAAGCCCACGGTATAGCGCACGTCGCGGTACTGCACATTGAGCGCGGAAAGCCACAGTCCCACGGCCAGCGCGGTCAGGATGGCCAGCAGCACGAACAGCGGCAAAGTTGCGATGGTCCAAGTCGGCACAATCCCGTAGTACAGCATGAGCCCGATGAGCACGCTGAAGGCGAGGGCGAAATCCACCAGCCCGGCGAGCACCGCGGCTATGGGAATCACCAGGCGCGGGAAGTAGATCTTGGTGATCAGGCGCTCATTGGCCACCACGCTGTTGCTGGACTCGGCCAGAGCGTAGGCGAACAGCTGCCACGGCAGCAGCGCGCAATAGGAGAAGACGGGATAAGGCACCCCGTCGGAGGGCACCTTGGCCAGCCGTCCAAAAAACAGACTGAAGACCACCATGCTGAAGACGGGTTGCAGGATCGCCCAAGCAGCGCCCAGCGCGGTCTGCTTATAGCGCACCTTGATGTCACGCCAGACGAGGAAGAAGAGCAGCTCACGGTACTGCCACAGCTCGGCCAGTTCGAGCCCGGTCCAGCCGCGCGCCGGCCGAATGGCGACGTGCGACAGCACCGGCCCCGCTTCCAAGCGCAGAGCTTCTCCCGGAAGCGTTGCCATCAGCCCAGACCCTCGCGCCCGCAGCGGCAAGCCGCCGCCAACAGGGGAAGCCCCCAACGAATACTCCTAGGCGTGTGAGATGAACTGGACAGTTGCGTTTGCAGCTCGTTCACCGATTCATGAGGAACGATTGGGATCTGCATCGCATATTAGAGTCGGTGGATTCGATTGTCAAAATGTTTCCTCCCTGTTGCCGTTGCCTTTCGAAGAACCGCCGCCGCTGGTGGAAATCGGCGTTTTTTCTCTCACAAGCGGCGCTGCCTGGGCGGCGCGCGCATGATGGCCAGTTCGATTCCCCCCTGCAAGTCTGTGGAACAACCCGCGATGTACCTCATGCTAGAATCCAGAAAAATTTTCTCCCATGACCTCCGTTCGGCACCGAAAACTCGAGGGAGCGGTGAATGGATCCTAGCAATCTGGTGCGCAGTGAAGTCCCCCGGTCTTTAGAACTTCTCCGGCCCACAACTGTAACCTCGGAAGCAGAACTGGCAACGCTCGAACCCTCGCTGCTGGAATACTGGCGCTTACTGCTGAAGCGCAAGTGGACGATTGTCTCCTGCGTAGTCGTGATTACCGTGCTGGTGGCCGTGCATTCCTTCCGGGCCGTCAAGCTCTATGACGCTTTCGGGCGGATTGCCATCAACCACGCGAATAGCGATGCGCTGGGGTTTAAGCAAGCCGGGGAAAGTTTCGACGACGACGATTACACCGTCGGCCTGGACACGCAAGCCCAGATCCTGGAAAGCGACGCCCTCGCATTGAAGGTGATTAACAACCTGCACCTGGATCAGGATCCGAGGTTCACCGGCGTGCCGGCACAGGCCGCCAGCCGCGGCATCCCGGTGGGCTCGGCCGGGCTCAGTACGGGCGAGGAAAACGGCTTGCTGGGGGCGTTCCACGGGGGCTTGTCGGTGAAGGTGGTCCCGCGGACCCGCATTCTTGAGCTGCATTACCTTTCCACCAACCCGCAACTCTCGGCAGAGATCGTGAACGAGATCGCCAAAGCTTATATTGAACAGAATTACCAAGCCAAGTTCGAAAGCACCGTGAACACCTCGCAGTGGCTCTCCCAGCAGCTCTCCGACCTGCAGTTGAAGGTGGAAACCTCGCAGCAGCGGCTGATCGATTATCAGAAGGAACACGGCATCGTGGGAGTGGACGAGAAGCAGAACGTCATCACCACCAAACTCGATCAGTTAAACAAAGAGCTGACCGAAGCCGAAATGGATCGCATCCAGAAGGAATCGCTGTACCGCATGAGCCTGGAGGGCAAGCCGGAGTTGCTGCCGCGTGGAACCTCCGCCGATGATGCCGCCCTCGACAACCTGAAGAACCAGCAAGGCGCCCTCGAAGCCCAACTGGCGGCCCTGGCCACACAGTTCGGTCCCAACTATCCCAAGGTCAAGGAACTTCGCACGCAATTGAATTCGGTACAGGCGGCGGTCAAGGCCGAGCTGGAGAGCGGCGCCGAACGCTTCAAAACCACCTACCAGGCAGCGCTGGAACGCGAGAAGCTGTTGCGCGATGCCTTCGAGAGCCAGAAACAGGAAGCTAATCAACTCAACGAAAGCGCCATCCAGTACAACCTGCTCAAGCGCGACTACGAATCCAACAGGCAACTGTATGACGGATTGCTGCAGCGCCTGAAGGAGGCGGGAGTGACTGCTGGACTACGCTCCAGCAACGTGCAAATCATCGACAAGGCGCGCGTGCCCATGGGACCGTCGCAGCCCAATATCCCGCGCAACATCACCACCGGCTTCTTTCTCTCGCTGGCGGGAGGAATCGGCTTGGCTTTCCTGCTGGAGATGCTGGATAACAGCGTACGCAGTCCGGACCAGGTGGAACTGGTCGCCGGCCTGCCCACTCTGGGCATGATTCCTTCCAGCATGCGCATGAGCGGCGGCCGCGGGCTGGCGCTGAAACCGCTGCGGGCCGGCCTGCAGATCATGCCGCAGCAGGACTCGGTGGAGACGATTTCGTATATGCGCCCCCAGTCGCAGTCCGCGGAAGCCTATCGCACGCTGCGCACTTCCATCCTGCTGTCCTCGTGGGGCGCTCCTCCCAAGGTGCTGCTGGTGACCAGCCCACTGGCGCAGGAAGGCAAGACCACCACCAGCGTCAACACCGCCATCGTTCTAGCGCAACGAGGCGCGCGCGTGCTCGTGGTCGATGCCGACTTGCGCCGCCCCAGCATCCACAAAGCCTTCGGGCTGACGCAAACTCCTGGCCTCTCCGAGTACCTGACGGGCAATATCACAGAGTGTCCCATCACCCCCTGGGCGCAGTTCCCCAACCTGCACATCCTGCCCTCGGGCGGATCGCCGCCGCATCCGGCGGAGCTGCTGGGTTCGGCGCTGATGAACAACACCATCGCGGAATGGCGCAAGCAGTTCGATCACATCGTGATCGACACTCCGCCCGCCCTCTCGGTGACCGACGCGGTGCTGCTCTCGGTGCAGGCGGATTCGGTGATCCTAGTGATCCGCTCCGGACAGACCACCAAGCAGGCGTTGCGCCGGGCGCGACAGTTGCTGGCCTACGTCAACTCCAAGATCATGGGTGTGGTGGTCAACGCCATGGACCTCAACGCCTCCGATTACTACTACTATTACGGCTACTACGGTAAGAAGTACGGCTATTACTACAAAAGCGACAAAATAGAGGAACAACCGCAACAGTAACTGGATGTGGTTCTAGATTCCAAGAACCGTGATGGCCGTGGAGCCGCGCCCGTGAGAGTCGGGGCCGTGAGGACAGCCCGGGGGTTGCCGCTGGCCGCCAGAATGGCGCTCCTGGTAGCCGCCCTGGCCGGCGCCGGGCTTTATCTTCGTGCCGCCTCGCACACGTACCACGCCTCGCTCTGGGCCGAGGATGCCTCCCCGGAAAATTTGAATGCCGCCATGCGGCTCGAACCCTCCAACGCCGAGTTCCGTTACCGCATCGGCAGGTATTCGCTGCTGGCGCAGGATCTCCCCAGCGCAATCGCCGACTTCAAGGCCGCAATTGCCCTCAATCCTTACGATGCGCGCTATTGGCTCGATCTCGCCAGCGCCGATCTTGCCAGCGACGATCGTCCGGGAACGCAGCAAGCCCTGGCCCGTGCCCTGGAAGTCGACCCGACTACCCCCGAGGTCGTCTGGCAAACCGCCAATTATGAACTGGTGCAGGGCAACACCGAGATGGCCCTGCGCCGTTTCCACGATCTGGTCGAGCATGATTCCGACGCCCTGCTGGAGGTCATGAACGTCTGCTGGCGCGGGACCAGGGATCCGGAACTGATCGCGGAGAAGGTGCTGCCGACGACTGCCGACGCCCACTTCGCCTTCATCCGCTTCCTGTGGAACAAACACGAGCCGCAGGCGGCCGACAGAGTCTGGTCGCACCTGATTGCCCTCAAGCAGCCGTTCCCGGTGCAACTCGCCTTCCCCTATCTCGACTACCTGATCGGCCGGGGAGAGTTCAGCCGTACTGCCGAGGCGTGGGCGCAGCTGGCGGCCGCCAATCCTGAATTGCGTCCCTACGTTCCCGCCGGCGGCCAGATCGTCAACGGCGGTTTCGAACTCGATCCGCTGAACGGCGGCTTGGACTGGAGATACTCCCCCAAGGGCGGGGTATCGGTGATCATCGATATCAACCGGGCACACAGCGGCAAGCGTTCGCTGGCCATCACCTTCACGGGAGCGCCGGAGGATGCAGGCGTGTTTCAGTTCGTGCCCGTGCGCGGCGACACGCACTATCAGTTCACCGGCTACATGATGGCCGAGGACCTGGAAACCGTCAGCCCGCCGCGTTTTTCCCTTCTCGGACTGCGCGGGAACCAATCCTACGTGCTCACCGAGGGCGTGACCGACACCACGGGCTGGCAGAAGTTTGAAGGCGAATTCACCACTGGACCGGAAGACGACCTGCTGTTATTGCGGGTTGTTCGGACGCCCAGCCAGCGGCTTATCCGCGGCAAGGTCTGGGTGGACGACGTCCAGCTGACGCCCACACCGGGAAGCGGAGCATAGCCGTGAGCGGACAAGCACACATCATGTCGGCGGAGGTTGTGGCAGCGGCGCGCGCGCGCAGCGCGGCCACAGTAGCGGCGCCGGCCGCCTTGCGCTACCTGGTGCTTTACGGACTGGGCGGAGCGCTGGTTTACGGCGTGATCACCTTCGGAGCGGTCGAGCCCTGGTCGCTGTTTGGATTACAGGCCATGGCCGCAGGCTTGCTGGTGCTGTGGGCGGCACAGCAGCCGGTAACCGGCGTGGAGTTCGTGCTGAGCCCGCTGTATGTGCCCATGGCGCTGTTCGCCGCCATTGCGGGCGCGCAACTCGTGCTGCATCGGACTGCCTACGCCTACATGACGCGCGCCGCCTGCCTCAATTACCTCGCCTACGCCATGCTCCTGGTCGTGGCTGTGCAGGTGCTGCGCAGCGAAGACGACCTCAAAGGTCTGGTAGGGTTCCTTACTGCCTCAGGCTTCCTGGTCGCCCTCTTTGCCGTGATCCAGGACCTCACCTCCAAGGGCGAGATTTATTGGCTCGTCCCGGTACGCGGCGCCAGCTTCATCTACGGTCCTTACGTCAACCATAACCACTATGCCGGAATCATGGAGCTGCTGGCGCCCTTCCCTCTGGTGCTGAGCATGATGGAAGAGCTGACCCCGCCCAAGCGCGTGCTGCTGGCCTTCGCCGGGGTGTTCATGGCCAGCACCATTTTTCTTTCCCTGTCGCGCGGCGGCATGACGGCCTTCGGCTTCGAGGTCGTGTTCCTGGCCGCGGTGCTGTGGTGGAAAAACGCCAGCCGCCGCTCGGCAGCCATCTTCGCCACGGTCTGCCTGCTGATCCTGACATTCCT
>Ga0335081_10005705_pt1 | contig 19715 bp, 19 predicted proteins | sample Lox_Sample_35_FD_206713 | JGI IMG/M metagenome (GOLD analysis project Ga0335081, IMG submission 206713) | Soil microbial communities from Loxahatchee National Wildlife Refuge, Florida, United States - Lox_Sample_3.5 | ecosystem: Environmental > Terrestrial > Soil > Wetlands | place: USA... | reverse complement strand
GGCTGGAGTTCTACTATTGGTCACGCGATACCGGAAATGCCCCGTCCCTGGTGACCTCCGCGTTGATGGCTCTTGAGGCATGGGCACACAAGCGAGTTGAGGAGGGTGACCCGATCGATTCAGTGGTTGCTCAGATTGTCGGCGACCCGGCGATGTCAAGCGGCGCGCTCTTAGTTGCCGTTGACGTCGTCTTGTCTCATGGGCCACAGGCGATTGAGGCCGCTATCCCGTTCGTAGCGTGCCCCGAGCTATTGTGCATGGATAGGCCCAGACCCACTCACGACAACGTGGAGATTCCCGACTTCTTTGGGCTGAAGGCACTGCAACGAGAACCGGTTGGCCCCGCAACGCTTGATAGCCTCAAGGCACGCAATTCGCGCAAGATCAGCCTGTACGATGTGTTGTGCCGGATGACCTTTGATCCAAGTGATGCCGTCGAGAAAGTGCGAGCATTGCTGATGCGTGCCGTTACCAGGCTCGGATCTCCAGATGAGAAATCAGATCTCGGCGATCCAAGACTGATGGCGCTTCATGCCCTCAATGTTCTCAATCGTGAGAACTGGAAAGAGGTGAGTGTCAGGGACTCGGAGGGCCAGGACCAAACACTTATGCAGTATCAATCGCCGGAAGCGGAAGTGAATCAGTTGGAGCCAATACAAAGAGAGGCATCACCGCGACTGCAAGAGAGCAACCAGCAATTCGGGATTCTGAATGCCCTCTACGCAAGAGAAACCCCCACTCCGGAGTTTTTGGCAAAAGCGGTGACCTGGGCGCAGGAGCACACGAACGTCTTTGAAAATCGTCCGGAGTTCGACTGGCACGGAAAATATCTCACGAGCGTTGAAGCTGTTGTGAGCGCCGCGACGCTGCTCGCACGCTATGGTACGTCGGAACAGTTGGCAGAGTACGGAGCGTGGATGCGTGGAGTCTTCGCTCGCGCGCACGAGGGGGATTCCGACCCGGTGTATCTGATGCGCGATGGACTGCGATTCAATCCGCGTGCCGTGGCATTTGTTGGCCAAACGCTGCTGCTCCAGCGGGCGCCGGAAGATCACGACATTCGACGTCTTCTTGAGTTTGCGTCGGCAAATGGCTACGCTTCAGCGCATGGGTTTGGGGCCGCTCGAGCCACGTTGGAGCAAATCAATCCGCTCCTCATACCCGCGGTGCTGAGGTGCGCATTTGCATCGGCCGTGAGACCGGAACTCCAATGGGGCCTGCCCGAAGACGAGAAAGAGAAGAGCAGAGTTGCCCATCAAGCGCGCATACAGGAACGGATTGACTCTGAATTGGTTTGGCTGAGAACGTGGAACTGCGAACCGGCCTGGCCTGAATTCCCGATTCAAGAGATAAGACCACGCGATTACTGGAGACGCGGACAGCGAGATTATGCGGCAGAGGCTGCCAAGTACAACTCCGTGAAACTTCGCGTGGACTATCAGCGTGCAGCTTTGTGGCTTAAGCAAGCCCGGCCAATCTTTGAGCCCGAAGCGCATCTCTGGCTGCGAAGTGTCGTATCCGCCTATGCAGAATGGACCCGTCAAGCCAATGGCTTCGGGCAGGAGAAAGAGGCCCAGTACGATGGACAGCCTGAGGGCTGGAATGAGGTGTACTTCGAACTGGCGGCCAAATGTGCAGCGGGTCGGAGCGCCGATGCTCTCGGCCAGGACCTTCAGGGTCTCTTTGCCGGCTTGCCGGACGAATCCTTCTGTGACTGCCTTCCTTCCTACTTGCGCAGTGCGGATCAGGCGTTCTTCGAGAAGAATCTGCTATCAACCGAGCAGTTAATTCAGATTCGGACCTTCCTCATCCATCAACTCGCCGGGACCAGGGTGTTCGGCCGGAACAAAGATCGAGAGGAAGCCATCGCCGAGATGCACCTAGCGCACGCTCTCGGGCCGCTCTGTTTCAACGATTACAACAGTGTGGTTCCATCCAAGTGCTATCTCCCCCCGTCCTTTATTCCCAGGGCGGACCCATTCCTGCCCCTTCTGGAAAGTTTTGTAGGAGAATTCCCATCTCCTTTTCTGGCTACGATGTACCTGAACTTCATGGAAGTCGCACCTCGCGCCGAGCAACTGTCGCTCATTATTGCCTGTGCGGAGAGGTGGCTCAAACGCTTTCCTGATAGCAATCGATTTTGGATTGAGATGAGCTTTGGCGAAAGGGTCGGCTCTCTTCTCATCACGATCTTCCACGCCTCACCCGAGGCATTCGAGTCGGCTGAGCTGTGCTCACGTATCGACGAAATCCTCACGCAACTTGTCGGTCTAGGGGTTGCTCAGGCACACGAGTTGGAAAGAGTTATGTACCAACAGGGTTAAACAACAGGTTTGCCGTCCGCTCCTAAAAACAATGTCGCCCCCACAAGTGTGTCGCTGAGTGGTGCTGTCCATTTGGTAGCGCCGCCTACCGGGTTTTGGGGATCAGTGCAAGTAGATCGGTAATGGAAAGTCGGCCTCGCTGGAATGATGAATGATGTGCCAAGCTGGACAACTCCTGGAGTTATCCTCCATGCCCAGATTGATACCCGCGACCAGCAGTAGCAGTTGATTGGCGCGCCGTCAGTCTTTTAAGGTGGGATTGGAGCTACGCGTGGACGTTCATCTGGTCGACGGCACATACGAGTTGTTCCGGCACTACTATGCGTTGCCATCCGCACGGGATGAGAACGGCCGGGAAGTTGCCGCCGTTCGAGGGGTTCTCGCATCGGTCCTGAGCATGATCCGAGACGGTGCCACGCATATCGCCGTCGCCACCGATCACGTTATCGAGTCTTTTCGCAACGAATTGTGGCCAGGGTACAAGACCAGCGTAGGCGTCGACCCCGAACTGTTAGCGCAGTTTCCACTGCTCGAAGAAGTCCTCTCAGCAGCCGGCATCGTCCTCTGGCCGATGGTGGAGTTCGAAGCAGACGACGCGCTAGCAGCTGCGGCGGCGGCGGCCGCTCGTGATAGGCGGGTTGAACGCGTAATTATCTGCACGCAGGACAAGGATCTCGCTCAATCTGTGCGCGGTGCACGTATTGTCCAGTTGAATCGCCGGACGCGTGTCACCTTGGACGAGCGTGGCGTTGTCCAGAAGTTTGGCGTTTCGCCAACATCGATCCCGGACTATCTCGCGCTGGTGGGCGATGCGGCAGACGGGTATCCGGGTCTGCCAGGCTGGGGCGCGAAGTCCTCGGCTGCGGTGCTGGCCAAGTTTCTCCATCTCGAATCCATTCCCACGGATTGCCGCGAATGGCGCGTCAACGCCGCTAACGCGAGTGCCCTAGCAGGCACTCTTTGTCGCGAACGGGAGCACGCAATCCTTTTCCGAACGCTCGCCACTCTGCGGACTGACATGGCTCTCTTCGACAACGTGGACCAGCTGCGCTGGAATGGCCCTACCCCGGCCTTTGACTCGCTCGCTGCTCGATTGGACGCCGCGTCTACCGAAAGGCGGCGGCCAGCGACCCGTCGGTCCGCGAGCAAGTCGACGCTCCGAGCCAAAGCGCGTCGATGAGCGCAAGTTGCTGCGCATCTGAACGGGTTGGAGTGTGGGCGAACAAAAAGCGAATACAAGGCTATAATGCCTTGATGGGCGGCGAGCGAGCATCATCTGTGCGCCAGCGGTATGCAGGGAAGATTTGCTGCGAATGCAAGGCTCCCCTTCCGCCCCCTCATCGGAGAGGCGAGCGGCTTTGCGCACGCTGCGCAGGAGTAAGCATGAAGCGCGTTTACATGGAGTTCAGCTTTAGGCAAGGCTGGTATTGCCAGTTCTGGGAAGAGGATCGGAAAACCTCCCTGCCGCGCAAAGTATTGCTTGCCGATGAACGCAAGCTATTCGAGATGGCGAAGCGGGGAGGCTTTACCCTAAATCTTGCCGGTCGCCAGGAGATAGAAGAGGCAGTCAGGAAAAAGCATGGAGGTATCTGGCTGGAGCTTACGCCGGAGCAGCATGCGAAGCTGCGGAAGGCTTTGTGAATGCAAGATGCTATATGATTTGCGGGCCGAGACCCGCCGATCGAACTTGGGAAAGAATTTAGATCGGTGGCTTTTCTTCCTTAAGCGGATGTACCCAGGACAATCCTCCTAGTTGTGGACTTCTTGGAAAGATACGCACGCACGGCCAGAGCTCTAACTCTCGCGGATGATAAAGACCAAGGCGACCTTCATCGAGCCGATGTTGCTTTTGCGGACAGAGAAACTGCCGCAGGGTGCGGATTGGTTATATGAAATTAAGTTGGACGGCTACCGCGCTCTGGCGATCAAGAGCGGCGGCAAAGTGCAGCTGCGTTCCCGCAACAACAATGATTTCACGGAGCGTTATGCACCGATTGCATCAGCGCTGCGCGCAATGCCGGATGAGACTGTTCTTGACGGCGAAGTGGCCGCGCAGGATGAGGAGGGCCGTCCTTCCTTCAATCTGTTGCAGAATTACGGCGCATCCAAGCCCCCTCTGGTGTTTTTCGTCTTCGACGTGCTCATGCTGAGATCGCGTGATGTCACGATGGAGCCGCTCAGCGAGCGGAGAGCGCTTCTGGAAAAGCGCGTCCTTCCAAAACTCGCGGAGCCTATCCGCTATTCTCCGGAACTGAAGGCCAGTCTTCCCGATCTGATTGCATCGGTGAAATCAGCGGGCCTGGAAGGGCTGGTCGCGAAACGCCGCAACAGTCGTTATGAGCCGGGCCTGCGCTCCGGCGCCTGGCAGAAGATGAGAATCAACCGTGGTCAGGAATTCGTCATCGGCGGGTACACGCCATCTGACCGGAACTTCGATGCGATGATATTCGGCTACTACAATGACGGGAAGCTTCAATATGTCGCGCGCACACGCAACGGGTTCACGCCGTCATCCCGCGAGCGGCTGTTCAAAAAGTTGAAGCGGCTGGAGGTTAAGGAATGTCCTTTCGCGAACCTTCCCGAGGCGAGAAGCGGCCGGTGGGGCGCAGGGCTGACGGCAGCGAAAATGAAGGACTGCCGGTGGCTGAAGCCGGTCCTGGTCGGGCAATTCGAATTCACGGAGTGGACGCCCGACAATCACTTGCGCCACTCGCGCTTTATCGCTTTGCGCGATGACAAGAAGCCAAAGGAAGTGGTGCGGGAAGGATGAAGTCATCATGCCCAAGAAGCGCTGCCTCGTTGCCCGTATCAACAGCCTCCCGAAATGGGCGCGCGACTACATCATGTACATCGAAACGGAAGCGAATCCGGCGGGCACACAGCGCAGACTCATCGAGCAGCAAGACTTGATTCGGGAGCTGACGGCAAAAATTGCGGAGCTGAAGGGCATGCAGTTTCGCCCATCCGAATTCGAGATCAACGGTAGAGGGCCGGGCGGTTCAAGCAAAATGAGGAAGCGGAACGGAGATCAATAAGAATTCGCTTTGCAGGATCACGGACGACATGGGGCCACCACGTCGTCTGACACGAGTAATACATTGAGCGGGAAACCCGTAGTCGAGGGATGCTAGGGCGTTTATCGGTACTTCTCTCAATTTCGTTGTCCAATCAGCATGGATAACATCGTAACCACACCGTGCGGTTTCACCCCGGAACGAGGCCCGTCTTATTTAGGGTCTTGTTGTGATATCGGCTAAGCCATTCGTATTTCTCATGAACGGACTCGATTCCCGCAAATTCCCTCAATCGCTGGTCGATAAAACCGCGGAGCTTTGCCATGTGGCCAGGATACGCCGAAGGATCATCCAATTCGCCCGCGACGACACGTAAGTAGTCCACAAAGAGCTTGCCATCCGTATCCTTTTGCAGCATATCTCTTAGGTAGGCGGCGTCCGTCTTTGGATCATGGACACACAGACGACGATTCCGATAGAACTCCTCTATCACACATTCATCGACGAGAACCCTGGGGTACTTCGCCTGCTTGCTCTCTAGTTCATAGGCTCTGACGAGACCTGGCCCGAAAATCTGACCGTAGCTCTTTGCGAGGGGGCCGATCGTCACACCGCCGCGAATCAAGAGTTGCTCGTCGAAGAGCAGCCAGCTTTGCGCGTGCACGATCTTGAGAATCTGGGAAGTGACCCAGCCCGCAGGAGCCCACTTCTTTTCGTCCTCTAATGGCAGCCACAGGACACACAGATCAGAGAAATTGACGAAGTTCTCAGGCGGCAATTTCGGAAGCGTCGTTTTGAAGCGGTATGGTTCAACAGCCTCCTTAATGATGCGGATGCACCGCGAGATGTGATTTGCAGACTCTGTATCGATTTTCTGTTTGAATCCCAAGATGTCGATGTACACGATCAGGCATCTTTCGTACTGAACATCACGCTTTTTCATTCACTCCTCTTTCGACACTGCTGCTTCCCGCTGAGGTAAAACTGAGAGCAGGTGCCTTTTCTCTGGTAAAGAGCTTTCTTAGAGGCAGTTCCGTGGTATTGAATGAAGGTCATGTGGAGACGCGTTCGAAATGGTGACCTCGCAGAAGTACTGCCGCAGGCAAACAATATACAACCAACATCCGGACAGGCGATTGAACTAGCCTCGACGCATGACGTGCGACAGAATGTGTTACGCCATCTGCGGCAAGAGATCGAGAGCGCGCCAGGCGATCAAACGTTTGGCGCTCAGCTCGGTGAGATTCCAGAAGTTCGACTCGCCGGCATTCAAGGGTTCCCGAATACGGATGTGAGTTGGACCTATCTTTCGACACTATTCGTCGTGAACGTGACCGAAAATGACGGGGCCATAGAAGTTGCATACGTTCCAAACGAAAAGCGAGATGATCTCAATTTCTTTCAGCCACTCTTTTTTGACAACAGAGAAATCGACGTGTGGATAGACCTGCGCGGGTATTGGGGCAATGAGAGCTTTATCACAGATGCTTTTGTCCGCCCCTACCACGTAGCGGTAGGTGTATTTGAGAACGGTTTTAATGCCACGCTACGGTTCGCTCACAACACGCGGAACAAGGCCGGCTCTCTGATCGGAAGGGTCCTAGTGCGTAAAGGTCAACCGCGGCAGAATCTGGTTGCTGATGACTTCACGATGGGCGAACGCCTTGCGCGGTCCGAGTCGATTTATGCGGCTCGCGCAGCGGAGGTCCCACGCCTCGAAATCTCGATGCAACCTGTTTCTGGTGTCGATGCTTGTGCCGTGTGGGTACATGGAACACTCTCTTGTGGTCTGGAAGGATTGAAAGATCTTCCCATGCTTCCGAAGATCCCCCTATATCGTTTCGAACATGATACATTTCACGAAATTGGCGAAAATGCATCTGAGCTCGCTCGCCGGATTGATCAGCTCGGATCTCAGCACATATACATACTTGCCCATTCGCGCGGCGGTTTAGTGGCGCGATTTAGCCAACAAGTTCTGCAGAGTCAATACGGAAGAGCAAGCAGCGTCATTACCTTTGGAACGCCTCACAGGGGTACGCCCGTAGCGGATGCCGCAAACGGTGGCTTAGCGATTTTTATGCGAGCTGGCGATTTCATCGTGAACGGTATTCCGTACGCTTCGATGGTTCGCCGAATGGCCGGAATGTTCGTCGGAGTCGAACTTCCACCAGGAATAAGAGCGATGCAGCCGACGTCAGAGGTTCTAAGAACAAGTGCACTATTTCTCAATCAACCCTTCGAGTCGTGGGCAGGCGTATATCAGGATGCGGGAGGATCGCTAGGCTACGGTCAAGATATCGACAACATCATCTCGGGCGTGTTTGGCCCACACGTCGAACATGACTTAGTAGTACCGACTCTTTCCGCCCTCGGCGGAAATACGGCAACACGTGTTTCCTGCGCTCATTTCGACTACTTCAAAAACCCGGCTATTCAGGATTACATCGCATCGTTGATATAGCGCTTCGATTGTGCCCGGATGTCGGAATATCCGCGCACTCGCCGAGGCGGATTAGTCCCCAGAAGTCGGCCAGTGTTCACGGATGGGGTCGACTTCGAGTCGAAGATATCTTCGTCAGGGCGACTCGCTTTTTGGAGCTTTGACCTCTGCTCTGCTTGCGAACGTATGATAGACCCCGCTTGAGTTCCGAACTGAGGTCGATATCCTCAGTCGCGATCTGGACCGGCTCCCCGGCAGATTCACGACCCAACCAGCGGCTCAATTCTTCGCGGGCGGAATACACATAGAGCCCTCGTTTCTCCACGGGCATTCCCGAGTCCGCCCAGCGTTGCGCAACGGAGACCGGTTGCCCGAGGAACGCGGCGATCTGGTGCCAGCCCTTTAGGGAGTCGGAGTCTTTCTTTGGCTTTGGCATCGAGCACTTACACTTACTTCGCCCATTTCGATGCCGTATCTCGGGCTCCGGGCCGTATATGCGGATGGCTTTTCGCTTCCCGGCAATCTGATCAGGTGCGACCAAAGGATCTCTTGGAGCCAAATCGAGGTCTACCAAGATCAGAACAGCGGGTTCATAACACTCGCACGGGATATCGGATCCATTCCAGACCGGGTTGCCGGATGGCAAGGAGGTACAGACCTGGCCGGACACTGCTCACGTCAATATCAGCCCGGAGCGTCACAACATGGTTCTGCAATTGTGCGGTGCCGCTGGCGCTTTGAATCTGACTGCCGGATTCGCTGAGCAATGCAACATCGTAGCTGCCCTCTTTACTCCCGATCGGCAAATCCAGAATCAGGTGTTTGGCCGAGCGACTGATTTCGACAGGTTGTTGATTGGTCTCAGATGGATTTTGCCCGCGAGCCACAGAGATCTCACGCAGATCCAAAACCGCAGTTACGGGTGGCGGCACCGAATGATGAATCCGCATCCACAGTAATCCCCCCACCGCGATAATTAGAATCGCAGCCACGGCAATCCACGCCTGCGTACGACGCCGTTGGCTCGCGGCTTCCTTGCGCAGCTCGACGAACTCTTGATAGCACGGGCTGCAGGAGCTGAGGTGCACCAGCCAGCGGTCGACCTCTGGGAGTCGCAACTTGCGGAAAGCGATTCCTCTGAGCACCGCAGAGTCAGGACAGCCAATGCGCTGCGGGTTAGGAAACTCGCGCGACAGACCCTGCGTCAGCAGATCCAACACGCGCTCTTCTTCTCCGTTGAATTCTTCCTGTTCGCTCAGAACTTGCCTACTCCCGTTGACGTTGTCTCGCGCGGAAACATCAAGTTTACCTTCGACCTCAGAATGCAGACCGCTCGCCCGTCGTTCCTTCATTTGTGATACCCCAGCCGGGCCGCAAGCTTGCGGAGTGCATACCCAAATCGAAGTTTAGCCTGATGTTCGCTCAGACCCATATGTCCCGCTATTTCTCTCCAGGTGTATCCGTACACCTTCGCCGCCCAGGCTCTACGTGTCCAGTCGTCCATATTCTGGATGACCTCTTTGACCTGAACGGAAAGTTCCAGATCGCGGGCCGACTTCAAGTCCCGAGCCCCGGGAAGCTGCTCCAAGTCACGGTTGGAAGAAACAAGCTCGATCGTTTCCTGTCTTCGCCGCTCCTTCTTGAGTGCCCGATTGAAGCGATGATGAAAGACTCCAAAGAGATAGGCCTCCAAGTCCACTATCCCCGAGCTTTTTCCATTGTGCCGCCGGAGGGTCCTCGAAACTGACTGCAGCACGCTCTCCCAAACCTCGGCAGCCAAAGCAGCGCTTTCATCGGGATTCTTATTCGTGAGTTCCCTGCGCGCGTGAGCTTGTACACGCGGCCAGAGTCGACTCGCGACGGCTATCAACTCTTGGTCGCCGCGGACGGATTGCGCGTTGGTTCCTGATGGGCTGCTAGAAAGGACCCACTCTGGGCTAAATTCCGGGCTCGACAACGGGACTCACACCTACACCTTGGGTTCGTGGGCCAGAACAGCAGACTGCCACTGAACGAGAATACGTGTCAAGGCCGCGGTTGATCGTTTCATTGTTTCAAAACAACGCCATTGACGCCAAGTCGCTGACCCGTAGGGAGATGTAGCACTTCGGCATCGTTCAGTCTCTCTGCATCTGCAGAGACTCGTCCCTCTTTTACCCAGAATTTGTCTGAGACTTTTCCTGTCTCGATGTTCCTTCAATAAATGTGGGGCAAGAAATCCACTCCTCAGGTGCGGTCGACACAAGCGACACGTTAGGCGCCCTTTATGTCTCTTCGGCGGTCAAGCGCGAGTATGCGCAAACCCGTCTCGGCCCAGACTGAGAATCAGCCGCCCCGTCGTTCAAAGTAAGAAGTGCGGGTTTAAGAGCACGTGTCCCGCGCCAAAACCGCCGCCAACTTCGTCTTCTGCGGATTGATCTAGGGTGACGATCGCGACCTGCGTTTGGCATCGTCGCGCGAACCATCCTCACTATTCAGGTCTGTCTTCAATGGGGTTGGCAGTGTCTGGTGCTCCGGGACAAAAGGGCAACAAGGCCGGTAAGAGGTTGGCGGCCATCGATCAACTGCTGATTGCCGGGATCAAACAGGGGCCTGCCAAAAAGCGTGACGCGATCAACCGCGTCCTTGAGCTCGTCCCGGATTGGAGACGTGGCGATTGCTGGCATCGGATCCGAGATCTGCGGAAGGCCCCCGGACTTGCGGCTCTTGAGGAGAGCCACCCAGACAAGGCAAAGAGACCGCGCCGAACCTCCGCCCCGCACTCCGCACCTCGCCCATGGACACCTGGGGATGACGACAGGTTGTTGAATTGGGCTGGTTACGAGCCAGTAAAGAAAATTGCTCAGCGCTTGGGACGTTCCGTCCGCGCGGTTCGCTTCCGGCTCGGAGCACTCGGGATGAGTGCCAAGGTCACGGACGGGTGGTCGCTGCGGGCGTTACGGAAGATGTTGCATGTCAGTCCCGCCCGACTGCGGTACCTAATCGGAAACGGCATGCTGAGAGTGCGCGATCCGCGCGTCAGTACGAGCTCTTTGGCCGTGTTCTGCGACAGAAACCGTGCATCTCTTGAGCCATTCGCTCGCGACAGAGTGGCGCCCCTACTCAAGGGAGAAGACGGATACATGTCGGAACGGGTAGCGGACTTGATTGGCGTGACCGTAGCCCAAGTGCAGAGCTGGATTTGCGCTGGCCAGCTGCGGGTTGTTGACACGTTTGTCACCGACAGGGCGTTCGAGGAGTTCTGCAAGAAGCACGGAAGCGAAATCAATACGACACTGATGGATCCGGCCACGGCAAAATGGTTGGTAAAGGAATACGGCGTCCCAGACTCAGCTTCCAAGAATCATGCGGTCACTCGCGCCCAGAAGCACGCTTTGACGGTGAGAACTTGCAAGTGTGGAAAGAAAATGGCTGGCAACGTCTACTTCAAGCACATCAAGTCTTGCAATGTCGCGACCGGCGACGTAAAGCGTAAGGCTCTCTAGAAGTCGGTCTAAGCACGGCCGACCAGCGTGCCGCTGCTACCCGCCGGGCACTTCAACATAGGAATCCGCCTCGCGCCGCCAATTCTCAAATGACGGGTATGGATTGGGAATTCTTGAACTCCATTGCTCATCGCAGTGATCGGCGTATTCCATCGTGCGAATCGCACGTGGATGATTTCGCGCCTGGGCGAGAATGGCATCGAACCAGCCTTCGGTATTCGCGTCCTGGAAAAAGTGGTCGGCGATCCAAAGCATCATCCGCTGCCAAACTTGTGAAGCGGCTCTGGAGGTTCTTGGCCGCGCGTTCAGCTCCAGGAATCCAGGACAGCGCCGTTCAAGCTCGCACACAACCTCTGGGGGAATCTGAGGGCAACGCTCCAGTGCCGGCTGTGCCCAGTACGCCAGAGCCTCCCAATCGACGTACCGAGAAACAGCTTCGCTGAGGCGTTCAAGATCAACGAGCTTTGAAGCTGATCTCGCTTTCCGCTCGCTGGCCACAAGACGGGCAGTCTCGTCACACTCAGCCGCCATGCATTTCCATTCTTCGAACGATGGATAACGGAGGGGTCTGGTTTTCTTCCACCTCTTTACGCATTCCGACCAGCAGACTTCTGCTCGCTGATACCGGAGATCTCTCATGGCGTAATAGGTAATCGCGTTGAACCAGCCGTCTTTCTTCGCAAACTCAAAAACGTGCTCATCAATCCAATCTTCCAAGCGAAGAGGAAGAGGCTTGTTCTTAGCCGCCTTGGGTGTGAGTTCTGTTTCGGTTTGAAGAAATCCAGGGCAACGATCATTGAGAATCTCGGCAAGCCACTCCGGAATCGCTTCTTCGACTTCAAGGATCGAGCGAGCCCATAGATTGAACTCCTGCCAGTCGATATATTGATTGCGAGCGTCGTAAAGCCGCTGCCAAGGGATCCGGCGGGCCTGATCGTCTGCGCGCTCGCGGGCGGCTCGTTGAAGTTGGGCAGCCGAGTTGGGTTTGGTGTAGTTTTTCGTTTTCTGCAAGCCGCAGTACCCCAGGGGCATAGGACAACGTGCCCTCTACTGTTGTTTCGGAGCGCGCTGCCGCCCTAGTTTAGTCGATCGTGCTGCTGGCGCAAGGCGCTTGGCACTAGGTGTTCCAGCGCACTTGTTTCTTGCGGGACTCGTCAATCCAGCGGGGGACCGACGAGCCGCGCAGTGTCCAAGATGCTGCTCCGTAACGATACGGAACTATAGTTCCTCAATCATTTAGCGTCAAACGACAACTATGGGTGCGTGCCCAAACAAATTGGTGCTGATAAACACCGTGAGTCCCGCACGTTAGGTGAGGCTGTTGGCGCGGAGCTTACCAAGTTGCGTGTCGACCGAGGCTGGAGTCAGCTGAAACTGGCGGATGCCCTCGGGTATACCGAACGCTATATAGGCCAGCTGGAACGCGGAACCAAGAGCCCGACGCTACGAACACTCGCCGATATCGCCAAAGCGTTTTCGACAGAGCTCTCCACCATACTCAAAGCTGCGGAGCGACGCTATCGGCACAGCGGAAAACGCTGAGGTTCACCAGCAACACTTGTGCGAGCCGAGACAGTTCGTCCGTTCATATCGCCTCCTATGGCCTCCAGAGCCTACTTCCCCTCACCTCGGCTTGATGCACGCTGGCTCGACTGGACGTGCGGGGAACATACCGCACAGGGGTTGCTCTAGTGCTTCTCGACTGCTTGCTCTAGGCTAATCTACGGGAAGTGCAATGCTCCCTGAAGAAGCCAAAGCGATAGCTGAGCACCAGCGTCGCCGCTTCAATGAACTGGTGGATGTCTTTGATCGACCACAGCCTCCAGAGGTGATGGCACGCCTGTGGGAGATTGTTGCTGCAGCAGAGGTGTGTCCCGGCGCGGTGGTCCTGGACGTGGGAACTGGAGCTGGCGTTTTGATCCCGTTGATTCAGTCGTACCAGCCAGCCACGGTGTTGGTTTGTGATGTGGCGGAAAAGATGCTACAGCGTGTGCACGACAAATACCCTGGAGTCCGTATTTACCATTCCGACATCGCCTCGCTGGACTTTGCCTCGACCAGCGTGGACGCTATCTTCATGAATGGCATGTACGGCAACATCGCGGACAAGCCCGCTGCATGCCGCAATGCGGCACGCATGCTTCGGTCGGGCGGACGGCTTGTGGTCAGCCATCCTGAAGGCAGGGCCTTCGTTGACCAACTGCGCGCCACCAGCGACCTGTTTATTGAATCACTTCCCACCAAAGAGGAGTTTGGAACCATCCTTGAGCCACTGGGCTTGGAAGTGATTGCGTATCGGGATGAACCCAAGCTGTATCTGATGGTGGCGCGAAAGAGGTGACGGGTACGCCGCTTCGCATCGCACTCGGTCATATTCGTGCTACTCGAAAAGGACCGGCTGCGCAGCGGTGTCTTCGGGTTCCTGAAAGTTGCTCAAACCAACGCCAACGAGCCGATACCGTTGCTGCGGACCGAGATCAACCCGCTCCCGCAGTTTCAAGGCGATGTCGGTCAACTCTTCGCAGGAGGAGGGTGGGAAGCCTGGCGTATGGCTGCGAGTGAGGATCTTGAACTCGCTGGTCTTCAGCTTGAGAACAACCGTTCGTGCCGTTCGTGATTCTTTGCGGGAAGCAGACCAAAGCCTTTCTGCAAGCCGCCGGATCATTGGCTCAGTTTCTGCCAACAACGCGTCGCGCTCAAAAGTATCCTCGACCGATATCGATTGCGTTGGCCTGTCCGGCACAACCGGGTTATCGTCGATACCGCGCCCAAGCTCGTGCAGGCGTTGGCCGTAGCGGCCGAAGTGCTGTTCGAGTACGGACGAGTCGAGCGCTCGCAGGTCCTTCACCGTCTGTGCCCCAAGTGTCGCCAGCTTCTCTCCCGTAACTTTGCCGACGCCGGGCAAGCGTCCAACCGGCAACGGCAGCAGGAACGCGTCTATGTCCTCGGGCTGGATAACAAAGAGCCCATCAGGTTTGCGCCAGTCGGAGGCAAGCTTTGCCAGAAACTTGTTTGGCGCTACACCCGCAGAAGCCGTCAGATTCAATTCCTCGCGAATTTGCTGCCGGATCGTCCGCGCCACCAGCGTGGCTGTCGCCAAGCCGGTCTTGTTCTCGGTGACATCGAGATATGCTTCGTCGAGAGACAGCGGTTCTATCAGATCCGTATGACGCTTGAAGATCTCCCGCACGCTGCGTGAGACTTGGCGGTAGCGCGTAAAATCCGGAGGCACGAAGACCGCATCGGGACACAAGCGTTCCGCTCGTTTTGCCGGCATGGCCGAATGCACACCGAAGCTTCGGGCCTCGTACGAAGCAGCGCACACCACAGAGCGATTGCCTAGCCAAGCAACGATTACCGGCTTGCCGCGCAGCTGCGGATTGTCGCGCTGCTCGACCGAAGCGTAAAAAGCGTCCATGTCGAGGTGAAGGATTTTGCGCACAATCTAACACTAAGAAGACGATTCCGGGGTCCCAGCAGGCCGAATACGTGTCACGCCGATTCGTCAGTTCCATTACATTATTACTTGATCTGAGGAGTGAGGGATGTGTGGTCGCTATCGTCTGTCCAGACGCAAGCAACTGATCGCGGAATACTTCGAGACCGACAACGAGGTCGATTGGGAGCCTCGCTACAACATCGCTCCCTCTCAGCCCGTAGGGATCATTCGGCGAGATCCAGCGACACCGCAGAGACAATTCACTCTCGCTCGCTGGGGCCTGATTCCGTCGTGGGCTAGCGACGCCAGCATCGGCTTCAAGGCGATCAATGCGCGTGCGGAGACGGTCGCTATTAAACCAGCCTTCCGCGATGCCTTTATGAGCCGTCGGTGCTTGCTTCCTGCGGACGGGTTCTTTGAGTGGCGGCGCAGCGGGAAAGAGAAGCAGCCATTCCACTTTGGGATGCAGGACGATTCTCTATTTGCATTTGCCGGGTTGTGGGATCGATGGAGAGACCCGGCCGGCGCTGTGATTGAGTCGTGCTCGATTCTAACCACTACTCCGAACTCGCTCCTGGCGGACATACACGATCGAATGCCGGTAATTCTGCGGCACGAGAATTACGATTCGTGGCTCGATCCCGGCTTCAAGGACGTGAAGGCGCTTGCGGAGGTTCTGGTGCCGTTCGATGCTGCGCAGATGAGATGCTTTCCGGTAAGTACGAGAATTAACTCAGCGACGAACGATGACCCAGAATGCGTTGTGCCGAGCCATAACTCATCGCCAGCTCAGAGTGCCCTTTTCGGGGTAGGGTCGGATCGCCTGTTCGCCTTACCGCCGGTGTGCACAGAGGAGTAGCCGCACTCGGCCACCATCAGGTCAAGCCCACCCCGAAGGCCGGCCGGCTTACCCTTGACGAGCCTGCTGTACCATCTCGATAAACACTTCTCTTGTCTCTGACGGATCGCTAACCTCCCGCAAGAATGCGACCCGTGTTCCCTTCACGCCATCCTGGGTTCTCAGGCGGAGGTGGAAGCCGAGGCGATCGACCGCGGTCATCTCCGCCTCCTGCGCCTCAATGCCGGCGAATTGCTTTGCGAGCAGGATGAGAGCATCTTTATGATCGGCATTCATGTGCTGCATGATGTCGTTCTTGTGCTCAGCTAACGGATCGGCTTGCGCTCGGGAGTAGTCCGAGGCAGCCACCCATCCCATCACGCCGAAGCCGCCCACGTAATAAACATCCAAAACGTCCATTCGGTAGAAAGAGAAATCGTCAAAATCGATCCAATACTCGCTGTCCGGGTAGCCTTCCAAGTACAGGGAACGTGCTTCCCCCAGGTCGGGTTCCGGTATCTGGATAACATTTCCGATCAATGTGACTCTGGACGCGCCGAGCGGGTTCCCACTGACGTCCGGTTCAGTCACAAACAGGCTGGCCCGTGGATCCGATTGCAGATTCTGCGTGTGCATGGCCATGGTGCTGATAAGGAAAACAGGACGGCCCTGAATGTCTAGCGCGTAAGGCATCAACGATCCAAAAGGGAAACCGGGCTGCTTCCGCGACAAGGTCGAGAGACTGCCGATGCGGCCCGAGTGCATCAAAGTGCGCGCGCGCTCGGCAAACGAAGGCTCGGGAACAGAAGGCTGACTACTGGTACCGCCACCGGCGTGTTTTCCGACGGATGAGGAAGACATGGTTTATCACCCTCCCCGGCTTTTCAACCGAGTATGCCGATGATATCTCCCAGCGCCGGACCTCAGTCTCGAATGGGCACTCTCACGGGGTGGAAGACGAGGGCAAGACGAGCGTCTGGGCATCGCTGTCAAGCCTGAGGACTATGCCTTCGCCTTTTTCCTCGCAGCCCAACGGGCTTTCATCAGTGCTGATAACTTCTTCCTAGCCGCCGCGCTCATTGCAGGACGGGTTCTTGTCTTCTTCTTCGGAGCAGACTTGCCCTTCCACTTTGCCCAGCGCTGCTTCATAGCGTTTGAGATTCGCTTGCGAGCTGCGGGGGGCATCGTGCGGCGTCGTGTCTGGCCGAGTGTTGGTGCAGCGTGTGACTTCGGGGGACGCCCACGGCGAGGAACCGAATAACCGGCGCTTCCTTGTAGTGCGGAAATAGCTTGGTCGATGCGAGCGCGTTGTGACCTCAGCTCTGCCAATATGTCTTCTAGGTTCACGAGATCCTTTCAGGCGAATCGCCGTTGGACAGTGTAGCAGTAGCGCTAACTAGAGATAGAACGGCACAGCTGGGGTAGGTGTGAACACTTAGAATCGCGAGCCGATCCCGCTTTTGCTGGCTCACTACCGGCACACAGAACCCGAGTCGGGAGCTAGCGATGACACAACGTGCCGGATAACCGACAGTAAGTGGACCTCTGGAAGGCGTTGCCCGAACTCTGCCGTGACAGCAAGTCGAGATTTCGTAACTCAATGAAACCAGGCGTAACGGATGGCTCCTTGAGCGCCCTACGTAGGTGTTGGGGAAGCGTTCTTGCGCCCTAATTGCACCCGCGTCCTCTGCTCTGCTGACATTTGCCCGCGTACCTAAGGACGTCGCCGGCGCGCCGGCACAAACCAGGACTCCTAAGTGCGTCGAGCGCGCAACATTCTTTCTACGAAAACGAGGATTTCGGCGCGTTGTGTATCGTCCAACTCGAGTACTCGACGGACGAGGAGCGTTGCTGAATTGCCACGGCCCGGAAGTCCTTCAGGTTCGCCCGTCCAGCCTGCCCACTTCGCCAACGTCATGAAATCGAGCTTGTAGAGCTCCGCGAGTTCTAGGAGTACTGCTGGATCTGGCTGGCGGATGAGTCCACGTTCTATTTGTGAAAGGTAGGCGCTCGACCTTCCCAGTCGACGCCCGACTTCTCTTACCGCAAGCCCATAGTGCTCACGCGCCCGTCGAAGAACCTGGCCCACCGGTGGTATGTCTTCGCGCGGAATCGCGAGTTGCGAGCCCGCTCTTGTTCCGCGATTCTGAACGCCTTTGGTCGCTCTTGATTTGTTCATAAATAAAAACTCAATGCTAGTTTTTCACAGGTGGCGCAATGTCCCACTTGCAGATCTCACAGTTGCATAGTACATTATCACCATTGCAAAGGAGCTTTGCAAATGGACGTAAGCGAACTGGTAAAGACAGAATGCAAGATGCCGGACAAACGGTATGCAGGCCTTTGGAATTCCATCGTGGTAGACGTCTCCATTAAGGATCGACTCCTCCGATCAGCAGCGCTCAGCCTTCGGCTCCGTGCCGATTTGCCGTTTGAGGCTACGGCTCTTCACGGATTGACGATACTATACGGTCCGCCCGGGACGGGAAAGACGACCTTGGCTCGCGGCCTTGCCCATCAGTTAGCACCGCTTACGACTCAGCGGTCAGCTCGGCTCATCGAAATCAACCCTCACGGTTTGATGAGCGCAGAGCACGGGCAGAGCCAGCGGCGGGTGACAGAGCTTTTGACGGACTATGTACCCTCGCTGGTAGACGATGGGGTCCCGACGGTAGTGCTTCTCGACGAGGTGGAGTCTATGGTCGTCGCCCGAAGCCAGGCTTCTCTGGCGGCAAACCCTGCGGACGTTCATCGCGCCACTGATGCCGTACTCACGGCCATTGACTCAAACGCATCGTCTTTACCGCATCTGCTTTTTGTGGCGACGACCAACTTCACTGGGGCAATCGACGAAGCATTTCTATCGCGCGCCGACGTTGCCATTTGCGTACCGACGCCGGATGCCGCCGGCGTGCTGGCAATCTTAAAAACCACACTCAATGCGATGTCCGAGTCATTCACGCCATTGGCCCAATTGGCACGGAATCCAGCACTCGAACAGGTTGCGAGTGCACTTGCCGGAATGGATGGCCGTCGCATCCGGAAGACGATCAGCGAGGCAATGCTTGGTCGAATCGAGACCGTGATTGAGCCCGGCGTTCTGACCATCGATGATCTGCTGTCAGCGGTGCAACGAGTGAAGCAAAGCGCGCACATAACGCAATCCAATTCGGGAGGGAGAAATGGAGCGCACTAGGTTAATCGCGGCGGCGCCAGTCCGCAGCGCATCCGAAGCCTGGCAAGTTCTCACCGCCCTTCTGTCCGATACGTTGGAACGAAGTTCCTTGATCCCAACCGGAAGTGTGGCTGCAGTACTCGCAAATCTGAATGGCCTTGGGCCAGCACTCATTGCCGGAGGGCACCTGGAGTCCAAAGGCATTGTCCTTGTGGACGAAGGACTGCACCTGACGATTCGAGTGCTCACTGCGGATGCAGCCCTCGACGTGGAAGAAAACCTCAATCCGGTGCCAGGTGGTGCAGGCGCTACGGACGGGTGGACTATCTACTTCCCTCCGGCTGGCCCGTTGGACAACGCTCTCAGGTCTGCGATGAAACGCTCTCCGCATCTCTCGACGGCGGAACCGCCAGCCTCCGCTCCAGCGCAAAAATCGGAGCGTACCAGCAAGTCCTTAATCGACATTGATGCCCTCCGCGGCTTGGGGAACTGAATATGACATATACTTCCGTTTCCACCCCGACGCATACCATAGCGCACACGGCCACGCATCTAGCTGATGTGATTCTGGGCTCGATTGCGGATATCCTCGGCACCCTTGGGATTGACGCTACCCAGGTCTTTGCTGATTGGGACAGAGACAATCGAGCGATAAGCGAATGGATCAAGGAAGGGTCTCTGAGCACTGTTGCGCTTGAGTGTCATCAACCAAATGGCGTCGTCGCTCCCATCTTCGAATTCCCGGTCTCGTACACGGGTACAGGTGAAGGCGACCGGAAGTTTACGGCGGACCGTGCTGCCCTAGCGCGGTATCTTGCGAAGCTTCAAACAGTTCCTTCAGGGACCATTTACAAGATGTTTTGCAGCTACAACGGTTGGCATTCAGGCCAACAAGGATGGGGGCCGGCAACAAGGGCATCCGTGACGGGTATGCGCTCGTACAGTTTCGGGACGCTTGCAGCAGGGCCGCACGCAAGCACGGGCCTACGTTACTTCA
>Ga0335081_10005704_pt1 | contig 19715 bp, 18 predicted proteins | sample Lox_Sample_35_FD_206713 | JGI IMG/M metagenome (GOLD analysis project Ga0335081, IMG submission 206713) | Soil microbial communities from Loxahatchee National Wildlife Refuge, Florida, United States - Lox_Sample_3.5 | ecosystem: Environmental > Terrestrial > Soil > Wetlands | place: USA... | reverse complement strand
ACGCGGACAGCGGTGTGCGGGGCGAGCTGCTGCGGGTGTACTGGTATGACGCCGCACGCGACCGGGTGCCCACCATCGACCAGCGGGTGATCGCGCAGATGCCCTGGGTGAAGCTGCGCCTGGGCAATCTCAACGCGCGCGGCCAGCAGAAGGGGGTCGACGCGCAGATCCGGGCCGACATGGAGGCGCTCGCCCGGCACCGGGCCATCACCGACGCGGTGCTGGTGGCCGGGGACGAGGACATGGTGCCAGCGGTGGAGGCGGCGCAGGCGTTCGGCGTCCGGGTGCATCTGTGGGGGGTCGAGCCGCCGTTCGGTACCAACCAGGCCGAGCGCCTGGTCTGGGAGTCGGACACGGTCGAGGTGATGGACCGCGCCTTCCTGGAGCCGTACTTCTCCCGGCAGGCGGTGGCCACCCCGGAGCACGTCCCGCCCTCGCCGCTGGCCGCCTCGGGCGTCCCGTCGCCAGCGCAGCTGTTCGGCGAGCGGGTCGCGCCGGCCCGGCCGGTCCAGCGCACGGCGCACGGGATGGGCAGCGCGGCCAGGCTTGGCCCGGACCGTGACCGGGTCGAGGAGGCCGGCGAGCATGTCGCGCAGCGATGGATCCTCACCCGCGGCGAGGACAACATCCGCGACCTGCTGCCAGGGCCGATCCTGCCGCCGGTCATCGACAAGGAGCTGCTGGTGGACGCGGAGAAGGAGCTCGGCCTGTCGCTGCGCCCCTATCAGGAGGCGCGGGAGTGGCTGCGGGACGCGTTCTGGGCCCGGGTCCGGCGGCAGTTCGGCATCGGCACCGGGCGCATATGACCGGGGACGGCCCGGACGGCCGGGACGGCCCGCCTGCCAGCGGGCTGGCGCTGGAGGTGGTGGCCGGGCATCCGTCGCCCGCGGAGCTTGCCGCGCTGACCGTGGCGCTGTCCGCCGCGCTCGCCGCCCGTGGCGCCCCGGCGCGGGCCGGCCTGCCCGGGCGGGCATCGCCTGGCTGGGCCGACCGGTCCCGGATGATGGGCGCCCCGCTCACCCCGGGCCGGGATGCCTGGCGCCGCTCCGCCCAGCCGGGCACCCCATCCCACTACCGGTCAGGCCTGCTGCCCCGGTAGGGGCCGTGGGCCACCTCCGTGCTGGCTGATCCACACCCACACGTGGGCGGGTTCCAGCGCCCGGCGGACGGCACCGGCCAGGTCATCCTGGACCGATTCCAGGTCGACCGCGTCCGGCAGCTGGGCGGCGAACGCGGCGACGGCCTGGCCGGTGGCCGTGCCTGTCTCATCCGCCGGCCCAGGCACGGAACCCCTCCCGCCAGCTCGCGTACCGCGGCTCCCAGCCGAGCTCTTTCCTCGCCTTCTCGTTCGAGGACCCGCGGGAGGTGGTCATCTGGGCCACGACGAACTCTCCGGCGAGCAGCCGCCCGAGCCAGGCGGGCACGCGCAGCGGCGGCTTCGCGCCCGCGACCTCGGCCAGGTACGGCAGCCACTCCGCGACCGGGGCAGGGTCGTCGTCCACCACGTTGTAGATGCCAGGCGCGCCGCGGCCGACCGCCGCGATCGTCGCGGCCGCGGCGTCGGTGATCTCGATGAACGACCAGACCCCGGTCCCGCCGCCGATCACCGGCACCTGCCGCTTGCGCAGCATGTCCAGCAGGAAATCCGAGGCGCCGGGCCCGTAGAAGCCGCCGTAGCGCAGCACGATCCCCTCCGGCGCCCCGGCCGGCACGGTCTGTTCCACATGCCTGATCGCCGCCGGCCCCTGCACAGCCGACCGGATCGGCCGCCAGTCAGGAGGATCTTCTTCGGTCTTCAGCCCGCCACCGGCCGGCCTGTCCGGCCCGGCGCCCGCGTAGCCCTGCGCGATGACCCGGCGGGTGCCCGCCTGCGCCGCGGCCGCCAGCAGGTTGTCGGTGCCCCGGCTCCGCAGCTCGTTCGTGACCGCGAACGCCCGGTCGGGATTGCGCAGGCTCCGCATGCCCGCCAGCGCGGTCATCTCGTGCAGGATCACCTCCGGCGCGGCGGCCCGCACCGCCGCGATCACCGCCTCGCGATCCAGCCCGTCGACGACCACCGGCTCCGCGCCCGCCGCGCGCAGCTGCCCGGCCTTGCCGGGCGTCCTCGTGGTGGCGATGACCTCGTGACCCGCCGCGACCAGCCCAGGAACGAGATGCCGTCCCAGTGCCCCGGTCGCTCCCGTGACGAAGATTCGCATGGTCTTTCCTTCCATGGTGCTTTGCCTTGAAGACAAGGCACCACCCGGCGCTGTGACATTTTCCCGGCCGCCTTCCACGATGGCCTGCTGCACGGTGGCGAGGTCGTCGCGGCCGTCAACGTGGCCATCCCGTGGTCCCCACGGCGACGAGCGAACTCGTCAGCCGGCTCGGGCCAGCCGTCCAGGCGGCCGCGAACGAGATCGCGGCCCAGGTGATCTGACAGCCGCACCAGCTCAAGGGATCACCACACCCGCGCCAGGCTTTCGTCGCCACTGGGCCTTAGCATGGCTGGGATGGCTGTGCTGACCACGGAGCGGCTGGTCCTGCGTGAGATGACCGGCGCCGACCTCGACAACATCGCCGCCCTGTTCGGCGACGAGGAGGTCATGCGCTACTACCCCCAGCCGATGACCCGCGAGGAGGCGCATGCCTGGGTCGCGTGGAACCAGCGCCTCTACCGCAGCCACGGCTTCGGGCTGTGGGCGATGGTCTTGCGCGACACGGGCGAGTTCGCCGGGGACTGCGGGCTGACGCCCCAGTACGTGGACGGCATCAAGGAGATCGAGGTGGGCTACCACGTCCGTACCTGCTTGCAGGGGAACGGTTACGCGACCGAGGCAGCCACCGCCGCCCGCGACTTCGCCCGCGACGCGATCTTCCTGACCCGCCTGATCGCGATCATCAACCCCGCCAATGCGCCGTCGCAGCGGGTGGCCGAGAAGATCGGGCTCAGGCCCGAGAAGCGCGCCATGGTTTTCGGCACCGAGCAGCTCATCTACGCCGCGCCGATCTGACCGGCCCACGGCCGGGCGTTACGCTCGGCGAGCGTCTGCTACCCTGCGGTTGGTCTTCATCCCGGATCTTGTTGGAGTTGCTCAGTAATGCAGGAACGCACGCTCGTAATCGTGAAGCCGGATGCCTACCAGCGGGGGCTCACCGGCGTCATCCTGGCCTGCCTGGAACAGCGTGGCCTGGTGGTGGAGGCGATGCGCGTCTCCCGGAACGAGAAGGAGACGGTCGAGGACCACTACCCGCGCTCGCAGGAGTGGCTGGCGACGGTGGGCGGCAAGACCCTGGAGGACTACGCCAGGCTCGGCATCTCGGCCAAGGACCGGCTGGGCACCGATGACGCGGTGGAGATCGGCCTGATGGTGCGTACCTGGCTGACCGAGTTCCTGCTCAGCGCGCCGGTGGTGCCGATGGTCATCTCCGGCAACCGCGCCATCGAGACGGTCCGCAAGATTGTCGGGCACACGCTGCCCGTCATGGCGGCCCCAGGCACCATCCGCGGGGACTACAGCTCCGACTCCCCCGACCTCGCGAACTCCGAGCGGCGGCCGGTGCAGAACCTGGTCCACGCGTCCGGTGACCCGGAAGAGGCCGAGCGGGAGATCGCGCTCTGGTTCCCGGAACTGAGCTGAACGGCTCCCGCCCGGCGGCGAGCCCGTGTGGGCGGGGTGGGCGGTCCCGCCGCGGGCGGGCCTTGAGGTCCGATTCCCGCCAGCGCCACCGGCCTGCCTCGGCTTCAATCGAGGTATGACGCTCGACTTCGGCACCTGCGGAGCGCGCGGGGAGCACGGCCCCGGCGCGACCTGGCTGACGCTCCGGCTCGCCTGCCGCGAGCCGTTCGACGGGCAGGCGCTGCTGCGGTTCCTGGCCGCGCGGGCCATCCCGGGGGTGGAGCAGGTGTCGGCGGGGCGGTACGCGCGTACGGTCTGGGTGCCCGGGGGTGCTGGCGTCATCGAGCTGGTGCCCCCGGCCGCCCGCAGCAGCGGGCAGGGCGAGTCCGGCCTGCCGGGCCCGACTGGCGAGGCCCAGGTCCTGCTGCGGGTACGGCTCACCGGCCTGCGCGGCGTCGGCCAGGTTGTGTCCCGGTGCCGGCAGCTGTTCGACCTCGACGCCGAGCCCCAGGCGATCGCGGCCGCGCTGGCGGCCGACGAGCTGCTCGCGCCGCTGGTCGCGGCGCATCCCGGGCTGCGGGTGCCCGGCGCCTACGACGGTTTCGAGCTGGCGGTGCGCGCGGTGCTCGGCCAGCAGATCTCGGTGCCCGCCGCCAGCACCCTGGCGGGACGGCTGGCCGCCCGCCACGGCACCCCGGTGGAAGCGCCCGGACCTGGCGCGCCTGCCACCCGCCCGCTGGCGGGGGCCACCGGGCAGGCCGGGCCGCTGGCGGTGCTGTTCCCCCGGCCGGCCAGCCTGGCCGGCGCAGACCTGTCGGGCCTCGGGCTCACCACCGGGAGGCAGGTGACGCTGCGCGCGCTGGCGGCCGCGTGCGCGGACGGCCGGCTGAACCTTGATCCCGGGACCGACCCGGAGGAGGCGGCCGCCCGGCTCGCGGAGCTGCCCGGCGTGGGCCCGTGGACCGTCGCCTACATCCTGATGCGGGCCGCGGGCGACCCGGACGCCTTCCCTGGCAGCGATCTGGGGCTGCGCCGGGCCATGGCACGGCTCGGCTGTGAGCCAGGCCGTGCGGACCGGTGGCGGCCCTGGCGTGCCTACGCCGCCCTCCACCTGTGGGCCGCCCTCGCTGGGCCCGCTGCCACGCCATCCGCCGGGCCCGCCGCCGCTGCGCCGGATACCACCGGGCAGGACACCACCGGACAGGACACCACCGGGCCGGACACCACCGGACAGGACACCACCGGACAGGAGTAGCCATGCCGACCGGCGTCATCGCCACCGCGATCCTCGACACCCCGATCGGGCCGCTGAGCGTGCTCGCGCACGGCGAGGCGCTGGTCGGCGCCGGCTTCACCGGCGACCCCGGCGAACTGCACGCCCGGCTGCACCGCTCGCTGCGGCCGCTGCCGCTCGCAGCCGCCGGCCTGCCGTGGCTGGCCAAGCCGCTGCGCGACTACTTCGACGGCGACCTGGCGGCGCTCGACACCCTACCGGTGCGCCAGCCAGCGGCCGGGGCGCGGGAGCGGGTGTGGGCGCAGCTGCGCGCGGTCCGGGCCGGCACCACCATCAGCTACACCGACCTGGCCGCCCGGGCGGGCATACCCCAGGCGCCACGTGCCGCCGGCGCGGCCTGCGCGGCGAACCTGATCGCGCCGGTCGTCCCGTGCCACCGGGCGCTGCGCACCGACGGCAGCCTCGGCGGCTACTACTACGGGCTGGCGCGCAAGCGGTGGCTGCTGCGGCACGAGGGCGCGGACTGAGGCGCCCTGGCGGCACAGACGGCAGCACGGGCGGCAGCACGGGCGGCAGCACGGGCGGCAGCACGGGCGGCAGGCGGCGGCCCCGCTGTGCCGTTATGCACGTGATGCACGGCTGCGCCTAGACTCCTGCGCAGCCGGAGGAGGTCGCTGCCGTGCGCAAGGTGCTCATCGCCAACCGCGGCGAGATAGCCGTCCGCATCGTGCGGGCGTGCCGGGACGCGGGCCTGACCAGCGTCGCTGTCTACGCCGAGGCGGATCTGGACGCGCTGCATGTCACGATGGCGGACGAGGCGTACGCGCTGGAGGGACAGACCGCTGCCGACAGCTACCTCAGCGCCGAGAAGATCCTCAAACGGGCCGCGGACGCCGGCGCCGATGCCGTCCACCCCGGGTACGGGTTCCTGGCCGAGAACGCCGCCTTCGCGCGGGCCGTGATCGAGGCCGGGCTGACCTGGATCGGGCCGCCACCAGCGGCCATCGACGCGCTCGGCGACAAGGTGGCCGCCCGGCGGATCGCCCAGGAGGTGGGGGCGCCGCTGGCGCCGGGCACGGACGGCCCGGTGAGCGGCGTCGACGAGGTCGACGCGTTCGTCGCCCGGTACGGCCTGCCGGTCGCCATCAAGGCGGCGCACGGCGGCGGCGGGCGCGGGCTGAAGGTGGTCAGGTCCGCGGCCGAGATCGGGGAGATGTACGAGTCCGCGGTCAGGGAGGCGGTCGCCGCGTTCGGCCGCGGCGAGTGCTTCGTGGAGCGCTACCTGGAGCGCCCGCGGCACGTGGAGACCCAGTGCCTGGCCGACGCCCACGGCGGCGTGGTGGTGGTGTCCACCCGCGACTGCTCGCTCCAGCGGCGCCACCAGAAGCTGGTCGAGGAGGCGCCCGCCCCGTTCCTGAGCGGCGAGCAGGTGGCGCTGCTGTACGACGCCTCCAAGGCGATCATGCGCCGGGCTGGTTACGCTGGCGCGGGCACCTGCGAGTTCCTCGTCGGCCAGGACGGGACGATCTCCTTCCTGGAGGTGAACACACGGCTGCAGGTGGAGCACCCAGTCTCCGAGGAGATCACCGGCATCGACCTGGTCCGGGAGATGTTCCGGATCGCGGACGGGCAGGAGCTCGGGTACGGCGACCCGGCCACCCGCGGGCACGCGATCGAGTTCCGGGTCAACGCGGAAGACCCCGGCCGCGGGTTCCTGCCCGCGCCGGGCACGATCACCAGCTGGCACCAGCCGTCCGGCCCCGGGGTGCGGGTCGACGCCGGTTACGGGCCGGGCATGACGGTGCCCCAGGCGTTCGACTCGCTGCTGGCCAAGCTGATCGTCACTGGCGCCACCCGCCAGCAGGCGCTGGAACGGGCCCGGCGCGCACTGGCCGAGTTCGAGGTCGGCGGGATGCCGACGGTGCTGCCCTTCCACCGGGCAGTGGCCGATGACCCGGCCTTCACCAGCGAGCCGTTCTCCGTGCACACCAGGTGGATCGAGACCGGGTTCGCGACGGCGATCCCGCCGTACGCCGGGTCACCGGGACAGCCCGGCGGCACCGGGCCTGGCGGCCAGCCGGAGCGCGAGCGGATCACCGTCGAGGTGCAGGGCAAGCGGCTGGAAGTGGTGCTGCCGGCCGGGCTCGGCAGGACCGGTGCCACGGGGCAGCGTCCCGGCGCCCAGGCAGGGCGGCCGGGGCGGGCCCAGCGGTCCGCGCGGCCTGGGCCGGCCCAGGCCGACGGCGACACGCTCACCTGCCCGATGCAGGGCACCATCGTCAAGATCGTGGCCAGCGAGGGCCAGCGGGTCTCCGCTGGCGACACGATCGTGGTGCTGGAGGCGATGAAGATGGAGCAGCCGCTGACCGCGCACAAGGACGGGACCGTGACCGGGCTCACGGTGAAGGTAGGCCAGGCCGTGGCCGCGGGCGATGCGCTGTGCCAGCTGAAAGGCTGACACCATGACCAGGCTGCCGGGCGACCCGGGGCCGATCGGCTGGCTGCGGTTCGCGCTCGGGTTCCGGCTCCCGGCCGCGAACGTGCACTGGGTGCGGCATGAGCTGACCGACGCTGGCTGGCGCTGGCGCACGGTGGTACGCCATCTCGCGGTCATCCTCCCGGTCTGCGCGATCCTCGTGGCCGTGCTGGACATCCTGCTGCCGACCCCGGCGTGGGTCAGCGTGATGATGGTGGCGCTGATCCTGTCCGGCAGCCTGTTCACGGTTGCCTTCTACGCCGACGACATCCGGGCGAACCGGCTGCGCCAGCACGGCCTGCCCACGCCCAACGACCCCGACCTGGGCCGGCCCGCTCACTGAGCGGGTTCGCCGAACGGGGCCCGCGGGCGCGCGGGCATCATGAGACTGCGCGCCGCCTCGGTCAGGCTGCCGGACAGCGACGGGTAGACCGCGAAGGTGTGCGCCACCTGGTCCACCGTCAGCAGTTGCTCCACCGCGATCGAGATGGCCAGGATCAGCTCGCTGGCGCGGGGCGCCACCACCACGCCGCCGATGATCCGCCCGCTGCGGGGGCTCGCGAACAGCTTCACAAAGCCGTCCCGGAAGCCCTGCATCTTCGCCCGCGCGTTGGTCGCCAGCGCGAGCTTGACGACCTCGGCGCTCACCTGACCGGACTCGATCATGGCCTGGGTCACGCCGACGGTGGCGATCTCCGGCTCCGTGAAGATCGTCGCGGCGACGTGGTCCAGCCGCAGCGGCTGGACCGCCTCCCCCAGCGCGTGCCACATGGCGATGCGGCCCTGCATCGCCGCGACGGAGGCGAGCATCAGCACGCCGGTGCAGTCGCCGGCTGCGTACACGCCCGGCGCGGATGTCCGTGACACCTTGTCCACCTCGACGAACCCGCGGCCGTCGAGCGCCACACCGGCCCCGGCCAGGCCGATGCCGCTGGTGGCCGGCACCAGCCCGACGGTCAGCAGGCAGTGCGTCCCGCGCACGGCCCGCCCGTCGGTGAGTGTGACCAGCACGCCGTCGCCCTCGCGGCGAGCCGAGGCCGCCCGGGAACGGCTGAGCACGGTCATCCCGCGCCGCTTGAACACGTCCTCCACCACCATCGCGGCGTCGGCATCCTCTTGCGGCAGCACCCGGTCGCGGGAGGAGACCAGGGTGACCTGCGACCCCAGCGCCTGGTACGCGCTCGCGAACTCGGCGCCGGTCACGCCCGACCCCACCACGATCAGCTCGGCCGGCAACTCGCCGAGGTCGTACAGCTGCCGCCAGGTCAGGATCCGCTCGCCGTCCGGCTCGGCGGAGGGCATGACCCGCGGCAGCCCGCCGGTGGCGATCAGCACCACATCCGCGCTGATCTCCTGGTCGCCAACGGCGACGGCGGGGGCGCCGGCCGGTGAGCCGGGTGCGCTCAGCCGTCCCCGGCCCCTGATGACCTTGACGCCCTCGGCCGCCAGCCGGGCCGCGACGTCCGCCGACTGCGCCTGGGCCAGCGCCTTCACCCGCTGGTAGACCCGGGGCGCGTCGATCCAGTCCGGTCCGGCGTCCAGGGCCCCGGCGTCGCCGCCCGTGCCGCCGGTTCCCGCCGTGCCTGCCGGCCCTTCGGCCCCCGGGATCCGGATGCCGAGGCCGGGCGAGGCGTGCAGCAGCCCCATCGTCTCCGAGGTGGCGATGAGCGTCTTCGACGGCACGCAGTCGGTCAGCACACAGGCGCCGCCGAGCCCGTCGGAGTCCACCACGGTGACCCGCGCCCCGAGCTGGGCGGCCACCAGGGCCGCCTCGTATCCGCCCGGGCCGCCCCCCAGAATCACGACGCTCGCTCGCGACTGCCTCACGTCACCCCATTGTGGTGCATGCCGCACGCGGTGATCACCGCTGACCCGCCCCACGAACGGCCGCTGGGCTCGTACGCTTGTCATCCGTGGCGTTGTACGCGGCGTATGGCAGCAATATGGACCCGGCCCAGATGGCCAAGCGGTGCCCGCACTCCCCCCAGCGCGGCTCCGGCTGGCTGGAGGGCTGGCGCCTCACGTTCGGCGGCGAGGACATCAGCTGGGAAGGTGCGCACGCCACCGTGGTGGAAGCTGCCGCGCAGCGGGTGTTCGTGGTGCTCTACGACGTCCCGGAGATCGATGAGCGGGCGCTCGACCGCTGGGACGGGGCGACCCTGGACTACTACCGCAAGCTGCGGGTGCGGGTGGAGACGCTGGACGGGGACGTGCTCGCCTGGCTGTATGTGCTCAACGCCTACGAGGGCGGGCTGCCCTCGGCGCGTAACCTCGGCCTGCTGGCCGACGCGGCGGAGAAGGCCGGAGCGCCAGCCGACTACGTCGCCGACATCCGGGCACGGCCCTGCGCCTCCATCGGCTGACCGGGGCCCGCGGTCACGCGCCGGGGAAGCCGGTGATCGACGCCCGGAGCGAGGCGGGGTCGAGCCCGTGTCCATGCACCCATGCTCGGACTTCAAGTGCACTTGAACTCAAACCCGGCCGCCGGGTACCCTCCGGCCATGGCCAGCCGGTCACAGCTCACCATCTCCCAGCTGTCCGCCCGCAGCGGGGCCGCCCCGTCGGCCCTGCGCTACTACGAGCAGCTCGGCCTCATCCAGGCCGGGCGCACGTCCGGCCAGCAGCGCCGCTACCCACCGCACATGCTGCGGCGGGTTGCCTTCATCCGGGCGGGGCGCCAGCTTGGGCTGTCGCTGAGCGACATCAGCGTGGCGCTCGCCCGGCTGCCGGCCGGCAAGGCGCCGACGAGGGCCGACTGGAGCCGCGCGGCCCGGACGTGGGAGAAGGGGATAGACGCCAAGATCGCCGAGCTGGAGCGCCTCAAGTCGACCCTGTCCAGCTGCATCGGCTGCGGCTGCCTGTCGCTGCGCCGCTGCGCCCTGTACAACCCGGACGACATGGCGGCGCAGCGGGGCCCGGGGGCACGCTGGCTGCTCGGGGACGAGCCGCCCGCCTGACCTTCCCGCCGGGCCGGCCTAGGTGAGCGCGACCGCGATGAGCGCGACCAGCGGCACCGCCATCGCCGCGATGGAGGCCCACACCCACCGGGCCTCGGGCTGCCCGCCCGCGGCGCCCGCCGCGCGCTCCCGCCGCGCCCGCTCGTCCAGCTGCTGCGCGGTGGATTCGGCGCTGCTGCGCCGGGTGGTCTCCTCCGCCGGCGCCGGATGGCGGCCGTAGCCGGTGGCACGCTGCGGTTTCCCCGGCCGGGCCCGCAGCCGCGCCCGGGCGGCCCGCGGCGAGGACTGCACGGCCCAGCTGTGCAGGATCCTGCCCTTGCTGGCACCTGGCGCGGCCACGCAGTGCACCCGCAGCGCGTTGACCGCGTCCACCTTCTCCACGGCCCCCCACCGGACACGGTATGCGCGCACCGGGTTCTCCAGCCTGATGCCCTCGGCGTCGGCGACGACGCGGGGGCGCAGCGCGCACCCGTACATCGCCCCGGTGATGGCGGCCACCAGCAGGGCCGTGACCACGGCGGCGTGGCCGCCGCCCTGCACCGCCACGTCGATCAGGGTGGCGGCGGCGACCGCGACCCAGAACCACCACAGGACGAGGGAGCCGGTGCCCCGGAACACTTCCCGGCCGCCGGCCAGATCCTGCTGCGACGACACTGCCGGGCGCTCCGCTCCTTATCGGGGGCGCGGGTGGCGCCCCTGCCCACTGTAAACGGAACCGGAGCCGGGATCCGGCGGTGCTCACCCGGCTCCCCGCCGCCAGAAAGGCTCCCAGTGATCAACCCGCCAGCACTGGGTGACCGATCATCTGCCCTTCCTGGCAATGGCCGCTGGCCCCCAGCGGGCCCGCAGCTTGTCAGGTGCTAGTACTGCTCGGCCATTGTCATGTCATTCGAGGTCGCAGCGAGCGCAGTAGCGACCATGAGCCGCACCCCCATGGCGATGGCGCGCTCGTCGATATCAAACATGGGCTGGTGGATGTCACAGTCCTCATCGGACCCGGGCTTGCGCGTGCCAAGCCTGGCATACGCGCCCGGAATCGACTCCAGATACCATGCGAAGTCCTCGCCCCCCATGCTCTGGGAGGTGGGGACCGCGGCCTCCGCGCCCAGCGCGTGCCCGGCGGCTGTCTGGAACAAGGTCGTGCTGACCTGGTCGTTGATGACCGGCGGGACACCGCGCTCGTACGTTAGCTCGGTGACCACGCCGTAAGCGCTGGCCACCGACTCGATCAGCGCCTTGACCAGGTCCGGCGCCACGTGCCATGCCTCGTCGTCAAGGCACCGCACCGTTCCCTCGGCAACCCCCTCACCGGGTATCGCGTTGGGTGAGGAGCCGGCGCTCACCCGGCCCCAGACCAGGCTGAGGCTGGACCTGGGGTCCACCCGGCGGGAGAGCGCGGCGGGGACCTCGGTAATGATCTTCCCGAGGGCGTACACCAGGTCCGCCGTCAGGTGCGGCCGGGCGGTGTGGCCGCCGGGCCCCGTGACCCGCACGGTGACCTTGTCGCAGGCAGCGGTGATCGCGCCCAGCCTGATCCCGACCTTCCCCACATCCAGCCGCGGATCGCAGTGCAGCCCGAATATCCGGTCGACGGACGCGATGCCGCCCTCTGCCATGACATCGCGGGCGCCGTGCGGGACCTCCTCGGCCGGCTGGAAGATGAGCCGGACCCGGCCCGGCAGCTTCCCGGCAGCGCGCTGGCGCGCCAGGAACAGCCCGGCCCCCAGCAGCACGGTCGTGTGCACGTCGTGGCCGCAGGCATGGCACACGTTCGGGACCGTCGAGCGGTAGGGCACGTGCTTCTCGTCGTTGATCGGCAGCGCGTCGAGATCGGCGCGCAGCGCCACCAGCGGGCCCGCTGGGTCCTCGCCGCAGACGTCCGCCCACAGCCCTGTGCCCTTGGCCAGGGTCCGCGGCTGGAGCCCGGCCGCAGACAGCTGACGCGCCACCTTGCGTGTCGTCTGGTGCTCGTGATGGCCGAGCTCCGGGTGGGCGTGCAGGTCCCGGCGGAAGGCGATCAGCTCGTCCTCGTGGGCGGCAAGGAACTCATCGAGCTCGCGCACCAGGTCATGCCACATGAGCCGCCTCCGCCGGGCAGGTGGAGTGCGGCCGGGCAGCCCGCCAGGCCGAGATGGTGCACCGGATGATCCCGGCGCGGGGCAGCATGTCCATGCACTCCTCTAACTCAATTCAACTGCCGACCACGCGGTTGCCCGCGGCTCGCAAGTTCCCCGTCAATAGCCGCCCTGCCCGAACCGATCCCCGTCCGTTCCCGTCCTCCTGCGGCCCGGCTCAGATCAGCGCTTAAATAGTGCGGCAGATACGCAGCGAGGGCGCGATAGATGAATCGACCGCTCCCGTCCTCGAGTCACCACGACATGCACCCGCCCAGGCATGGCTGCTGCGGGCGCGCCTCGGTATCTGCTCAACGAGTTTCGGCACTGTGCTGGGTGGCCGCCACTTGTGCGCCCGGGGGTTACCGGGTCACCTTCTGGCGTAGATCCCTATGGTATCGCGCGCGGCAGAAGATCCGCTGGAGTTGCGCAATTGTCACGGTGGGATCAATCCCGGACACCCCACCCCGCATCATGCCCAATCGGCGCAGGTCAGGTTATTTCGGCGGGCTGGTAGATGCCCCACACCTCACGCAGCGCGTCACAGACCTCCCCCACGGTCGCCCGGGCACGCAGCGCTTCGCGGAGCGGGACGAGAACGTTCTCCGGTCCAGCCGCCGCCTTCTTGAGGCCGGTGATCCCGCGCTGCCACTGCCCGGCGTCGCGCCCGGCGCGCAGCCGCGCGAGCCGCTCCGCCTGGTCCTGCTCGATCGACGGGTCGACGCGCAGCGGCCGGTAGGACCCCGCCCCCTCGCCGGGCCCGGCGCCGGCCGAGGTGAACCTGTTCACCCCCACCACCACCTGTTCGCCGTCGTCGATCTGGCGCGCGATCCGGTAGGCGGATTCCTCGATCTCGGCCTTCTGGAAGCCGCGCTCGATCGCGGCAACCGCCCCGCCGAGGTCGTCGACCCGGGCGATCAGGCCGCTCGCGGCAGCCTCCAGGTCGTCGGTCATCGACTCGATCGCGTACGAGCCGGCGAACGGGTCGGCGGTGGCGGTGAGGTCAGTCTCGTGCGCGAGCACCTGCTGGGTGCGCAGCGCCAGCCGGGCGGCCTTCTCGCTGGGCAGGGCGATCGCCTCGTCGTAGGCGTTGGTGTGCAGGGACTGGGTGCCGCCCAGCACGGCCGCCAGCGCCTGGACGGTCACCCGGGCCAGGTTGACCTCCGGCTGCTGCGCGGTCAGCTGCACGCCAGCGGTCTGGGTGTGGAACCGCAGCATCTGCGAGCGCGGGTCGGCGGCGCCGAACTCCTCGGCCATGATCCGCGCCCAGAGCCGGCGGGCGGCGCGGAACTTCGCGACCTCCTCCAGCAGGGTGGTCCGCGCCACGAAGAAGAACGACAGCCGGGGCGCGAACTCGTCGACCGCCAGGCCCGAGGCGAGCGCGGCGCGGACATATTCCTTGGCGTTCGCCAGCGTGAAGGCGATCTCCTGCACCGGGGTGGCCCCGGCCTCGGCCATGTGGTAGCCGGAGATGGAGATGGTGTTCCAGCGCGGCAGCTCGCGCCGGCAGTACGCGAACGTGTCGGCGACCAGCCGCAGCGAGGGCTGCGGCGGGTAGATGTAGGTGCCGCGGGCGATGTACTCCTTGAGGATGTCGTTCTGGATGGTGCCGGTCAGCTCGCGCGCGGCGATCCCCTGCTCCTCCGCGACCAGCTGATACAGCAGCAGCAGCACCGCCGCCGGTGCATTGATCGTCATGGACGTGGAGACCGTGCCCAGCGGGATCCCCTGTAGCAGCGCCCGCATGTCCTCGATCGAGTCGATCGCCACCCCGACCTTGCCGACCTCGCCGTGCGCGACCGGCGCGTCGGAGTCGTAGCCCATCTGGGTCGGCAGGTCGAAGGCCACCGACAGGCCCGTCGTCCCGGCCGCGATCAGCTGGTGGTAGCGCTCGTTGGAGGCCTGGGCGGTCGCGAACCCCGCGTACTGCCGGATCGTCCACGGCCGGGCCGTGTACATGCCGGGATAGATGCCGCGGGTGAACGGGTACTCGCCGGGCTCGCCGAGCTTCGCCGCCGGGTCGAAGCCCGGCGGGTCGCCGGGCCGGTACACCGGCTCGAGCGGCAGACCGGACTCCGACTCGCGCCCCATGAGACAAGACTAGGCCGTGCCCGGCCGGCCGGGCGGTTGGCGTACGGTGTCCTCAGCGAGCGGGCCCCAGCCAGCGCCTGTGCGGCCGGCTCCCCGCTCGGCTACCGGTTACCTACTACTGACGACCTACTGTGGCTGATAAGGCGAGCGGGACGGGACGGCCCTGGCGGGCCCTGTGCGTGGCTGTCGCGGCGGCGACGGTGCTGAACGGTGCCGTGCTGAACGGTGCCGTGCTGGCCGGTACCGCGCACGCCAGCACCGGTGCGGCCAGCATCGCGCGGGCGCGATCCGCAGCGGGCCAGGGGGCGGGGCACAAGGGCGCCGGGTTCGGCGGGCTGCAGGGACGGCTCGGTCCCCCGCCGCTGGCACCGCCCCGCAGCCCGCACGTGGCGCCGGGCGGCGGCCTGCTGGCGGCCCCTGGCGGCCGCCAGCGGATGGTGCCGCTGGCCCCGGTCGGCGGCTCGCAGCTGGCCGGTCAGGGCATGATCGTCAACTACCCGCCCCGCGGCGGGCTGCGCCTGCCGAAGGTGCCGGCCTCCGCCTACGTCGTCGCCGACGCGGGCACCGGCCAGGTGCTGGCCGCCAAGGACCCGCACGGCTGGTACCGCCCGGCCAGCACCCTGAAGGTGCTGACCGCGATCACGCTGATGCCAGCGCTCAACCCGGACGCGACGGTGATCGCCTCGCACCGCGCCGCGATCGCCGTGCCGAGCAAGGTCGGGCTGATCGCGGGCGATCCCTACCGGGTCTCGGACCTGTTCAAGGCGCTGCTGATGATCTCCGCCAACGACGCGGCGGTCGCGCTCGCCCAGGCGGCCGGGTCCTACGCCAGGGGCATGGCGATGATCAACGCCGAGGCCCATCACCTGCAGGCCGACGACACGGTGGCCGTCACCCCGAACGGCCTCGACGCCCGGGGCCAGCACGTGTCAGCGTACGACGAGGCGCTGTTCGCCCGCGCCGCGCTGGCCGTCCCCGCGTTCATGCACGACGAGACGCTGCGCGTCTTCCGGTTCCCGCTCCGGCCGCACCCCACCCGGCACCACCACAACCGCAGGATCACCCTGTACACCCAGAACACCTTGATGGGCGCGTTCCGGGGCGACCTTGGCGGCAAGATCGGCTGGACCACGGCGGCCGGGGCGACGTACATCGGCTGGGCCAGGCGGGGGCACACCACCCTGGTGGTGACCATCCTCCACTGCCGCCCGCTGACCGAGCAGGCCTCCGCGGAGCGCCTGCTGACCTGGGGTTTCGCCATGGATGGGAAGGTCAGGCCGATCGGGCATCTGGTCAGCCCGCTGCCCGCGGTGACCGCCCGCCACCGGGCCGCCAGCGCCCGGCCCACCGCCAGCAGCCACCAGCTGGCCCGGCCACCGGGACCCGGGCTGCCGGGCGTCCCGCTCGCCGCCGCCCTGGGCACGCTGCTGCTCGCCACGGGCGTCGCCGTGGTGGTCCTGCTGGCCGGCAGGCGGCGGCGCCGGGCGGGGAACCAGCCCGGCCCACCCGGCGGCTGACCGCCGCCGCGGCTCAGTACCGCCGCAGATCAGTGGGCGCGCTCGCGGGCAGGAAGCCCACCCGGTCGCGGACCTGGGCCATGGTGGGGCGGGCGATCGACTCGGCCCGGGCGGCGCCATGCGCCAGCAGCCGGTCCAGCTCCGCCTCGTCGGCCAGCATCTTCTCGGTCCGCTCGCGGATCGGCGCGAAGGCGCCGACGACGACCTCGGCCAGGTCCTTCTTGAACTGCCCATAGCCCGCACCGGCGTAACGGGACTCCAGCTCAGCGACGCTCTCACCGGTCAGGGCCGAGTAGATCCGCAGCAGGTTGGTGATGCCCGGCTTGCCCGCTTCGTCGGCCTGGATACCCGCGCCGGCGTCGGTGACCGCGCGCGAGATCTTGCGGCGGATCGCGTCCGGCTCGTCCAGCAGGTCGACGATGCCCTGCGGGGACGATGACGACTTGCTCATCTTGGCCGCCGGGTCCTGCAGGTCGGTGATCTTGGCGACGCCGGGCAGGATGTAGGCGGCCGGCACGGTGAAGGTCGGCCCGAACCGGTGGTTGAACCGGATCGCCAGGTCCCGGCTCAGCTCCAGGTGCTGGCGCTGGTCCTCCCCGACCGGCACCTGATCGGTGTGGTAGAGCAGGATGTCGGCGGCCTGCAGGATGGGATAGGTGAACAGCCCCACGCTGGACTGCGCGGCCCCGCCCTTGGCCGCCTTGTCCTTGAACTGGGTCATCCGGCTGGCCTCGCCGTACCCGGTCAGGCAGCCGAGCACCCAGGCAAGCTCGGCGTGCTCGGGCACGTGGCTCTGGACGAACACGATGCTGCGCTCGGGGTCGATGCCGGCCGCGAACAGCTGCGCGACCGCGATCCGGGTCCGGCGCCGGAGCAGCGCCGGTTCCCACGGCAGCGTGAGCGCGTGCATGTCCACCACGCAGTAGACCGCGTCGTGGGTCTCCTGCATCTGCACCCACTGGCGCACGGCGCCGAGATAGTTACCCAGATGGAAGGAGTCGGCGGTCGGCTGGATGCCGGAGAACACGCGTGGCCTGGACATGGCCGCAGTCTAGTGGCTGCGGCCCCGTACCCCGGCGACGCCGCCGCCCCGGCGCCGGGCGCCGTTGCCGCTCGCCTCACCGGCGCCGAGCACCGGCACGATGTCGGGCACGGTCCCCCTGATCGCGTCGGCGTCGGCGTCGGTCCCGGCTTCCTGCGAGGCCCGTTCGGCCGTGACCCCGGCCCGGTAGTGCTCGGCCTCCCTGGCCGCCTGGCGGGTGCTCCAGCGCAGCGGCCCCGCGATCAGGCCGGTGATCTCCTCCAGCGCCGCCATCCCGCGGTCAGGTGTCTCGATCGCGATGTGCGTGCGGCGGCCGAGCACGTCGTCGAGGTGACGGGCGCCCTCATGGGACGCGGCGTAGACGATCTCGGCCCGCAGGTAGTCGTCCGCGCCGGTCACCGGCCTGCCAAGCCCCGGATCGGCCTCCACCAGGGCCAGCAGCTCCGGGGTCAGGGAGCCGTACCGGCGCAGCAGGTGCTCGATCCGGGCCACGTGCAGGCCCGACGACAGCGCCAGCCGGTGCCGGGCGTTCCACAGCGCCAGGTACCCGTCCGCCCCGGCCAGCGGCACCCGGTCGGTGCACGACGGCGGCGCGCGCCAGTCCAGCGCGTGCACCACCGCGTCCACCGCGTCCCGTGCCATCAGCCGGTACGTGGTGTACTTGCCACCCGCGACCAGCACCAGGCCCGGCACCGGCTGGGCGACCACGTGCTCGCGGGACAGCCGGGAGGAGGACTCCGACTCCCCCGCCAGCAGCGGCCGCAGCCCCGTGTACACGCCGACGACGTCGTCGCGGGCCAGCGGGGTCTTGAGCACCCGGTTCGCCTGGTCGATGAGGTAGTCGATGTCGGCCCGGCTGGCGGCCGGCTCCGGCTTGCTGCCCACCCAGTCGGTGTCGGTGGTGCCGATGATCCAGTACCGCCCCCAGGGGATGATGAACAGCACGCTGTCCGCGGTCCGCGTGATGATCCCGGTCGAGGAGTGGATACGGTCCTTGGGCACGACCAGGTGGACGCCCTTGGAGACGCGCAGGTTGATCATGCCCCGCCCGCCCACCATGGCCTGGATGTCATCGGTCCACACCCCGGTCGCGTTGACCACCTGCTGGGCCCGGATCTCGATCTCGTCACCGGTCTCCAGGTCCACCGCGCGGACCCCGGTGACCCGCTCTCCTTCCCGGAGCAGCCCCCGCACCTGGACCCGTGACGCCACCTGCGCGCCGTAGCCCGCCGCGGTCCGGACCAGCGTGAGCACATAACGGGCGTCGTCCACCTGGGCGTCCCAGTAGGCGATGGCGCCGGTGATGGCCGAGCGCTTGAGCGCGGGTGCGACCTTGAGCGCGGCGCGGCGCGACAGCTGATGGTGGCCCGGCAGCCCCCTGGTGTGCCCGAACGAGAGGCTGAGCGCGTCGTAGACGCTCACCCCGGCGCCGACGTAGGCCCGCTCCCAGAGGCGGTGGGTGAGCGGGAACAGGAAGGGCACGGGCCGGACCAGGTGCGGCGCGATCACGCCGAGCAGCAGCGACCGTTCGGCCAGCGCCTCCCGGACCAGGCCGAAGTTGAGCTGCTCCAGGTAGCGCAGGCCGCCGTGGATGAGCTTGCTCGACCGGGACGAGGTGCCGGCGGCGAAGTCGCGCGCCTCTACCAGCCCGACCGTCAGCCCGCGGGTCACGGCGTCAAGCGCCACCCCCGCGCCGACCACCCCGCCGCCCACGACCAGCACCTGGAGCTCGGTCCCGGCGAGCGCGGCGAGCGCGGCCGACCTGGCACCCGGATCCAGCCTCGCCGCATCCGCCCACCCGGCCGGCCCCGGCCGGACGCCAGCCCCGCTCGTCATCGTCTCGGCGGCACGCTGGACGTGACCACCACCTCCACACGCTGGAACTCCTTGAGATCAGAGTAGCCAGAGGTGGCCATGGTACGGCGGAGCGCGCCGACCAGGTTCAGCAGGCCGTCGGCGACGGTGGAGGGGCCGTGCAGGATCTGCTCCAGGGTGCCGATGGTGCCGACCCTGACCCGCGCCCCCCGCGGCAGGTCGGGGTGATGTGCCTCGCTCCCCCAGTGGTAGCCCCGGCCGGGCGCCTGCGCGGCGCGGGCGAACGGCGAGCCGGCCATCACCGCGTCCGCCCCGCACGCGAGCGCCTTGGCCAGGTCGCCACTGCGGGTCATCCCGCCGTCCGCGATCACGTGCACGTACCGGCCGCCGGACTCGTCGAGGTACTCGCGCCTGGCGGCGGCCACGTCGGCGATGGCGGTGGCCATCGGCACCGCCACCCCGAGCACGGTGGCGGTGGTGTGCCCTGACCCGCCGCCGAAACCGACCAGCACCCCGGCGGCGCCGGTCCGCATCAGGTGCAGCGCCGCCGTGTAGGTGGCGCAGCCGCCGACGATCACCGGCACGTCCAGCTCGTAGATGAACTGCTTGAGGTTGAGCGGCTCGGCCTGGCCGGAGACGTGCTCGGCGGACACGGTGGTGCCGCGGATGACGAAGATGTCCACGCCCGCGTCCACCACGGTCTTGTAGTAGCGGACGGTGCGCTGCGGCGAGAGCCGGGCCGCCGTGGTCACCCCCGCCGCCCGGATCTCCTCGATCCGGCGGCCGATGAGCTCTTCCTTGATCGGCTCGGAGTAGATCTCCTGCAGCCGCCGGGTGGCCGCCTCCTCGTCCAGCTCGGCGACCTCGGCC
>Ga0335081_10005702_pt1 | contig 19729 bp, 21 predicted proteins | sample Lox_Sample_35_FD_206713 | JGI IMG/M metagenome (GOLD analysis project Ga0335081, IMG submission 206713) | Soil microbial communities from Loxahatchee National Wildlife Refuge, Florida, United States - Lox_Sample_3.5 | ecosystem: Environmental > Terrestrial > Soil > Wetlands | place: USA... | reverse complement strand
ACGACTACCTCACGGCTGATGAATTCCTGCTGTTCTACGGTCAGCTCTTTGGCATGCCGCGGGCCGAACTCAAGTGCCGGATCGACGAGTTGTTGACGCTCGTGGGGCTGGCGAACAGCCGGTCGTTGCGCCTCCGACGGTTTTCGAAGGGGATGCTGCAGCGGGTTGGCCTTGCCCAGGCGCTGATCAATGATCCGAAGCTGGTGATGCTTGACGAGCCCATGTCAGGGCTCGATCCGATCGGTCGCAAGGAAGTCCGCGACCTGATCCTGCATCTGAAGGAGCAGGGCAAGACCGTCTTCTTCAGCAGCCACATCCTGTCAGACGTCGAGACGATCTGCAACCGCGTCGGCATCCTGATCAACGGCCGTCTGCGGGAAGTCGGCAGCGTGGAGGAGTTGTTGGGGCGCTATGGGGTCAAGACGGTCGAGATCATCATGGAAGGGATTGATGGCCCCCCGGCCGAACGGCTGCGCGCCATGGCCGTCAAGAGCGTGGTCACGGGGCCCAGAATATGGCTGCTGTTTGACTCAGAAGCGCGCGTCGACGAGGCCGTGGCGCTCATCGTCAAGGACGGCGGCCGCCTGATATCACTGACGCGGCAGAAAGGCTCGCTCGAGGATCTTTTCGTCAAGGAGGTGGCGCTGAGCGGAGGCGCCGTCCGGTCATGAGCAAAATCGTGGTCATCGCGCTCAACACCTACAAAGAGTCGATCCGTGACAAGCTGCTTTACAACCTGCTGATTTTTGCCCTGCTTCTCATCGGCGGCTCCGTCATCCTGAGCACGTTGACCGTTGGGGAGCGATCCAAAATCATCATCGATCTGAGCCTGGCCAGTCTCAACCTCTTTGGCGTGCTGATCGCGGTGTTTGTCGGCATTGGACTGGTGAGCAAGGAGATCGAGAAAAAAACCATCTACACCATCATCGCCAAACCGGTCCACCGCTGGCAATTCCTCGCCGGCAAGTACCTTGGGCTGCTGATTACTCTGGCGGTGAACGTTGGGCTGATGACCGTCTGTGTCTACGCGGTGCAACTGGCCGGGGAATGGACGCTGCGGCTCGAACTGCTCCAGGCAGTGTGGCTCATCTACGTGGAGCTGATGGTCGTCACGGCGATCGCGCTGCTGTGTTCCACCTTCACCACCTCGACACTGGCCGCCATTTTCACCCTGGCGCTCTATGTCATCGGCCATTTCTCAAGCAGCCTGAAAGAGTTTGCGAATAAAATCGGCAGCGACACCACCACCGCCATCGCCGATGTGCTCTACTACAGCCTGCCGAATCTGGAGCATTTCAACATCAAAGGGGAAGTGGTGCATCATATCGCTGTTTCCGCCGACCGCGTTCTGTGGTCGACTTTCTATGGGCTGGCTTACATCTCAGCCCTGCTTCTCCTTGCGGCGATTATTTTCCAGCGACGTGATTTTAAGTAAGTTCCAGCCAATCAGTTCATAATCTGAACTGTTATCTAATTTATATTGACAAATAAACGAGTTCCGCTATACTGTTCATCAAATGAACGGTATGGATGATGAAGCCAGACGGACCCTCCATATCCTGGATGAGGTTTCGAAAAATCACCGTATCAGCCAGCGGGTGCTGAGCGAACGGCTCGGTGTCGCCCTTGGCTTGACCAATCTCTATCTCAAGCGGTTGATCAAAAAAGGCTTCATCAAAGTCAAGGGAATCCCCGGCAAACGGTATCTGTATTATCTGACGCCCACCGGCTTCGCGGAGAAGAGCAGCCTTTCGATCCAATATATGCAATTTTCCTGGAATTTTTTCCAGGACATCCGTGCCAGATGGCGAGAGCAATTTCAGCGTCTGAGCGGGCTGGGGGTCACACAGGTCGTCCTCTGCGGCACGAACGAGCTGGCCGAATTGGCGTATCTCTCGCTCCGGGAGAGCGACTTGCAAGTTGTGGCCGTTGTGGATAACGAGCGGGCGGGATCAAACTTCTGCGGGTACACGGTGGAGCCCGTGACCGCGTTGCCCGGGCTCCACTTCGACCGGGTGATTCTGGCCGCCGCGGGCGTCGATCCAGAGGCGCAGGCGAAATTGCGCGACCTCATGAGCACGCAAGGAGTTCCGGACTCGAATGTCATCGGGTTGACGGCGTGAAGCAAGCCGAACCATTGACCGTGATTGAACCGAGCCGCGGCCGGGCGGCGATCAATTGGCGGGAGTTGATGCACTATCGGGATCTTTTTTATTTCCTGATCAGGCGTGACGTCACGATCCGGTACAAGCAAGCCGTCTTTGGCGCCCTTTGGGCGATCCTCCAGCCGACACTTTACATGCTCGTCTTCAGCCTCTTTTTCGGCCGTCTCGCACGCATCCCCTCGGACGGCGCACCCTATCCGATTTTTCTGTATGCCGGTCTGTTGCCTTGGATGCTCTTCTCATCCTCCGTCGGTCAATCGGCCAACAGCGTGGTCGGCTCCTCCAACCTGATTACAAAGGTCTATTTTCCTCGGCTCATCATCCCGCTCGCATCGGTGGGCGCCGCCCTGGTCGATTTCATCGTGGCCTCTTGTGTGCTCTTCGCCCTGATGGCGTGGTACGGCATCACGCCGGGTGTCCGCCTCCTCTGGCTGCCGCTGCTGGTGGCGGGGACGATGATGACGGCGCTGGGCATCGGGATGCTCGTCGCTTCGCTGAATGTCGCCTACCGAGATTTTCGGTATGTCGTGCCGTTCATGATCCAGCTATGGCTGTTTCTGACACCCGTCATCTATCCGGTCAGCCTCGTACCACCGCGCTGGCAGTGGCTGCTGCTTCTCAATCCGATGACGGGGCTGATCGACGCCTATCGCGCGGCGGTGCTGGGAGGCCAAGTACCTTTGGTGGCGCTCGCCGTCTCGCTGTGCCTGGGTGTCACCGCCTTCGTCGTCGGCGCCTTCTATTTTCGATCGACCGAACGGACATTTGCCGATGTGGTGTAACTGGGGGTCCGGCATTCCTCTCCGCTTGCGGGAGAGGACAAGGGAGAGAGGGATGGTTGAGGGGGGCAGGAATCATGACTGAACGGCGTGCCACGAACATCACCGCGTTTGAAAGCCACGTCCGACGCGAGGAGCGACTCACTCTGCTCGATCAACGCGGCTGCACCATCTGGTTGACCGGCCTGCCGGCCTCCGGCAAAAGTACCACAGCCTTCGAGCTCGAGCGCGCGCTCATCCAACGCAGGCGTCTCGCCTATGTGCTGGACGGCGACAACATCCGTCACGGTCTCTGCCGCGATCTCGGCTTCAGCATGGCCGACCGCGAAGAGAACATCCGCCGGATCGGCGAGGTGGCGAAATTATTCACCGATGTGGGGCTGATCACCATCACCAGCTTTATCTCGCCCTATCGGATCCATCGGGATCAGGCGCGGACCGTCCATCGGGCGGCCGGATTGGAGTTTTTCGAGATCTTCATCGACGCCCCCCTGACCATCTGTGAGTTGCGCGATCCGAAAGGGCTCTATAAACGCGCCCGCGCTGGCGAGTTGAAGGGGATGACGGGTGTTGACGATCCCTATGAACCACCGCTCACCCCCGAGCTGGTGATCAAAACGGATGAGATCAGGCCGTCTGAGGCGGCCCACATGATCATCACAGCCCTGGAAACAAAACACATCATCCCCTCGAGGCGATGAGGAACGGCATGCCTCCGTCGATCCTCGTCAGTCATCTCGGCAAGCGCTACCGTATCGGGGCGAGGGAACCGGCGTACCGGAGCCTGCGAGAAGCTGTTGCCGGAGCGGCGACCGCGCCGTTTCGCCGCCTGGTTCGGTGGAGCCGGGCGGCTGAATCTGAGGAGTTGATCTGGGCGCTGCACGATGTGTCCTTCGATGTCCAGGCGGGCGAAGTGATCGGCGTGATCGGCCGAAACGGCGCTGGCAAAAGCACGCTGTTGAAAATCATGAGCCGGATCACCGAGCCGACCGAGGGGCGGGTCGTGCTGCGGGGCCGGGCGGCCAGCCTGCTGGAGGTCGGGACCGGGTTTCATCCCGAGCTGACGGGACGCGAAAACGTCTATTTGAACGGCACGATACTCGGAATGAAAAGGAAAGAAATCGACCGGAAATTTGACGAGATCATTGCCTTCTCGGAAATCGAGCCGTTTCTCGACACGCCGGTCAAACATTATTCAAGCGGCATGTACGTCCGCCTGGCCTTTGCGGTGGCTGCTCACCTCGACCCGGAAATCCTCCTGGTGGATGAGGTGTTGGCTGTCGGTGACGCGGGGTTCCAGAAAAAGTGCCTGGGCAGGATGGGTGAAGTGGCGAGGGAGGGGAGGACGGTGCTTTTCGTCAGCCATAATATGGCGGCGGTCGAGCATTTATGTCCTAGAACGATTTGGATCGGCGGGGGCAGACTTCTTGAAGATGCCCGCACCGTTTCTGTGATCAACAACTACTACAAGGCCATGGTTGATCTGACACGCCACTCGTTGACGGCGAGGAACGATAGGACGGGGAGCAACGCGGCGAGGATCACTTCGCTGGAAATACGCAATGCGTCTGGGCCTGCCGATGCGATTCGATGCAGTCATCGCCTTTCATTGCGGCTGTGCTACGAATCCGCCAGCCAGGTGCAGCGCTATGCGGCGCTCTTCTCCATTCTTGATTCGAGGGGGGTCGCAGTTTACTGGCTGGATAGTCGTTATGAGCCCGGATTGCCCCCGGTCCTTCCGGCGGTCGGGGTGATCAGCTGTACGACCGGGCCCGTCAATTTGATTCCCGGGGTGTATTCCGTCAACGCGGCGCTCAAAGTGCAGGGCGACGTGGCGGATCAGATCGAATCCGGCGCCTCATTCACCGTCGAGCCCGAGGATTATTATGGCGTGGGGCAGCTGCCAGACCGGCAGCACGGGATCTGTTTGCTGCCGCAATCGTGGCAGGCTCGGGGACGGTCCTGAGAGGGGGCCATGCGTCGACTCCTTATTGCAATATATACGATCATGGGACGGCTACGGAGCAGGTGGGAGCGCTCTTCCATCGGAGATGAGTTGATGAGGGCGTATCGTTTGGCATATTGGCGCAATCGACTGGGGGCCTTCGGCGACGGCAGCCATATTTACCCTCATGTGGTGATCCATGCTCCCGAAAAAGTCCGGCTTGGCAGCAGGGTCAACATAGCGGAATTTGTTCATATCTGGGGCGGGGGAGGCGTGGAGATCGGGAATAACGCCATTATTGCGTCGCACGTGGTGATCACCTCCCAAACGCATGACACCCATGCGGCGATCTATCGGGACAGCCAGAAAATGATGCCCGTGTATATCGGGGCGGGCAGTTGGATCGGCGCCGGGGCGATCATTTTGCCCGGCGTTCGAATCGGCGATGAGGCCATTGTCGGAGCGCAGAGCGTGGTGACGAGTGATGTGGCGCCAAGGTCCGTGGTCGCCGGGATCCCCGCCCGCAAGATCGAGCGGAATGGCGAGGGTGACCGATGACGCCTGTGAGCCCGCGGCATGCAGAGATCGGTGTGCCCTCCGGATGGCGGCCATTGGATCCAACGGCGTTTACCCGCCGGTCAACATGTCCATCCTGTGATTCTCCGCACGGCGTCCCTGTCCGAGGACTTGGAAGAAACATTATCGTCGGACGGCAATTCCCCGCTGGGGCCTTCTCATTTGGACAAGACCTGCGACGCGCACGCGATTTATGGGAATGCGACCGATGCGGTCTGATCTACCAGGGATTGGTGCCGTCCAAGTCGCTGCTCCTGAGCCTCTATGCCACCAGCGAGGTCCGGCGACCCTGGCCGGCGGATCGTCGAAGACTGACCTGGGCGAGGGCGCTCCGGTGTCTGCCGGGACGCCCCGGGCGGATTCTGGATGTGGGGGCGAACGACGGGCACTTCCTTTCTTTGTTGCCGGACGGATGGGACGCGTCCGCGCTCGAGCCTGTCGGCGCAATGCGCGACGAACTCCGGAAAAGAACGTCGACAATCTTCGAAGGGTTCATTGATGATCGCGGGCTCGGACTGCCGGAGGAGTCATTTGACGTTGTGTGCCTGTTCGATGTGTTTGAACATCTCCTGGACGTTCGCTCGGCAGTGAATAACATCATGGATTGCTTGAAGCCCGGGGGCTTGGTCCTCATTGAAACCGGCACTACGCGATGTCTCCCGGCGAGGCTGTTCAAAAGTCTGTGGTGGTACTACGATTACATTGAGCATCTCGTGTTTTTCAGCCCATCATCGCTGGCCCATGCGCTGGCCTCCGCTGGGATACGTATCGAGCAGTGTCAGCCCGTCGTTCACACGGATATGGGCGGTCCTGGGTTGATGTGGAAGGATCTCGCGGTGAAACTTGGGCGTGTTTGGACGTGGAAAGCGAAGCTGGCCGTCGGGATTGACGCCCGGACTGAGTGGCTGGAACATCCGTTTCGCGTGTACTGGCCAGACCATCTGTTTGTCGTCGGGCGGAAACCCGCTCGCTCCTGCGATGGGTAGGCGCGACTCGATGAAGACGATCCTTGCCTCCATGGCCCGATCGCTGCGCGGCCTGCATGCGCTGATTCGGCCGACGGGGCACTCCGCGGGAAATCCACAACGTCGCCTGAATGACCTGTCTGGCGATCGTGATGTCGAGTGGTCATGGGTGGCCGCCAACATGCCGCAAGGCCCCGGTGAGGCCTTCGAATTCGGCCCGGGAGGCAGTTATCTGGGGCTGATTGCGGCCCAGCGGGATTTCGATGTGACGTCGGTCGATCTTGGTCCGGATCGCCGTCCGTATGTTCACCCGAACCTTCACTTCATCCAGGGTGATGTGATGAAGCTGGACTTGCATGAAGGCCATTATGATTTAATCATCAATTGTTCCACGGTGGAGCATGTCGGGTTGGCCGGTCGGTATGGGGTCGTGGACAGTGATCCGGAGGGCGACCTGACAGCCATGCATCGATTGCGGGCTGTCATGAAACCCGCCGGAACGATGCTCATGACGGTTCCCGTCGGCCGTGACGCGGTGTTTCTGCCCCTCCACCGGGTCTATGGGGAACGCCGTTTGCCCCAGTTGCTCCGCGGCTTTGCCGTTGAAAAATCGCGGTATTGGGTGAAAGATGAGCAGAACCGATGGATTATGGTCGACAAACCTGAGGCCCTGGCGAGGGAACCGCAGGAGCGGTGTTACGGGCTGGGTTGTTTTGTGCTGCGACGAGCCTGACATGATGACGATTTTCTCAATCCCCAAGCCGTGTGCGGGGCACATCGGAGTGATTCAACGGAACGCCGTCCGCAGCTGGTCACGGCTTCGACCGCAGTGCCAGATTATCCTGTTGGGTGATGAGACGGGAATCAAAGAACTGGCGGATGAATGTCGCGGGGACTGGATCCCGGCCATCGCGCGGAATCAATACGGCACGCCATTGCTGGATTCCGCATTTGCACGAGCCATGGCCTCCGCCCACTTTGATCGCCTGTGCTATATCAACGCCGACATCATTCTGATGGATGATTTTCTTCCAGCGGTTCGACGAATCGGGTATTCGAGATATCTGATGGCCGGCCGTCGGTGGGATGTGACTTTGAGCGAGGCATGGGATTATGACTCGGACAACGCCGATGTGCGGCTGCGCCAGTATGTGGAACGGCACGGCACGATGCATCCGCCGAGCGGGAGCGACTATTTTGTCTTTCCGCGACGGGCTTGGTTCGAGGAGTTTCCCCCGTTTGCCGTCGGGCGTCCGGGGTGGGACAACTGGGTGATCTATGCCGCGCGCAAGCGCGGCATCCCCGTCATTGACGCCACCGGAGCCGCGACCGTGATCCATCAAAATCACGACTATCAGCATGTCCCTGCGCGCAGCAGCGGCGTCTGGGAGGGGCCGGAAGCGGACCGCAACCGCGAACTCGTGGGCGGCGGGAGTTGTCTCTTTACGTTGGCGGATGCGACGCACATACTGACGCCCCGCACGCTTCACCGGGCGCTCGACCGCGAGCATCTCCGACGCTATTGGGTCACGCTGCCGATCCTCGTGCCGGCGATACGGCCCGTGATCGGCGCGCTGAGACGCATTGCCACGTGGTGTGGAGTGGGGGCGGCCACATGACGGCCCATCGTATTCCGCTGGCGCTGTTCACGTACAATCGGCCGGTGCACGCCTGCAAATTGCTTGACTCGCTGTCCCGCTGTCGTCGTCTGGATGAAGTCAACGTGATCATCCATTGCGACGGTCCGAAGACCGACCCCGACAGGGCGGCGGTAGACGAGGTGAGGGCGCTTGTGCACACGCGAGCGGCCGGCTTGAAGGCCCGAGTGGTCGAACGGCCCCGGAATCTCGGTCTGGCGTCGTCGATTGTGACCGGCGTCACCGACCTGTGCGATCAATACGGGAGCGTCATCGTCCTGGAGGACGACATGCAGGTCGCGCCTGATTTCTTGGATTACATGATCCAGGCCCTGGACCGCTACGAGTCCGAGCCAGATGTCTACCAGGTCTCTGCGTTCATGTATCCGGTGGTCCTTCCCGGTGATTGTGACGCCTATTTCCTCAGGTTGACGACCACGTGGGGGTGGGCGACATGGAAACGGGCCTGGCGGGTGTTCGATTGGCGGGCGACCGGCGCTCACGAGCTCTTGGCCGACCCTGCGATGAGGCGACGGTTTGATCTGGACGGGGCTTATCCGTATGCCCACATGCTGGAGGATCGACTTGGGGGGAAAAATGATTCCTGGGGCATTCTCTGGTGGTGGGCCGTTTTTCAGACCGGCGGCCTGGTGCTGCATCCTCGGACGTCGCTGGTCTGGGTGGGCGGGTTCGATGGAACGGGAACGCATTGCGGTCCGTCGGAGCTCAATCAAGCCGCATTGGACTCGATGTCTCAGCCGAGATTGGGCGGGGCGATACGATTTCCTGCCCGCGTTGAGGTGAGCGAAGGGGTCCTGGAGCGCATCAAGGAACATCTCGCCACCGAGCGCGCCGCATCGCCTCATGCGGCACCCCGACAATGGGCCTCCAGGTTGTTGAGGCCGTTGCAACGATTCGGACGGCGGGATCGAACCGCGGGGTAGCGATGCATCGATTGGTCGACGCATTCAGGCGGCGGTATTTTATGTGGTTAATGCGCGGACTTGAGGCGGAACGATTCCGCCATCGGCTGGCGGTCAGGGCGGTGCTCGATGGAGCGGCACAGCTCGGAACCGAGGCGGCCGTCGAAAACGCCTCCGATGATCCGAATCGCATCCGCATTGGCGCCCATTCGTATCTGCGGGGCAGATTGTTTATCTATGGACACGGCGGATCGATCACGATTGGAGAGTGGTGCTATGTCGGCGTCCGGAGCGAGATCTGGTCGATGGATTCCATCTCCATCGGCAATCGCGTGTTGATCGCACACGATGTCAATATCCACGATGGCACGGCCCATTCGTTGGACCCGCGCCAGCGGCACCACCATTTCAGGCACATCCTGGAACGGGGGCACCCCACGACTCCGCTAGCGGGCGTGTCGTCGGCCCCCGTGGTTATCGAAGACGATGTGTGGATTAGTTTTGGGGTGACCATTCTGAAAGGCGTCCGCATTGGAGCCGGCAGCGTGATCGCCGCCGGTTCGGTCGTGACGGATGATGTCCCACCCGGCGTGCTCTACCGCTGCGAGGTAATTCCGGTGATCACGCCATTACCCGTCACCGCACACCATGGGTGACCGGATGCGGGGAATGATGACATGGGAAGGCGCGGTGGTGACGCTCCGACAGCAGCCGGATCAGGAGGCGCTGGTCCGTGCCTGCTATTTTGACGATCCGCTGCTCGACGCGGCAAGGCGATTTGCCGAGGGCGGGGAGTGGCGGGCGGTTTCGACGTTCTTGCCCCCGCCGCCGGGACGCGCGCTCGACCTCGGCGCGGGGCGTGGCATCGGCAGTTACGCGCTGGCCCGTTGCGGCTGGCGGGTGACTGCGGTGGAACCGGATCCGAGCTCCATCGTCGGTGCGGGTGCCATCCGCTGCCTGACCCGGGAAACCGGCCTGACGATTGATGTCATGGAGCAACACGCCGAGGCGCTCCCGTTCGAAGATGGAACCTTTGATGTCGTCTACGGCCGGCAGATCCTGCATCATGCCTCGAATCTGACCGCCCTCTGCCGAGAAGCCTTTCGAGTGTTGAAGCCGAAGGGCCGCATGATCGCCACGCGGGAGCATGTGATCAGCACGCCGGAGGAATTGCCGCTCTTTCTGGAGCACCATCCGCTCCACAAATGGTACGGAGGAGAGCACGCGTGTCTGCTGCACGAGTATCGCACCGCCATCGTTTCGGCGGGTTTCCGGCTGACGAGGCAACTGGGGCCGTTTGACAGCGCGGTGAACTACTTTCCCATGACGGAGGAGGAGTGGGTGGCGGCCTGCCGCCGGTCGATTCCGTGGTGGGCCGGAGGACGCGTGGCCGGCCGGCTGGCGACCGGGCGCCATGTCTTGGGCCGGCGGCTGCTGAATGGACTGGCCGCCCGCCTGTCGGCCGCCGCCGATTCTCCCGGCCGGTTGTACAGCTTTGTGGCGGACAAGCCGTGATGAACGAGTTGAAACGAGGACAGGGTCGAATGTCCACCGCGCTGGTGACGGGAGCGAACGGTTTTCTGGGCCGCCATGTGGCACGGCAATTGATGGCCGATGGGTGGGATGTCGTCGGTCTGGATCGCTCCGCGCCCGCCGCCGGCGCGCCGGCCGGCTATCATCGGTCCCTCATCATGACGCTGCCCTCGCTCGAATTCAACGCCGCCGTCCTCTCGATTCGTCCGGCGCTGGTGGTGCATGCCGCCGGCCCGTCGTCGGTGCCGGCGTCGTTGGCCGATCCGGCGGGCGACTTCGCCCTGTCGGTGCCCGTGCTGGTGAACGTGCTCGAGACCGTTCGCGCACACGCGCCGGCCTGCCGGGTCGTCTTTCTCTCCAGTGCGGCGGTCTACGGCAATCCATCCCGGCTGCCCGTCGAGGAGACGGCGCGAATCGAACCGATTTCTCCCTACGGCCATCACAAGCAGATGTGCGAGTCGCTGTTGAGGGAATTTTACACATTCTGCGGCGTGCGGTCCTGCTCGATCAGAATCTTTTCAGCCTACGGGGAGGGGCTCCGCCGGCAAGTGCTCTGGGAGATCTGCCGTCAGGCCCTCACCCAATCCGTGGTGCGGCTGATGGGCACCGGAGCCGAATCGCGCGATTTCATTCACGCTGATGACGTTGCCCGCGGCATCGCCGCCGTGATCGAGCGCGGGGTGTTCGATGCCCGCGCCTATAACCTGGCCACCGGTGAAGAAACGCGGATCGACGACCTGGCGGCACTGCTGATTGGGGCGATGGCGAAACCGGTCCCCGTGGAATATTCCGGCGAGGCCAGGCCTGGCGATCCGATCCGGTGGCGCGCGGACATCGGCCAGCTGGCCGCGCTCGGTTATGCGCCGACGATCTCGATCAAGGAGGGCGCGACGGCCTACGCGCGATGGGTGGGGTCACATGGCCGGTAAGGCAATGAGGGTGGGGCTGCTGGCGGTGGGTAGCGAACGATGGCTTGGCGGCGTCTATTACATTGAGAACCTGATCCGCGCGCTGAGGGCGTTGCCTGACGATCGGCAGCCGGCCATTGTCCTGATCGTGCCGCGTGCGGCTGATGCCGCGGCATACGGTGACGTGGCCGGACTGGTTGAGCGCGTGGCGACTCTTGAGCCGTCACCCGGCTCCTCCGTTCTTGCTGCCGGGGTTGGATGGGGCCGAAAGGTCGGACGGGTTGGTGTTCGAATCGCCTCCGCGGCCTCGGGTCGGTTGATCGGTCGAGCCGTCCCTCCGGCTCTCGACGATGCGCACCGGCCGCTGCTCGATCTGCTCAAGCGGGAGCGGCTTTCGCTGCTCTTCCCCTGCACCCATCCGATGGGCAGCGACTGGCCCGTCCCCTGGCTGGCCTGGGCCTGGGACCTGCAGCATCGCCATTATCCGGACTATTTCCGAGATGAAGACCGCCGGTGGCGCGATCATGTGTTCGCTACACTGGCCGGGCAGGCGCCGTTGATCGTGCTCAGCAGCCGCGCGGCACAGCAGGACTTCAACCGCTTCTATCCCGGTGCGGACCGCAAGTTGCGGGTGTTGTCCTTCGCCACGGTGCCTAGGCCGGAGTGGTACGGGGGACGCCCGGACGACACGGCGGCCCGTTATGGGCTTCCGCCTCGCTATTTCATGGTCGCCAACCAGTTTTGGGTCCATAAGAATCACGGGATCGTCTTCGAGGCGATGGCGCGCCTCAACGAACGGTCCATCCACGTTCAGGTGGTCTGCACCGGCCACCACGACGACCACCGGCGGCCTGGATATTTCGAAGAGCTGATGGGTTACGTTCGTGAGCATCGATTGACCGATCAGGTCAGAATCGTCGGGGTCGTGCCGCGTACAGATCAGATTCAGCTAATGCGCCGTGCGGCGGCGGTCATCCAACCGTCGCTCTTTGAAGGATGGAGCAGCGTGGTCGAGGATGCCCGAACGCTGGGCAAACGGATCGTGCTCTCGGACATCCCCGTTCACCGCGAGCAGGCACCGTCCCGGTCGGTCTACTTTGATCCACACAATCCTGATGCGCTGGCCGACCTGCTGGCGACCGAATGGGAGGCGGCGGATTCCGCGCCGTTGCCTCCCTCGTCGGATGACGAGCATACGGCCCTGGCCGCACAGAGGGGGCGTGTCGCCGATTATGGCCGGCGGTTTATGGAGATCGCCGCGGAACTGGGGGCGCTGTGGGAAACCCGTTGATCTCCATCGTCACCCCCTCGCTGAACCAGGCGAGGTTCATCGAAGAGACCATCCTGAGCGTGCTGGGCCAGGATTATCCACAGGTGGAATATGTGGTGGTTGACGGCGGCTCATCGGACGAGACGATCGACATCCTGCGGACATATGAGGATCGGCTGCGATGGCTGTCGGAGACGGACCGCGGGCAGGCCGATGCCGTCAACAAGGGGTGGCGGATGTGCCGGGGAGAGATCATCGCCTATCTGAATGCCGACGACACGTACACTCCGGGCGCGCTGGCCGCGGCGGCCGGTGTGTTCGCGAAGCATCCCGGCGCGGTGATGGTGTACGGTGACTGCGACAACCGTTTTCCTGACGGCTCCACGACTCTCAACCGTCCTCCGGCTCGATTGACGGCCGAAGAATTGATCGACCGCGGGAATCGCATCTTTCAACCGGCCTCGTTCTACCGCAGGACGATACTGGAGCGGGTCGGCTTTCTCGATCCGGGTCTGCAGTACTGGATGGACTACGATCTGTCGATCAAGTTGCTGCATGCCGGCCCGGCGGTCTATCTGGACCGGCGACTGGCGACGTTCCGGGTCCATCCGGAGCAGAAGAGCGCCGACCGGGGGCGGCTGTATCGAGAGGCGAGGATGATCAGCCGCCGGCACGGTGGGCGTTTCTTCTCTCAGTTGTTCTGGGAGCATCATCGGCGATTGCACTGGATGAGGTTTCAAGGGCAACGGGTGCGGCGGTTGATATGGGGCCATCCATGACAGCCAGGGCTCAGTGGCCAAACGAGACCCCGGCCGCCTGGACGGTGCGGGACGGTTGCCGATTGCGGCCCGTGGCTTGCCCGTTGTGCGGCGCGGACGACGCCCTGCTGCTTTATCGGGACGGCAACCGGAGAGAAGGCCTTCCGGTGACCGCCTCCTATGTGAGGTGCCGCCGGTGTGATGTGATCTACCTGACCCCTGTTGCGGAGCATCCGGAACGTTTGTATGCCGATGTCTATCTTGGCAAGTGCACGAACGGCCGGCTGGCCGGTGGTCGGTGGCGCCGTCGCTATGATGCGCTGCTGGCGAGATGCGAGGCTCGATATGATCGCAGCCTGGTGCTTCATCGCGCGGAATGCGGGGCCGCGCCTGGCACGATTCTGGATGTCGGTTGTGGCGACGGCGCCCGGCTGGCCGCCTATCACGCGGCCGGCTGGCAGGTCTGGGGCGTCGATCTCGACCCGTCGGCGATCCGGGACGCAAAGAATCGGGGCTTCGGCGTGTTTCTGCAGGGAGAACTGGCCGCGCAGAACTTTCCCCCCGAGACCTTTGACGTGGTCCGGATGGACAACACCCTTGAACACGTGCTCGAACCGCGTGCCGTGATCAGGGAGATTCGCCGCCTGCTCAAGCCTGCCGGACGGCTCTATCTCTACGTGCCAAACGGGGAGAGCCTGACGATGCGAGTGTTGGGCCGGTATTCGATCAATTCCTGGATTCCGTTTCATGTCGTCCTGTTCACACCCACCACGATCCGGCGGTTGCTGGACGAGGAAGGGTTCGACGTCTCGGTCGGTTTCAATACCCCGTTGGGCTGGCTTGCGCTCACGCTCAAACAGTTGACCAGCCGGAGGCCGTTTTCCTCACACCCGGGCCTGGGGGTGAGGACGGTGGCGTGCGGTCTTGGGCCGCTGGCCCGGCTGGCCGATTCGCTGTCGATGGGCGAGGAACTCGTGGTGAAAGCGATCCGGAGGGCCTCGTGATCCCGCCGATCCTCAAACGACACCTCTACCGCCTGCTCGACCGGGCGTATCCGGCGCCGGGCCGGATCGTCAACGTCGGCGCGCACGACCGGGACCAGTGGATCGCGTTGAAGGCGGCCGGACTCAAGCAGGGCGCCCGTGTGCTTGATACGGGTGCCGGCCAGTGTCCGTACCGGGAGCTGTTTCGCCATTGCGACTATCAGACGCAGGACTTTTCCCGATACGAGGGCACGAAAAGCGGACCGATGGCCGACCAGTGGCGGTACGGCGCGATCGACTACGTCTGCGACATCACCTCGATTCCCGTGCCGGACGGCAGCTTTGACGCCATCCTCTGCACCGAGGTGCTCGAGCACGTGCCGCGTCCGATCGATGTCCTGCGCGAATTGGGCAGAATTCTTGCCCCGGGAGGCCGGTTGTTCCTGACGGCGCCACTGGGCAGCGGCTTGCACCAGGAGCCGTATCACTATTACGGCGGATTCACGCCCCACTTCTATCGAAAATTCTTAGGTGAATTGGGAATGGAGATCATTGAATTGAAGGCGTCGGGCGGACTGATGAAACATGTGGGGCAGGAGGTGCACCGCGCGGGGCGGTTGATCGAAGAGCGGGCGCCGGTCCGTCTCTCGCTCACGGCTCGTTGGATACTGAAGCACTGGCTGCCGCGCTATTTGGCCGGTCTCGATGACGAGGTGATGGTCGCGGAATTCACCGTCGGCTATCTGGTGGAGGCAAGAAAAACAGCATGAAGAAGGGCGGGACGGCAGGCGGGAGCGTGGTCGGCGGACCGCTGGTCAGCGTGTTGTTGCCGGTATTCAACGGCGCTCGCCATCTGACCGAGGCGGTTGACAGCATCCTGAACCAAACATACGGCCACTTCGAGCTGATCGCGATCGACGACGGGTCGACCGATGACTCGGGCTCCGTCCTCCGGCGGTTTCGCGATGACCGGATTCGGGTGTATCACCAATCGAACCGGGGGCTCGCAGCGACGCTCAACCGCGCCATCACGCTGGCGCACGGCGAGCTGCTGGCGCGGCAGGATCAGGATGACGTGTCGAAGCGGGAGCGGTTTGAGCGGCAGGTCGACTACTTGCGGGCCCATCCGGCCTGCGGGCTCGTGGGCACTTGGGCTGAGATCACGGCGGACGGGGCATCCACCGGCCGGGTGCACCGCCATCCGGCCGACGGGTTGGTCCTGACATTCGAATTGCTGTTCGACAACCCATTCGTGCACAGCAGCGTGATGATCCGGAAACGGGCGATCGACGACGTGGGCGCCTATTCGACCGACCCGGCCCGGCAGCCCCCGGAGGACTACGAGCTCTGGTCACGGATTGCTCGGCGCTGGGAGGTGGCGAACATCCCAGAGATCCTGCATGTCTACCGCGAGGCGGCGAACAGCATGTCCCGCACGGGCGTGAGGCCGTTCGTTGAGCATCTTGTCATGGTCAGCGCGGAGAATCTTTCACAAGCCGCCGGACGCGCGTCGGTTGGCGCGGCGGCCGTTGATCTGGCCGCGCTCGCGCACGACGCCGTCGACCGCCTGTCGCCGCAGCCGGACCTGGAAGCCTGCGCCTCGTTGCTGTTCGAAGCGGCCGACCGCTTGTCAGACGGCGCCGGGGCCGATCGCGCACTACTGCGGCGTCGGGCGGAGGAGAGGCTCGGATTATTCCGGGCCCGATACGACCGGCACCGCTATGGCGCCGTGATCGGTCGGCTGATCACCGCCGCCGGACGACTTCGGCCGGGAAGGGGGGAATCATGAACGGCTGTTGCGTCATCGGGGGCGGAGGCTTCATCGGCCGGCATGTCGTGGCGGCCCTGGTGGAACGAGGACGGCGGGTGACCGTCATCGGTCGGACGGCGACGCCGATGCCGCCCTTTCCGGCCTCCGTCCGATACGTGCGCGGCGATTACGGCGACCGGACGTTTCTGGACGGCGCGCTCAAGGGGGTTGCCGAGGTGATCGACCTCGCCTACGCGACGGTGCCCAAGACGAGCTACGACGATCCCGTCTTCGACATTCTGAGTAATCTGCCGCCGAAAGTGGGGGTGTTCGAGGCGGCCGTGTCGCTCCGTATCCGGACGCTGGTGGTCGTGTCCTCCGGCGGCGTGGTGTACGGAACGGCCGACCGGCTGCCCGTCACGGAGGCCCATTCGACCAATCCGATTTCACCCTACGGGATCTCGAAGCTGGCGATTGAAAAGTATGCGCTGCTCTATCATCACAGCCGCGGGCTGCCGGCGGTGATCGTCCGGCCCGGCAATGCCTACGGCGAAGGGCAGCGGCCCTTTGCCGAGCAAGGGTTCATCGCCACGGCCATGGCGGCGATTCTGTCGGGTCGTGCGGTGACCGTGTTCGGCGAAACGGGAACCGTTCGTGATTACGTCCACGTGGAGGATGTGGCGCGCGGCATCCTCGCGGCGCTCGACGCCGGTCTGGCAGGGGAGTGCTACAACATCGGTACGGGCGTGGGCATGAGCAACCGGGATCTCCTGGATGTGATTATGCCCTTGGCCCGAGCGTCGGGTTTTGAGCCCATGATTGTGACGCGGCCGGCCCGTCCGTTTGACGTGCCTGCGAGCGTCCTCGACGCCGGAAAACTCCGCGAGCGGACGGGCTGGGCACCATCGATCCCCATCCGCGACGGCCTCGAACGGACGTGGCGCTGGCAGTGCGACGCGAACGGGAGGGCGCAATGACGTTCGGCGGCTGGCCGGTGATCCTCCAACGATGGCGGCGCCGGGCGGAACGGTTTCTGCGCCGGCCGGGCTTCGCCACCGCGCCCAGCGGGCCGAGGCCTGAGCGGCTGGAGGTCGACAAATGGGCGATGTCCGAAACGGTGCTGAAGTTGATTCGCATCGTCGGGACGCATCCCTATCCACTCGACGAGTTGCTGTTAATGGCGGCGGCGTTTGCCTATCACCGGCCGGAGGTCGTCATCGACATCGGCACGCATGTCGGGAAAAGCGCGCGGATCTGGCACGAGCTGTCGCGCGAGCTGGGGACGAAGACGTCGATTCACACGATCGATCTGTGCGATGCCTCGCATCCGGAATTCCCGGCCGAACAGCTGGGGAGGTATGTGCGGGGATTGCCCGTCACCCAGCACGTCGGTGACGGGGTGGCTGTCGCCACGGGGCTCATTGAGCGCGCTCCCTCCGCCGTCTATTTGATTTTCTGCGACGGCGATCACCGCCGTGAATCGGTGGCGCGCGAATTGGAACTGGCGACCGCGGTCAGGCGCGGTTGCCTGCTGGTGCACGACACCTTCTACCAGCCCGGCTCAACCTACAACCACGGCCCCTACGAGGCCATGAACGAATTCATCAGTCGAGTACCGGTCCGCCAGGTGTTGCATCTGCAGACCGGCCTGCCGGGCCTTTCCTATCTGGGATTGTCAAGCGGAGGCGCGGATCCGCCATGAGAATCCTCTATGTCGCCATGGCCGATGACTACGGCGATCCCGCTCGGGGGGTCAGCTTCGAGCAGGCTAATTTTTACGACTCATTGGTCAGGATGGGCCATGAGGTGATCCCCTTCGACTTCATGGCGCTGACACAATCGACCGGCCGCAACCAGATGAATCAGCGGCTGTGGGAGACGGTCCGGGCTGTGCGGCCGGCGCTGCTGTTTGCGGTTCCATTCGGGTGGGAGCTCGATCCCGCAATGATCGCACGGATTTCCGTCGACACGGTCACGCTCGCCTGGTTCTGCGACGATCACTGGCGCTTCGACGATTTCACCCGGTATCTGGCCCCGGCTTTCACCTGGTCGGCCACGACGGCGACGAGCGCGCTGCCCAAGTATGAGCGGATCGGCTACCGGAACGTAATCCACACCCAGTGGGCCTGCAATCATTTTTCATACCGCAAGCTCGACCTGCCGCTGATCCATGAGGTGACGTTCATCGGCCAGCCGCACGGCGATCGGAGGCGCGTGATCGACCGGCTTCGCCGGGCTGGTCTCGAGGTGAAGGTGTGGGGGTATGGATGGGAGTCGGGACGATTGTCGCAGGAAGAGATGATCAGGACGTTCAATCAGAGCCGGATCAATCTCAATCTCTCCAACGCGTCGGTCGTCAGCCTGCGCCATGCGTTGCTCCCCTGGACGCGGCCTCATGACCAGATCAAAGGCAGAAATTTCGAAATTCCCGGATGCGGCGGTTTCGAGTTATCGGGCGTGGCCGACAACCTGGGCGACTATTTTGACATCGGCCGGGAGATTGTCTGTTTCGGCTCGACGGGGGATTTGATCGACAAAATTCGTTACTACCTGGCCCACGAGGACGAGCGGCGGGCGATTGCCGAGGCGGGCTACAAGCGGACGCTGGCGGAGCACACCTATGAAAAGCGCTTCGGGGAGATGTTTGAACGAATTGGAGTCCATAGTTACGTAACACCGGCGGAGACCGGGGGCGTCGCGAGTGGATCGCATTCCCCCTCGATGTGAGCGAACGGCCGGCGCCAACGGGATGAAGGGATGAGGATTTTGCACACGGTCCAGGCCTACGCGCCTGCCGTCGGCGGCAGCGAAGAGGTCGTCCGGCAATTGTCGGAACGGTTGGTCGCGCGTGGTCACGAGGTGACGGTGGCGACGGCGGCGCACCCGCAACGTCCGGCCTGCATCAACAACGGGGTCAGGATCGAGGAATTCCATGTATCCGGCAACGCCGTTCGTGGCGTTCATGGCGACTGGCGCAGGTACGTCGAGTTCGTCCGGACCGGAGCGTACGATGTGATGATGAATTACGCGGCGCAGATCTGGTCGTCAGATCTCGTGTTTTCCCTGTTACGGGATTTGTCCTGCTCGACCGTGTTCGTTCCGTGCGGGTATTCGATGCTGCATGATCCGGCCTATCGGGAGTATTTCAGGAACATGCCTTCAGTGCTGCGACACTACGACCGGGTGATCTATCTGTCACCCGGCTATCAAGATACTCGGTTCGGGGACATGCATGGGCTGACCAACGCGACCATTATTCCGAATGGCGCCGACGAACGGGAATTTGACGGGCCGGCCGGCGATTTCCGGGCGAGACACGGCATTACAACGCCCCATCTGCTGCTCTGTGTGGCGAATCATTATCCGTCGAAAGGCCATCGGCTGGTGCTGGAGGCGTTTCGACGGCTCCGCCGGCGCGACTGCACGCTGGTGATCATCGGCCAGCCGTATCCGGTCGGCCTGAGGCAAGGGTGTTATCGAGCCTGTCTTCTCAAGTCGTGGTTCGCCGGCAACGTCAGGATGATGACCGACCTCCCC
>Ga0335081_10005701_pt1 | contig 19738 bp, 19 predicted proteins | sample Lox_Sample_35_FD_206713 | JGI IMG/M metagenome (GOLD analysis project Ga0335081, IMG submission 206713) | Soil microbial communities from Loxahatchee National Wildlife Refuge, Florida, United States - Lox_Sample_3.5 | ecosystem: Environmental > Terrestrial > Soil > Wetlands | place: USA... | reverse complement strand
ACGGCAGACACCGATACCCGCGTGGATCCCATGCACGCAAAGAAAATGACCGCACTGATGCAGGCCAAAGCTGCCAACGGCCGCAGCCGCGAGCGCCCGATTCTGCTGCGGATCGAGACCAAGGCCGGACACGGCGCCGGCAAGCCGCTGACGAAACAGCTTGAGGAAGGCGTAGATGTTTATTCTTTCTTGTTCTGGCAATTGGGGATGCAGCCCTGATTACTCCGAAGTCATAGCGCGTCCGCTTGAAGGAGCTGGACTGGATTGGGAGTGGACAATCCCTCGAACGTAATAACTCTCCCTATATCAAGCAGATGTAAAGTGGTTATGGGCGCAACACTGTCCCGACCTCCGCCGCCACCGGCCGGTGTCCCCCTGCTTCCAACCTTCGTTACCTTTTCCACAACCAACGAGATTTTACTTCGCCCTACCGACGTGCTATAAAAGCCCGTTTTGTTGTAATTAGCGTCTTTGAGAGCAAGCGCTCTCTTCGCTGATGCCATGATTCATCCGACGCGGCCAAGCTCAGCAATCCTGTTCAAGTCTTGCAGTGGAAGCGTGTTCGGAACTCCGGCCCATGCGCTGCGCGGCCCTCGATGAGGGTGCCGGGTGGTTGCGGCGCGCCGGAAAGCACTGCCAAAACACGTTTGTCAACCCAAACTGCTTGAATTCGGAGGACCGTATGCGCCCCTGGCTCGCAATACCTGCCTGCCCTCTCGCCTTGCGCGAAATTGCCTTGCCTCAATTCACCGGTTTTGCTCGCCGCCTGGGAAAGCCTCTCGCCACCCTAATGGCGGCGCTGGTTCTGCTCATCTCGCCGGCGCTCGCTCAACCGGCGGGCGAAGTCGGCGGAGAGGCGAGCCTCAAGCTCCCAGATCTCTCCACGGTGAGCTTCCTGGGCATGGACGGCCACCGGCTCCTCCTGATCGGCATCCTTTTCTGCCTCTTCGGCCTCGGCTTCGGCCTCACTATCTACACCCGGCTCAAGAACCTGCCGGTGCATCGCTCCATGCGCGAAATCTCCGAGCTGATCTACGAAACCTGTAAGACCTATCTGGTCACGCAAGGCAAGTTTCTTCTTCTACTCTGGCTTTTCATTGCGGTCATCATTGTTCTCTATTTCGGTGTGCTGTCACCGGTTCCCGGAAAGCCGGTCGCGGTCACCTTGCCCATCATCCTTCTCTTTAGCCTCGTCGGCATCGGCGGCAGTTACGGCGTGGCCTGGTTCGGCATCCGCGTCAACACGTTTGCCAACTCTCGCACTGCATTTGCCAGCCTGGGCGGGAAGCCCTTCCCCATCTATGAAATCCCGCTCAAAGCCGGCATGAGCATCGGCATGATGCTCATTAGCGTTGAGCTGCTGATGATGCTCTTCATTCTGCTCTTTATTCCCGGCGATTACGCCGGCCCCTGCTTCATCGGCTTCGCCATCGGCGAATCGCTGGGCGCGGCCGCACTCCGCATTGCCGGCGGCATCTTCACCAAAATCGCCGACATCGGCTCCGACCTCATGAAGATCGTCTTCAAGATCAAAGAAGACGATGCCCGCAACCCTGGCGTCATCGCCGACTGCACCGGCGACAATGCCGGCGACTCAGTCGGACCGTCGGCCGACGGGTTCGAGACTTACGGGGTGACCGGCGTCGCGCTCATCACCTTCATTCTTCTCGGCGTCAAAGATCCCACCATCCAGGTACAGTTGCTGGTCTGGATCTTCGTGATGCGCGTCATGATGCTCGTAGCCAGCGCTGTCTCCTACTTCCTCAACGCCGCCATAGCGAAGGCCAAGTATGGCAATGCGCGCGAGATGAATTTCGAAGCGCCACTGACCTCGCTCGTCTGGATCACGTCCGTCGTTTCCATCATTCTGACGTATGTGGTTTCCGCCCTCATCATTCCCACGCTGGGCGGCGATCCCACGCAATGGTGGAAGCTCGCCAGCATTATTTCCTGCGGCACGCTCGCCGGCGCCGTGATTCCCGAGCTCGTCAAAATCTTTACCTCCACCGAATCGCGCCATGTGAAGGAAGTGGTCACTTCCGCCCAGGAAGGCGGTGCATCCCTCGACATTCTCTCCGGCTTCGTCGCCGGCAACTTTTCCGCTTATTACCTGGGCTTGACCATGGTCGTGCTCATGTCCATCGGCTATTACGTCAGCACCATGGGGCTGAGCGCGCTCATGATCGCCGCGCCCGTCTTCGCCTTCGGTCTCGTGGCCTTCGGATTTCTCGGCATGGGGCCGGTCACTATTGCGGTGGACTCTTACGGACCGGTCACGGACAACGCGCAATCCGTCTATGAGCTTTCGCTGATCGAGCAGGTGCCTAACATTCAGCAGGAAGTGAAGAAGGACTTCAACCTCGATGCCAATTTCGACCGCGCCAAAGACCTGCTCGAAGCCAACGACGGCGCCGGCAATACCTTCAAAGCGACGGCCAAGCCGGTGCTGATCGGCACGGCGGTCGTGGGCGCAACCACCATGATTTTTTCCATTATCATGGCGCTCACCGCTGGGTTAACGGAGAATGTCGGTAAACTCTCGCTGCTGCACGCGCCCTTCGTGCTTGGACTGATCACCGGCGGGGCCATGATCTACTGGTTCACCGGCGCTTCCACCCAGGCCGTTACAACCGGCGCTTACCGCGCGGTGGAGTTCATCAAGCGCAACATCAAACTCGAGGGAGTCGAAAAAGCTTCGGTCGCCGACAGCAAGAAAGTCGTGCAAATCTGCACCCAGTACGCGCAGAAAGGAATGTTGAACATTTTCCTGGCCGTGTTTTTTGCCACCCTGGCCTTCGCCTTTGTGCAGCCCTTCTACTTTATCGGCTATCTGATCGCCATCGCCCTGTTCGGCCTCTACCAGGCCATCTTTATGGCCAACGCGGGCGCCGCCTGGGACAATGCCAAAAAGATCGTCGAAGTTGAGCTCAAGCAGAAAGGCACCGCGCTGCACGATGCCACTGTGGTCGGCGATACCGTCGGCGACCCGTTCAAAGACACGTCTTCCGTCGCCCTGAATCCGATCATCAAATTCACCACGCTGTTTGGATTGCTCGCCGTCGAACTCGCCGTCAAGCTGACTTCTGAAGCCGGCGGCTGGAGCCACGTTCTCGCCGCGGCCTTTTTCGTGGTCTCCTTCGCATTCGTGTACCGTTCTTTCTACGGCATGCGCATTGGGGCGGAAAAATCCGCCGTCCCCGCGACCGCCGCCGCCGACTGAACTCATACGTGTGGCCGGGCGCCCTCGCCCGCAAGCCTCACGAAGCCCACTCCGGCCTAGTCACCGCCCTGCGTCCACTCGCAAATCGCTTCCCGTTCATCCTGCGTCAGGCGCGCCCGGCGATGCACAAATGCGTATTTCCCGTCGGGCATGTCGTCATTCATCACCTCATCGCAGATAGATTCGCGCCGGTCCGCCTTTTTTTTCTCCGCATACGTTGCCCACTCGGAAAAATTCATCTTGCCGCGGGCCTGGTGAACGTCATGGGCCACAACCCATGAAACCGGAGCTACGTAGCTGTACCAGGGCCATACCGTCTGGTTCGAGTGGCAATCCTGACATGACCGTTCAAGCACGGCCCGCACGTTTGCCGGCACCGCCTGGCTTGCGTAGATTGTTTTGGAAGGATCAACCGGCGGATTGCGCCGGTTCACGGGAATAAACTGAATTCCAAGCAGCAGCGCGCCCGCCGCCAGCCCCACTCGTTTCGACCAGGAAGGCATTTCGTCACCCGGAACCGAAGCACGGGCTAAGTGTCATCATAATCTTCGGTCAGCGACTCGAGAAAGGCCACCAGAGCGGTAATGTCGTCCTGGCTGAGCGACATCCCGCGAAATTCCGCAGGAGGGTTCCGTAAAAGGCCCAGCCGCGCCAATTGCGAGCTGTTGATGTAGAACTGCACCACGTCGTTGAACGTCAGCTTGCTGCCATTGTGAAAATACGGCTCTGAATCCTCAAGATCGCGCAGCGTCGGGGTCTTGAATTGCGAGATCGTGCTCGCCAGCCCCTGGTCCACCGAACAGTCCTGCCCGCTGCCGCAGACCACGGACTGCAGGCTCGGCTGGGGATTCGGCATGTCGGGGTTCAAATAAACGTTCCACAAACCCAGATCGGCATACGCTGGATTTCCCGCGATGGCCGCGCGGCGAAATTGCTCCGACGCATTTGGATGGTTGGCTGTCGCCGGCAGATAAAGATCGTAATTCTGGCTTCTCTCTGCCAAGCCTGGCACGCTCAAGGCGGCGAATGATCCCGCTCCGTGCACGCCGTCGTATTCTTCCTGCGCAACGCCTGTGTTGTGGAACAAGAAATCGGAAAAGTTCGGCGCCTGATGGCATGCGGCGCAGTTGCCGGCATGTTGCGAACCGTCGGTGGCGCCGTTCGCCGCTTTCAGAAAGATCTTTAGTCCGGCCAGTTCGGTCGCCCCAAACTGAAACGGCTGCGCATGATATTTGAAGTTCCCATAAGTTCCATCCACATAAATCGGGTTCGAAAGTCCGCTCACGATCTGGTAGAGCCGCTGGTTGTACTGCGCCCTGGTCTCGCCCGCGTTGGGTTGCACCGGCAAGTGGTTGATGCGCAAGAAAAAATCATACGGCGATGCGATATACCGCCCGAATTCATCCTGCTTGAACAGCAGATCTCCCATGTACGTGCTGATGCACTTGGCCACCAGGGCAAGAATCTGCTCGTTACTCGCCGTTTGCACATCAATGCGGTCGGCGGCGGGAATCAGCAGATCGGAAGTGATCTTCGGGTTGGTTCCCAGAAACAAGGTGGAATAGGAAAGCCCGTTCGTGCGGTCCTGCGCTAGTTGACTCGACCCGTCATCCTGCCGGACCACCAGGGCCACTTGCGCCAGCGCCTGCTCGTATTGGTCTGGCGCCCAGCCGAAGTTGCGGCCCGTCAGGGTCGCCTTGACTAGGTCCTCGGGAGTAACAAATTCGCCGTCAAAGTGCAGAAAGGTCGGACCAGGATGGGACTGCAGCGATCCCACCATGTGCATCGAGTTCCGCGGCGTCTGGGTGAACCCGTTCATCGGCAAGGGAATCGGGCTGCGCGTCGTGAAATCTGAGTAGGTGCGATTGCCCGCGCCCGGCACGCCGGTAAACTCAGTAACAAAATGGCAGGACCGGCAGTTAATGGATTGCCCCGCAAACGGACCCGGCAAAGGGCCGCTCGGGGTATTCACCGTCGCCACCACCGGATCCCCCACGGCCAGAGGCTGGTTGACGCCGGTCATGTGCGTGGCGAAATATTGGGCGAAGCGCGTATCCAGAAACAGGCGTTCCCCGATCGAATCTTCCGCCGGGGTGACGTCCACGTCCGTCTTGAACTGCGGGGCATCGCCCGCGCCGCAACTGTTGAGGAGAAGAATTGCCAGAAGTCCCAGGATGCCTAGAACTGCAGATCTTTCTCGTTTCATCAGGGTCTTCCGGATTCGCCGCTGTTGGACGCCCTCGGGGCAGTTTCTCCAAGACTCTTCACATATGCGACGATCTGCCAGCGCGCCGGCTCCGGCAGGGAACTCCAGGAAGGCATCCCGTGCCGCAGATCGCCGTTGCGCAGCAGCCAGAAGATTTCGCCATCGAGCGCCTGCTGCACCTCGGGCGTGCGCAGGCTCGGCCTTTTTTTTCTTCCCAGCGCGTCCGGACCGTGGCACTTGGCGCAATGGTCGGCAAATAGCCGGGCGCCTGCCGCAATCGCTTCCTGCTGGTTGGCATAGGGATTCGTTCTTTTACTCTCCGCGTCTGAGACGTGGTTCACCCATGGCGCCTCCGCCCATGCGCATATCGCGATCGAGGCAACCAGCAAGCCGGCAGCGAGCAGATGTCCGCGGTTCATTCCGCCCCCCGGTGCAGCCGCTCGAAAATCTGCTGCAGTTCATAGGAGATCTTGAAGCGATAAATCACTCCCACGCTGTTGTCATTCAATCCGAAATTCGGGGAAAAGCTGACCGTAGGCCCGCGTGGAATATCGAAACTCACCGTTGGCCCGAGGTAATGGGAGGTGGCCCTCAGCCCGAAGCCATCCAGATCCCCCAGCCCGCCGTACAATTCCAGCCCTGCGGCCAAGTTCTGCCGGCAGAAGAAACAAGCCTTGCCACTCGCGGCCAGGGCCAAAGGGCGCGCGACGCCCAGCGCATATCCGAACTCCCAGGGGTCGCTCTCATTCAGGTCTTTTTCGCTGATGAAGTTTTCAGAGATGTTCCAGCCGCGCGTGTTGCTGGAAAGAATCAGCTTCAACTCCAGCGATCGCTCCGTCTCCAGGCGGCCCTGCGCGTTGGTGAGCAGAAAATCCGAGATGCTGTCGTGGCCGGTGACTTCGAGCAGGCTCTTATCCGCCTGGTTCACATTTTCGTATTCCACGTAAATCACGGGATTGACGAAGTGCTCGCGCATCAAAGGCCGGAAGCGGTTTTCCCAGCGGAAGCCGTTGAACACCGTGCTGTCGTTGGAGGTGTGCTGCCCCTGGATGTAGGCTTCGGTCGTCCACCAGCCCTTTGCCCCGTATTCGAGCTCCAGGGTCTCGCTGATGAACGTGTTCCCGTACTGGGGCGTCCCTGCCGCGCTCTTGACCGCAATCTCAAGATTGCCGGGTTCTTCCAGGTCGTGGGAATAGGTGACGAAATAGGGCGGCTCCTGGGCCCGGCAGGGGACCGATCCGGCAAGAACTAGAAGAACCCATAGAAAGCTGGCTGGCTTCATAAAGAGTCTGTACATTAAATGCAAACCGGTTGCATCTACAATCTACTGGACTGGCGCCGTCTACTTGCAACTGGGTTGCAATTGGGGGGCTTCTTCATGTTATTGACCGCCCCCTCCCGGGTCAAGACGCTCACAACATTTTCTGTGTCAGGATTGTTGCAACCAACTGCAACGAACGGGGTTACGCGGAGATTGCGACTTCCCTGAGCGCCCCTTTCATGCCGGCGACGAGGTGCGGCATTGCGCACAATAGCCGCCGATCTCCAGGCGGCTTACCACGATGTGGAACTGGCAATCACGCTGGATCTGCCCTTTCAGCCGGTCGAACAGGTCGCTCTCAAACTCGGTGATTTTTCCGCAGCGCAGGCACGCCATATGAATATGGTCTCTCTGCGGACGCCGTTCATAGAAATGTTTTTCACCCTCCATGTGCATGAGATCCAGCTCATCCACAAGGCCGTGCCGCTTGAGCAGGCTGAGCGTGCGGTATACGGTGACGCGGTCAATCTGCGGATCAATCTTGTGCGCTTTGCGCAGAATCTGGCTGGCATCCAGATGTTGTTTGGCGGTTTCCACGATGCTGAGGATCGTCCGCCTCTGCCGGGTCATGCGCAGGCCTCGCGACATCAGTTCCGCCTGCAGGCGTCCGGGCGCTTCGGTTTGGGGCAATGGCATACAGGTCTCCTGGCTCCAGTTGCTTCTTGTTGCAACAGGATTGCAACAGGCTGATTGGTCGTCACATTGTACATAACCGCGTCAACTCTGCCAAACCGCGATCGCCAATCTACGATTGTTATAATCCAGCCACTCCCCGATGAAATTTCCGCTCCTGACGCTCGCTACCCTTCCGCCCGAGTGGGATGTTCCGGCGCTGCTGCGCGGCTGGGCTGAGGACATCACCAACTTCGTTCGCCATGACGTCCCCAAGATCGTCATGGTAGTGGTGGTTTCCTTCATCCTCATCCGCCTGCTCCGCCTTCTCACTGGCCGCCTGGCCGCACTGCCTTCTCGCAAGCTGGTCCGCGGCCTGCGCGTGCAGCAGGTGCGCACGTTAGCCAGCGTCATCACCAGCGTCGGCATTTTTGTTGTGGTCTTCGTGGCTTTGCTTGAGGTGCTTCCGCTGCTGGGCCTGCGTATTGAGCCCCTGCTGGCGAGCGCCGGCGTGGCCGGGCTGGCGATCGGCTTCGGCGCTCAAACCATCGTCCACGACTTCATCAACGGCTTCCTCATCCTGATCGAGAATCAATACGACATCGGTGATGCCATCCGCATCGCCGGCGTAAAGGGCACCGTCGAAGAGATGTCGCTGCGCCACACTGTGCTGCGCGACGACGACGGCACCGTGCACATCGTGCCCAACAGCGCCATCCAGATCGTCTCCAACATGACGCGGGATTGGTCGCAGCTCACGCTGAAGGTCGTGGTGGCCTACAGCGAACCCACAGACAAAATCGTCAAGCTCTTGAAGGAAGTTGGCGATGAGATCCGCCACGATCCTGCCTTCGCGCAAGATATTGTGGGCGACATTCAGGTGCCCGGCCTCGAGCGGGTGGGCAACGGCGAGGCCGAATATTTGTTGTTGATTAAAACCCGCCCCAATCAGCAATGGGGCGTAAGCCGCGAGCTGCGCCGCCGCATCAAGCAGGTCTTCGAACAAAATAAAGTTCAGACCGCCGGGCCGGGCCGCGTGTTCGTGATAGATCCCGGCGCCGGCGCCACGGCTTCGTGACCAGGCGCGAGCCGGTGCTATCTTCTTGAGAGATTTGCCGCACTGGCCGCGAACGCAAGGCAGGCGATCCAGACGACAGGTAGAATCTCCACGTTGGCGAATCTCGACAACTCAAGTCTTTTCTCTTCGCCGCGGAAGCGCAGCGTCGTCGCGTCTCTGCTGCTGGTCGCGGCCGTTTTGGTGGTGTACAACCCGGTCGCGCGCCATCCGTTCGTAAACTTCGACGACGATCGCTACGTCACCAACAACTCCCACATTCGTTCCGGCTTAAGCTGGCTAACCGTTCACTGGGCGTTTACTACCTACGATCAGGCAAACTGGCACCCGCTGACCTGGCTCTCACATGCGCTCGATTATCAGTTGTTTCATCTGAACCCAGCCGGTCATCACTATGTAAACGTCCTGCTGCAAGCCCTGAACGCGGTGCTCTTGTTTCTCGTGCTTCAGTCGGCGACGAGCTTTACCTGGCGCAGCTTAACGGTGGCGGCCCTGTTCGCTTTGCATCCCGTCAACGTGGAATCCGTAGCCTGGGTCGCGGAGCGAAAAACCCTGCTCAGCATGACGTTCTTTCTGCTGGCGCTCTGGGCCTATGGTTTGTATGCGCGTAAGCCTCGCGCCGCTCCTTACGCCTTAACCTTTTTGCTTTTCGCCTGCGGACTCATGGCGAAGCCCATGGTCATTACCTTCCCGTTTGTGCTCCTGCTTTGGGACCACTGGCCGCTCGGCCGGTTGTGGCGGGAGGAAGTTGCGGGGTCGCATTCGCTAGCATGGCTCGTCCTGGAGAAGGTTCCCTTGCTGGCGCTTTCCGCCGGCAGCGCCGCCATCACCATGAAGGCGCAGCACGCCGGAGGAGCGGTGCGGTCGGTGGTGGAATATCCGCTGCTTCTGCGCCTGGAAAACGCGATTGTGGCGTACGCGCGCTACGTGGGAAAGGCATGGTGGCCGTCGCCGCTGGCGCCCATGTATCCCCATGCGGAAAGCATCCCTCTTTGGCTGGTGGCGGCATGCTGCGTGTTTCTACTGGCAGTCACGGCATTCGTGTTGGCCGAGCGGCGCCGGCGTTATTTGGCGGTTGGCTGGTTCTGGTTTCTCGGCACGCTCGTCCCAATGATCGGACTGGTGCAGGTAGGCGTGGCGGCGCTTGCCGACCGCTATGCTTATCTGCCGTTCGTCGGATTGTTCGTGATGATTTGCTGGGGCGCGCCCGATCTAGTCGAGTACCTTGCTGCGGAAAAAGCTCATCCAAGCAAGAACTGGCTGGTTGCCCCGGCCGCGGCCGCGCTGATTGTGCTGGCCCTTTTGACCCGTCATCAACTGAACTATTGGAATGACAACGTCGAGCTCTGGACACACACGCTTGCGGTTACGGAAAACAACTTTGTCGCCGAAGACAATCTGGGCGGCGCACTGGTTCTCGAAGGCCGCTTCCAGGAAGCGATGCCGCATTTTGCCGCCGCGGCGAAGATCAATCGTGACGACCCTGTCGCGAACCTGAACCTCGCCACCCATCTGCAGGAGGAAGGACATCTGGAGCAGGCCGTCGCTCGCTACCAGGTAGTGCTGCGCATGACCTCCGACCCGGTTTTGCGCGCCAACACCCTCAGCAATCTCGGCGCCGCCTATCGCAGCCTCGGCGATTCCGCGCGCGCAAAGGAAAGTTATGAAGCGGCACTGCGCCTGGTGCCCGAAACTCCCCATGCCTACGTTGGGCTGGGACTACTGGCTGAGAAGGCAGGCGACTTCAATCAGGCTGCAACCGATTACGCGCGGGCCATGGCCCTGCAACCGACCGATGTCGGTTACGTGCTGCTCTCGCAGGCGCTCCGCCGGGCCGGCCACGAGGCCGAAGCACAAGCCGCGTACGAAGATGCGAAGCGCTTATCTTCGAACATCAATCAAACCCAAGAAGCGGCAAATCGTTTGCTGCAATAGCAGATTGCCAGGTCGCGCGAGCGACGACACCCCACGTCGTTCAAGAGTCCTATTTCGCCTCGGAAATATCTACCGAAGCCCGCGTGCTCGCCCAATCCAGATGCATGGTGCAGCCGTTGCCCGAAGGCGCGTACGAAATTGTGAAGTTTTCGGCCGGCGAGGGCAGGCTCGAGACCTTCATGTCCACGCGCGCCAGGTCGTCACCCTCATATTTGTAGGGAATGCCCCACTCGCCCGTCTTCTTGTTGATGATGAGCGTCCACTTGTCCTGGTTGGGAATGGTGAACAACGTGTAGCTGCCTGCCGGCACGGACTTGCCGCCAATCATGAGGCTGGCATTGGTCACAAAAGTGGTGGCTTCATTCGCGCCGGTACGCCATACTTCGCCGTAGGGCACGAGGCCGCCATAAATCTGCCGCCCCTTCATGCGCGGGCTGGAGTATTCGGTCTTGATGGTCTTGCCATCCGGCAGTTTGCATTCCGCGGAAGCCGCCGGGCTGGGGCGGCCGCCCATGCCCTGGGCCGCGGCCAAACCGGCGAAAGTCAGAAGCAGCGAAGTGATAAGAGCAATCTGTTTTTTCATGGGGAGTCTCCTTCGAGCAATCAGCATTCAGTCCCGAGCATCATCATCCTGCGGCAGCGAATTGATATAGCGCAGGCACTTAGACTAGTGACTGCCGGCGCGGTTAGCAAGCTTCGCACCGCCAACTGACAGCCAAAAACCGGCTTCCGGGTAGAATCTTGTCATGCCTGCATTCGAAAGCAAAAGGGAAGAACTACAGCACTACGAGACCATGATGGGTGTGCCGCGCGGTCGCCTGGCCGTGACTATGGATGTAATCACCGACGCCATGGCCCTCGTGGGCCAGCATGGCGTTTATTGCCAGAGCCAGCGCTGGCCTGGAAAGCCGGTAATGGACATTCAGATCATCATGAAAAATCTCACCGAGGCAAAAGAGCTGATCCAGAGCGTGATGGAAGAACTGCGGCCTGAGGAGAGCGCTTCGAAATAATCGCAATCCTTACACTCCCGGATGCCAAGGCGTGAGCCGGGGGATCCATCGGCGCACATGGGCGCAGAAATTATCGTACTCCCCATCAAACTGTCGCCGCAGTGCCGGCTCTTCGTATCCCATGACGAACAAATGGAACGCTACACAGACCAGGACCCCGTATTCCAGCACGCGCACGTTGCCCAGGAGCAAGCCCTGGCCAAAAATCACGCTACCCACGCCGACATACATCGGATTGCGCACATATTGATAGAGCCCGGTGACCACCAGGTGTTGCGGCGGTGCCACCGGCGCCGGCGTACCCAGGCCCTGCCAGGCGAACCGGGCGAACGAATCGAGCAGCATGGGAGTGCCGCCGGCAATCAGCAATGTGCCCGCAATTCGCAGCGCCGCCACGCCGAAGAGCGGAGCTTGCATCCGCCAGCCCGAAATCCACCACGGCGCGAGCCCCGCAACGGTCCCCGGGGCAACCAGCAGAAAGAGAACAGAGCCCAGGATGGCGACGGGACGGTTCATCTGTCTTTGCATTCGCCCTCGAACACTGCGCCCTGTTCCCTGCTTGCTTCACGCCTATCTGGTGGGTAACTCGAGCGGCGGGCTGGTGTTCTTCACAGTGAACCTTCTTGCCCACTGACAAGTCGAGTAACCGGCCAGATGTGTTGCATCGGAAGTGGGTTCATCCTGCGCAACGCGATACGTCCGCATGGCATAGCAGGTCGGGCCAAACGGGTCGAGGAACTCCCGGCCGCTCAGTATCAACAGGGATCGCGAAGTGTCCAGATGGTTCTCGGCCAGTTGAGCCCGCTGTTCCGGCCCAAGCATGGAAGGATCAATCAGCGTGACGCATGAGTCGTCGGCACAAACGCTGCTCAGCCCGGCGCTGGGACCTAAGAGTTTGACTAGGCTTGACGTTAACGAATCGTTCGAAGCCGCCTGTGACTGAGCTGCGGCAGAAGAAACTGCGAAGGAAAAGACAACGAGCGAGAAAAGGCAAACGAGAAGGCTGCGCATAAAAAGCCCTCCGGAGCCGAATTATAGCTCCGGAGCAGATTCCAGGGAGTGGATTTCAGGCCGGGCAAGCCTCCCAATCATCAGTAACCCAGCGTTTGACTCCGCGCTCCAGGACTGCGACACTTCTGTTTATGTTCTCGCCGAACGATTGGGACGAAGAACGGCAACAAGAATCGGGCGAAGCCGAACGCGCTACCTACAGTTTCGAGGCGGAGGACGAATTGAACTTCCTTCCGCCCGACGGGTTGAACCGTCCTCTGTGGCGCTCTCTGCTGGCGAACCTGGCGGATACCATCTCTCCGCCCAAACTGCCGCCCCTGCGCCTGGTCTCGCGTCCCGTGCACGTGGGCATGATGCTTGGCGACCGGTTGCGAACCCCGTGGTATCGTACCGTCTTCACCAATATCGGCGACGTGCTTTCGCCGGAAACCCTGCCGCCGCTGGAACTCGAATCGCGCCCCATTGATGTCGGGGAACTGCTCGGCGATCAGCTAAGCCATTTGTGGATCAGCTCATTTCTGCGCAGTCTGGCCGATGCGGTTTCGCCCGAGCGCATGCCGGCCCTGCAACTGGCCTCAAAGCCGGACGATACCGTCCTGCCCGCAGCCACCATGCTGTTGCCGCGCTGGTCCTCGGTCATTGATGGGCCCAAAATGTACTTACCCGATGCGCCAAAGCCGGCCTACGCGGCGCAGCCCGGCCGGCCGGCGCCGGCCCTGCCGGCGACACCGGCATTGCCGCAGCCTCCCGCCGATGTACTGGAATTCCTGCATGACATGCACCGCGATTTGCGCAAGGACATCAACCGCTCGCATCTGCGGGTGCGCATCTGGATGGCCCTCGCCGCTGCCGAAGTCGCCCTCCTGCTGGGTGCGTTAATCTTCCATTGGTAGGACCGTATCGGGTGATTCCGCGTCCCGATGCTTGCCGCTGACCAGCGCTAAGCGGCCGCATCGCCGCTGCCTTGGCGCTCCCGCGCCCGCCCCTTGAGCACCGGTTCAAAACGCGAGCGATAAAAGCGCCGGTAGCATTGCCCGCAACGCACCGGCCGGTACATCGCCAGAGGCAAGAGAAATCTCTCCAAGAAAGACCGCGGCCTGGAGGCGAAACTTTGCGTACTGCCGCACCGCCTGCAACGGAACTGCAAGCCTGCCATTCGTCCCCCCTCGTGCCCAAGCCCCCGAGCCTGCGTGTGCAAGAGATTTTATCAAAAGCCGCGCTCCGCACCGCGACCCGGAACCGCCGCCTGTACTTGTAAAGCAAGCTGCGCACATGCTAACGTGCGCGCTTTCCCGTAACATGCAGGCAGCATGCTGCGAGAGAACCATTCATGAGCCAACCCCCGGTGACCACCGAGAGTCCCAGGAAGTTCCAGCCTTTCGTTCCACAAAACATGCAGATGAGGGAGTTCACTCCCCGCGCTCTGGCGATCGGGCTGGTAATGACGGTGGTGCTGGGAGCAGCCAACGCTTACCTCGGGCTGCGCGCCGGAATCACCATCGCCGCGACCTATCCCGCGGCCGTAATCGGCATGGCGATTCTGCGCGCCTGGAAAGGCTCGGTGCTCGAAGAAAACATCGCCCGCACCTCCGGCTCCATCGGCGAAGGGATAGCTGCCGGCGCCATCTTCACCATTCCCGCATTCCTGATCGCAAAGGCTTGGCCATCGTTCCGTCCAGCCGACGCTTACTGGAAGTCCACCGCGCTGATCCTGGTAGGCAGTGTTCTCGGTGTGCTTTTTATTTCTCTGGTGCGGCGGGTCATGGTGGAGGATCGCGAGCTGCCGTTTCCGGAGTCCGTGGCCGCTTCCGAGATCCATAAGGCCGGCCAGCGCGGGGCGCAGGCGGCGAAATATCTTTTCTGGAACATTGGCGTCGGCGGCATTGTGTATATGCTGGGGCGCTTTGGCCTCTTCGCCTCTGACATGGACATGCACTTTGCTGTCGGCAGGCTGGGCCACAGCCAGGTGCGCCTGGGCGGAACTGACACGCACAACGTGGTGGCGGTGGGCGGCGCCAGCATGTTCGCGGCGCCGAGCGTCAGCCCCGCTTATCTCGGCGTCGGTTACATCATTGGCCTGCGCCTCGCCTCCATTCAGTTTGCCGGCGGAGTGCTGGCATGGGGGCTGCTGGTCCCGGCCATGATTTATTTTCTCGGCCCACAGCTCAAGCAATATCTCCCCGCGGACACGCCCGATAATTGGGCGGCGATGGCGGGCGCGATCTGGCGCTATATCGTGCGGCCTATCGCCGTCGGTGGAATGCTCGTGGGCGCGGCCTACACCCTGTATGGAATGCGGGCCAGCCTGTTGGCAGGTCTGGGCAAAGCTTTTGGAGAATTTCGCCAGACGGCCGAGGATCAATCCAAACTCGCGCGCACCGAGCAGTACATGAGCTCGAAGGTGGTGATCGGGTTAATCGCCTTGATGTTCGTTCTGATGTGTCTTCTCTACATCCATATTTCCGGACTGGTTTGGCCGGCGGTGCTGGCGGCCTTTGTCATGCTCATCGTCGGTTTCTTTTTCGCCACGGTTTCCGGCAATCTGGTGGGATTCATCGGCTCGTCCAACAATCCCATCTCCGGGCTGACGCTCTCCACGCTGCTGATTGCCGCGCTGCTCATGGTTTCGCTCGGCGTTTCCGGCCGCTCGGGCGTGACCGCAGTGCTGGGCGTGGCGGCCGTGGTTTGCGTCTCCTCGGCCGTGGCGGGCGAGTTGCTCCAGGATTTCAAAGTCGGGTACATCCTGGGCGGAACTCCGCGCAAAATTCAGCTCGCCGAGTTGATCGCGGTGGTGGTCGCCAGCCTGGTGATGTATTGGCCCTTGATGCTGCTGAACGCGGCCAATATCAAAGCTGGCGGAACGGGCTTTGGCGACCGCCAGCTTTCCGCGCCGCAAGCGGGACTGATGGCGACGCTGGCAATCGGAATTGTGGGCGGCGACATGCCCTGGCCCCTGGTGGTAGTGGGAATTTTGTTCGGCATCTCGATGATCATGATGCAAGTGCGCAGCCCCATGCTCGTGGCCGTGGGCATGTATCTTCCCTTTGAAACCACATTCGCCATTTTCGTTGGCGGAGTATTCCGCTCGATTGGAGATTGGTTAGCGAAGCGCCGCGGCCTGAATGAAGCTCAACTGGCGCGCACCGAAAATGCCGGCGTGCTGATTGCCTCCGGGTTGATCGCCGGCGAGGCCATCCTGGGCCTCATTTGGGCGGGACTGCAGTTTGCGCCCAAGTGGGCGCGGCCCCAGATCTTTGCCCATCCTTCGTATCTTCTTGGGGGAATGATCGTCATGCTGGGCTTGGCGGCGCTGACCATTTTCGTGCCGCTTACGGCAGCCGGCGATCCCCGCGAGCCCGCGCCGCCCACCGCCATGATGTGATTCGACCCCGGACCCCTCAAAACCCTACGAAGACCGGCTCCGGCTCCAGGCGAATGCCCCACACTTCTTCCACGCGCTGCTGAATTTCCTCTTTCAGCGCCACGACCTCCGCTGCAGTGGCCTCGCCGCGATTCACAATCGCCAGAGCGTGCTTGCGGGAAATCCCGACGCGCCCCGCGCCGTAGCCTTTGCGGAAGCCCGAATGCTCCACCAGCCACGCCGCAGAAACTTTGTGCTGCGCTTCCAGCGCGGGATAGCTGGGCACCAACAAGCGCTTTGCGCCCGCCCTTTTCTGCAATTCCAGCAATTGTTCCCGCGTCAGCACCGGATTCTTGAAAAACGACCCTGCGCTCCGGCTATCCGCATCGCCCGGCGTGATCAGCATTCCCTTCGACATTCGAATGCGCCGCACTGCCTCCCGCACCTCGGCCAGCGAAGGTTTTTCCTGCCGTCCCGCAAAACATTTCTTTAGATCGGCATAATCCAGCCGCGCTTCCCCGGCCGGAACCAGCTCGTAAGTCACTTGCAGAACAATAAAGCGCCCGCGCTCGCTGGTGTTGAAGATGCTGCTGCGATATTGAAACCCGCAGGCTTCATTGCACAACTCGCGAAGCTGCCCATCCCTCAGATCGAAGACCAGCACGGACGCGATCGTCTGCGCCACCTCCTGCCCGTACGCCCCGACGTTTTGTACCGGCGTGCCGCCCACGCTGCCGGGAATGCCGCTCAGGCACTCAATGCCCGCGCAGTTGCGGGCTACGGTGCGAGCCACCAATCCGTCCCACTCTTCGCCTGCGCCCACTTCAAAAATTGCCTTGCCAGCCTCATTCCGCTGTTCGATTCCTTTGAGCGCAATTTTCAGGACCACGCCCGGCCATCCTGCGTCGGAAACCACAAGATTGCTGCCGCCGCCCAGCACGAATAATGGCAATTCTCGCGCGCGCGCAAACTTCAACCCCTCCCGCACGTCTGTAATCGCCGCGGCTTCCACGAAGTAGCGTGCCGGCCCGCCCACCTGAAAAGTGGTGAGCGGCGCGAGCGCGACGTTTTCCTGCAGCTGCATGGCGTTTGGCTGACTATATTACGAGCCTTGACATGGAGGCAGAGAAGCTTCGGCGCTTTCCGCCGGAAAAGGCGAGCAGAGCCGGGTCTGATTGCCCGCTTTGTATTACAATGACTCGCCCCAAGGAGAAGCAATGTATCCGGAGATCATGGTCGTGCCCATGCGAGAAGAGCTGACTCGGCTGGGAATCAAGGAACTTCGCACCGCACAGGATGTGGACCGCGAGCTTGCCGAGCGCGAGGGCACTGCGATGGTCATCGTGAATTCCATTTGCGGCTGTGCCGCCGGACGCATGCGGCCCGCCGTGCGCACCGCCCTGCAACACTCCACACGCCCGGAGCGCATTTTCACCGTCTTCGCCGGCCAGGATACCGAGGCCACCGAGCGCGCTCGCAGCTATTTCACCGGTTATCCGCCGTCATCGCCCTCCATCGCTTTGCTCCGGGAGGGCAAGCTCGTCCACATGATGCAGCGCAGTGATATTGAACATCGCGAAGCTGCCGACATTGCCGGCGAGCTCAGGCGCGTCTTCGACCGCTTTTGCGCCAGCCCGGCTTCAGCCTGATGTCCGGACCAAGATGGTCTGGAAGAAGATTGTCCGCTCGAAAATCTGTGGCCGGCTTCATCCCTTGCTCTTCCGGCCGATTGCGGCAAATGTCATCTCTCGCGCGGGGCTTTTCGTTCTTTTCTTCCACGCAAAAAACAGTCCGGCGTAGGTATCGGTGATGTAATCACTCGTCTCGATGCCCACCCGCCGGGCAGTCCGATCAATCCATCGCGATGCCCCTTCGATTTCTCCAAACCCGCCAATCGGCGTCCTGTCCACCACAACGTGCCCTTTGCCGTCGCCCCACTCGGCGCGAAATTTCTCGTAGCGAAACGTGGGCGCAAAGCCCAGCGCGCGCAGGATCGCATCCATTTTTCCGCCATCGGCAACCTTGGTCTCGTTTTCCACCCGCGTCTTGTGGCGGCCCGCTTTGCCTTTGGCTTTGTGCGTCAGAAGCCAGGAATCCCCATATTTGCGCAGACGCAGCAACTCTCCGCGCTGGCGTAGCGGCTGCCCCGGCAGATCATAGAGCGTATTCATTTCGTGCGTGGGCGCCGTGAGCAACCGAAAACCTGCCGCCCGCAGCCTTTTCGCCAGGCCGCGAGCATCCGCCACCCGAAACTTGATCTCGATTTCTTGGTTCGACGCCATCGCTTCCAATAACCGATTACTGATAACGCGACTGCCCTCGCCGAGAACTGAAAACTGACAACTGTCAACTGAACATCGGCAGCTTCACCAGATCATCCTTGGGCACCGGTTCCAGCGCCTGCCCCGCCTTGCGCCAGGCCGCCAGCCCTCCCCGGATCACGAAAGCGTTGAAGCCTTGCTCTCGCAGCATCAGCGCCACCCGGGCGCTGGTCGCCTCGCGCGCTCAAGTGCAATAGAGATAGATGTCCTTGTCCTTAGGCAGGGCGTGGATCTCGCTGGCGAAAAGATTCGGCTCGAGGCGAATCGAACCTTTAATGCGCGAAGCCCCCGCATCGTAGTAGCCGTGGCTTCGCACGTCCACCAGCACAATCTGGTCTTTTTGTTCGGAGGCCAGCTTGCGGGCCAGTTCTTCCACCTGCACGCGCGGCACTACCCGGTAGTCCTTGTGGGTGCGATACATCACGATTTTGTAGATCACGTAAGCCGCCAGCGCCGCCAGCAGCACCTCCGCCATGATGCGGCTGGCCGCCTGAAAGCCGCGCGTAATCGCGGCCAGAAAATCGTGAAACAGGAAGCCCAGCGCGGCATAGGCAGCGACGTAGAGTGACGCCCCCGCCAGGTCAAGCCGCAGAAACTGCTGCGGCCGCATTTTCATGCTGCCCGCGAGCGGCGCCGCCATCGTGTTGATTCCGGGGATGAACTTCGCCACCAGCAGCGTGACCTTGCCGCGTTTATAGAAGGATTCCGCCGAGCGCATTATGCAGCTCTCCGGGTTGGCCGAGATTCTGCACAAAAATCCCAGCAGTGCCCATCCCGTGTAGCGCCCGAAGATGTAGAGCAGACAATCGCCGAGCATCATCGCCGCCAGCGCGAGCAGCAGCACGCCGGGCGCTCTCAGGGTGTGCGACGCGGCCGCCGCTCCCGCCCCCACCAGCGCCACTGCCGCCGGCGCCGGTAGGCCCAGCGCCTCCGCCAGCACCACGAGAAACAGCAGCAGGTAGCCGTGGTGTGCGATCAATGCCAGAAGATGATTCATGATTTTCCAAGGGCGCCGAATGCAGGCCAGTATAAATAAAAAAGGGCGGAGCTTCTCCGCCCGGCAGTCGCCTGCAGGAATTACCTACATGTTGCTGGCTTTCAGCATCTTCACGTTCATCACGTGAATCGCCCCTTTGTCCGCGTACACATGGGCGCTCACTTGAACGTGGTGTCCCACGTGGTCTTTCAGGGTCTCGGGATTCATCACGTCCCAGGACTTGCCATCGGAGTCGGCCACGAACGTGATCTTGTCGCCCTCCTGCTTCACGGTACCCTTAATGCTCTTCAATGGCGCCGAAGCTGCCTTCTCATTCCCCATGGTGCCGCCCGAATCCTGCGCGAACGTTGCCACGCTGCAAACCATCAGCAGCGCCACAATCAGGGCCATTACTTTTTTCATATTCCTCTCCTCACTTTGAATTTTGGGCTCCCGTTGATGTACGAACCTGGCTGGAATTTGGATTCCTGCCCGCGGTAGGATGCCAGTTTCTTCTTCAGCGTACAGAAAGGCAAGGGGGAGAATGTCAACAGCAAGTCAACTGCCCGTTCGTCATATCAATCTGCCCAACCGCAGGGAGCCGTTGCCCTACAGCGATGCCGTGCTCGCCGGAAACACGCTTTATCTCTCCGGCCGCATCGGCATTGATCCCGCCACCGGCTGGGT
>Ga0335081_10005700_pt1 | contig 19742 bp, 13 predicted proteins | sample Lox_Sample_35_FD_206713 | JGI IMG/M metagenome (GOLD analysis project Ga0335081, IMG submission 206713) | Soil microbial communities from Loxahatchee National Wildlife Refuge, Florida, United States - Lox_Sample_3.5 | ecosystem: Environmental > Terrestrial > Soil > Wetlands | place: USA... | reverse complement strand
AATGCGAAAGTGGCTGCCGACGACGGCAGCGGAACTCGCCCGCATAGTAATCGTGTGGAGATCAGCCTGCTGAAGAACAATGTGGATCAGCTGGCGGCGATGAACCAGTCCAGCTCAACCGGAATGGCGAATGGCATGAGCAATTCGAGCAGCAGCAACTCTACGCAGCCGGCGAGCTCGCGGCCTCCGACACCGACGCAGCAACAGCCCGGCAACCCAACCTCCTCCCCAGCCAACACCAACTCGCCGCAACAATAGCAAGCGTTGCCGGCACAACCCTGACTCCTCCGGACCCCTCGCGTAAGCGAGGGGTTTTTACTACGCTTTACCGGCTGAAAAAGTGGTAAGAGCAAATCCTTCGCGGGCTGAAGCCCGCGCAGGACAACAAAAATGAAGGGCTCCTGGCAGCGCACCCAAAGGTGCGCCCTTGCTCAGCGTAGCCCCTCCGGCCCTTCTGGCCACGATGTCACATTGGTGTAGCGCTCGCCTGCGACGAAGCGGCTGCACTATCCGACTCGGCTGGTGCGTACAGGCAAATTCCGATAGTGCTACTCCATCTAGCCGCAAGTTCGTCGTTGCGGCGCAGACGCGGACTCCAGTAGGCTATCGGCTGGGCCTGGCAACGGCAGCGTCCCCCGGCCAGGGTCGTCGGACTCATGCATCTCAACTACAATGCCCTGCCCGCCCTGATCGCGCTCGCAATCCTGGTGACTGTCTTCGCGGCCATTCTGCGACAACACACCAAAGAACGGGTTGCCCTGTGGCTCATCGGCTGGGCGTTTGTGTTGTTTCGCGCGGTAGTGCAGTTTGTGCATCCCGCCCACCTGCATTGGGAAAAGCTCGATCTGTCGATTGGCCTGAGCGCGGCCGAGCTGGCCAGCATCGCGTTTGTGGCCTCGGTGGCGCCGGAAGCCACCACCTGGCGGCGACAGCTGCTGCTAGCCACGATCGTTGGGATTCCCGCTCTGGCCTATACCAACGCCATGATCTGGGAGGCGAGCTCCCCGGCCTGGTACTACGGAGCGATTTGCCTGGCCCAGGCCGGCACCCTGCTTCTGCTGTGGAACTGGTATCGGACATTCAATACCTACGTCATCAGTGTTGGCCTGGGTTCGGTGGCGCTGACGGCGATGGTGAGCTGGGAGATTGCTCACGGCAATCCCGAGTTTGGCGTGCATTTCATCCTGGCAGCACTGAACTTTTTCGCTGCCGGCCTGTTCTGGTATCACATGCGCCGTGCTACAGCGGGAGTGCTGGCCGCGGTGTTCGGCTTCTTCGCCTGGGGGATCACGTTTCCCGCCGGAATCCTGCTGCGGACGTATGCGCCTTCGATCCATATCGAGCAGGAAGTGTGGAACATTCCGAAGTACCTGGTGGCGGTGGGCATGATCGTCACGCTGCTGGAAGAGCAAATTCGCCGCAGCGAACATCTCGCCTATCACGACGCATTGACTGGGCTGCCGAATCGGCGATTATTACGCGACCGGCTGTTGCAGGCGCTCGCCCACGCCGATCGCGCCGGACACAAGGTCGCGGTGCTGCTGCTCGACCTCGACGATTTCAAGGAAGTGAACGACACCTTCGGACATCGCATTGGCGACGCGGCCCTGCAACAAGTAGTGGCCAGACTCTCCAGCCGCATGCGGGCCTCGGATACGCTGGCGCGGACGGGAGGCGACGAATTCACGGTGGTCAGCGAAGTCACCACATCGCAGGGGGCGCAAACCCTGGTCTCCGCCCTGGAATCGGCGCTGGTCATTCCGCTCAAGGTCGAAGGCAAACTGGTACGAACCGGAGTGAGCATCGGCTGCGCTCTCTATCCCGAGGACGGCACCGATCCCGTGGATCTTTGTGTGGCGGCCGACAAAGCGATGTACGCCTCCAAACGCGAGCGCGGCTTGCGCTCCCAGGCCGGAAGACCGGACCGCTAGGGAAACTCTGATTCCGTCAGGGCGAGGTTGCTCGGCGGCTAAAGCCGTATGGATTTTGCCGCATCTACGGACGGCCTGAAACGGCCGTCCCCTTCGCAAGTCGAGGCATAATCCGGGGCCGCTCGCGGACTATAATTTCTTCGCATCAGCAAACATCATGAACACAAATGTTGCCGTACCCGCATCGAGCCGCCCATCAAAAACCTGGACTGTGGTTAGCTGTGCCATCTGCCTGCTGCTAGGCCTGGTCATCGGTCACATGATCACCTATCACTTGATAACGAACCACCGAGGCGAGGCCTTTTCGACTTCGTATCAGGCGGTGCTGCTGAGCAACGGCGCTGTCTATTACGGCAAGCTTTCGGGCTATGGCACGCGCTATCCCACATTGACGGACGTCTTCTACATCGTCAGCAAGACCGATCCCGAGACCAAGCAGGTGACGAACGTTCTGGTCAAACGCGGCAAGGAGCTGCACGGGCCCGACCGCATGTACCTGAACGCTAGCCAGATCGTCTTCGTAGAACCGGTGGGGCCGAGTTCGAAGGTGGCGCAGTTGATCGATCAGGCGAACCACTAGCCAAACTCTGATTAGGTTACGGCGAAGTTCCTGAGCGCGGGACCCACCATTCCGGGTGCAAATTCGAAGCCACGTTTGGCTACAATGCTGGCTATGCGCACGGCCGCTGTCCGGCTCTTCTTCCGCGGTTTTGTTGTGTTGGCTGTCTGCGCGACTCTGCTGGCGCAGGAGAAGTTCCGGCTGCAGACCGTTCGCGTCACCGGCTCGCAGCGCTTTCGTGAAGAAGACCTGATCGCCGCGACCGGCTTAAAGCCGGGCGATACCGTCGATCTCGAGACGCTGAAGAAAGCCGCCGACCAGATGATGGCGAGCGGTGCACTGGCCAGCCTGCAGTACAAATACACTCCGCTCTCCAGTGGTTTGCTGGTGGAATTCACCGTGGCTGACGGCGCGGATTTCCTGCCTTGCCGCTACGAGAACATCGTCTGGATCAGCGGCAGCGAGCTGACCAAGGCCGTGCACGAGAGAGTTCCGCTGTACGACGGTGAAGCGCCATCCAGCGGCGAGCTGCTGGACCAGGTGAAGCAGGCCATCACTGACATCCTGGCGAAGCGGGGCATCCTGACCATTGTCCGCTATGAGCTGCACGCGCGCGGAGTCGGCGGCGCGATCGACGCCATTTCCTTCGTCTCTGACAGTGTCAGACCCAAGATCCAGGAGATCACACTGACCGGCGCCACCTTGCTCACGCCGCAGGAGAAGGTAGACAACACCAAGCGGCTGATCGGCGACGAGTACACGGCTACCAGCCTGCACGATTCGCTGATGAACGGTCTTTTTTTCATCTACGGCAACAAGGGCTATCTGCGGATGCAGGTAGGCGAGCCGGAGGCGAAGCTGGTGGGCGATGCGAAGCAAAACCTCGTAGCGGTGACCGTTCCGGTGACCGAAGGAGCGCAATATCGCTGGAAATCGCTTAGCTGGACCGGCAACAGCGCAGTGCCTGCCGCGGAATTGGATAAGGCGGTATCTCTGCGTCCCGGCGATATTGCCGACCACTCCAAGCTCGATCTTGCGATGTCTCAAGCGCAGCGCGATTACAAGAAGAGAGGCTACCTGGCGGCCAAGCTGCAGCGGACGCCATCGTTCGACGACTCAGACCATACGGTTTCCTACCAGATCAAAGTGACGGAAGGCGAAGTGTTTCGCATGGGCACGCTGCACATCGGCGGACTGGACCCGGTCGCGCTGGACAAGCTGCAGAAGAACTGGAAGCTGAAGGCCGGCGATCCTTACGATGCAGAGTATCTGCAGTCGTTTCTGCGCGAGAATGTCGCGCTGATCAACGGCAACGGACGGGCCAAGACAGTCAAGGTCCAGCAAACGCCGACACCTGACAAACACGTGAATGTGATCCTGGAGTTCTAGCGATGATGCGGCCGGTACGCGAACCGGACGCTGTTGATTAAACCGGTCAGTGTAGTGGAGCGTTGGATGGCGAGCAATCCAGCGCCACGCGGCCGGACTTAATCAGAGCTTTCCTAGCTGCCGCATTACAGCTTTTGCAGGCGCTGCACGTCGCGCACGCCGGGGATTTTGCGCACGCCGGTGACGATGCGGTCCAGGTGCTTCAGGTCGGCAATGTCGGCGACGATCTCTACCGTGGCGGAGTCGTCGGCGGTCTTGGCTTCGATGTTGCGGATGTTGGTGTTGGCGTCACTGATGACGGTGGCGATCTGCTTCAGCATGCCGGTGCGGTTGTCGCAGTGCACTGCCAGCTTGACCGGATAGCCGGCCTGCGCGGCGGGAAGTTTGCCTTCCTGTCCCCATTCCACCGCGATGTAGCGTTCCGGCTCGTACATCAGGTTCTCCACGTTGGCGCAGGACTTGGAGTGTACGGCGACGCCCTTGCCACGCGTGATATAGCCGACGATGTCTTCGCCGCGAATGGGATTGCAGCAGCGCGCGCGATAGACCAGCAGGTCATCATGTCCTTTGACCTTGATGGCGGTGTTGTCGCCGCCGAAGACGCGCCGGACCACGCTGGTGAAGCCGCCGGAGGTGTCCTCTTCCGTCGGGGGCGTAACCGGGCCGTGTCCGGAAAACGAGTGCGCCTCCTGGGGCGGGACCAGCCGGGCCAGGATGCTGCGCGCGGAAAACTTGCCGTAGCCGATGGCGGCCAACAGGTCGTCGGGCTTGGCCAGGCCGTTCTCGTTGGAGACCCGCATCAGTTCGGCATCGCTGAGCGACTTCATGGAGATGCGATACTTGCGGGCTTCCTTCTCGATCAGCTTGCGTCCGATTTCGATGGCGCGCTCGCGTTGATGGACGTTAAGCCAGTGCTTGATCTTCTGCCGCGAGCGCGAGGACTTGGCGAACTGCAGCCAGTCGCGGCTGGGGTGATGTCCGGGCTGGGTGAGGATTTCGACGATGTCCCCGGAGCGCAGCTTGTAGCGCAGGGCGACGATGCGGCCGTTGACCTTGGCGCCGACGCAGGTGTGCCCGACTTCGGTATGCACGGTGTAGGCGAAGTCCACCGGCGTGGCGTCGCGCGGCAAAATCACGATGCGGCCCTTGGGGGTGAAGGTGTAGACCTCTTCGGGATAGAGATCGATCTTGAGCGTGGCCAGAAATTCATTGGAGTTCTTGATGTCGCGCTGCCACTCGACCACCTGGCGCAGCCAGGCGAGGCGCTGCTCATCGCGCGCCGAGACCGGGCCATCCTTATATTTCCAGTGCGCGGCGATACCTTCCTCGGCCATCTTGTGCATCTCTTCGGTGCGAATCTGCACCTCGAAGGCGTGGCCCTTTTCGGAGATGACGGTGGTGTGCAGCGATTTGTAGAAGTTGTTGCGGGGAATGGCGATGAAGTCCTTGATGCGGCCCGGCACCGGGCGCCACTGGTTGTGAATGATGCCCAGCACGGCGTAGCAGTCGGTCTCCGACTTGGTGATGATGCGCAGGGCCAGCATGTCGTAGATCTGGTCGACGGAGATGCGCTGCCGCTGCAGCTTCTGCCAGATGCTGTACAGCCGCTTGATGCGCGCCTCGACGCGCGCGTGGATGTTGTTCTCCTTCAGCTTCTGCTCGATGACCCCCTGCACCTCGGCGAGAAACGCCTCGCCCTCCTTGCGGCGCGATTCGATGGCATCCTTCACCTGGTTGTAGGAGATGGAATCGACGTACTGGAAGGCCAGGTCTTCGAGCTCGCCGCGAATCTTGCCCATGCCGAGGCGATGGGCGATGGGGGCGTAGATATCGAGCGTCTCGCGCGCGATCTTCTGCTGCCGTTCGGGTGAGAGGAACTTGAGGGTGCGCATGTTGTGCAGACGGTCGGCCAGCTTGATGAGGATGACGCGGATGTCGTCCATCATCGCCAGCACCATCTTGCGCACGTTCTCGGCCTGGGCTTCTTCCGAGGAGGCGAGATCGATTTTGCTGATCTTGGTGACGCCCTCGACGATGTGGGCGACCTGCTCGCCGAACTCGGCCTTGATGTCGTCGACCGTAACCGTGGTGTCCTCCACCACGTCGTGCAGCAGGCCGGCGGTGATAGCGGTGGTGTCGAGGCGCATCTCGGCCAGGATCATCGACACCTGCAGCGGATGTACCAGGTAGGGCTCGCCCGACTCGCGCGCGGTTCCCTTGTGATGTTCGAGAGAAAACTCGTAGGCTTTCTTGATGAGGGCGAGATCGTCGTCCGGACGGTAGGCGCGCACCTTGCGCAGGAGATCGCGAAACCGTGTGACAGTGAGAACATTGGTCGCGATCTGTTGGCGCAAAGTCGCCATAACCGATTATACGCCGGGCACGATGGCCAGACCCGCGCCTGCGGCGCACGCGGCGCCGCGGACTGGCGGTTAATGATTGCCTACAATGCAGCCCTGCAAGCCGCTAGCGCTGCGCTGGCTGCCGCCGGATACCGGGCATCGCGCGACAATCACCATGATCGAGTGATCCAATCGCTGGAGTTTACGATTGCTGCTGGAGAGCAAGTGATTGCCACTCTGGACGGCTTTCGAAAGAAGTGCAACATCAGCAGCTACGATGTTGGGGGCGCGGTTTCCGATCAGGAGGCCGGGGAGATGCTGTAGCTCCCGACTGCTCGGGAGTAAAGTGGAGCAGTGGATTCGCGCCCGGCACCCGCAAATGATCAGCTCTTAGCCTTGGTCAATCCACCCCAAGAGGAAGTTTTCCCATGCGCGTAGGGATCAGTGGAGCTTCGGGACTTTTGGGCAGTGCGCTGGCGCACGAGTTGCGCGCGCAAGGTCACGAAACCGTAGCGCTGGTGCGGCGTCCGGCGCAAGCGGGCGAGGTGCAATGGGACCCTCGCCAGCCGCTCGATCCGGAAAAGCTCTCCGGCTGCAATGCGGTGGTCCATCTCGCCGGAAAGAACATCGCGGGCCTGTGGACGAAGCGGTTCAAACAGGAGGTGCTGGAGAGCCGCGTGCTGGGCACGCAGACTCTGGCGGCTGCGGTGGCGGAGAGTTTTCGCAGGAGCGGACAGCCGCGAGTGCTGGTGGCGGCTTCGGGCATGAGCTATTACGGCGATCGCGGCGACGAGATGCTGACCGAAGACAGTTCGGCTGGAGGCGCCTTCCTGGCAGAGGTGGTGAAGCAATGGGAAGCCGCCGCGGCGGTGGCGCGCGAGGCCGGCGTGCGCGTCGCCCACATGCGTATCGGGGTGGTGCTGGCGCGCGATGGAGGCGCGCTGAAGCCCATGCTTCTGCCGTTCCGGCTGGGACTGGGCGGACGAGTGGGCAGCGGGCGGCAGTATTGGAGCTGGATCGCGTTCGAGGACGTGATCGGCACGATGGCCTTTGCGCTGCAAAGTGAGGCGCTGCATGGGCCGGTCAATACCGTGGGACCTGCGCCGGTAACCAATGCCGAGTTTGTGCGTGCGCTGGGGCGGGCGCTGCATCGTCCCACGCTATTTCCGCTGCCGGAGCTGGTGGTGCGCGGCCTGATGGGCGAGATGGGACAGGAGTTGCTGCTGACCTCGGCGCGGGTCCTGCCGGTGAAGCTGTGCGCTGCCGGATACAAGTTCCGCTATTCCGACCTGCGAAAAGCGCTGCGGGCGGCCCTGGAAGGCCCTTTCACCAAGTCTTAATGTTTCATCCGGCAGGCGCCGGCGGCTCACCTGCTACTCTGGAAGGCATGTTCCGCATCCGGACGTTGAAGCTGCTCTTCTCCATCGCAATTCTCGGCGCGACGCTGATGGCCCAGGATGCCAGGCCCAAGTCGAAGAGCAAGTTTCCGCCGGGCTATACCCCGGGCGTTACCACCATCACGTCCTTCGACAAAGATCACACCGTGATCGGATGGCTGGAGATCGTTCCCTTCGAGAGCAGGATCTTGCACAACACGCGTATGCTGCGGGTGCTGGTGCCGGCCAACTACTTCTCGCCGCACAATGTGCGTCGCAGCTATCCCGTGCTCTATTTGCAGGACGGCCAGAATCTCTTCGACGATGCGACCAGCCTGCATGGCGAGTGGCACGTGGATGAAACCGTGGAGCACCTGGTGGGCAGCTTCAAGATTCCGCCGATGTTCGTGGTGGGCATCGACAACGCGGGCGAGAAGCGCGACTCCGAATACCTGCCGTCTCCCGATCCGTTGAATACAAAAGACGGTGTTATCGACGAGAACGCCATGCAGGGCAAGGAGTACGCGCGGTTCGTCGTCACCGAAGTGATGCCGTTCATCGAGAAGCGATATCGCATCTCGCGCGGCGCGATGAACACGGGGATCGGCGGCTCATCGTATGGCGGCGACATCGCGCTCTATACCGCGCTACAATATCCCACCGTGTTCGGGCACGTGCTGGTGGAAAGCCCGCCACTGTGGATCGGCCAGAACCAACTGCTGAAGGACGCCGAGAAAGCCAAGCAGTTGCCGCAGAAGATGTATATCGGCATCGGAACGGACGAGAAGCCCTACGGCGATGCGCAGCGCAGCGCGCCGGCGGTCGATCAGGTGCGCGACCTGGAGAGCATTCTGGTGAAGAAGGGCATGGGCGCGGGCCGGTTGCGGGTGAACATCGAAGAAGGCGGAGAGCACAATGAGGCGGCATGGTCACGCCGTCTGCCGGACGCGCTGCTGTTCCTGTACGGACCATGATCCGTCGCCGGTCCGACTTATCTCACTTCAATCCAAAGGTAAAGCTCAGGCCGGAGCTGGTGCCGTAGTCGCTGCCGGAGAAGTTGGCGGGCGGCTGATTGTCCCAGTTGCCGTAGAACGAGATGTTCCACGACAGGTCGCCGGTGATCTTGATGTAGTAGGTGGCGTTGGTATTGATGAAGACGCGTCCTGGCTGGGTGAGCGCGGGGAACGCGCTGGCGGTCACGCTCAGGTTGGTCTTGTTGAACCAGAATAAATTCACGTTGGTGGCTACCAGGGCCGCCGTCAGGTTCTGGGCGGGAATGGAAACCACCGAGCTGTCGTAGTGCGTGCTCTGCCAGGCGAGGCCGCCGATCAGCGAGATCTTGGCGTGGTTGGTGTTCTTCAGATAGCGGCCGAAGCCACCGCCGATGTTGCTTTGCAATTGGATGTCCTGCTCCGAGCTTTGCAGGAAGCTGCCGATGCCGGTGTAGAACCAGTTGTTCCAGCGCAGTAGGCGCTGCGCGCTGTAGTTGATCTGGTTGCGGGTGGCGGCCGAGCTGGCACCGCTGCTGCTGGACAAGGTGGACTCGTAGGTGGCTTCGGCCGACCAGCGCGGCCGAAGATACTCCAGTTGCGCTCCCAGGTTGTACTGCGTGGTCTGGTTGCCTTTGGAATAGATAATTCCGGAATTCAGCTCGCCGCTGAAGCGCTGCCAGAACTTGTCCGAGGTTTCGCCCATCTCCACGATTTGCGGGCGCACCAGAACCGTCTGCTGGCCCGGAGCTTCGATCACTTCGACCTTGATCGGACGTTTGTCCTCGGTCTCCGCGGTGCCTAGAGTTCCGGTATATACCGAGCCGTCCTGCGTCTTCACGATGAACAGTTGCTTGCTTTCGATATAAGCCACCTTGGACCACTGCAGCGACGAGGTGCCGAGAATGTAGTCGAAGCTCACGTAGAGCACGCCCTGATCGAGGCCTTTGATTTCGCAGGTGAGATGATCGCCATTTTTCATAACCAGCACGTCCGTCTTCTCGCGGGCAAACAGCGGCACAGCGAGAAGTGCGAAACTCAGAGCAACGATGCGAGCTTTCATACCGGCTCCTATTTCCCGCGCAGGCAGCCCCGCGGAGCGACGACGGGCATCGGCTCCCGCAAGGCACGCCAGATGAAGTTGTGTGAGCAGAAGTATCGTATAGGCAGGCGGCGGTTCTTGGGAATGTAATTGCTCGCTCGCTGCTATTCGGCGCGATGGATCAATTGGTTGGAGGGAAGCGTGGGATCGAGCACACGACGAGCCTGCTCCACGCCGGTGACGGGGAGGTGCGCGGGATCGAGCAAGCCGATCTGCACCAGCAAAGACGCCTGGTCCCAGTAGATTCGTTCGTAGGCGATCTTGCCGCCGGAGAATCCCACCACGACCACGTGCGGCAACTCGACTTTGCGGCCGGTCGGCTGCACTCCCGGAAGCATCGCGGGCATCTCGATATCGTGAGTAAAGCTGACGATCAGCTCGTCGATGAGGCGGTTCTCGATAACGGTACGGGAGAGACGCACCATGCTGGTGTCGGCCGGCCAATGGCCGTGGAAATATTTGCCATAAAACGAACGCACCGCATCGTAACCGTTGCCGCCGGTGAGGACGGGAACGTGGGTGAGGACCGGCGCGGCGGTCATGGTTGCCATGGTGGCGTCGAGGTCGGGGGTGGCGAATTCCGCCGCGATGTGCGCGTCAAAGACGGCGCCCAGGTCGGGCTGATGGGAGCTCATGACATCCTCACGAATGATGTTCTTTTGGGGTTAGCCGCCGAGCCTTCGTCTTTGTCGCGCGCTCAAGAAGCAGGTCCCTCGACTACGCTTGACAACCAAAGAAAGTACCGCGATACGGCACGGCTGAACAGGTTGCTGAGAAGCTTTGAAACCACTGTTTCTGCCGTCGGCCGACTCATGACCACCAACAACTCGGACGCTGACCTGAAGTGAGTACGTGAGAACTGTGTCGCCCCTGATGGGGCTCAGACCTTTTTCCCACTCTACCCAGCACTCCGGCTTCGCCTCCGTGCTGGGCTAAACTGTTTCGCGCCTACGGCGCTCGATTTTCGGCCGTCGTGTCCCACTGCCAAACCCGAAGACGCGTTGTCACGCAGACACTGAAGGCCAGCACTACCCGAACAAACTCTGATCGAGTTTTTCAGCCGCCCATGAAGCCGTGCCCTGACACAAAGCGGTCGTCACGCAATCGCGGGATCGATCTTCTCCACGTCCACTTCGAGTTCGGCGAAGGCCTTCTGGGCACGTTGCGCATCGAAGTTGCCTTCGCGGGCCAGCCGCGACAGCGCTGCCGCGGCGATCGACTCCGCATTGATCTCGAAGTGCCGCCGCAGATGCTGGCGATTGTCGCTGCGCCCGAAGCCGTCGGTGCCGAGGCTGATGAGCCGATTGGGCAACCATGGCGACAACTGGTCGGGCACCGCCTTCATGTAATCGGTGGCCGCGATGATGGGCCCGTCCGCTCCCGCCAACGCCGCCAGAATGTGCGGCTGCTTTTGCGGCTCCGCCGGATGCAGGCGGTTCCAGCGCTCGATGGCCAGCGCATCGCGGCGCAATTCGTTGTAGCTGGTGACGCTCCACACATGGGCCGCCACGCCATACTTCTGCGCCAGAATTTCCTGCGCGCGCAGCGCTTCATTCAGGATCGGGCCGCTGCCGAAGAGCTGCACCGCGGCGTTGCCTTCGGCCGCGCGGAATTTGTAAATGCCGCGCAGAATGCCTTCTTCCACGCCCGGCGTCATCACGGGCATGGCATAGTCTTCGTTGTAGAGCGTGATGTAGTAGAAGCGGTCTTCGCCCTGCTGATACATACGGCGCATGCCGTCCTGCACGATGACCGCGATCTCGTAGACATACGCCGGATCGTAGCTGTGGCAGGTGGGGACGGTGCTGGATAGCACCAGGCTGTGACCGTCCTGATGCTGCAAGCCCTCGCCCAGCAGCGTGGTGCGGCCGGCGGTGCCGCCCATCAGGAAGCCTTTGCCGCGCGCGTCGGCGAAGGCCCACACCAGATCGCCGATGCGCTGGAAGCCGAACATCGAGTAGTAGGTGAAGAACGGAATCATCGGCACCTTGTAGTTGTAGTAAGCGGTGCCGGCAGCGGTAAATGACGACATGGAGCCGGCCTCGGTGATGCCCTCTTCCAGGATCTGTCCATTCTTCTCTTCGCGGTAGTAGAGCAGGATGTCCTGGTCGTGCGGCTTGTAGAGCTGGCCCTGGCTGGCATAGATGCCGACCTGGCGAATGATGGATTCCATGCCGAAGCTGCGGGCTTCGTCGGGAATGATGGGCACAATCATCTTGCCGACTTTGGGATGCTTGAGCAGTTGGCGCAGCATGCTGACGTAACCCATGGTGGTGGAGACGGCGCGGCCTTTGGAGCCGGCGATGGATTCAGCGAAGTGCTCGAGCTCCGGAGTTTCGACGCTGGAGGTGGGAACGTCGCGTGAGGGCATGAAGCCGCCGAGCTCTTTGCGACGCTGCCGCATGTAGGTGATCTCGGGACTGTTGTCCGCCGGACGATAGAGCGAGCCGTCGCGCGCGGCCTGCTCGGGAATGGGGATGGCAAAGCGCGAGCGGAAGGCGGTCAGCGCCTGGTCGGCCAGCTTCTTCTCCTGATGGGTGGCATTGCGCGCTTCGGCTGAGCCCAGTCCGTAGCCTTTTACCGTGTGCGCCAGGATGACCGTCGGATTGCCGTTGCCGGCGAGGGCGCGCTTGTAGGCGTTGTAGACCTTCTGCGGATCGTGACCGCCGCGCGAGAGACGATGCAGCTCGTCGTCGCTCATGTCGGCGACCAGGGCCAGCAGCTCGGGATACTTGGCGAAGAACTCGCGTCGAATGTACTCGCCGCCCTTGGCCTTGTAGCTCTGATATTCGCCGTCGACGGCCTCTTCCATGCGCTTGAGCAGGATGCCGGTCTTGTCGCGAGCGAAGAGCTTGTCCCAATCCGAGCCCCAGACGACCTTGATGACGTTCCAGCCGGCCCCACGGAAGGCGGCTTCCAGCTCATTGATGATCTTGCCATTGCCGCGTACCGGGCCATCCAGACGCTGGAGGTTGCAGTTGATGACGAAGATCAGGTTGTCGAGCTTCTCGCGCGCGGCCAGGGTGAGCGAGCCCATGGACTCGGGCTCGTCGGTTTCGCCGTCGCCGACGAAGGCCCACACCTTGCGCTGGGTGGCAGGAATGATGCCGCGATTCTCCAGGTAGCGCATGAAGCGCGCCTGGTAGATAGCATTCAGCGGACCCAGCCCCATCGAGACCGTCGGGAAGCGCCAGAAGTCAGGCAGCAGCCAGGGATGCGGATACGATGGCAGTCCGGGCGTGCCGCGCAGCTCGTGGCGGAAGTTCTTGATCTGCTCCTCGCTGAGCCGGCCTTCGAGATAGGCGCGTGCATAGACGCCGGGCGAAGAGTGTCCCTGGAAGTAGATGAAGTCACCGGGCTGATCGCCATAGTGCGCGTGGAAGAAATGATTGAAGCCGACTTCGAGCAGCGTGGCCAGCGAGGAATAAGTGGAGATGTGGCCGCCGATGCCGGGGTCCTTCTTGTTCTGGCGATGCACCATGGCCATCGCGTTCCAGCGGATCAGGCTCTTGATGCGGCGCTCCAGCGCGCGATTGCCGGGATACGGCAGCTCTTCTTCCACCGGAATGGTGTTGACGTAGGGCGTGTTGAGCTGGACGGGAACTTCCACGCCCGACTGCCGAGCGCGGTCGATGAGTGCACCCAGCACCTGGTAGCCACGATGGCTGCCTTCCCCTTCGACGATCTGGTCGAAGGCCTCGAGCCATTCGGCGATCTCTTCTTCGGAATCAATCTCGGGGGTCGACGGAAAAGCGAGAATGCGATTCTGAATTTCTTTTGTGGCCAAGTTTCCCCTCAACAGTCTGAACGCGACAGCGGTATAAGTACGGGACGCAGACGGGGCTGCGGTTACAGCAGCGCTGGCGTGTCTTCACGAATCTTACCTTCTAATGATGCATCTCCCGAACCAACGCTCCACTTTCCTGCCAGCCGGAACGGCGCACAAGCGCCAGAGCTGGTTGCGGACTGCGCGCGGAGCCGGCGCAATTCCATGCAGCGGCACACAACGTAGAACCTGGTGGAGAGAACCGCAGGGAGGGTGACCGCGTACGTCGGTCGCCTACGAACGCTGGTCTCGATTCTAGCAGGTAGAGCGCGGGATGTGTTGCGCCGCCGTGTGGCGAGTTGCCGACGGAATCTGAGAACACAGACGCGCGCTGCCGCCGAAAACACTGTCTCTTTCCGTCGCCACTTCTGAGCTATTGACTGTGGGGCGAGCGGCTCTTACAGTCACGCTGTCTAGCACGCTCCCACCGAATTGAATGCCAGGGAGTGCCGGTATTGCGCCGGCACTTCGCGTGGCGCACTCCGTCACCCGGCAACCACACTTGGGCTACTTCCAAGCTCGATCGACCGAGAGCCGTCCCGCCGGACCGCTCGCGGCCATGGAGTCCATTATGAAATGCAGATCGTTTGCTGTTTTGCCGGCAATGCTGGCGTGCGCCGTGATCTTCGTTGGGACACTTTATGCAGCACAGGGACAGGGCGGGCACGGCGCTGGCGCGCCGAAGCCGCCGCAAGGAAGCAAGCCACAGCAGCCGGCGCAGCCGCAGCCGGATGCGAACAAGATCTCGGTGACGGAATACGAGCCGATGTTCCTGCAATCGAGCGGGAAACAGGCGGTGCGCATTGAGGGCACGTTTCCTAATCCGGACAATATTGAAGTCTTGCCCCAGCCTCCGCTAGCGTCCACGGCCGAGTACTCGATCAAGGACAGCGAGATCCTGCTCAATGTGACGGTGGCCAGTACGGACTCCAATGAGGCTGTAGTGCTGATTCAAAGGAAATCCGCCTCCGGCACGGGCTCGCAGCCGGGCAACAACGAGCGGGTGACGCTGAAGTTCGAGGTACACGACGCGTGCAGCAAGCATGTGCCGGCGACGCAGCCGCAACCGCGAGTACCGGCCGGCTGGGCGAGTCTGTGCAAGATCCCGGACAATATCCCCAACTGCAAGGATTCGCTGAAGAAGAAGTCGGGCACATGTGTGTACGGAATGAACGCGCTCACCCACCAGAGGACGACCAACCTGTCCAGCAACAGCGTGTATCAATTCTGCGGCACGCAGTGGACGGGACTCGGCGAATTCGATCGCCCATCGACGTACCTGACGGTGAAAGACTCAGCGGCCGTGTTGGTGTGCAACCAGAATCCGTTCCGCTGGGCGACAACGCTGTCGCGCAATGACACGCCGATCAAGAACGACGATCCGTCGATTCTGCTGGGCGCGCTGGATCCGGCGCTGGGACTGAAGAACGCCAGCGACGCGGCAAATTCGGCGACCAAGAAATCCAACAAGCAATCGACCGCTGGCACGCAGACGAAAAACAACACGGGCACTCAGGCCAAGGCGCTGCAGAAGCAGTCCCAAACCAAGAATTTTCTTGCGGCACCGAAGCCATTGCCGAAGGGACTGGTCTTCAATTTCAAAGTTGCCAACGGCACGGCGCAAGAGGACACGAATCCTCTGACGTTCAGCTTCAACGATCCGATACAGGAGTGCGTCCAGGGCATCAGCGGCGCAGTGCAGGGCGACGACACGGCGATCAGCGATTTTATCGAGAGCTATAACCAGCAGAAAGCCGAGATGGAGGACGACTCAACCGCCTGCGGCACACGGGTGGCTGATGCGACGACCCTCTGGACGGCGGCGCAGATGCTGCCCACCCGAGATCTGAACGGCGTGCAGCAGGCGATCAGCGCCTTGCAGCAGGAGATTGCCGACCGGCTGAGCCTAATCAAGCCCTACGCGGACGATCCGCTGGGCAAGACCGAAACAGCCGCCCTGACAGCGCAGAACCAGGCGCTGGTGCAGCAGGAATGTGTTGTCGCCGATCTGCTCACGACCACCACAACCATCTTCAAGAGCGTCAGTGTGCCCATCCAGAACATCCTCGGCACTAATGGCTCGCTCATCTACATCTCGACCGCAGTGGGCGACGATCACGATCCGGTAGAGCGGGTATGGAAGCTGTCGTCAACCCTCAAGAAGGACACGCTGGCCGACACTTCGGACTTTGGGCAGAACACTTACGCGGCCTGCCTGAATCCGCCGAAAGGCCAGCAACAGCAACAACAGAAGCCGCAGCAGAATGGGGGGCATCCAGGCCAGCCAACGAATCCAAACGGCGATGACAACCAGGGCGACGACGATACGGTCTCGATGCGGCACGACAACTCGGGCGTGCATTATCGCGACGCGATGCTGTACACGCCGGCCGACAACAGCGTGGTTGTGGACGAGGCGTCGGGAGCGCTGCAATCGGGCGGCACGGGCGGTGGCGGCAAAAAGAAGAAGACCGGCGGAGGTGGCGGAAATCCCAGTGGCACGGACAACGGCAACCAGGCGGACGGACAGCAGAAGCCACCACAAACCGCCGCGGCTGTAACCCAGGAAGATGGCCCGACGATCGACGCTACATTCGGAGCGCCAAGGTTTGTGGTATCGGCGGGAACGGCGGCGGTCGTACTGCGCAACCGGCAATATCAGAAGGTGCAGGCCAACGGCCAGACGTCAGGCACCACCATCGAATACAGCACCAACAGCCTGGCGCGCTTCGATCCCATGCTGATGGGACATATCCGGCTGTATCAGTACCACGGCACCGACGACGGGCTCTTCGCGACGCTGGGAGTCACCGGCTCGTCGAACAATCAGGGCGCCTCGGCCGAGTACATGGTGGGACTGACGTCGAGCTTTGCCCACAATTGGGTGTTCGTCACACCGGGGCTGTTCATCGGGCAGAGTTTGAGTCTGTCGGGCGGTTACAAGGTAGGAGACGCGTTGCCGGCGAAGTTCAGCGGCAGCGTTCCCACGGAGCAGAGCTGGAAGGGAGGATTCGGATTGGCGCTGTCCATACGCGTCCCCGGTACCCCGGCGCCCAAAACTAAATCCCCAGATTCCAATACAACGAAGAACAAGGGTAAGGGCACTAAGAACCAGCCGACGACGCCGGGCAATGGGAGCTGAGGTTGCGAGCTCTTCGTCAGGTCATAGTAGTTGGAAACAGCAGGTCCCTCGACTTGGGCTTAGTCGCGCTGCTCCCGTGCGCTTTCAAGATCGTGCAGCGGAGATGAAGCCCGAGTTCAGCGCACAGTGGCGCCGACCCGAAAGCCGAAAGAGAAGCGCTGCGGCTCGGGATTCTTGAAGGTGAAGTCGAAGACGGCGCCGGGCGCACCGTCGGATGCGGGCGCACGATAGCGATAGCGCATGGCGCCGTGGGGCAGCTGGTCGTTGGGGAAGACTTCTTCCGCCTCGATGAAGATCAAGGTGTTGCCGGAGCCGTCAATCACGACGGGCGGCTCGGAGATCATCTGGCCGAGCTTGCGTTCGTTGGTGGTGAACACGTTGGTCTTCCTGTCGCTGGCGGCGATGGAATCATGCTTTCGCGCCAGGGGGCGGGCTGTCATTCAGATTAGCGGCTCGGGTTGCAGATTCTTGCCGGCGAAGGTTGTGGCAAAGAGGAAACTCCGGTTGTCCCCCCAGCAACTTGCCTTTTACGCCTATTAGCGTTACGCTATGTGGCGTACTCCCTATGCCGCACGCGGAAAACCCCTTCATCTTCGGCGAAATCGTCGACGACACCAACTTCGTCAACCGGGTGGCGGAGCGCGACCAGCTGGTCCGCGATCTGGCCGACGGGCAGAAGGTCTTCCTGCTTTCGCCGCGGCGCTTCGGCAAGAGCTCGCTGGTGGCAGTCGCCCTGCTCCAGCTAAAGAAGAGGCACATCCATACCGTGAACCTGACGGTGAGCAGCTACGCCAGCTATGCGCAGTTGCTGGAGAAGTTTGCCGAAAAGGTGCTGCGTGCCGCCGGCCCCTGGAACCGGGTGAAGGACTGGGTCACGCGCTTTGGGCGGCAGGTGAAGCCGGACCTCAGCTTCAACCTGACGACGGGCGAGATCAGCGTTTCGCTCAGCAAGGGTGCGGGCTTCGATCCGGCGCCGATTGCGCCCGAGGTCTTTGCCCTGCCCGGCGAGCTGACTCGCCAGGGCGGGTTTCGCATGGCGATCTGCCTCGACGAGTTCCAGCAGATTGCGCAATTCAACGGCGGCTCGGTGGAGAATGCACTGCGCAACGAGGTGCAGGAGCAGCGCGGCGTGGGGTACGTTTTCGCCGGCTCGCAGCCCTCGCTGATGAAGGAGATGCTATCCGTGCGCCGGCCTTTCCATAAGGCAGGGCCGCAGATATTCCTCGACAAGATTGCGGCCGCCGACTGGCGCGAGTTCATCACCCGGCAGTTCCGCCGCCGGGGGCGCAGCCTGGAGGAGAAGGGCCTGCAAGAGCTGCTCCGTACCGCCGACCTGATTCCGTATGACGTGCAGCGCCTGGCGCACGAACTGTGGGACTATGCCGAATTGAGAGACAAGCGGCAACTGGGGGTAGCCGAGGTGAGCGCGGTGACCGCTGCCCTGGTGGCCGGCCAGTCCACCTATTACGAGCTGTTGTGGGAGCAGCTACCGGCGCGCCAGCGCGCCACCCTGCAGGCACTGGCCACGCGCGGCCCGGCGGAGCTCTACTCCCAGAGGGTGCGGGAGGAGTTTCGCCTGGGCCCGGCCTCGAGCGTGCAGAAAGCGCTGCAGTCGCTGGAGGCTCGCGACATCATCGACCGCTACCAAAGCGCCTATTTCTTTCTCGATCCCCTGCTGGCCTGCTGGATCCGGAAGCGGGCTGTTTAACGGATTTACGCTAGTTGGCGTTACGCTATATAGCATAACGCTAATGGGCGTAACGCGGGCCGGTCCGGGTCGCCCCCGCCCAAGCAAAATCAGCTTGAACCGTGCACCCGAATCGTTTACGTGGGCCGCCCGTGATCTTTCAAGAGGTTGTCCATTCGGTTGGAACCGGAGAAGCTGGTTGTGACGAGCAACTAGTAACTCTGGAGACCGAATGGACTATCACAAGAATGCCCCATGGACGGCTGTGAGTCGAGAGCGTCTTGTTCGTATGGTGATCGACGACGGCCTCAGGGTCAGTGCTGCCGCTTTACGCTTCCTGCGGCTTGGGATTGGTCACGCGGTCGATGAGCTCGGCGGCGAGGCGGAGATAGGCTTCGGCGCCGCGGGAGTGGGGATCATAGAGAACGGCGGGCTTGCCGTGGCTGGGAGCTTCGGCCAGGCGAATGTTGCGCGGGATGGCGGTCTGGCACATCAGGTCGCCGAAGAAGGTGCGCAGCTCGGCGGCGACGGACTGCGCCAGGTTGGTGCGCTCGTCGAACATGGTGAGGACGACGCCTTCGACGGCGAGCGAGCGGTTGAGATCGAGGCGGATGCGGTCGATGGTATCGAGCAGCTCGGTGACGCCCTCGAGGGCGAAGTACTCGGCTTGCATGGGGATGAGGACGGTGTCGGCGGCAACCAGCGCGTTGAGGGTGAGCAGGTCGAGGGCGGGCGGGCAATCGAGGACGATGAACTGGAAGCGGTCGGCGAGGGGCTGGAGGGCGTGGCGGAGGCGATACTCTCGGTAATCGAGTGGAACGAGCTCGATGTTGGCGCCGAGCAGATGTTTCTGGGAGCAGATGCAACTGAGTTGCGGAAGCTCGGTGGGCTGGAGCGCCTGCTCGGCGGTGAGCTCGCCCATCAGGACCTGGTAGACGCTGGGACGGTCGGGGTCGCGGAGGAAGCCGAGCCCGCTGGAGGAGTTGGATTGGGGATCGCAGTCGACCAGCAGCGTGGGCGCGGCGTTGTGGGCGAAGGAGGCGGCGAGATTGATGGCGGTGGTCGTCTTGCCGACTCCGCCCTTCTGGTTGGTTACGGCGATGGTTCGGGCCATTCAGTCGCTCTCGTACTTCGCTGGCGGTGATTCGGTAGTGCGATCGCGTTGTCGTTGGTTCGTAGTTCGGCGCTTGCTTGCAAAGCGGCAGCGGCGTGTGTGCCGCCGGATCCGCGACGTGGTCGGCGAACCGCCCCGAGACTCAGCACAACAGATAGCAGCTTAGAACGCCGCAGGCGTTGCGGCAATCGGGGAGTCGGGGGCGGCGGCGATTTTCGGAGGAAAAGCTGTGCAATTTCGGCGAGCGCGGGCGGAAGGTGCTGATTCGGCGCGTGTAGCGGCCCG